>Ga0066710_100003027_pt1 | contig 14046 bp, 10 predicted proteins | sample GraSoiAngelo_159_FD_79666 | JGI IMG/M metagenome (GOLD analysis project Ga0066710, IMG submission 79666) | Grasslands soil microbial communities from the Angelo Coastal Reserve, California, USA - 14_1009_16_40cm | ecosystem: Environmental > Terrestrial > Soil > Grasslands | place: USA...
CAGAAACATATCATAGCGTTGCTGGGTTCGAGTCAGAAAAAGGCGCCCATCTTGAGGGTAGACCCGCAGGTTCTTGCTCTCCCTTAAAGCGAAATATTTTCTGGCCACTTGGATGACCTCGGGGTCGATCTCTGCCACGTCGATCTCAAGTGAGGGAAACTCTTTCTGATATTTCTTCGGAATGGAGCCTCCGCCAAGGCCGATAATGAGAACCTTTTTGGCATCCGGTCTGAACGTCAACCCCACGGAAGTGTAGCGCGAGTAGGTCAACCTTAGGGTCGTAAAGTCGTCGAGATTCATGGCGCTTTGTAGGGTCCGGTCAAAATAGAGATAGCGCGCCTCACTGTCCTCTTCGACACGGATCTGGTGGTAGAAAGAATCCTTCTCAAAGAGAACTTTGGCTCCGCCCGAGGAGGCCGGGAAAAAAATTCCCAAGATCACAAACCAGGGCAACAGGGCGGCCGCTGCGGTGACTCTCTTCTCCGACGGCGCGCGCACCAGAGGCCACAAGGAGACGGAAAGAAACAACAGCGTCAGGCCCAGGGCGTGGATAATGTTGCTGACCCCAATGGCCGGTATGAGGTAGAAGGCGGTAAACAGCGTGCCGAAGATGCTTCCGCAAGTTGAAAGGGCGTAGAGGCTTCCGGCCGTGCTGCCGACTGTGGCCACGGTGGTAGCCGCAAGACGGATGGCGTAAGGCGAGATCGTCCCCAAGAAAACGCTGGGGACCAGAAAAAAGATTGTGCTGGCGATCAGAGGATTGAGTCGAGTCCCGAAATCTACAGTTGCGATCCAGAGGTTGACCGTAGGATAGATGAAGGGAAGAAGGGAGATCATGATCCCGGGAATGAGAAGTAGCGCAAGGAGGCGGCCGAAAGAGGGATTGCGCTCAGAGAGACGTCCACCGCAGTAGTAGCCGAGGCTTAAGGCGGCCAAGACGACAGGGCTCAGGCTCCCCCAGACAAAGATAGAATTGCCGAAATAGGGGGCGAGGACCCGGCTTCCGACAATCTCGAGTCCCATGAGCACGGCGCCGCTGATGAAGACGACGATGTTCAGCAGAAAATGGATCACGCCTAGTCCTCCCAGCCGCGGTCCTCTTCCTCATCCACCAGGGTCATCGGCTCCAACAGCTCTTCCGGGATTCCCTCGATAAACTGTGACGGGCGGGACAGGATCATGCTTGTGCCGCGGTCGAAGATCTTGACGGGATAGGTGATGAAGAGATTCTCTTTGGCGCGCGTGGCGGCCACATAGAGGAGCCTTCTTTCTTCCTCCAGTTCCTCTTGCGTGTTGATGTTGTAGTATGAGGGGAATCTTCCTTCCAAAGCCCAAATGATAAAGACCGAATGCCATTCGAGCCCTTTGGCTGAGTGGATCGTCGAGAGCACCAAAGGACCTTCGTCCGGATCTACGGCCAACACACCATCGACGCTGTCCGTCGGCGGCTCCAGCGCCATATCGCTCAGTAGACGCTCCAGGTTCCGGTAGCGCTCGGTGATCCCTTGAAAATGCTCCAGATCTTTGAGCCGCTTCGGATAGTCGTCGGGGTATTTTCGCTTGAGAATCGGGACATAATATTGCATGAGATACTGGACCTTCTCCGCGGGTCTCTGGCCTTCGGAGCAGGCTTCCAAAACCTGCGCCAAAGTCTTTAGGCCGTGCGCGACCTTACCCTTGCTCTCAAAGGAGCGCAACCTTTCCGCAACCTGGCTTCCTTCTAGGATCCAATGGGTAATTTTTTGGCTCATCTGCGGACCGATTCCTTCGTGGAGCAGTAAGACCCGGTTCCAGGAGATGGCGTCCTGCGGGTTGGCGAAAATTCTCAGGTGAGCCAGGAGGTCTTTGATGTGGGCGCTTTCCATGAACTGGAATCCGCCTCGCTTCACAAAAGGGATGTTGTAACGGGTCAGCTCTATTTCGAGATCGAACGAATGGAAGCTGGAGCGGAAGAGCACGGCTATATCCCAGAGCGGCACGCCTTCTTCCCGGAGTTCGAGCACCTTCTGGCAGACGAAGCGCGATTGCGCCTGTTCGCTCTCCGCCCGGACCAACAGGGGAATGTCGCCCTGCTCCTTGGAAGTAAAAAGGTTCTTTTCGTAGCGCTCCTGAGCGCGGCGAATGATCTCGTTGGTCAGGCTCAAGATTGGCTGAGTACTGCGATAGTTTTCTTCGAGACTGATCATTCGGGTCCCGGGAAAGTCTTTGGGAAAATCCATGATGTTGCGGAAGTTGGCGCCGCGGAAGGAATAGATGCTCTGGGCGTCATCGCCGACGACCATGACGTTATCATGGGAAGCGGCGAGCAGGCGGACAATCTCGGATTGGAGGCGATTCGTGTCCTGATACTCGTCAACCATGATGAAACGATAGGTGTCGGAGAGGCGGCGGCGGACCGCCTCGTGGTCCGCCAGGAGATCTTTGAGTTTGATCAGGAGATCGTCATAGTCGAGCAGGCCCCTACCCTTTTTGTAGCCTACGTAGCGTTCATAGAGACGCAGGAGATCTTCGAGCGCGTCATAGAGGTGAGGGTAGTCTCGCTCGATTAGATCGGGGATCGTCCATTGCTTGTTCAAGGCCATGCTGTAAATTTCCGCGACGGTTTGCTTTCTGGGAAATCGCTTCTCTTTGGTATTCAGCCCCAGCTCGGCGCGGAGAAGTTGGACGACATCTTCGCTGTCGGGCCGGTCCATGATGGTGAAGGAAGGGGAGAGGCCGATCTTCTGTCCGAAATGGCGCAGGATGATATTGGCGAAGGAGTGAAAGGTGCCGCCCGCGACCTTGGCGCAACGGTTGTCGATCAAGAGACTCGCCCGGCGCAACATTTCCTCAGCGGCGCGCCGAGTGAAGGTGAGAAGCAGAATCGAGCGGGGGTCGGCGCCGATCTCCACCAGGTGGGCCACCCGATAAACCAGCGTGCGCGTCTTTCCCGTGCCGGCGCCGGCGATCACCAGAAGCGGCCCCTCGGTCGCCGTCACGGCGTGATATTGGGCTTCGTTCAGTTCCTTGCGATAATCGATTCCAAACGGACTTCGTTCAGGCAGGTCGCTCTTTTTTAAGATGTACTTCCGCGCCAAAGGGTTCTCCGGTAGAAGCCTAAGCTACTAATTTTCCTCTGTCGGAGCAAGGCATATTTGCTTTCCGTCTGCAGCGCATGAGCGATTACAACTTAGTTGCGCAAAGTGTGGTAAGCTTCGTGGCTCCCTCGGGGAACGCGCCTTCGGCTGCGGCCGATAAGCCACTACCTTGAAGGTCACCGCCCCAAGCCCCCATGAGTGGTTACTCCGACGGTCAGGGCCTGCACCGAACCTTTTCGTCTCTACGTCCGCAGCCTCATTCGCGCTCCCCTCAGGATTCACCTCCTTGAGCGAGACGCTCCCGCGGGGGCGGCTGCCTATTCAGTTCCCTTGGCGAAAATGAGGAAGTGCTGTCTGGGGAGGAAATCGAAATCATGCTGCAAGCTATAACCCGCCGCTTTCATCTCGCTCAGGATCACCTCTTTCGGCGTGTGGTGGCCCGGTATGCTCTCGAACCATCCCTTGCCGCTGAACTCGATGATCGCGACGCGGCCGTTAGGGCGGAGGTACTTCTTGGCGTTGGTGAAATAGTTCACGCGATCTTGGAGGTGGTGGTAGGTGTTGCTGGTAAAAATCAAGTCTACGCCGGACTTCGGCAACAGGGGGTCATCAACCTTAGCCAGGATCACCTCGATGTTAGCAAGACCTTCCTGCTTTGCTTGCTTCGCCAGCGCGTCGTTTAGTCCCTCATCGACATCGACCGCATATACCTTGCCTTTAGGCCCGGCCGCCTTTGCCAGTCGAAAAGTAAAGTAACCACCGCCCGAGCCAAGGTCTGCGATGATATCTCCAGAGCGAATGCCGAGGGAGCGGATGACCTCATCCGGCTTTTGCCACTCATCCCGGCCGATTCCTTCATAAGCACATTGCTTGAGCGCAGTGCAGCCGGTCAGGAGAAAGCATGTAAGCAAGAAGGTGAAGCTGACTCCTTTGGAATGCTTTTGGGACACTGGCGGGGGCTGTCTCATTGGAGTTCCTTTTCAGTAGAAAGATTTGACACATTGATTTTATCTTTGTGGAGAGTGAAAATCTATGCGGGGCTAAAATATGGCAAGTGTAGACCAGGAAAAAATAAAAAAGGAGTGGGCAGCAAGGGGCTTCTCGTGCGGTCTGTGGGCAGACCCGCCAGGGAGGGTGTGGGCGGACTTTGTGCATGACACCGATGAGCTCGTGATGCTTGCGGAAGGGGAAGAGGAGTTCGAGATAAACGGTAGAAAATACCGCCTCAAAGTGGGTGAAGAGTTCCTTATTCCCGCGGGGACCAATCACACGGCGCGCAACGTCGGCAAAACAACTTCCCGGTGGCTCTACGGATATAAGAAAGAATAAGCTGGTTCATTTCAATCTGGAAGAGGATTTAATTTGCAACTTTTTGATCTCTTGACCGGCGATCTGAAGCTGGAATAGATTTTTCGAGGAGGTAACTGTTATGAATGCGCCCTTTGAAGTAACGGGCATCGATCATGTTGTGTTTCATGTCAAGGACTTGGCGCGCTCCAGGAAGTTCTATACCGAGTTTCTTGGCATGGAAGTGGAGCACGAAAGCTCGTGGCAGGTCTTTCTCCGCTGCGGCAGTCAGGGAGTGGCGCTCTTCCAGGCGAGGAACGGTGCCGAGATTCATGCCGGGGATGAGGTGAACCACATGGCGCTCCGGCTTAAATCCGGCGAGTACGAGAAAGTCAAAGCCGTGCTGGAAGAGGCCGGGATAAAAGTGAGCGGCCGCAAAGGGGATCCGCGCTGCATCTATTTCTCGGATCCTGACGGCCATCGCCTCCAGCTGCTCACGCCAGCCGAATACTAAGGCATAACAGCTGCATTCGAACGAGTTCCCTTAGGCCGTTTTTGACGACTCGTTCCTTCCTCAGGTCGATTGTTGAGACACCTCAGTCTCACCCCGGCTCTTTCCTCTAGTTGAAGATAGATCGGTCTTACTTACGACTGCATTGTAAATCTTCGTTCAACAAGATTGCTGCGCTCCCTGGCAGAATCGAGGAAGAGGCTAGTGACCCTCAAAAGGGGACGATACAGGTGTGGCTAAACGGCAGGATGGCGAGGCAAAAGGTCTCACTTGATATTTTGTTCGGATTTTATCTAAGCCCCGCTCTGCCATTTTATAATGGCATGCGTCTTGCTCATTTCGGAAGGTAAAGAGAAAAATAGAAAGGAGGTGAAACACATGAAGATCGCAACATCGTTTTTGTCCGCCTTGCTTGTCGTCGGCGCTCTCGGAATGAGCGGGACTCCTGCAACAGCAGATGTCCTCTCCAGGGTCGAGTTAGACCCAGGCACCGACTACTGTCACATGCAGTTTCCAGCGATCCGTGAGGACACTTTGAATTCGGACCGTCCGGTCCTTAAGGATGCTAGCACAGGCGACATCGTCGACTACTATGGGTCGTGCGACCATGATCCTCTGGGGAAAGATGAGATCGCAGCCCAGAGGGCGGGGTCAAAGGAATGGCGCCGCGTGCATGAAGGCGGCGAATGAGTGGTGCTTGAACGGCATAAGGGGAGGGGTAACGCCTCTCCCCAATACCGTCGGCTCTGATGATATCGAGTGCGAGGATGTCGGAAACAAACCGCAATTCGCGCTATAGCAAGACAGTAAGGCTTGGCTAGGCCGCTCGGGTGCATGACTTTCGTACTCATCCATGACAAAGCTTCTCTCTCACTACCGAAAAATAAAATACACCGCACCTACTAAACATAAACCGGCCCATAGATAATCAAGTTTCATAGGTTGTTGCATGTAAAAAATGGCAAACGGGGCGAAGACAGATAACGTGATGACTTCCTGCAAGACCTTTAATTGAGACAATTCCAGTCGGGTGTAGCCAATCCGATTCGCCGGCACTTGAAGGAGGTATTCAAACAAGGCTATCACCCAACTCACCAGCGCGGCAATGTACCACTTCTGGTCGTTCAGTCTCTTTAAATGAGCATACCAAGCAAATGTCATAAAGATATTCGAAAACGTGAGCAGTATGGAAGTTTTAATCAATACAGGCATGCGATTTTAATTGCCATGCGGCTTCGTGTCACCCAGGGTGTTCTCTACCACCTCGAGTAGACGCTTTGCACTAAATGGTTTGGATAAGAGCGGAACACCGAGGCCTTGCGATCTCTTCCGCAATGCCTCATCGGCAAAGGCGGAGGTCAAGATAATCTTCGCGTCCGGATTATCTTTTTTCAGGTCGTCGGCAAGCTCAGTTCCTAGCACCAGCGGCATCCGCTCGTCGAGAATGAAGAGGTTATAAGGTTGGTAAAGGGACATCTCGTAACCGACCATACCGTCCGTAGTCCACACCACCTCTATCCCCCTGCCTTCCAATATCTCAGCTAGAAGTCGGCAGAAAATCTCGTCGTCGTCTATGATCAGAACACGCACCGGTCTCTCCATCTGTCTTCCTATGTGAGCAAAGATGGTGCCGAGTGGAGGTCAATCTGGTAGGAAGCGGTTTTCCAGACTTTTTGGTTAAAGCGCAAACAAGAAGACGGTAGGTGTGGCAAAATTGCAGGAAAAGAGGCAGTTTGCCTCACTCATTGTTGAAAAAAGGCTCGATCTTATAGCGCGCTAGCATTCGATAAAGGGAGCGCCGATCAATATTCAGAATTTTTGCTGTCCGGGAGACATTTCCCTGATTACGGCTGAGGACATGGAGCACGTAACGCTTTTTGACCTCCTCAAGGCTCGGGGTATCAGGAAAAAGGAATTGTTCATCCTGCGAGGGGTTTTGAAACGATTTTGAATCCGCACGATCGCGCACCTCTACTGGCAAATCGTCCGGGGTCAAGATCTGCTGCGAGGAGAGGGCCACGGCCTGCTCGATGGTATTTTCCAGCTCGCGGATATTTCCCGGCCAGGAATAGGCACAGAGCAGCTCCATGGTTTTGTCAGAGACAGCCGTGACGGATTTCTCGCTTTCTTGGCTGTAGCGATTGAGAAAGTAGCGCACCAGAACGGGGATATCTTCCAACCGCTCCCGTAGAGGCGGGAGATGGATGGTAACGACATTTAACCGGTAGTAGAGGTCCTGTCGGAAAGCAGCTCTCCTGACTAGTTCGCTCAGGTTCTGATTGGTGGCGGCTACCACCCGCACGTCTACTTTCACCCAGTCCTTCCCTCCGACCCGCCTCACCTCGTGCTCTTGCAGGACGCGCAAGAGCTTGGCCTGCATGTTCCGGCTGATGTCACCGATCTCGTCAAGAAAGCACGTGCCGCCCTCGGCTTCCTCAAACACCCCTTTCTTATCCGTGACCGCTCCCGTAAATGCGCCGCGCACATGGCCGAACAGTTCGCTTTCGAGTAGTGTCTCGGTAAGCGCTCCGCAGTCGACCGCCACAAATGGATGGCCGGCTCGTGGGCTATGTTGATGGATGGCCCGAGCAATGAGTTCTTTTCCCGTGCCGCTCTCTCCGAGGATCAGCACCGTACTTCTAGTGGAAGCCGCTCTCGCGACGGTTTTATACACTTCCACCATGGCAGGGCTTTTCCCGATAATCGTCCCGCTTTGTTCTGCGCCTTTACTTTCTTCACCGCTTTTCCTCGACTTATCCTGGAGCGCCCGCTGTGCCAGCGATCTGGCGACAGTCTTTTTGAGTTCTTCCAGATTCATGGGCTTAGAGATGAAATCAAACGCTCCTTCATGAATAGCCTCGATGGCGGTTTCTATTGAGCCAAAAGCGGTCATGACCACGATCGGCAGGGAGGGAAGCTTTTTATGCACGATCCGTGTAACGTCAAGACCCGTCATCCCCGGCATCCGCACGTCGATGATAAGCAGGTCGTGCAGCTCATCATCCAATAGCGCAAGCGTCGCATCGCCGCTCTGTGCCCGATCCACCCGATAGCCTTCGTTTTCCAGCACCTCGGCAAAGAGCTGGCAACTCACTTCGTCATCATCCGCAATTAGAATATGCGCAGTCATTTCGTCCCGTCAGCACCAGCAAACTCGCCCAACCTCTCGTCTATTGGCAGAAAGATCCGCACGGACGTTCCCTGTTCCACCTGGCTTTTAATCTCAATAGTACCGCCGTGAGCCTTGACTATTTCCTGACAGACAACCAATCCCAGTCCTGTCCCTTTGCCTGACGGCTTGGTGGTTACAAAAAGATCGAAAATTTTGGGCAGCAACTCTGGCGGAATACCCGCACCGGTATCCGTGATCTCTACGATAATCCCTGGACCGTCGCCCTCTGAAGATCTGCGCGCACGGGTGGCAATCTTCAAAAGCCCGCCTTCTTTCGTGGCGTCAACCGCATTGTCGAGTACGTTGATGAGCACTCGTTGCAGCGAAGCGTCATCGCCCCAGAGTGGAGGCAGCGATTCTCCCAGTGTGGTCGTCACGTGCACTCCATGCTGCTGAAAAATTGGGTTGAGCAAAATCAGAGTTTCTCTCACCAGCTCGTTAATATGGATCTGGTCCTTACGGGGGGAGCCGTGAGTCCGAGAGAGGTAGTGCTGAATGATCTCCCCCATGCGTTGGATCTGCGTCTCAACAATTGTTAGACGACGCCGTGCGCCCTCCGACAACTCTTCCTGAGCAAGGAGTTGGGTGTAGCCAAGGACGGAGTTCAACGGGGTACCCAGCTCATGGGCAATGGTTCCCGTTATCCGTCCCAGTGCGGCAAGACGCTCCACTCTTCCCATCTCCCGCTGGAGACGCCAGAGTTCCTTTTCCGCTCGCTTGCGCTCGATAATTTCAGCCCGTAACGATTCATTGGCTTTAGCCAGCTCTGCGGTTCGTTCTTCGACCCGCTTTTCTAACTCCCCATGGGCGCTGCGCAGGGCCTCTTCGGCTCGCTTCCGCGCCGCGGTCAAGTAGCTGGTCAGCAGTGCCACCAGCAGGAAGACGCTTAAGCGCACGATAGCGCTCCAATCCAGTTTTATAGAATTAACGGGAGCAATGAAGAAATAGTCAAGAGACAGGGCGGAAAGGACCGTGGCCAGGATTCCGGGGCCTAGGCCGCCGTACCACGCGCTCATCATCACGGAGGCAAAGAAAAGGGAAGAAGGGGACCGCTGGACCAATGGCCACGACAACAAATTCAACCCCAGTGCTGCAGCAACAGTGATCACAGATACGACGTAGCGCAACAGCGGTGAGCGATTGTCGATCAAGATCTTTAAGCCTCCACTCGCTGACGACAGTTCGGTCTATTCTTAGCCGAGAGAAGTATCTCGACCATGTCGTGATCGAGAAATTCTAACTTCTCGTGTCAATCTCGCAGGTAAATTCGAAGGAACGCAATCTTTTCGTTCCCTTTACGGGCAGTATACCCCTGCCTGTTTGACGAGGCAATTTGACCCATTCTCGCAAGGTAGCACGAATGGACGATAATAGCTGGAGACTGAAGGAACTGGTCACGAGTCTCCATCAGCCACTTGCTGTTGCTCCCCATTCTGCGACATCTTTAGTAAGCCCGACAAAGTTTCTGCTCAATTGACAAAACAAATCTCATGCCAGCCGAAAGTCACAACACCCCAGGGGGTAATAGTCTTGCCCCTGTGCAGCATTAAGAAGGTCTGTAGCCGCAGATATCTGACTGCAGTAATCCATTAGAAGCTGCAATAATGCCACACCTCCCCCGCATTTTTACCTCACCTGATGATCTAGACAGGACAAAATGCAGGCGCTTTCACTCCGTCACGGAGCCGGAGCGAGTGGCACGGAGATTGCCAATACAATCGGCGAACTATGAATCCGTCTTGTCTTTGAGATCACGGCACCAGGTCCGCACAAGAAGACAGAGGAAAGACGATATGTCAGGACGAGCTCGTTATGCTACATGGCTCAAGCGCTACTGGATCGGGCTTCTCGCCGTGGGTCTTTCGGCGGTGGGAATCTACGTCCTTTTCGCGAACTCGGGCAAAGCACAATCGCGCCGAAGCCAGCAAGGGGCGGGCGCGGCGCGTGGAGTCCCAGTCATAACCGCGAAAGCCCGGACGGGTGAAATGAACGTCTACTTGACCGGACTGGGCACGGTGACGCCGCTCAACACCGTTACCATAAAGAGCCGGGTGGACGGCCAGCTCATGAAAGTCTTGTTTCGTGAAGGCCAAATCGTTCAGGCTGGCGAGCTTCTGGCCGAAATCGACCCGCGTCCGTTCCAAGTGCAACTGACGCAGGCCGAGGGCCAAATGACGAAAGATCAGGCGCAGCTTAAGAATGCCCAAGTTGATCTTGAGCGCTATAAGGTTCTCTACCAGCAGGATTCCGTCGCCAAGCAGCAGCTCGACACGCAGGAAGCGCTGGTACGCCAGGATGAAGGCGCGGTCAAGGTCGATCAGGGACAGATCGACAACGCTCGGCTCCAGCTCGTTTATTGCCGTATCACGGCGCCGATCAGCGGTCGCGTGGGACTGCGCCTCGTCGACCCGGGCAACATGGTGCATGCCAGCGATGCGAACGGGTTGGTCGTCATCACGCAGATCGACCCGATCGCGGTGATCTTCGCCATTCCCGAGGACAGCTTGCCTCAGGTGCAGCAACAGATGCGGGGCGGCCGTCAGTTGCCGGCGGAAGCCTACGACCGCGATTTGCAGCACAAGCTCGCGACGGGCTCGCTTATGACCATTGATAACCAGATCGATCAGACCACCGGAACCGTGAAGTTCAAGGCGGCTTTTTCCAACAAAGACGGCGCGCTCTTCCCCAATCAGTTCGTTAACGCGCGGCTGCTCGTCGATACCCTTCATAACGCGGTCCTGGTTCCAAACGCAGCGATCCAACACAGCCCACAATCCGCGTTCGTGTACGTCGTCAAGTCGGACAGCACGGTGGAGGCGCGCAATGTCGAGATCCAGGGGAGCGAGAGCGATCAAACCGCGATCGCCAGCGGTCTATCAGCCGGTGAAGTTGTTGTAACTGACGGAGTTGACAAGCTTCAGCCGGGAGCGAAAGTCGCGCTCCGCGCGCCACAAAGCGCCGGCTCCTGAGCGTGGCGAGCCTATGAATCCATCTCGACCATTCATCCTTAGACCCATCGCAACGTCGCTCTTGATGGCGGGAATCTTGCTCATCGGCGCGGTGGCCTACAAGCAGCTACCGGTGTCGGCGCTGCCGCAGGTGGACTATCCGACCATTCAAGTCATTACCTTTTATCCTGGTGCCGGCCCCGACGTGATGGCGTCATCCGTCACCGCGCCGCTGGAGCGCCAGTTTGGACAGGTGCCGGGTTTGAACCAGATGACCTCGACCAGCTCCGACGGTAGTTCCGTCATCACGTTGCAGTTCTCCCTGGATCTCAACATCGACGTGGCGGAGCAGGAAGTACAGGCCGCAATCAACGCCGCATCGACCTTTCTACCTTCGGATCTGCCGAATCCTCCGATCTACGCGAAGACCAACCCAGCCGACGCGCCAATCTTAACCCTCGCCCTGACTTCGAAGACACTGCCGCTTCCCAAGATCGAAGATCTGGCCGATACCCGTCTCGCGCAGAAAATCTCGCAGCTTTCCGGCGTCGGTTTGGTTAGCATCAGCGGGGGCCAGAAGCCCGCGGTGCGCATCCAGGCCAACCCGACCGCCCTTTCTTCCTACGGACTCACGTTGGAAGAGGTGCGCACGGCCATCGCGCAGGCGAACGTCAATCAGGCCAAGGGCAATTTCGACGGACCACATCAGGCTTACACCATCGCGGCCAACGATCAGCTTTTATCGAGCGATCAGTATCGCCCGTTGGTGATCGCCTACCGCAACGGCGCGCCCGTCCGTCTGTCCGACGTGGCCACAGTCATTGATGACGTCGAAAACATCAAACAGGCGGCATGGATGAATCAGGTGCCGGCGGTTATCGTCAACATTCAACGGCAGCCGGGCGCGAACATCATTGCGGTCGTAGACCGCATAAAGAATCTCTTGCCGCAGCTCAAAAGCTCGCTGCCTTCCTCGGTCGATCTAACGATTCTAACCGACCGCACGACGACGATTCGCGCTTCGGTGAGCGAGGTGCAATTCGAGCTGATGCTCACCGTCGCCTTGGTGGTCATGGTGATCTTTCTATTTCTGCGCACGTTTTCCGCGACCGTGATCCCGAGCATCGCCGTGCCGCTATCGATCGTGGGCACCTTCGGCGTGATGTACTTGCTTGGCTACAGCTTGAATAACCTTTCGCTGATGGCGCTCACGATCTCCACCGGCTTCGTCGTTGATGACGCCATCGTGATGATCGAAAACATCATGCGCTACATCGAGGAAGGCGACTCGCCGCTCGAAGCGGCGCTCAAAGGCTCGGAGCAAATAGGATTCACGATCGTCTCGCTAACGGTCTCGTTGATCGCGGTTTTGATCCCGCTGCTTTTCATGGGCGACATCGTTGGGCGACTGTTCCGAGAGTTCGCCGTGACCTTGAGCGTGACCATTTTAGTCTCTGCAGTCGTATCGCTGACGCTCACGCCGGTGATGTGCGCCAAACTTCTGCGCCATAAACCCGAATCGGAGCAGAGCCGCTTTTACCGTGCGTCGGACCGGGCGTTTAAGTCGGTAATTGCATTCTACGGCCGGACGCTCACCTGGGTTTTCGAGCATCAGACCGCGACGCTATGGGTCGCCGCGGCGACACTCGTTTGCACGGTACTGCTCTACATTTTTATTTCCAAGGGTTTCTTTCCCGTACAGGACACCGGCGTGATCCTCGGAGTCTCCGAGGCTCCCCAGAGCGTCTCGTTTACCGCTATGGCTGATCGGCAGCAGGCGTTGGCGCGCGTGATCTTGCAGGATCCGGCGGTGGAAAGTCTCTCGTCCTTCATTGGCATCGACGGTACCAACACAACCATGAACAGCGGTCGCATCCAAATCAATTTGAAGCCTATCGAGGTGCGCCGGATCAGCGCGAGCGACATTATTCGTCGCCTGCAGCCACGCCTCGCGCGGGTCGATGGCATCACGCTATTCATGCAGCCCGTGCAGGATCTGACTGTGGAAGACCGGGTGAGCAGGACGCAATTTCAGTACAGCCTCGAAGATCCAGACGCGGGAGAACTCGCATCGTGGGTGCCACGTTTTATGCAAAACGTCCAATTGCTGCCGATGCTCCGCGACGTCGCCAACGACAAGCAAGACCAAGGACTTCAGACGCGGCTGGTCATCGACCGCGCGACGGCTTCCCGGCTCGGCATCTCGCCGCAAATGTTCGATAACACGCTTTATGATGCGTTCGGCCAGCGCCAGGTGTCGACCATATTTACACAATTGAACCAGTACCACGTCGTTTTGGAAACGCAGCCGGATTTTAAAAAAGATCCGCAGGCTTTAAACCATCTTTACATTCAATCGAGCAGCGGTGGAGCCGTGCCGCTCAGCGCCTTCACGCACCTGGAATCCGGCAGCGCGCCCCTTACGGTGAATCATCAGGGACAATTTCCGGTGGTGACCGTCTCCTTCAACCTTGCGCCGGGCGCCTCACTAGGTGAGGCGGTGACTGCAATTAACGACGCGAAGCGGGAGCTTGGTATGCCGGCAAGTATCCAAGCTGGCTTTCAGGGAACGGCTCAAGCCTTTCAAGCCTCTCTGGTCAACGAGCCGTTTTTAATTCTCGCGGCGCTTGTGACCGTCTACATCGTTCTGGGCGTTCTTTATGAAAGCTACATTCATCCGATCACGATCCTTTCGACGCTGCCTTCCGCCGGAGTGGGCGCGCTGCTCGCGTTGATCCTTTGCCGCACCGATTTCAGCGTCATCGCGCTTATTGGAATCATTCTGCTCATTGGCATCGTGAAGAAGAACGCGATCATGATGATCGATTTCGCGCTCGATGCCGAGCGCCAGGAGGGAAAAACTCCATTGGAAGCCATTTATCAAGCATGCCTGCTCCGCTTCCGACCGATCATGATGACGACGATGGCAGCGCTCCTCGGAGGCGTGCCCCTGGCGCTGGGGACTGGGATGGGGGCGGAGCTGCGCCGCCCGTTGGGGATTTCCATCATCGGTGGTTTGATTTTCAGCCAGTTGCTCACGCTCTACACGAC
>Ga0066710_100003028_pt1 | contig 14043 bp, 12 predicted proteins | sample GraSoiAngelo_159_FD_79666 | JGI IMG/M metagenome (GOLD analysis project Ga0066710, IMG submission 79666) | Grasslands soil microbial communities from the Angelo Coastal Reserve, California, USA - 14_1009_16_40cm | ecosystem: Environmental > Terrestrial > Soil > Grasslands | place: USA...
CGAAGAGGTCGTCGTCGTTGACGACGGATCGACTGACGACACCGCGGAGATTGCGTCGCTCGCTGGCGCTCATGTAATCCAACATGCGAGGAACCTCGGGAAAGGAACGGCTATCCGAAGCGCTTGGCTGTTCGCCCGAGAGCGGCATCCCGAGGCCTTGGTACTCCTCGACGGAGATCACCAGCACGACCCGAAGGACATCCCGCGAGTCGTCGAGCCCATCCTGGCCGGCACGGCCGATGTCGTGCTTGGCGTGCGATGGGGGAAGACATCAGGCATGCCATTGTATCGTCGGGTTGGCAAGCGTGCACTTGACTATGCAACCGCGGCCGCAACGAAGAATGGCATGCTGACGGACTCCCAGTGCGGGTTCCGCGTGTTCTCCTCACGAGCGCTAAGCCTGATCGAACCGACGGATAACGGGCTCTCCGTCGAGTCCCAGATGCTCCTCGAGGCGCAAGAGAGGAGCCTTCGGATTCAAGAGGTCAACATCGACGCCCGATACGACATTGAAGGGTCCACGCTCAGCCCTGGGAGGCATGGCACCAGTGTCCTCGGGAGGATTGTTACGTTGGTCTCCGAGAAGCGTCCACTCTTCTTTTTCGGCGTTTCTGGTGCCGTGCTGCTCCTGATTGCGGCAGCTCTTGGGGTATTCCTCCTCCAGGTTTACTATGCGACGCGTGCGTTCGCCATCGGCTACGCGTTCATCGTCGTGCTGTTCGGTATCGTCGGCATCGTCTCAATCTTCATCGGAATCACCCTAAATGCTCTGAAGCGCATGTCCTACACACGGTAGAGGTCGGCCGGGAGTGCCCTCATGATGTATGCCCGCATGCGAAACTGTCAAACCCTCGCGCCTCAAACTCCATTGGTGCAGCGGCCTCAACGCAAGCTCGAAGTCTCATCGGCGCGGCAGTCTTCTAGGTACGACGAACATTCGGGGAAAATTATACAGAGTTAGTAGCTGGATGAGCCGGGTGATTCCTAGATGGAACGCGCCGAAACTAAAATCAACGATCTCGGGGCGTGCGACCTGGCTCTGCACGGTGGTACCCGAGCTTGCAGATCTCGAGCCAAGCGGCGACGTGAGCAATGGTAAGCATTGCCCCGAGCGGCGAACTTCCGCGGATTTCTTTCGTCGTTGTGACTCATAATAGTCGAGAAACTATTCTCGATTGCCTCGCGTCGATAGAGGCACAAGAGTTGAGACCCAGGGAAATCCTCGTCGTTGATAACGACTCGAACGATGACACCACACAGCTTGTTGCTTCGAACTTTCCTGATGTAGTGGTGATAGAAACCCGCTCCAACAGGGGTTACGGCTATGCGAACAATCTCGGCGCGGCAAGGGCGTCAGGTGCAATTATTGGCATCGTCAATCCGGACGTGATCCTGAACCCATCGTGGGCAAAGCAGATGGCAGTCGCCCTGGGCTCTGATTTCCTCTGTGGCGCAGCCGAAGGTAAGCTGCTCCAGAGTCAGGATCCGCGGAGGGTCGATGTAGGTGGCAGCCGCATGAATGTCCTCGGGTTCGGATGTACATCCAACCACGGCGAACTCGAGAATCCCGAAGAAGTGACGAAGGAGGTCTCCTATCCGTCTGGTGCTGCGTTTGTAATACGGCGCGATGTGTACTCTGCAGTCGGTGGATTCGATGAAACCTACTTTCTATATCACGAAGACGTGGACTTGGGTCTCCGCATTCATGCCGCGGGTTGGAAGGTCGTATATGTGCCAGCCGCGCGAGCGGTTCACAGACACGAAAGTGGTTTGAAGCCCGACAAAATCAGGCTCCTTGAGCGGAATCGTTGGACAACGTTGACGAAGAACCTACCCGCGGCATACTTTATCCGCTGTGGGCTGCTCCTGGGAGTGTCTGAACTGGGATTGCTACTTTACCTCGCGCGAGCTGGACTGGTACGCCCAAAGGTCCAGGCGTATCTTGAATTCTGTGAGAATCTCAAGAAGACGCTCCGGACAAGGAGGAATATTCGTGCTGCAGCGCGGGCGAAGAACACATTCGAACAGTTGATGACAGATGACTTCCCAACGTTGCTTCCAAGTCAGGGCGCGGCTGTCCGCGCCGCCAGGTCAATACAGAGCGGATACATGCGCGCTTTCTTTCCGAACGCCGTTCGGGTCAAACCATGAGTGACGATTGCGTCCTCGCTTTCGGAGAGGGTCCGTGTCGCAACTAAAGATGGCACGAGTCAATCTTGTCCGTTCAAGGGCATCAGACAACGCGGTCTACAAGATTGCCCGCACACTCTCCAAAGGTGGGTATGAAGTCAATCTCTTGGTTTGGGACCGAAGTAGTCGGCGCATCGACGAGCCTAATCCCAAGTACGCAATCTACGCATTCGAGTTCAAAGCACCGGTTGACAAGATCGAAGGAGTGGCTTTTCTTCCTCTTTTCTGGCTGTACGAATTCGTCTTCCTTGTCAAACACAAGGCCCAGATTTACCACGCGTGCGATTTCGACACACTTCTCCCAGCGCTTGTGGCGGCGAGAATTACCGGCGCAAAGTTGTTTTACAGCATATTGGACTTCTACGCAAACAACATCCCTGTGGATCTGCTCGGCCGGGCCGGGAAAATCGCACGCCAGGTAATCGCAGCTCTGGAGAAGACATGCATCGCGTCCGCAGATGTTGTCGCCATCGTCGACGAGTCTAGGCGCGCTGAGATCCAGGGAGCGCGAACAAAGAAACTCATCGTGCTGACCAACTCCCCAGAGGACATTCGGAGAGAGGAAACAATCGAACCGAAGGGACGGTTACGACAGCTCGTGGTGTTCTACGGAGGACTGCTCGTCAGAGATGTCCGTGGCATCGACGAAATGATTGAGGCAGTCAAACAGGTGGATGGCGTCGCTCTGGTCCTCGCCGGCTCAGGACCTGACGAATCCTACTTTCGCGAGCTTGCACGCGAGACCAGTCGACTTCATTTCATCGGATGGATTCCAAGACATGAAGATTTACTCAGAGAAGAGATGAATTCAGACGTTTTGTTCCGATTTAGCGACCCGAAGCACCCAAAGACCAGGTATGAAAGCCCGAACAAACTGTTTGACGCCATGATGTGTGCAAGGCCTATTATCGTGAGCGATGGCGGTTCCATGGCGAGGATCGTCGAGGAGGAATTATGCGGGCTCGTTGTTCCATTTGGAGACGTTCCGGCCATACGCCAGGCAATCACGAAGCTTCGGGATGATGCCGATTTGCGCTTTCGCCTAGGGAGTAACGGCCGAAGAGCATATGAGCACAAGTACAGCGAAACCGTCATGCGAGGGCGCCTTCTTCGAGCCTACGGGTATCTGATTCCGGGGATCGATGCATCGACTCAGAGTTAGGCTGCCTTCGTTACATTCCGGCCGAGACAACCGTCACTAGTCTACAAGGAGCCTCAGATTACTACAAGCCGGGCTCCTGGCCCGTGACAATGGAATTACCGCCCCATTAATGTGGAAATCGTGCTTCGACACGCCCGCTGCCATTAGGCTTCTGACGTCTCGAACAACGCAAATCACAGAGATTCCTGAGAATCTCGGTCCGCGTTAGACGTGCTCATCGCCGAGATGTGAAGGGGCAACAAGACTGCGCGCAACACCGACGCTGTGCTGTGCTGTAGGACGCGCAGTTTCGAAGCTGGTGAGCCTACAGCCCACGTGTGCCTCTTGCCGCGAGGAGTTTCTGATCTGCGAGATTTCAGCAGGCCCGTCCTCGGCCTTGATTCAGCAATCAAAGTCGGCGGTGAGAGCGGGAGACATCAAATTCTGTTAGCGCGATAGTCTCGCAAGTGAACCTCCCCTAGGGGGCCTGTCAGCCGCAAGCGTTCGTCAAGGAATGGAATCTGGAGCTCCAGAGATTGCTGCGGTCGACACTCCACAGGAGAAGATTGTAGGATTTATCGTCGAGCTACTAGCCGAGCGTTGTCCTCAAGTATCTGAAGCCGATACCTCGCTCCGCGGGACAGGTCACCAGACCGGGGAAAAGAGGTCCGGACCACAGCACACAGGGGTGCCTTGAATCAAGAGACCTGCACCTGAGGCTGTCAACAACGATCGAAATATCTGTGAGAGATCGTCGAACCCTGCGGCAAGGTTTCTTCTCCTTTCCTATCCTCAAGACGCGAACGGAATCCGCGGACTAGGACGTTTCATTCGCATCTTCTCGACTCTTGGCGTCAGGATGTTACTTTTGGGCGATTCGAAGGTATCATCTGGAGTTGAGCTCGTTCACGTGGACTTCCCACGGCGGCCGGGAATCCTGAGATATTCCTTCTTCCAGGCGAGGACGACCTTCACGTTGTGGCGCATGCGTAATACTTGGGACGCGGTGTGGCTCCTTCATGGTTCAACAGCCATGCTAATGCCGATACTCGCTGCCAGACTGGCGCGCAAAAAGGCCGTTCTAGTCTGGACAGCATCCTCCGCGAAGATTGGAGTCCGTCGATACGGACCGCTATCGCTACGAGTACTGCTCCTCAACATACTCGAATCACTCGCATTGGCCTATTCATCTCATGTAGTCACGTACGGCAAATCGATTTCGGCGCATGTTCGCGGGCTTCGGGGTCGGCCAGATGCGCTTGCATTTGGGGGGGAATTCGTCGATCTGAACCGTTTCGTTTCTCAACAGCCTGTAGGTAGGCGACCCTTGTCGGCTGGTTTTGTCGGTAGGCTCAGTCCAGAAAAAGGGCTATCGAATTTCCTGGGAGCTGTAGCAATCCTTGCGCCGGAATTTCCGCAGTTGGAAGCCTATGTCGTCGGGACCGGGGAACTGCTTCCCGAGGTGCTCGATTTCGCCAGCAACTGGGGGTTGAAGAATCGGCTTCATGTCCCTGGGAACGTGGAACAAGACACCTTGCCGGGTGTTTATGGTCGGATGCGGGTTTTGGTCATTCCGTCCTATACCGAGGGCCTTCCTAACGTGATGTTAGAGGCCATGGCATGTGGGACCCCAGTCCTCGCGGCAGGAGTTGGGGCAATTCCCGATGTCATCGACGACGGGGTGAATGGCTTCCTCCTAGCGGACAATTCACCTGAATCAATAGCAGAAGCAGTGCGTGCAATCTTCAGCATGCCACCCGAAGCATTGGAGAGAGTCGCTCGTCGAGCGGAGTCAACTGTTCGACAAACCTTTGGACTCACAGCATCCGTCGATCGATATCGGAAGATCATATGCCGGATAATCTGATCCCAACCCTTGCGGCAGACTGGGACTCCGTTCCGAGTCCTTGTGAGTTCGACATGGGCCTGGACTGCATCGGTAGGGAGAAGCTACGTTTGTCGGTACGCAAGCACATGACATTGCTCCTCATACCGACTGTATAGGAATCTACAGATTGTCCGGTGGTTGGATTAGTTCATAGGCCTCCTTGGCCTACCCTCGATCGGAGCGCTTTAGGAATGAGTGCACGATTTTGGTTGCCTTAGATACTGAGTGCGGTAGAGCATCGCTAAATCCCTACTTTCCTATTGTGGGTGCTCGATGGAATGGGCTCGTGGGCAATCCGCTGATGGCTTGGACGGCCACGTTGTTGCCGAATCAAAGTGGAACGGTGTGTTGGTGGTGATTTCGCCTGAACACCCGTTCGAGAGTTCTGCAAGTAGAGTTAGGGCATACCAACTCGCACGACAAATCGAGGGCGTCATACCCACGAGGGTCCTTCCTGTAAAAGGGGACGAGACCAATTTCACTCAGGTTCATTGGCAGTTGGTCGTCAACACGCTCAAGCTGTTCACAATTGCCAGACGGCACCATGGAAGGTTGGTACTCATCGTGCAGCGTGGTGTTGGGCTCAATGCCCGCGTCATCCTCCTATTGGCGTGGAGATACATTTCTGGGAAACGCATGATTTTCGACTTCGATGACGCCATTTTCATACAAATGCCGTGGTCGACAAGAACAATGTGCCGACATGCCGACGCTGTAACTACTTCAAATGAGTACCTTGCGGATTACGCAAGAGGCTACAATCGCATAGTACACGTCCTTCCGAACGCCATAGATTTGTCGCTCTACCAGCGTCGGACAGTCCCACGAGAGACCAATCCGGTAATCGGTTGGATAGGGACCAAGACCAATCTGGATTACCTAAGCATTATAGAAGAACCGCTAAGACTTCTCAAGGACCGTCGAGATTTCACTTTCAGAGTTGTCACGGATCCCGCCGCAAAATCGATGGTTCCGTTGACTCGCACACTTCCGATTGACTTTCGGCCTTGGACCTACCCCGACTTCGTTTCGAACCTCTCGACCTTCGACATCGGTGTCTGCCCGTTGCCGGAAGACAAATGGACCAAAGGGAAGTCCGGCTACAAGGTCCTAGAGTACATGGCTTTGGAGATTCCGGCAGTCGCGAGCAACGTTGGAGGAATGTCGGCAATCATCGAGAACGAAGTCGATGGCTACCTGGCCTCTTCCACAGATGATTGGTTCAAGCGATTGCAGCAGCTCCTGGACAGCCCCTCGCTGCGGAGGGAACTTGGGAAGGCAGGAAAGAAAAAAGTTGTGAACAGGTATTCGCCCCAAGTGGTTATACCCAGATGGCTCGAGGTTCTTGGGTCGATAACGTGATTATCGTCCGAAGAATCCGAGAAAACAACGCGACCAGAGGGCATCCGGCTTCTTGGATGTAGTGCAATCCGACCAGAGAGGATTCACTGCCGCACCACAAAACCGCTCGGGCAACTCCATGTATTTCGGTTCGAGGCCATACAGCTGCACCTGGAGCCGTGAGACGAACCGGGCTCGGTCCGCTAGGTGTGTGCGACGCCTCTGTTCTCCAGATCGATGTCGCGGGTCAACATCAAGTTGGGACCCGTCGTACGCCGGCGAGAGAAAAACCCAAGAACTATGTGTCCTGTACGGAGGAGGGACAGGACTCCGTCCTATGGGTCGTACATCAACAGGAGTGACCGCCCTCGAGAACTGAGACTGGGACCAACATTTCTCTGGAATGATCACGGATACTTCGTACATGGGCCGATCTGCCTGTCAATAGACCGTTGCAGACAGCGTCTTTCCATCCCGGCAAACGACAACTCCTTTGGCGGAGCGTACTTAATATCCGCCGTAACGGTTCCGGGGCGGGCTCACGCTTGAGAATCCTGATTGCCGCGGGGCTTTTCTCTATCACTGCCAAGTACGATAACGCGGTGTTCGCTGTCGCAAACGCACTATCGGGGCTTGCCGATGTCTGTGTACTATCGATCTCCCGGTTTCCACTGCCTCGACTTCGACTACCCGAAACCACTTTCGATGTGGTTGAGCCACGATTCTCCTGGTTGCTCCTAATGCAATGCATCAGGAACTTTGGCGATGCGCGCCACGTGGTTTCGAGATATACAACCACCCATTCCTGGTTTGGGTTTCTGAGCTTGGTACGTTACCTCATGAACTACTCGCAGCTCGAGCTTACCCTCAAGACGTACAGGCCGGACGTGGTTCACATACATTCAAGTGATCTCGAACGGTCGGCATATATTGAATATCTACTCTCCTGTACTGATGTTCCGTTTCTACTTACCGTCCACGGCCTCTACTCACTTGACCCGAACCTTCAGACGCGATATGATGCGAACGCGCTGGAGAGACATCTCCTTAGGCGGCTGAGCGAGAAGGGTATTTTCATCACATTCGTGTCGTCAGGAATCAAGCAAGCCGCCGTTCAGCGTTTCGCGATTGCAGACAGCAGGCTGACGGTCGTCCCGAATGGTGTCGATATCGATCGATTCAGGCCCGTTCCTCAATCCCAAAAGGATGCGATCCGAATGAAATACGGGATTCCACTCCAAAGAAAAGTTCTGATTCAAGTCGGAGAATTGTATAGATTGAAGAACCATATGTTTGTGCTTCGGTGTCTTGCATCGCTGGATTCGAGGCTCCGACAGAAGCTACATTATGTCATCGTGGGAGATGGGGCCGAGAAAGCTACTCTCATCAGATTCTGCCGGGAGAACCAGCTGATGAATCGTTGCACGTTTGTGGGTCGTCGTTACGCGACCGAGCTGGTGGAATTGTACGAAGCATCAGACTTGCTCGTCGTTCCGTCGACGAGTGAAGCTTTCCCTTTGGTAATGTTGGAAGCAATGGCTACGGGTATTCCCATTCTGACTTTCAGTGACTTATGGCCAATCAAGGACATCGCGAACCGAGTAAACACTATTCTGGTGCATCAACGAACGGCGGAATCCTTCAAGGATGCACTGGCTAGGGCCATCCAGCAAAGCTGGAGCCAGTCGGAAATACGAAGGTTCGCTGAACAATTTACCTGGCCAATCGTCGCGAAGAGATACTACGCGCTTTACTCTCAGATAATCGGCCAATCTGTTACGCGGGTCGCTGCTAACAACAGCGTAGCTGGTAGCGTCTCTGACGTGGCGGGCGTCCCTGGGAGGTGACCACGGTTGAATATCTGGCGGCGGACACGGGTGAAACTTATCGCGCTCGCGGGCTTATTGTCGCTCTCGGGCTGCTTATGGGTCTTGGTCGTTACGCCGCCGGCTTCCGGGTACGAGATTTCGGTGTACGCCAGCCTTCCATGGCCTTTCTGGATTCTAATTGCGGTCTCGACACTCTCTCTCTTCTGTGCTCTACTCGTGGGAAAACCTGTCTGCGTTCAAGACATTCCTGTGCTGGTCCCGTCCGCCTTTGCGTCGCTCACTTCGGTACTCGTGTTGCTCCTCATTCCCTACTTCAGAGGCTACACTCTGTACGGAGCCGGGGACGTTCTAACTAATCTGGGAGGTGTCAGGGATCTCCTCCAGGTCGGGCACGTTAGCAGCCTGGATGTGTATCCCGCGATTCATGTTTTCGAGGCGGCACTCACATATACAACTTCTGTTTCGCCGATCCGGTGGACTTTCTTCTTGCCGCCTCTGTTTTTCTTGGCTCTGGTGCTCGGCACCTTCCTTTTGGCGAGGCAGCTTGGTTCGACCAATGCCGCCCTCTTTGCAAGTTCTTTGTTAATCATCCCAGTCCTCGGAGCCGAAGCCACCCGGGAGTCGATTCTTCCTTCATTTGACGCGTTCTGTATGACGCCGCTCGCGTTGTACCTCCTGCTCAAGACCCAGAGGAGTGTACCATATACCGTCGCTTTTGTCCTTGTCCTAGGGGTAGTGACACTGCTTCATGTCGAGGCGAGCCTGTTTCTCTGGTTCTTCTTCATTGCGGCACTTCTAGTGGCAGCGTACGTCTCCCGCCACGCGGAGATCGTGCGGGTCCTTGAGATGGGCTTTGGCACTTCCGGTCCAGCCAGGCGAAGATATCTGGCTGCGATCGCTATCGTGGGTGTTTTCGCCATTGCATTCTTCTCTTCCCTTGTGGCCTTCGGCAACACCGTTAGAACCATCTATGGCTCCATCAGTTCGAGCTTGTTCGAAGGACCGATTGCGACCCTAGGCCCTCCGCGGGTGACCACGGGGATCATTCCTATTACCGAGCTCCTAATCCAAGAATATGGTGCGGAGTTTGTGTATATCGGTCTCGCCACAGGTTTGACAGCGGCTACAGCCGCCAAGGTCGTCACGAAGCGCCAACGTGTCGCTGCTGAGGCATTGCTCCTATCTTCGTTGTTGTCAGCATCCCTGGTCATTGGCCTCATTTTTCTGCTGTATGGCCTGATAATCGGCTTTACTATTACTCGATTCATGAAGTATCCTTTTCTCGCTTCAGCATTGATTTTGGGAGCTTACTTCGTTACCGCCTCAGCTGACACCTCGCTACCCGATGTTTCTGTCGCCGAAGGAGGATTGAGTGGGCACATGCAAAACCGCGACTTTGTGCCCAAAGCCAAGATGGTGTCGGCCAGAAAGTCCGCAATCGCCATACTTGTGGTCGCGGCGGCGATCATCTGCGTCTTCAACACTTATCCAACCTTATCATCCCACGAATTCAGCCACCAGATAACGAAAGCGGATTTCGCCGCGATGGAGTTCTTCTTCCAACACCGGGATGACCGATATCTAATAAGCGAGGTGCTGCCGCTGAACTACCAGACGAGGTTTGCACAAGAATTCTATGGAATCGACGCAGCTGTGCCAAGCCTCCGAAACGGATACGAACCAGACGTTCTGCCGCCATCGCATTTTGGATACGACCGAGGCCAGTTCCTGGGCGCCGCTTATTCGGGTAATACATATCTCTTGGAGCCGTCCCTTTCACGAATGTACTATCCCAATCTGTATCCGGGATTACAGCAGTTTTGGAGGTACACTCCGACGGATTTCCAAATGCTGAATCGCGATCCCACGGTCGATCAGATTTATGACAACGGCGGCGTACAGATACTCGAGGTTCTAGCCAATGGCTAACTGGCAAGAACGGACCTTGCGAGGTCTATGCTTCGAGTTCCCGCGGGTTTCCTCATCGTACGGGGAAGACCGCAACCCTGCCCGCCTGGTTGGAAGCCTCGCGGGACTCGACCTGGCTAGCCAATCGCTCCAAACCTTCGGGCAAGAACTTCACGTGATCCCTCTGATTTTCCTGGAGGTCAAGGCTCACGCACACAAATAAGTCGATCATGGAACAATCGCTGTGGGAGGCTCACTACACATTACACAAGAACGATGCCTACGACGAGACGAGGGTCCCCTACAAGGACCTGTTTGATCGATACCTCACGCCCGGAGGCTCGTGCCTTGAGGTTGGCTTTCTCCCCGGAGACATCTTGACCTATCTTTCCCGGCGTTTCCGCTTCACCGCTAGTGGGATCGATCTAACGCCGTTCAGAGAGTCGGAAGTTCGCGCGAGGATGATGCGGAATGGCGCCACCGTCGAGAGGCTGGTCAGCGGAGATTTCCTCAGCCTCATACCCGATGAAGTGTATGATATAGTATGCTCTTTCGGGTTCATCGAACACTTTTCGGAGCCGGAAGACATCATAATCAAACACATCGAGTTCTTGCGACCTGGAGGCACGCTGGTCATTTCGTGTCCCAACTTTGCAGGCGCGCAACGCATCATGCACTACTGGCTGGACCGCAAGAATCTGGAGAATCACAACATCAAGGCAATGAACCTTGGGCTTTGGAAGCGGGTCCTCGAGGGCAACGGAATGCGGATTCTGTACCAGGGGTATGTCGGGACGTTCGGCTTTTGGACGGCCGGCTCACCAACTGACAGATTGCTGAAGCGAGCGTTAGCAGCTTCCCTATCGAAAATCGCGCGAGTGGTCGATTCTTTGGGCGACCATCCAAACGCACTGTTTTCTCCGTCGATGATTAGCTTCTCTCGTCGAGAACTCTAGGGGGTCGAGGTTTCAAACACACGGAACCACCGCCCGTGGGGACCTACAACGCGCCTTCTCTGTTGGTCTAATGGTACGTTAGATCCAGCCGTCTTTCCCTAATTTTGAAGCGGGCTTGTTGTGGGAACGCGTGGATGCCTAGGAAGACTTTGTCGCGCAGAAACTAATCTCCTGTCTCACTGGCGCGTGCTTTGTTCTGCGCAATCGCCGCCCTGGTTCGATGTCGCCTGTCCTTATACCGCCTCACGATCTCACCAGTCCAATCCCGGTCGTACCTCGCCCGGCCCGACAATTGGCCAGCAATCAGCAGCTAATCGGCAGTCATTCGGCTGGGGGGTCAAGCCCCGGGTGAAGCAGGCGAAAACCCACGCGCTGCCTCCTCTCTCGCTCCCGCCCGGGCACCCGCTACATACGTGTCGATCAATTTCTCAAGACCATGCACGAACGGAACCACAGGGCGCCAGCCCAAATCTTCTTCGGCACGCGCGGAGCTTATGGCTGCGGGCATCACATCGCTTGCCCTAGGCGGGACCGTCATGACATTCGCAGGTATCCGGCGAGCAACCATCTTTGCTAGGTCGCGAATTGATATCCGCTCGGGCGCTGCGACGTTGTAGACGCCTGCGGGAGAACTTGCGTGCGCAGCCAATGCGAAGGCATTGGCGATGTCGGTCACATGGGTAAATTGCCGGAATTGGGACCCTGTCCCTTGAACCTCGATGGAGTTCCCAGATAAGGCCCGAAGCACAAAGGAAGGAATCACGCCGTTAGCCCTCATCCCTGGTCCGTAGGTTGTGCCCAGACGAAGCACGACGGTCGTCATAGAACCCTGTTCCCCGTAGGCCTGTGTAATCAAGTCGCCAGCGAGCTTGCTCACGCTGTAAGGATGCCTCGGAAGGCAAGGGTGCAACTCATCCAAAGGTTCGTAGCGAGGCTGCCCGTAGACCTCCCAAGTGGACGCATACACGAAACGCTCTACAGAATTCCTCTTCGCCGCCTCCAGGAGATTGGCAGTCCCGCCGGCATTAACGCTCATCGCAAGTGCGGGATCACGAGCAGCATGATAGATATCGCCGATGCCGCCGATGTGGCAGATGAGTGACGCGCCCCGCGTGGCGTCGACCATTTCATCACGACGAGTCAGATCGGCCAGCTTCCAGCCGTCAGACGAGCGGCCGAGACGGCGGACATCGGATCGCACGACGCTAGAACCTCGCCTCTCGAGCTCATCCGCGACAACGGATCCGATGAAGCCGGCGGCACCCGTGACAACGACCTTTTGCACGCGGTGAAGAGCGATCTTTGCGCAATAAATATTGCGGCAAGAATATGCGAATCGAAACATCGGTCACCACGAGATGTCGACCGTCTTGTTCCTCCATTGTCTGCTCGCCCTTCCGCGCGTGCGGCTCCGCTGGTTTCTCGACGGTGGACGCCGCATTTCGAGCGATGAGAACCACGTGTTCCTGTTCCCCCAGGTCACGGCCGACCGTACGAGCGGAGACGGGAAAAGCGTTAAACGACCGGCTCGACTGCACTGCAGAGGAGGTTGGAGTTGCGATTGCACTTTCATTTAGAGCCCTGGGACCTGTACGCGGTCGTCGCATACACCGTCGTCATTGCCGCCGTCCTCCTCGCATTGAACGTGGGCAACCCAATAGCGATCCTCCTCGTCCTCTTCGTGCCTGGGTACGTCCTCGTGGCCGCGCTCTTTCCGGGATCCTCGGTACCGCATAAACGGGAACTCGACTGGATCGAGCGGCTCGCCCTTTCCTTCAGCCTGAGCATCGCGATTGTTCCACTTCTCGGCCTCCTTCTTAGCTTCTCGCCGTGGGGGATCCGCTTCGCCCCAATCGTCGTGGAGATCACCCTCTTCACTGTTGTCGTGGGCTGTGCGGCATACTGGCGCCGCATGCGGCTGCCGCCAGACGAGCGGCTCTCTCTGACCGTGGACCTCGCGATCCCTAACTGGAAGGACTACGGCCTCGTCGACAAGGGCCTCACCGTCGCAATCGCTTCTACCATCGTCGTCGCGGGAGGCACCTTCGCATACCTAGTCTTGATGCCGCGCTCCGCCGAGACCTTCACGGAATTCTACATCCTCGGTCCGGGGGGCAAGGCCTCTGGCTACCCGACGGCCCTGAACGTCTCCCAGCCCGGGACTGTGACCTTGGGCATCGTGAACCATGAAGCCACAAGAGTGAACTACACGATTCGCATCGACCTCGTCGGCGTGCGGCTCGTCCATAACGCTACTTCAGGGTTCAACGAGACCGTTGAGATCAACCGCACGACGTGGTCCACTTTCAACGTCACCCTGGCGGAAAGCCAGAACTGGACTGAGCGCTACACGTTCCAGATCAATGCCATCGGTTTATGGAAGGTCCAATTTCTTCTCCTCAGGGACGGCGCCTTCCTTTCCGTCTACCGAGAACTCCACTTGTTCGTACGCGTGACTTAGCGGACGTGAGACCGAGGCCAACAGCCACAATGACATTCCCAAACACGAGCTGCGAAATACCACCCGTCAACCAAGTCGCGCCGATCCCGACCACACGAATCGCTGATTGGACGACCTTCTCCGTATCCTCGTGCGCCCGTCCATTGTCGCCCGACACAAAATGGCAACCCTCCGCCGGAAGAATCGCTTGGGAGTACAGTACCGCGTTGGTAGCACTCGATGCGAGCGCGGCAATCTCCCCGGCAGTCAGCGCGCGGGGGAAGACGCGAACCTCGTCGATGTCTCCGATGAAACCACTTGCAACCGGTCCAACGATGGTTTGGGCGGAC
>Ga0066710_100003030_pt1 | contig 14042 bp, 9 predicted proteins | sample GraSoiAngelo_159_FD_79666 | JGI IMG/M metagenome (GOLD analysis project Ga0066710, IMG submission 79666) | Grasslands soil microbial communities from the Angelo Coastal Reserve, California, USA - 14_1009_16_40cm | ecosystem: Environmental > Terrestrial > Soil > Grasslands | place: USA...
GCGCGGGGGGCCGCGGGCGGCGGGGGCAAGGACCGGCGCGGGGGGGGCGAGGCGGCGCGCGAGCAGCCGCCGCAAGCAGGCGCGATGCCCCCCGACGCCACCGGCATGTACTCGGCCTCGGCGCTCGGCCCGATCGACCTCGCGCGCCGCGCCCCGCGGCTGGTGGTCGAGCGCGCGCCGGGGCACGAGCCGGGCATGATCTATGACCTCGACGCGGATCTCGTGCTCGGGCGCGGCGATCGTGCCGAGATCAGGCTCGAGGACCCATTCGCCTCGGCGCGCCACGCGCGCGTGTACGAGCAGGGAAACATCGTGGTGATCGAGGACCTCGGCTCGACCAACGGCACCTACCTCAACGAGGAGCTGCTGGAGACCGCCCGTCCGCTGCACCCAGGCGACCGCGTGCGCATCGGCGACAGCGAATTCGCGTTTGAGGTGGACTGATGCTGCGCGTCGCCGAGCAGTACGCCGCGACCGACACCGGGCGCCAGCGGCGCGCCAACGAGGACGCGCTGCTGTCGCGCGCTCCGCTGTTCGTGGTGGCCGATGGGATGGGCGGAGCGCAGGCCGGCGAGGTGGCTTCGCAGATCGCGGTGGAGGCCTTCAAGCGCGGTCTGCAGGACTCGGCCGAGCCCGAGACCGCGCTGGCGGAGCTCACGCGGGCGGCGAACACGCGCATCCACGAGCTGTCGCATAGCCACACCGAGCAGGCCGGCATGGGCACCACCCTCACGGCCATGTACGTGGGGGCGGAGGACGTGTCGATCGCGCACGTGGGCGACAGTCGCGCCTACTGCTTGCGCGGCGCGGAGCTGATGCGGCTGACCGACGACCACTCGCTCGTGGACGAGCTGATGCGCCAGGGGCGGCTCACGCCCGAGGAGGCCGAGGAGCACCCGCAGCGCTCGGTGATCACGCGCGCGCTGGGCCCGGAGGGCACGGTGGACGTGGACACCCGCTCGTTTCGCGCACGCGCGGGCGACGTGTACCTGCTGTGCAGCGACGGTCTCACGACGATGGTCTCCGAGGAGGAGCTGGCGGGGCTGCTGCGCGAGCACCCCCACCTGCGCGACGCGGGCGAGGCCCTGATCGCGGCCGCCAACGACGCCGGGGGCCGGGACAACATCACGGTCGTGCTCGTGCGCCTTGAGGAGGTTGGGGCCGGCACGCAGCCCCCCGCGCCCGACGCGGCGGCCTCCCCGCCCGGGGACGCCGCGCCAGACGCGCTCGACGCGACCGTGATCGGCGCTCCCGCGGTGCCCGCGCCGGTGATCCGGCGCCGCCCGCGCCGCCCGCTGCAGCGCGGCGCGCCGAAGGCCGCCTTGCGCGCGCGCGTGCGGCGCGCCGGCACGATCGGCGCCGTGCTCGTGGTGCTCGGGCTGCTCGGCGCAGGCGTGTACGAGGCGCTGCAGTCGGTGTACTTCATCGGCACCAACGGGCGCGGGCTGATCACGATCTATCGCGGAGTCCCGTTCAAGCTCCCGGGAAACGTGGCCCTGTACAGCAGCGCCTTCGTCTCCGGGGTCAGCGCCTCGACGCTGCCGCCCGCCCGCCGCCGTGGGCTGCTCGACCACTCGCTGCGCTCGGAAGGCAACGCGGCGGCGTTGATCCGGAGCCTGGAACTGGGCCAGCTCGAATGAGGAGCGCGGCGTGAACCAGCCGATCCTGCGCCTGTTCGGCTTTGTGGTGCTGATGTTCGCGCTGCTCGTGGCGTTCACCTCGCGGTGGACGGTCTTCGAGGCGTCGTCGCTGCGCGACAACCCGCTCAACGCGCGGGCGCTGCTGCAGCAGCAGCGCATCGAACGTGGCCGCATCCGCGCCGCCAACGGCGCCGTGCTCGCGCGCAGCGTGCGCGCGCCGCGCTCCAGCGGCTCGGAAGTCACATTCGAACGCTCCTATCCGAGCGGCGAACAGTTCGCGCACCCGATCGGCTACTCGTACATCGATCTCGGCCGCACCGGCGTGGAGAGCTTCCGCAACAGCGCGCTGAACGGCCAGCGGGAAACGGGCCTGCAGTCGATCCTCGATCAGTTGCAGGGCGCGAGGTCGCGCGGGGACGAGGTGATCACCACGCTCGACCCGCAAGCCCAGCAGGTGGCCAACACCGCGCTGGCCGGCCACGAAGGCGCGGTGGTGGCGCTCGACCCGCGCAGCGGCGCGGTGGAGGTGATGGCCTCGCAGCCGAGCTATGACCCGAACGCGCTGCGCTCGCAGCGCAGCTACCGCCGGCGCGCGCTGGTCGCGCCCGGCCGCCCGCTCGTGAACCGCGCGACCCAGTTCGGGTACGCGCCTGGGTCGAGCTTCAAGGTGGTGACGGCCACGGCGGCGATCGACACGGGCGCGTTCACGCCCGAATCGACGGTGAGCGGGCGCGACAACGTGCCGATTTCGGGCGTGCCGCTGCAGAACGACAACAACGAGAGCTTCGGCGCGATCACGCTCACGGAGGGCCTCGCGAAGTCGGTCAACACGGTGTGGGCGCAGGTGGCCGAACGGCTGGGCCGGCAGACGCTCGCCCGCTACATGACCCGCTTCGGCTTCGACCGCAAGCCCAAGCTGGACTATCCGGGCGAAGAGATGTCGGCCAGCGGCGAGTACGAGCGCGCGCGGCTGCTTGCGCCCACGAGCCGGCTGGTGGACGTGGGACGGCTGGGCATCGGGCAGGACAAACTCGAGGTCACGCCGCTGCAGATGGCCGAGGTGGCGGCAGCGGTGGCCAACCACGGCAGGCTTATGGTGCCACACCTGACCGACAGGATCGTCGATCCCGACGGGCGTACCGTGCAGCGCGTCGCCCCGCGGCTGCAGACGGTGGTGATGAAGTCCTCAACCGCCGACGCGGTCACCGCCATGATGGAGGCCGTGGTCAACGAAGGCACAGGCACATCCGCGCAGATCCCGGGCGTGCAGGTGGCGGGCAAGACCGGGACGGCGGAGACGCAGATCGGCACGGCGATCAACAACGTGTGGTTCATCGCCTTCGCGCCCGCGTCGGCTCCGCGCGTGGCGATCGCGGTGACGCTGCGCGGCGTGCCGGGCCAGGGCGCGGCGTTCGCGGCGCCGGTCGCCCGGCAGGTGATCGAAAGGCTGCTGCATGCTTGACCCCGGCACGACCATCGACGGCCGCTACCGGGTGCTCTCGCGCGTTGGCTCGGGCGGGATGGCCGACGTGTACCTGGCCGAAGACGGACTGCTGGGCAGGCAGGTGGCGGTCAAGCTGCTGCACCATCACTTCGCCGAGGACCAGGAGTTCGTGGAGCGCTTCCGGCGCGAGGCGTCAAGCGCGGCGGCGCTTTCGCACGCGAACATCGTCGCCATCTTCGACCGCGGCCAGTGGCAGGGGACGTACTACATCGCGATGGAGTACGTGGCCGGCCGATCGCTGAAGACGATCGTGCGCGAACAGGGCGCGCTTGATCCGGCGCTGGCGATCGACATCGTGTCGCAGATCCTCCATGCGGCCCGCTTCGCGCACCGGCACGGGGTCATTCACCGCGATCTCAAGCCGCACAACGTGCTGCTCGACGACGAGGGCCGGGCGCGCGTTACCGATTTCGGGATCGCGCGGGCGGGTGCGTCGGACATGACGCTGACCGGGTCGATCATGGGCACCGCGCAATACCTCTCGCCCGAGCAGGCGCAGGGCCATGCGGTGGGCGCGACCTCCGACCTGTACTCGGTTGGGGTGGTCCTGTACGAGCTGCTCACAGGTGTGGTGCCGTTCGAGGGCGAGACCGCGGTGGCGATTGCCTTCAAGCAGGTGGCGGCCGAGCCGCGAGCTCCGAGCGCGCTCAATCCGGCCGTGTCGGGCGGCCTGGATGCGATCGTGCTGCGTGCCTTGGCCAAGGACCCGGATCGCCGCTTCTCTGACGCGGACGAGTTCCGGGCGGCGCTGGCGCGCGAGCGCGCGGCGCTGCCCGCACCCGTCCCGGCGGCGGCCGCGGCGGCGGTGCTCGTGGGTGGTCCGCCGCCGCCGCCGGGGCCGGTTGGAGCATCGGCGGCGCGTCACACCGGCGGCGCGCTGCTGCTGCCCGCGGCGGGTGTGCGCGACGAGCGGCCGCTCCCCTCCGGTGGAGCCCCCGGGCGCCGGCGCCGGCTGCTGCTGGCGCTGGCCGCAGCCGTGCTCGTGGCGGCTGTGGTGCTGGCGCTGCTGCTGTCGGGAACGGCGGCGAAGGTGACCGTGCCCGACGTGACTGGACAGACCGAACAGGCGGCGGTCGCGACCCTGAGGCGCGCCGGGCTCGCCCCCGCTGCATCGCTGGCGGCAAGCTCGACGGTGGCGAGCGGGCTGGTGATCTCGGAGAGCCCGCACCGCGGCAGCAGGGTGGCCAGAGGCACGCGCGTGGCGATCACGGTCTCGAGCGGCCCGAGCAGCGCGGCGGTGGAGAACGTGGAAGGCCTGAGCGTCGCGCGGGCGATGGCGCGCTTGCGCGCGTCGGGCTTCAAGCCGGCGACGAAGTCTCAACCCAGTGCCTCGATCGCAAAGGGCCTGGTGATCGGGACCGACCCGCCGGCGGGAACGGTCGCGCTGGTAGGCAGCGCGGTGACGCTGCTCGTCTCGAGCGGGCCGGCGCAGGTGCGCGTCCCGGACGTGCTCGGGGAGTCGCAGACAGCGGCCGAAGCGGCGCTCACAGGCGCGGGCCTTGAGGTGGGCACGATCTCATCGCGCGTGTCCGGGCAGACCCCGGGCAGCGTGCTGGCGCAGTCGCCGCACGGCGGCGTGTCGCTGCCCAGCGGGAGCAAGGTGGGCCTGACGATCGCGCAGGCGCCGAGTCAGGTGGCGGTCCCCGGTGTGGTCGGCGAGGACGAGGCGAAGGCCGCGGCGGCGCTGGGCGCCGCCGGGCTGACGCCGAAGATCGTCTCGGCGAAGACCAGCGAGCCGTCGCGGGTGGGGCTGGTGCTGAAGCAGTCGCCCGCGGCCGGGCACCGCGCGCGCAAGGGTGCGACGGTCACGCTGACGGTGGGAACACTCGGCCCGCAGACCCAGACCACGCCCACCACGCCCACCACAACGACGCCGACCACGCCAACCACGACGAGCACCACGCCGCCGCCGCCGGCCAGCGCACTGCCCGCCAAATGAGCCTTCCGTCGGTCAGCACGCTGACCGTGGCGGTGCTCGCCGGCGGGCGCTCCTCCGAGCACGACGTGTCGCTGTCGTCGGCCGCGTCGGTGCGCGACGGCCTGCTTGCCGGCGGCCACGAGGTCGCGTGGGTGCAGATCGGCGAGGACGGGGCGTGGCGTCACGAGGGCAGGCGGCTGCGCGTCTGCCCGGGGGAGGGACTGCTGGGTGCCGACGTGGTGTTTCCGGCGCTGCACGGGCCATTCGGCGAGGACGGGACGGTGCAGGGCCTGCTCGAGAGCCTGGACGTCGCCTACGTGGGGTCGGGGGTGGCGGCCTCGGCGGTGTGCTTGAACAAGGTCCTCTTCAAGCAGCTGATGCGTGCCGTCGGCGGGGTGCCGCAGGTGCACTTCGTGGGGGTGCGCGAGGAACACTGGGCCGCGCGCGGCTCGGAGGTGCTCGCGCAGATCGCGCGCCTGGGCATGCCGGTTTTTGTCAAGCCGGCGCACCTGGGTTCCTCCCTGGGGATCGTGAAGGTCGCCGACTCCGAGCACGTCGCGGACGCGCTCCAGGACGCGTTCGCGCACGACGCGGTGGTGATCGTCGAGGCGATGGCGCCGGGGCTCGAGGTCGAGTGCGGCGTGCTGGGGCGGCTGCGGAGCGAAGCCGACACGGCTGAGCAGGCGCTGGCGTCCGAGCCCGGGGAGATCGTGCTGGCGGGCGGCTGGTATGACTTCAACGCCAAGTACGCGCCGGGAGGGATGGAGTTGCGGCTGCCAGCGCGCATCTCCGCCACGGCAGCGCAGCGCGTGCGGGAGCTGGCGGTGGCGGCGTTCAACCACGCCGGCTGCGACGGCCTGGCGCGGGTGGACTTCTTCGTGGACGGCGAGCAGGTGCTCGTGAACGAGCTCAACACGATGCCGGGGTTCACGCCGACGAGCGTGTACGCCAAGCTGATGCAGCGCTCGGGGTTCTCCTACGCGGAGCTCGTCGACCGCCTCTGCCGCCTGGCGCTCGAGCGCCGCGAGCGGTCCCGCGCGCACCGCCACTGAGTCGGCCGCCGGGCGAGCGCGAAGAACGGCACACCCGCGGCCACCGGCGCGGCCCGCGCATGCGACCTACCTGAACAGCGTGAGTTCGTTGACCGAGGCCGACTGCATGCCCGGCGGCAGCGTGGTCAGCCAGACGAGGTAGTAGCGATAGGGCCGCGAGACCGCCAGCCGGATGCGCTGGCGGTTGACGACGGCGGGGCTTGAGCCGAGCGGGCCCTGCCAGCCGCGCGCGGGCAGCGGCGTGGCGTTGCCGTACGGCAAGGCGAGCCGGATGCTGTTGGCGGCATAGACCTGCACCGCGAACCCGGGCGTGGGGGTCTGAATCTCGATCGCGGTGGCGGTGACGCCGGGGGCGGCGTCGAGGTACACGCCCGTGCCCACTCCGCCGGCCTTGGTGAGCGTGCCTTCGTAGTACTGCTGGGTGCTCCAGGACGTGTTGGGATCGCTGTCGATCACGTTCTGGATACGGTTCTGGTTTTCCGGTCCGGTGCCGAACGGGTTGTAGCCGTGGGCGGCGGTCTGGCTGAGGGGCACGGGCACCAGGCCGGCGCCGGAGCCCACCCCCGGCGCCACGCCGGTGCCGCGATGGGTCTGGCCGGCGGCGAGATACAGGACGATGGCCACGATCGCCACCAGCAGCGCGAGCGAGGCCGCCCACCGCGCGGGATGGCGCATCCGCCAGGGCAGCCGCCGCCACGCGCTGCCGGGCAGCGTCTGCAGCACGCTCGTGACCTCGCCGGTGGCCTGCCCCGTGCGGGAGGCCTCGATCGCCAGCACGTCCTCGAGGTCGGCGACCATGCTGGCGGCATCCGCATAGCGCTGACGCAGGTCCTTGGCGACGGCGCGATCGACGACCGAAGCGGCGGCAGCCGACACCGCCGGGCGCCGGTCCTGCACGTCGGGAACCTGCTCGCGTACGTGCCGCATGGCGACGGCCACCGGCGTCTCGCCCCTGAACGGGACCTCGCCGGTGAGCATCTCGTACAGGACGATGCCCAGCGAGTACAGGTCCGACTGCCCGGTGACTGCCTCGCCGAGCGCCTGCTCGGGAGACACGTAGTCGGTCGTGCCGAGCACGCGACCGGCGATCGTGAGGCCTTCCTCGGTGAGCGAGCGGGCGATGCCGAAGTCGGTGATCTTGGCCCCGCCTTCGACGCCGATCAGCACGTTCTGGGGCTTGACGTCGCGGTGCACGATCATGCGCTCGTGCGCTGCGCCGAGGGCGCGGGCGATCTCGATCGCGTATGCGATCGCCTGCGGGATGTCCAGCATCCCTTCGCGCCGAATGACGTCCTTCAGCGTCTCGCCGGGCACGTACTCGAGCACGATGTAAGGGGCGCTGGCGCGACCGTCGCGACCGTCGCTGGCTATCTCCTCGCCGGCGTCGATGACCGTGACGATGTGCGGGTGGCTGAGCTGCGCGACCGCGCGCGCCTCGCGGCGGAAGCGCTCCAGGTGATCGGAGTCGGAGGCGATCTCGGCGTGCATCAGCTTGATCGCCACGGGCCGCTCGAGCACGGTGTCAAACGCGCGGTACACGGTCGACATCCCCCCGCGACCGATCGGGGCGTCCAGCCGGTAGCGTCCGCCGAGCAGGGTCCCGATCACAGCCATGGGCCCGTATTGTGCGCGCAACGCGGGCGGCGCGCACACAGGTCCGCGCTGCCCGTCGGGGGCTGTTGATGTTTATTTGAGAGGTTCGCCAGGGCTTGCGGCTCGCCCTCGCAGCCGCCCGGCTACGAGCGCCGCGAGCGCCAGTCGGTACAGCGAGAACGGCAGCGGCGAGCGCTGGTGGCCGCCGCGCCGGCACAGCATACGAGCGCTCGCAAGCGTGGAGCACAGCGCGCTGGCGCTGCCCGCCGCAAGCATCGTGGCGGCGCCCGGCGGCAGGCGACGCGCGGCGGCGCGGGCGCCGCGTGGCAGGCTCGCCCCGAGCATCACCGGCAGCGCCGCGCGCCACGACAGGACGTGGGCGTCGCAGCGCCGAAAGCGGCGGGCCCGCGCGGCCGTAAGCGCGGCTCCGCTGCGCGAGATGCCCGGGACCAGCGCGAGCGCCTGGGCCACGCCGATGGCGAGCGCATCGCGCGGGCCGGCGTCGCGTACGCGTCGCGTTTCGGGGCGGGCGTCGGCGAGCAGCATCGCGATCGCGCCGAGCGCCAACGCGGCGGCGGTCGCGCGCGGACCACCGAGCCGGCGCTCGATCGGCCGCTGCAGGAGCAGCCCCGCGCCGGCGGGGGGCGCCGAGGAGAGCGCGAGCGCGGCGAGCGAGCGCCGGTCGAGCCTCGCGGCCACAGCCCCCAGCTGGCGGCGCATCCGCAGCGCCAGCGCCAGCGCGGCGCCGGCGTGCAGACTCACCTCGAAGGACTTGCGCACTTCCGCATCGAGCTCGTCGTAGGGCCAGCCGGCGAGCAGCGGGACCAGGATGGTGTGCGCGGAGGAGGACACAGGCAGCAGCTCTGTGGGACCCTCGAGCAGGCCCAGCACGATCGCGTGGCGTACTGCGAGGGTGTGCCTATGCGGCGGCATCGGGCGCGGGATCGCCCGTGTCGGCGCCTCGGCGGCGGCGGCGGATGATCAGGTAGATGAGCGCGAGGACGACGAGCGCGACCACCGCGTAGTCGACGTAGTCAAAGCCTTTGCGCACGCTCTTCCATTCGGCGCCCACGGCTTCGCCCGCGAGGCCGAGGCCCAGCACCCAGGGCACGCACCCCGCGAGTGTGAACACGGTGAAGCGCACGAACGGCATCTTCGCCACGCCGGCAGGCAGCGAGATGAACGTGCGGACGATGGGGAGCATGCGGCTGAAGAAGACCGCGGCGGCGCCGTAGCGGGCGAACCAGCGGTCGGCCCACGCGAGCTGTCGCGGCTGGATGTGCAGCCAGCGGCCATGCCGTTCGACGAGCTCCAGTCGCCCGGCGCGGCCGACGCCGTAGGCGAGCCATGAGCCGAGCAGGTTGCCTGCCACGCCGGCTGCGACGATGCCGGGGAGCGTGAGATGGTGATGGGCGCTGCTGGAGCCGGGATCGGCCACGGCGAAGCCGGCGAACAGCATCGTGGCCTCGGAGGGGATGGGCAGGCAGGCGCTCTCGGCGACCATCAGCGCGAACACGGCCGGCAGCCCCGCGTCGCGCACGAAGTGCCAAGCGATGTTGACGAGCGACTCGGAGACCGACGCCAGCACGAGCACAGCGGGCCACGATAGCGGTGCCTGAACGCGGATGGCCCCGCTGCGCGCGTTACCTTGCGTGCGCATGCGCGTGTGGATCGACCTGACGAACAGCCCGCACGTGCTCGTGATGCGGCCGGTGATCGAGCGCTTGCGCGCGGCCGGTCATGAGGTGCAGGTGACCTCGCGGGACTACGCGCAGACGATCGCGCTGTGCGAGCGGCTGGGCATCGCGCACACGCCGATCGGCCGTCACCGCGGGGAGCGCTTGGCGGCCAAGGCCTCGGGCCTGGTCTCGCGCTCGCTCGCGCTGGTGCGATGGGCTCGCCGCGAGGCGCGCGCGCACGGCCGCTTTGACATCGCTCTGGGCCACGGCTCAAACGACGTCTGCGTGGCGGCGGCGGCGTTGCGCGTGCCGAGCGCCACGATGTTCGACTATGAGTGGGCGACCGTTCAGCACAACCTCAACTGTCGCCTGGCGCGGGCGGTGGTGGTGCCCGAGGCGATCCCGCCCGAGCGGCTCGAGCGCTTCGGAGCTCGGGGCAAGCTGCGCCGCTACGAGGGCCTGAAGGAGGAGTATTACCTCGCCGACTTCGAGCCCGACGCGGCGGTGGCGGGCGAGCTGGGGCTCGATCGGGGGCGCCCGATCGTGGTCGTGCGCACGCCCCCCGAGGTGTCTCTGTATCACCGCTTCGGAAGCGAGCTGTTCGAGCGGGTGCTCGCCCGCCTGCGCCTGGCGGCCGCCGAACGGGGGGTGCAGCCGGTGGTGTTGGCGCGCGTGGACTCCCAGCGGGAGCGGCTGGCGCGCGAGCCGGGCCTGATGGTGCCGGAGAAGGCGATCGACGCGCAGTCGCTGATCTCCTACGCGGATCTGGTGATCTCGGCGGGCGGCACGATGAACCGCGAGGCGGTGGCGCTGGGCGTGCCCGTGTTCAGCACCTTCGCAGGACGTCTGGGCGCGGTGGACGAGCGGCTGATCGGCGAAGGGCGCCTGCACAGGCTGCTCGACGCCGACCAGCTCGACCTGGGCTTCGGCGCGAAGCCGCGCTCCCAGGCTCGCGTCAAGCGCGACCCGGGCGTGCTGGTGCGGCTGCTCTTATCTCCTCTCATCCCCTGACCGCCTTACAATCCGCAGGATGCCCCGACGGATCCGCGCGGCGGCCTTCCCCCTGCACCGCCACGCTCTGCCACAGCTAGCGGTCGACGGGGCGCTGGTCGCGCTCGCGTACTGGCTCGCCTTTCAGCTTCGCTTCACCAATGGCCCCAGCGGCTACTACGCGCACCTGCGCGACCGCACGATCTGGTGGGTGCTCGCGGGGACGTTCCCGGTGCTGCTGTCCGCCCGTGTGTACCAGCGGCGGTGGCGCTTCTCGGGTCAGCGCGACTACGAGGCGGTGCTGCGCGGGGTGCTGGCGATCGTGGTGCTCACGGTCGTGGCGGTGGCGGTGGTGCGTCCGGTGGAGCACGCGACGCGCCACGGCACCGCGGCGATCGGGCTGCCGAACGGCGTGATCGTGCTGTTTGGCCTGCTCGCCCTGGTGTTCCTGGTGGGCGTGCGAGCGCTCACGCGCAGCGTGTACGAGCGCCGCCCGCTGGCGGCGTTCCGCGGCGGTCGCAAGGGCGAGCGCAGCGTGTTGATCGCGGGCGCGGGCGAAGGCGGCCGGCTGGTGGTGCGCGAGATCGTGCGCAACCGCGGCCTGGGGCTGGCGCCTGTGGGGTTCCTCGACGACGATCCCGCCAAGCGCAGGTTGCGCATCGACGGCGTGCGCGTGCGCGGCAACACCGAAGGCGATCTGCCGCGTGTGCTCGACGACGTCGAGCCGGACGAAGTGATCATCGCGATCCCCTCGGCCCCCGGCTCCACGCGCGCGCGCATCGTGCGCGAGTGCCGGGTGCGCGGGATCCCGGTGCGCACGCTGCCGACCGTGTTCGAGCTGCTGCAGACGACGCGACCGCTCGCCCGCCAGATGCGCGAGGTGCGCGTGGAGGATGTGCTCGGCCGCGAGCCGGTGCAGATGGAGCTCGCGCGCGTGGGCGAGTATCTGGGCGGCCAGACGGTGCTGGTGACGGGAGCAGGAGGCTCGATCGGCGCGGAGCTGTGCCGTCAGATCGCGCGCGTGGAGCCGCACCGGATCGTGCTGCTGGACCACGCCGAGGACAACCTGTTTGCGATCCAGCGTGAGCTGGAGGACGAACGCCACGTGTCGCCGTCGATGCTCTCGGCCGTGCTCGCGGACTGCAAGGAGGAGGAGCGCATGCGCGAGGTGTTCACCGCGCATCGGCCCACGGTGGTGTTCCACGCGGCCGCCTACAAGCACGTGGGGCTGATGGAGGTCAACCCGGTGGAGGCCGTGCGCAACAACGCGATCGCAACGAGGGTGGTCGCGCACGTGGCGGGCGAGCTGGGCGTGGAGTGCTTCGTGCTGGTGTCCACCGACAAGGCGGTGGCGCCCGCGACGGTGATGGGGGCGTCGAAGGCGCTGGCGGAGTTCGCGCTGGAAGCCGCCACCGCGCGCTTCCCTGCGACCCGCTACGCGGCTGTGCGCTTTGGCAACGTGCTCGGCTCCTCGGGCAGCGTGGTGCCGATCTTCCGGCGCCAGATCGAGCGAGGCGGGCCCGTGACGGTGACCGATGAGCGCATGACGCGGTACTTCATGACGATCCCCGAGGCCGTGCAGCTGATCATCCGCAGCGGTGCGCTCGCCTGTGCGCCGAGACCGGCGCCAGCGCGCATCTCGCTGGACGGCCACGGGCGCGATGGACGCGGGCGCGACGGCCGCAGCAGCGACAGCCGCGAACCCCTGGCGTCGCCCGCGGGGGCCGACATCTACGTGCTTGACATGGGCGAGCCGGTGTCGATCCTCGAACTGGCGCGCGAGATGATTGGACTGTCGGGCCTGGACCCGGGCCGCGATATCGAGATCGAGATCGTCGGCCGGCGGCCGGGAGAGAAGCTGCACGAGGAGCTGTTCAACAGCTACGAGCGGCCGCAGCCCACGGCGGCGGAGAAGATCCTGCTGGCCGAACGCGAGCCGCTGGGCGGCGAGCAGGTGGAGGCGATGTTCGCGGAGATTGGCTTGCTCGTGCTCGAAGGCGACGCGGCGGGCCTGGCGGCGAAGGTATCGCAGCTGTCGGCCGACCATCTCGAGACCCAGACCGAGGCGGACTGGGTGCCCGCGCGCAGGACGGGTGACCGCCGTCTCGGCCGGCCGGGGGGCTCGCACGACGCGCCTGCGCCCCTCATACACTCTCGGGACTCATGAGGGACGGACCGCACGCATGACCGCCTCGCTGCTGGCATTTTCGCTCTCGAACTCCTTCGCAAAGGTCGGAGCGGTCGCCGCCTTCGTGGCACTGGTGGGCATCGCGGTCTTGTCGCTGCTGTCGTTCTCGCAGGCACGCGAGCTCAAGCGCCTGCGCGAGTGGGCGGGCCGGGCGCCCGAGCGCGCGGCCGAGCTCGAGCAGAGGGTGGGCGCGATTTCCGCAGCCCGCGTCCAGCGGACAGATGCGCCGGCGCCACAGGCGCGGGCGCCGCAGCATCCAGTCCCGGGCGCCCGCCCGCCCGGCGCGAGTCAGGTCCCGGGCGCCGATGCCTCTCCCGCCACAGCGGCGATGGCCGCGCAACCCGCCACGGCGGGCGCTCCCGCGATCGCCGGCTCTCCCGCCACGGCTGCATCGGCGGGCCCAGCGGCCGCTCCGGCCACGGCCGCGGGCATCGCCTCGGCGGCCGCGCCCGCCTCGGCCGCACCGCCGGCAACGGCAGTTCCGCCCGGCTCGGTGGACGCTTCGCCAGCCGTCGGCGCCGACCCTGCCCGGCCGGGCAACCACTCGGCGCAGTCCGCGCCGCACGCCGGCGGAGCCGCGACGAGCGCACCGCTCGCGGCCGCAGGCGAGGGCCAGGCCGCCAGGCGATCGGCAGCGACGGTCGCCGTGACCGCAGCCTCGGCCGCCTCGGCCTCGACGGCGCGGGCGCCGGTGTCGCCGCCCGCGCCAGCGGCGAGCACCCCACCGGCCTCAACCCCTGGCGCGATCCTGTCCGGCTCGAGCCCACCGGCCTCCGCACCCGGCGCGCCCCAGGGTGCCGCAGCCGGTGATGAGGCCACTGCTAACCCGCCGCGCTCGGTCGCGAGCCAGCCGGCCGCCGCCGTGCCGGCGTCGAACGGCCCCGTTCCCGCTGCGCACGCGCGCGGGACGGTCGCGGATGGCAGCGCCGACGCGCCCTCCCGCGCCCCCGCGACCGCTGCCGCGAGCGCAGTCACGGGCGCCAGCGCGCGCCCGCCGCTGCCGCCCCCGCCTTCCGAGCCGCCCCGGCGCCGCGTGCCCGCAGGCGCGGAGCTGGCGGCCGATCCGATCGCGCCCGGCGCAGCCCCCTCGCCGCTGACGCCAGAGCAGGCAGCTGTGCGGGCTGCCCGCCGCCGGCGCGCGCGGGAGCCGAGGGGCTCATCCAAAAGAGCGGCGGTGATCGCCGGAGCCTTGCTCGCGGGAGCGGCAGCGGTGGTGATCGGCGTGCTCGCGCTCGGCGGGGGCTCGGCTGCCCGCAAGAGCGCTTCGGGCTCCGCGCCGACGCACCACGCGCGCGCCAAGCAAGTGAGATCGCCCAGGGCAAGACACGCTTCCGCCGCCTCCTCGAGGGCGGCGGCCACGAGCGTCGCTGTGCTCAACGGCACGGAAACGAGCCGGCTCGCCCACCGCGTCTCGGGCCACCTGCACCAGCAGGGCTACGCGCGGGCGGCGGCCCTGAGCGGGCGCCCGCCCGGCGCCA
>Ga0066710_100003031_pt1 | contig 14040 bp, 9 predicted proteins | sample GraSoiAngelo_159_FD_79666 | JGI IMG/M metagenome (GOLD analysis project Ga0066710, IMG submission 79666) | Grasslands soil microbial communities from the Angelo Coastal Reserve, California, USA - 14_1009_16_40cm | ecosystem: Environmental > Terrestrial > Soil > Grasslands | place: USA...
CCCCGAGCTGCCGGAGAAGCAAAAAGAAGCACTGTCGTATCTAGTGAAGGCCCCTCTCGTATACACCCACGTAGCGCTGCGGAGCTGGGCCTCCTTTGCAAAGCTGAATGTGCACCATATCGTTGCGTCCGGCGGATATCACACGTACACGGCGCTGGATTTCCCTGTGAGCCTCGGTCAGTACCGGTTTCCAGGCAACCCCGAAGATCCGGCGGTGTTGTTCATGCTGCGAACTCCGTGCAAGCCCGGGCTCCCGCAACGGGACCAAAATCGCGCCGGTCGCACAGAGCTGCTGCAGACCCCCTTTTCCAAATTCGAGAGAAACGTCCGCGACCAGTTGGGCCGCATGCTCGGTGGATCGGGATTCGAACCGGCGAAGGACATCGAGGGCATCACCGTCAATCGCTGGGCGCATGGTTACGCCTTCACACCGAATCCGCTGTTCGATTCCGACTGGAAAGAAGAGGAGAAGCCCTGGGTCATTGGCCGAAAGCCGTTCGGCAAGATTGCGATCGCAAACTCCGATGCCGGCGCCAGCGCCTATACGGATGTGGCCATCGATCAGGCCTGGCGCGCCATTTGGGAACTCTCGCACAGCTAGCAATTCACATATCGGCCAGCCCGTTCGCGGTGTGATCTCTGCCGCGAAAGCCGCCTCGAAATGAAGATGCGGCCATTCGCGGAGAATTGTGATAATGTCCCTAAGTAGACTCCCGAAGTAGAATTGCCTGAATTCCCTGAAGGGCGCGTTTTGCGTTGCCTGCACGGATTTTAGCCAATTCCAGGCTAACGCCTCGTAGTGTCTGGGAAGTGGCACTTCACCAAGATTCTGCGCTCGTGGTGCTTCGAAGAGTACAGGGAGAATCAAGATGAAGAGTTTATTTGTGGGCAATATGAGCTTCCAGACCTCAGAGAGCGAATTGCGCGAGCTGTTTGCACCGTTCGGCCAGGTAACGCGCGTTCACATGGCCATGGACCGGGAGACCGGGCGCGCGCGGGGTTTTGCATTCGTCGAAATGCCCAACGACGCGGAAGCGGCACAGGCCATGACCGCCCTCGATGGAAAAGAAGTTGGCGGGCGCAACTTGAAGGTGAATGAGGCGCGCCCGAAGGGCGAAGGCGGCCCGCCACGCGGCCCGAAGAGTTTTGGCGGCCCGGGCGGAGGCGGCGGACGCGGCAAGGGCGGCGGACGCGACCGTTTTTCGAACGAAGATTACCGTGAGTCAGCGCGCCAGCCGCGCGAACCGCGCTGGTAGTTTTCCTTTTCCATGGATGGGCTGGACGGCAGGGACCAGGGCCCTCGCCGCACTCTGCTATGAGGAGAGGCTTATGACCACGACATTCCAGAAGCGGCAGAAAGAAATGAAGCGCATCGAGAAGCGCAAGATGAAGGAAGAAAAGCGCGCGCAGCGAAAGCTGGATAAGACCAACGCCCCCGAAGTCGAACATGATCCTGCGTCCGATCCAACCATCGATTGGAATCACAGCAACGAGATAAGTTCACGCGAGTGATTTCGACGGGCCTCAGCCTCAGTCTCGCCGGCGGATTTCCTTCGCTCATCCCCCGGACGCAGAGACAGCCCTGTCTGGGTAGCGGCGCCCGAATGAAATAGCAATCCACCCCGGCTTCTGTATAATTTTCTTCCAGCAGTTGAAGCCCGATTTCCACGGAGCTTTTCGCCATTCTGGGTGAAGAGGAAAGTCATGCGGTCAGGTCGTCGAAATCTTTGCGCAATCATTCTGTTTGCCGCGGTCGCGGCTTTTTGGATGGTTGCTCCAGCCGCCGCGCATGCGGTCCTTCTGGAATCAAATCCTCCTCTGAAGAGTGCGGTATCGGGACCGGATGTTCCGGTCAAGCTCCGCTTCAATGTCCGCATCGATGCGGTACGCTCTCGCCTGACGCTGCTTCGTCCGGACGGCTCTGCGCAAGCGCTGGAAATCAGCAAGCAGACTCCCGCGGACACGATCTCGGCCGAGGCCACCGGCCTGACCGCCGGGGCATACCGCCTGCGCTGGCAAGTGCTGGCCTCTGACGGCCACATCACTCGGGGTGAGATCCCTTTCACTGTCACGCCGTCCTGATCGAGATTCATGGCTCGCTTACTTCAAGTGTTCGGCTTCCTCTCCGTCTTGTTCCGCGGCGCGACGCTGACGTTCCAGTCTCTCGCGATTGGCGGTATTACTTTTCTGATCTACGTCGTCCGCCGCGGGACAGAAGATTCGGCGGCGATTCAACAAACCTGTCTGCGTTGGATTCGGCGCTCGGCGATCGCACTGGCCGTGATGCAGTTCTCGTATGTTCTGGCGAACTCCATAATTCTGCGACAATCCGCCGACATGCCTCTTCGCGAAGTCGCTGGCGCAAATTTCGTCCTCGGTGGTGCAATCGGAATCGGTTCGGCCTTTACCGTCATGGCTCTTACTGCCGTAAGGCGCTCAACGGGCTACGTCGATCTGCTTTTTCCCGCAGCCGCCATCATCGCCTCCTCGGTCATGACCAGCCACTCCATGGCTCGCCTGGATTATCGTGCTCCGCTAGTCGCTTTCACCGCTCTGCATCAAGCGGCCACGGCCGTCTGGCTTGGCGGCCTGCCGTACCTATTGATCGCCATCCGGCGAGCGGCGGCTCCGGACTTCGCGCGCCAACTCAGCGCCAGATTTTCGCAACTCGCTCTGGTGAGCGTTGCCGTACTCGCTTCCGCGGGTTTGCTGTTGAGTTTTGCCTACGTTGGCTCATTCAAGGCCGTCTACGGAACCTCCTACGGCGCGATGGTTGCCACCAAAATGCTTCTCTTTGGCCTTCTCTTGTTTCTCGGCGCGCTCAATTTTCGGCTCGTCCGCCGTGGACCGGCCAGCTCCATTCTCGCCAGCCTGAAGCGCTTCGGTGAAGCCGAAATTGGCATCGGCATCACGGTGATTCTCACTGCCGCTTCACTCACCTCGCTCCCTCCCGCCGCGGACCTCTCTCACGACCGCGTCACCGGTCCGGAAATCTTCGCCCGCATGTCTCCACGCACGCCTAGATTCGCCAGTCCCTCTTTCCGGGAGCTTCCTGAAGACCTTTACGCCGCTCAGAAAAAAGCCTTCGAAGTCGGCTCGCTTTCGACAGAATCCTACGTTCCCGGCCAAACCGGAACACGCCCGAACACTCCAGCCGAAAAGGCCTGGTCGGAGTACAACCATCACTGGGCAGGCATTGTCGTTCTGGCGATGGGACTGCTGGCCCTGGTCGCACAAGCCGGACAAGTTTCCTGGGCGCGCCATTGGCCGCTGGCCTTCTTCGGCCTCTCGGCATTTCTATTTCTCCGCAGCGATCCGGAGACCTGGCCCCTCGGGCCCGTCGGTTTCTGGGCGACTCTCGCTGATCCCGAAGTCCTGCTGCATCGCTTTTTCGCAGTCCTCGTAATAGCGCTGGCGGTATTCGAATGGCGTGTTCAGACGGGCCGCGTGGCCTCCGGCCGCGCCAGGCTGGTCTTTCCTGTCCTCATCGCGGTTTCCGGCGCATTGCTCCTCACCCATTCTCATAGCCTAGGGAACCTCAAGGAAGAAGTCCTCGCCGAGCTTAGTCACATCCCGCTTGCGATTCTGGCCGTAACCGCGGGATGGTCGCGGTGGCTGGAACTGCGCCTTCCCTCCGAAAATCAAACGCGAAGCATCATGGCCCGCCTCTGGCCGCTCTGTATCGCCCTGATTGGCGTTGTCCTGCTGAACTATCGCGAAATGTGATTCGCTAATGGAACATATTCCCCGCAGGTGTCATCCTGAGCGAAGCGAAGGATCTCAACCGACCCATGACTGAGTTGAAATGTTGGCAAGGATTGGCTAATTCTTGCTGGAAGGCAAATTTGGTTCCGGGACGTGGACTCGAACCACGATACTCAGCTCCAAAGGCTGATGTCCTACCGATTAGACGATCCCGGAACCGGCCCAAATAGTGTAGCAGACGCCTGCAAACGCGCCCAAGCGCCGCCAGTCCACTGAATTTCAGGCCAGCTCATTTTCCGTGCCTTTCTCGGACAGCCGGTGATAACGTTTCTAAGCCGGCCTGCGTCCTACCGAGCATAGGTGGCGCGGCTCGAAACCTTTCAACAGCTTGCACGTAGAATGGACGGGGGAAACGCACGCATGAAGCGTCGGGTTATGCTCCGAGAACCGATCAGCGTAGCGCTGGAGACCCTTCGCGCTCACAAAATGCGATCCTTCCTGATGCTCCTGGGGATTATCCTGTCGGTTTCCACCCTGATCGTGGTCATTGCCCTGATCTCCGGCGTGAACCGCTACATCGCGGACCGCGTTGCCAATATGGGCTCCAATGTCTTTCTGTTGACTCGCTTTCCCATCATCACGGACGTCGATGAGTACGTGAAGGCCAATCGGCGCAACAAGAAGGTCACCTGGGACGACTTCGAATCTCTGCGCGACAATATGAAGCTGCCGCTGCGCGTAGGCGTGGAACTGCGCATTGATGGAAAAGTGCGCGCGGGCTCGCACGCCCTCAACGACACAAATATCCGCGGCGTCACCGCCAACATGTTGGACATCGACATTGTCACACCCCGGGACGGACGCTACATCTCCGAGGGCGACGACCAAAGCCGCTCCCAGGTCGCGATGATTGGCAACGACCTGGCCACCCAGCTCTTTCCGGGCGTCGACCCTATCGGCCACGAACTGTTGATCGAAGGCCGGCCCTTCCTGGTTGTGGGCATTGCGAAAACTATCGGCACGGCCCTCGGCCAATCGCAAGACAACTTTGCCTATATACCGATCCAGACCTATTTCAAGATGTATGGGACCAACGACACCATCTGGCTCAACATTCAGGCGCGCGGGGCGGAGTGGATGGAACAGACGCAAGACGAAGCGCGGGCCATGATGCGTGCGCGGCGCCACCTGTCTCCCAACGAAAAAGATAATTTCGGCATTTTCGACCAGGCCACGCTGATGGAATTGTGGAAGAATTTGACGGGCGTGATCGCTACGGCCATGGTCGGCGTCGTTTCCGTCTTCCTCGTAATCGGCGGCGTGGTCATCATGAACGTGATGCTCGCCACCGTCACGGAGCGAACACGCGAAATCGGCATTCGTAAAGCTCTCGGCGCCCGCCACAACGACATTCTCCTGCAATTCCTGGTCGAGGCAGCGGTCATGGCCGCAGTGGGCGGCGCCATTGGCGTCGGCCTGGCTTACGGAATTGCAGGCCTTGCCACCGCAACGACCTCCGTCCCCATGAATGTTCCCATTCCTGCGGTTTTGCTCGCGGAGCTGATCTCCGCCGCCGTCGGCGTTTTCTTCGGCGTTTATCCGGCGCGCCGCGCCGCAAGCCTGCAGCCTATTGAAGCCTTGCGGCAGGAATTATGAAGGCTTTGGAAATCACCATGCGCATGAACATCGGCGAGAACGCTCAGATGGCGCTGACCACTCTGCGTGAGAACAAGATGCGCTCCTTTCTTACCGTTCTCGGCGTGGTCATCGGCATCACCGCTCTTCTTTCCGTGGTCTCCATCCTGGTCGGCGTCTACGGCGACGTGAACGCCTATTTGTCCGACTACGGATCAGAAACCCTCTTCATCTTCCGCTTCGATCCCGGCATCCACTCTGGCAGGCTTACTCCCGACGAACGTGCCCGCAAGCCGCTCACCTTGGAAGACGCCGAGGCCATCGCACAATTGTGTCCCGCGGTGCGCTCGGTTACCGCGAGTGTATTTCCCCGATGGGAAGATGATGGCCCCCAGCGCGGGCCCGTCACCGCCCGGTATCTCGGCAAAGAAGTCTCGGGGATTGATTACAACGGGACACTTCCTTCCAACGAGGAGGTGTTCAATTCCAGGCCGAGAACCGGGCGGTTTTTCAGCGAGGCGGAAAACATGCACCGCGCCGACGTAGCCGTCATTGGCCCCGATATCGCAAAGACTCTCTATCCAGATATGGATCCGCTCGGAAGGCCCATACAAATCGACGGCGTGTCGTACGAAGTCATCGGCGTTCTTGAGCCGCGCAAAGGCCAGCTCGTCAAGGATCAATCAGCGGACAAAGCGGTGATGGTCCCTTATCGCACCTACCACAAACACATCCCTCAGGACGACGAAAATATGATCGGCGCCGTCGCCTACCCTGGCCGCATGTCGGAAGCCGAGGACCAGATCCGCGGCGTGTTGCGGCGCCGCAGAAACGTGCCCTACAGCAAGCCTGATAATTTTGGAATTTCCAGCGCGCAGCAGATCGCCGATCAGTTTCGTCAGATCACCGCGTCCGTGGCACTTCTGATATCTGTCATCAGTTCCATCGGGCTTCTGGTCGGCGGCGTCGGCGTGATGAACATCATGTTGATGTCCGTCACGCAGCGCACTCGCGAGATTGGCGTTCGAAAGGCCATCGGTGCGCGCCGTCGCGACGTCATCTGGCAATTCCTCACCGAAGCCGTTGTACTCACCGGCGCGGGAGGCATCATTGGCGTGTTGCTCGGCGGCGGCATCAGCCTGCTGATCAACCTGGCCGTACCCAGTCTACCGTCATCCATTCCGCTATGGGCCGTCGTGCTTGCCGTGGGCGTCTCCATGAGCGTGGGCCTCTTCTTCGGCATGTACCCCGCCATCAAGGCCGCCCACCTCGACCCCGTCGAGGCCCTCCGCTACGAATAAATCATGCCGCCTTCGGCGCCACAAGCGAACCATGAAAATGGCTAACATAGTTATGAAAATAAAGGGCTTACAGCTATTCTCTGAATAACTCATGGTTCTTCGAACCACAACGAACATGAGAGGAGTATCAAGGGTTGCGGAGAACTAAGGGTTTACGCCTCCTTTCTAAGGAATAGGTTATGGTCCTTTCAGGACCACAATCATGAAAGTAGGTGCGAGAAAACCCTAGAAATAAGAGACTTACGACCTACTTTCGAAGGAACAGCTTGTGAGCCACTCTGGGCCGCAAGGAGCGTGGATCACCTCATCGCAGGCGCACGAAAAACTGGAGCCTGTGACAGTAAACTGTTGCCCAGCGTTCTGTTCGGCGGCTAATTTAGAACTCGAGCCGAAGTGAAAGTTGCAGGTTGCGTTCGCTGCCTTTCGTCAGCACTTTCCCAAAAGTGGAGGTGGTCGGGTCGAGGCGGATATTGGTGGTGCCGCTGCAACCGCTGCTGCCGCACCAATTCGGATGGTTCCAGACGTTGTAGGCCTCAGCGCGGAACTGGACCCCTTTCCTCTCGCCAATAGGGAACGACTTGAAGAGTCCGAGGTTCCAGTTCTCGAATCCGGGCTGGTAGATGAGGTTTCGAACGCGCTGCGTGTTGAAAGTCCCGGCCGTGGGAGCGGTGAAGATCGGCGATCCATCGGGGTTAGTTGTGGCGAACCATTGGCCATTCGGCCCAAACGTGCCGATGATCCTTGGCTTGCCGTTCACAGCCCAATACTGACCGTTGGCGCCGCACCCAAAGTTGGAGTCCAAGCCCACTCCTGCGATACCACTTGCTTTGATAGCGGTGTAGTCAGTCGCGACTGCAACGCTGCAAGGTAAGCCGGTTTGGAACTGCGAGATGCCGCTGATTTGCCATCCCCCCAGCAGCTTGCCGCTCACCGTTGAGTGGTTTTTGAAGAATGGCAATTCGTAGAGATAATTGATGGCCAAGATGTGACGGGCGTCAAACTCGGAAGGCCCCCAGAGCATGCTCACGTCGTAGGTGTCGGGAACGACGTCGCGCTGATTCGAGCCGTTGTCCATGCTCTTTGACAGCGTGTACGCCACGCCAAACATCAGCCCGCCTGACAAGCGGCGGTTCCAGGACACCTGGAGCGAGTTGTACATGGAATTGGCCACGTTATCGGTTTCCCGAATAGAGCCGAAGCCCAGATAGGGCCGATGGGCATTGATGTTGTCACCAGGGTGCGCCGCCATAACAGCTGTGGTCGGCTGGTTGATGTCGGCCTCTCGTTGCAAGTGCAAACCGCGCCGGGCAACGTACCCCACACTCAGGAGCGACTTCCAGAATATCTCGCGCTCGACGGTGACATTCCACGCCCATGCTTCTGGGGGCTTAAAGGCTCTGCTTTGCGCTGTTACCACCAGTGGAACGTTGGCAGCGCCGCCGCCTCCGGGGTTGTCAACCAAGCCCAGAGAAACACTGGCGTTGGGTTGGAATGGCGGATTTCCGCCGAGGAAAATCGAGTCGCTCACTCCCAAGCGTGTGAGGAAGCGGCCTCCGCCAGCCCGAACGACGGTTTTGTTGTTGAGTTGATAGGCGATCCCCAGGCGCGGCTGGATTTCGCCCCACTGGATGTCCGAGTAATGATTGGGAACCCCGCGGAACAACCGACTGAAATCGAATTGACTTGGATCGGCCTCGGGAACGCGGCCTTTTGCGGAGGAGGGAAAGCCACTTCCGGGGATGACCATACCGTTGTACGTATCTGCTCCCGTGCCGGCGATAAGACCGGTCTTGGGGTCAATCGTGCCAACGACAAGGCCAGTAGTGGGATCGATCGTCACGGCCTTGCCGGGATCGTAAAAGCGAGGATCGAAGACGATCATGTTTCCCCACATGGCGTGATAGGGAACGATTACTGAGTAACGCAAGCCGTAGTTGACGGTCAGTTTTTGTCTGACCTTCCAGGAATCCTGCGCGAAACCCTCCCACATGTTGGAGCGGAAGATGGTGTAGGCGCGGTGGCCGATTTCGGAATAGGTGTCGAACAGCCCCAGAGCAGCATTGGCGGACGCGACTCCGGTCCCACCGGTTCGGCCATCGGTAAACAGGAATTGTCCATTCTGGTTATTCGTGCAAGTCGGGCAAGCTTGCACATTGATCTCGTCATTATCGTTCTCGCCGGAGCGCTCGAATAATGCGCCAAACTTAAAAGTGTGATTGCCCTTGATCCAGGTGAAGCTATCGGAGAGATCGTAGATGGGGCCCGAGGAGTGCGAAGGATACGGTCCGCCGCTCAACCCGGAGAAGTTGGTCATATTCACCGTTGGAATGCGGTTTGGAAGCAGCTTCCCGGCCGGAAATATGTACGGGTAGTTGAGGCCGACGGTGGTGCGGTCAAGAAAATGAACTGGATCGACGGGGATGTGTACGATGTCCAGGCTGGCGGTTGCCAAAATCTCATTCACTTTCGTTGGGCTGATGGTCCACACATAGTCGATGGAGTTGGTCTGGTTGGGGCGATCAAAGTACTTTGGTGTTTCGTTGGTGCCGCCGTCGAGCGGCTGGTACTCCCAAAAGGTGAAGTACACGCGGCGAAAACGCAAGCGCTGCTTCTCACTAACGTTGATGTCCACAGCCATTGTGTCCTTGCGCTGGTACTGCGGGTGCTGCGCCGTGAAAAACCAGTTTTGGTTGCCGTTGATGGGCGTGGTGAGATTGGGCGCTGGGTAGGCCTTCAAAATACCAAGTCCGTTTGCGCTCAGTCGCGCTACCGGAATGATGTTGGGACAGCCGGCTGCGTTCGAGCAAGCGGGATTGTAGTTGGGATCCGCGGAGTTCGCTGACGCAACAAATTGCTGCCCGGTATTCGGATCCGTGATGACCACGGGGATCTTATTGCCTGCTGAATCTTTGCGCGTCACAAATGGATTGTTCGGGTCCAGCAATTCGCTGAAGTCGCCGGTGCGCATCTTTAGCGTCGGAACTGTCGTCGTCGAGTTCGTGTCGGTGAAGATGTACCTCACCCATTCCTCTCCCCAGTACCAGAAGACTTTCGTTTTGTCCGTATTGAAGTGGTTGGGAATGTAAAACGGGCCGCCGATGTTGTATCCGAACTGGTTGTAGTGAATCGGAGCCGTGACGCCCGTGGTTGCCGGAACCGTATTGCGCTGCCACGTGTTTGCATTGAAGGCCGTATTCCGGACGTATTCGTAGGCGGCGCCGTGGAATTGCTGCGAACCGCTCTTGGAGATGATGCGAATCTGTCCGCCTGACGACCGGCCGTATTCCGGGGCGTAATCGGCGGTGAGGATCTGAATTTCCTGCGTGGAGTCCACGTCCGCAGCGCCAATGCTGGTGCCGTTGGAACGAGTGCGAACGGCGGGAGCGCCATCATAGGTAATCAGGCTCTCGGGAGTGCGCGCGCCATTGATGTTCGAGGGGCCCTGGGTGAAATTGAAGCTAAGGTTCGCAAGGCTGCCGCCGCGAGTGCCGGGCACCAGGTTTGCCATGAAGATAGGGTTGCGGCCATTGAGCTCCAGAGAGTCAATCTGCTCCCGCGTGACGTCCTTTTGCACGGAGGCTGATTCCGTCTGCAGTAAGACCGCCGATGCCGAAACCTCGACCGTTTGACTGGCGGCTCCCACGGTCAGTGTCACGTCAATAACCAGATCAGCGCTCGGATCAAGTTTGTTGTTCGAAGTCTCGTATCTTTGGAAACCAGCGGCCTCGGCGATCATGGTGTAGAAACCGGGTGGAACGTTGGTAATAACGTAATAGCCGGATTCGTTTGTGGTTGTCTGGCGTTCGACGCCGCTCTTGTTTTGGACGGTGATCTTAGCGTTCGCAATCGTTGCGCCCGACGGATCCTTAATGAAACCTGATATCCTGCCGAGGTCCGACTGCGCGAGCAGCAGTCCCGAACCTGTCAGAGTCATGAAAAACACCAGGGCAACCTTACAGCATGCGTTCTTCATGGTGAACTCCTTGTGTTGAATTAGAACTTGTCTTTTTGCCTTCCGACCACCGTAAGCATCTCCTCCAGTTGTTGAGATCTAAGGTCTATCAGGACCCTGGTCGAGGGCATCTCCGCCAACGGAATCGCCGGTAGCCTATCCCACACCCGTCAGAATGACAACTACCAGGTTTTGCCGCGTGAGAGCTGAAGCCGCGCAGGACAATTACATGATCCATATTTCGGCGATATCAGGTGTTTCCTTCCTACTTGCGTGGGGGAATCCTCTATCGACAGCGAGGAGGAACGAAGATGACCAGCTTGCGAGTGCGACTCACGTGCCTGGCCCAACCAGGTGCCGTGCCCGTCCGGTCGGCTCGCGAAGTGCCCGCCTACATGGAAAGTAGGTTAGGTATGAAGAAACCAGGGCATCTGCTGGCGTCACGCTCTCCCGCGATGTGCGCGGAAAGAGAGTTTCTGCTAAATTGATAGAGTTGTTTCCATCGCCGGAGAGGTGGCCGAGCGGTTTAAGGCGCACGCTTGGAAAGCGTGTGTAGGTTAACCCCTACCGTGGGTTCGAATCCCACCCTCTCCGCCATAATCTAAATGTCCTTTAAAACCCAGAGCTATTGACAAGCTGCTAAGCATCTGCTAATGTTTATCCAGCATTTCCGGGGTCTCCATGAACGCGATTTATACCCGGCCGGTGGCCATTAGCAGCACAGGGAAGACCTACAACCGCTACCAGCGCATCCGGGAGGGCCGTGGCTTCCGCACCGGAGACCTGCAGGGTCCTTTCTTCATCCACGTCACTTACGACGGCAAACAGAAATGGCACAAGCTGCAAGCCGAGACCTTCGAAGCCGCAAAGGTCGAAGCTGGCTTGGGCGCTAAGGCTGTCGAGGCGCAGCGCCTCGGTCTGACCGTCAGAGAAGCGCAGAACCTGACGGACTCGAATCGCACGTTAATTACTGCCGCTGTGGAAAGATTCCTCGACCAGAAACGCCGCAAGAAGTCCGACGCCACGTACAAAAACTACAAGCACATTCTCGGCGAGTTCGTGGATCAACTCCCTGCCTCCGTTCGCTTCATCGATCAGGTCAACGCCGATGTGCTCGACTCCCACATGCGGCATCTCGAAAGCGAGAAAGCCGCGCCGAAAACGATCAGCAACAAAATGATGGTCGTAAGTTTCATGCTGAAGGCCGCTGGCGTTGCTACACCGTCGAAAATGATGGAACTGCCCACGGTCGAAGAGGAAATTCCCGAACCGTACACACGCGAAGACCTCAAGGCATTGTTCAAGGCGATGACACCCGAGGAGCGGGTCCGTTACACATTCTTCCTCGACACGGCTTGCCGCGAAAAGGAGGTAGCACACGCGCAGTGGGCCGACCTCATCGACGGGAAATATTGGGTCCGCAAAAAGACGTTTAAGGCTCGCGGCGGCAAAGAAAGGCAGTTCTCGCCAAAGTCCCACGAGACACGGCTGATTCCGCTGACCCGCGAGCTTATGGACATGCTCAACACCCGGAGGAAGAGTTCGAAGAGCCAGTGGATTTTTCCGAATGAGTGGGGCGATCCTGAAGGGCACTTCCTGCGGAAGTTCAAAGCAGTCGCAAAGGAAGCGGGCCTAAACTGCGGAGAATGCGAAACAACCATTTCGGAGGGACGCTTCACCAAGCATCCAGCCGAGGTGTCGTGCCTGACGCGCCCTGTTTGCGACAAGCATTACCTTCACCGACTGCGGAAGACCTGCGCCACGTTCTGGCACGAGAAGCACATTCCGATCCGCACCATCCAATATTGGCTCGGCCACAAAAGCCTGGAAACTACTCAGAAATATCTTGGGATCAAGGACAGCGCGGAACTACAGGAACAGATCAACGCGCCAAAATACTAAGCGCCGCCGTAGCCGATCTTTTCCGAGAGGGCGGGAGTCATCCCGCCTTTTTCTTTGAAGCGTTGCGCAAGCCGATCCATGATCTTTTGCTGCTCTTTGGTGTCACCTGTGGGCAAAAAGCGGTACCAGTGGGCTAGCTGCTCTACGTCGGCGCTCTCCACCTCGGCCATTGTCGGGAAGTCGGGTCGATCACCCATTCCGTCCTCCTCCCCGAAATGGTTTCATGCTCAAAGGCGGCTGTCGACTGGGTTCCGCTCCCTATTCGATAATGTGCGCTGCCGATGCCGCCTTCTTCAACTGTCAACCAACTCATACACCTTGCGCCGCTCTGCCGTACGCCCCGGTGATGGGTTCTCTCGATTCACTTTCTCGGCTTCTTCGCCCTTAGGAAGTTGAGGCTGTCACAAGTCGCAGCCGGGGACTACTCATTGTCCGGTTTCCCGACCATCCTCCCAGAACTTCCCGCAACCCCGTTTGCACATCCCCGCTGCATCGCCAAACCACTCTTCCCACAATTGAATTTGCATAGGGCCCGCGTCCGCCGCAGAGCTCCCTGCTCTCATTCTACCCTTCGCCGAAACGCGCTTCCGATACAGCACTAACGTTTGTGGCTAACTTTGGCGTGACCTAGTAAACTGCGGAATTGCGCGCTACTCTTGGCGTAGTGCGCTCATGGGGTCTATTCGGCTCGCGCGGCGTGCCGGTACACCGCACGCGACCACCGACACTCCTGCCAGCAGCACGATCACACTGAGATATGTGACTGGGTCGAGAGGCGACACGCCAAACAGCATCGCAGCGATGGCCTGACTCGCCACCGCTGCTCCGGCCAGTCCGATCGCAATGCCTATCCCAGTGAACGTCATACCCTGACGGATTACCAGGGTGAGAATACTCTCGCGCGACGCGCCGAGCGCTAAGCGCACGCCAATCTCGCGCGTACGCTCGGCCACGCCGCCGGAGAGCACGCCGTAAATGCCGGCGGCCGCGAGCACCAGTGCCGCGAGCGCGAATGCCTCGAACAGGATCAGCGCGAAGCGGCGCTCGGCAGCCGAAGCAGCGAGCAGGCCATCCATCGTCGCGACACGCACGACCGGCTGGTCTTTGTCCACCGACCAGATCGCTTGGCGAACGGCGGGCGCGAGTGCGGCTGCGTCGCCGCGCGTGCGAACCACCAGCCACTGCGTCCCATCCGCCCACAGCCATTGCGCAGTCGTGACGTATACTGCGTCGGATTGGCTTACTGCCAAGGACGTCTGCTTTACGTCGCCTACCACGCCGACAATAATGTCCCACGGCCGGTTGGGAGACCCGCCGAAGCGAATGCGTCGGCCAATGGGGTCTCGACCGGGATACTTGCGCTTCGCGAGTGATTCGTTGATCAGAACTGGCCTCACTGGCAGTCCAGCTGCATCCTGGGCGTTGAATAGGCGCCCGCGGCGCAGGGGGATGCCCATCGTTTCAAAGTAGCCCGGTGCCACTCCATAGCGAAACGCAGCCTCAGCGTCTCTGGTTTTGTTTTCATTCTCGAACTGCACGCCGTAC
>Ga0066710_100003033_pt1 | contig 14037 bp, 13 predicted proteins | sample GraSoiAngelo_159_FD_79666 | JGI IMG/M metagenome (GOLD analysis project Ga0066710, IMG submission 79666) | Grasslands soil microbial communities from the Angelo Coastal Reserve, California, USA - 14_1009_16_40cm | ecosystem: Environmental > Terrestrial > Soil > Grasslands | place: USA...
CTTTCGGCAACCTGCAGAACATCCTGCAGCAGGTCTCGATCACCGGCATCATCGCCGTCGGACTGACTTTCGTCATCCTGACCGCCGAGATCGATCTGAGCGTCGCCAGCGTCGCCAACGCGACCGGCATCGTCGTCGCCTTCTTCACCTTGCAGGACGAGAGCGTGAATATCGCCAATGTTCCGCTGGCGGGCGGCATCGCCATCATCCTGGCGCTCGGCACCTGTCTCGCTCTGGGCGGCATCACCGCTTTCGGGGTGACTAAGATCGGCATACCATCCTTCATCATGACGCTCGCGATGCTGCAGATTTGCGACGGCATCAGCGCCATGCTGGTCAGGGGCCAGATCGCCTACAACGTGCCCTCGCTCGTCGGCATCCTGGGTGCCGACTCGATTTTCGGCATTCCGTGGCTGGTCCTCGTTGCAGCTCTGGCCCTCTTCATCGGCCATGTCGTGCTGACCTATACGCGCTTCGGCCGCTATGTTTACATGGTCGGCGGCAACCGCGAGGCGGCTGAATATTCGGGCGTCAATGTCAAGCTCATCATCGCCGCCGTCCTGATGATCTCGGCTTTCTGTTCAGGGCTGGCGGGCATGCTCGGCGTCGCCTATTTCGGCAGCGCTCAGCAGAATGAGTTCGGCACCTATCTGCTCGATGCCATTGCTGCCGTCGTAGTCGGCGGCACCAGCCTGTTCGGCGGCCGTGGCGGCATCGGCAACACGATCATTGGTCTGTTCGTGCTTGGTGTCCTCAACAATGGCCTCGATCACGTCAATATCGACAGCTTCCTGAAGATCCTGATCCGCGGCCTGATCTTGCTCGCCGCCTTGATCATCAATATCTATGCCGAGCGCCTGCGCGTCTCGCGCTCCGTCTCTCATTGAGGAACCATGTCGCAGCCCTATCGCGCATTGAGTGACGGCAGCCTGCCGGAGGTCCTGGCGGCGATGCCGCAAGTGCGTGAACAGTTGGGCGGCGCCTTCACCCAGTGGAGCGTACAGGAAGTCGGCGACGGCAATCTCAATCTCGTCTTCATCGTCAAGGGGCCGGGGGGAAGCGTCATCGTCAAGCAGGCTTTGCCCTATGTGCGCCTGGTCGGCGATTCCTGGCCCTTGCCGCTGGCGCGATCCTATTACGAACATATGGCTCTCACCGAGCAGACGAAGCACGTGCCGAAGCTGGTGCCAAAGATCTATCACTACGATCGCGATCTGGCGCTAATCGTGATGGAATATCTCACCCCCCATATCATCATGCGAAAGGGTCTCATTCAGGGCATCGAATATCCGCTGTTCGCCAGCCATATCGCCGAATTCATGGCGCAGACCTTGTTCAAGACATCCGTCCTCGCGATATCGGCGGCCGAGCACAAGCGCCGAATCTGGGCCTTCATCGATAATATCGCCTTGTGCAAGATCACCGAGGATCTGGTCTTCACCGACCCCTACCGCGTGGCCAAGCTCAATCGCTGGACCGAGCCGTTCCTCGACGACATTGCCGCGGAATTCCGCGAGGACGAGCAGCTGAAGCTTGCCGTGCAGAAGCGCAAGCTGCAATTCCTGACCTCAGCCGAGGCCATGATCCATGGCGATCTCCATACCGGCTCGATCATGGTGACGACGTTGGATACGCGCGTCATCGATCCGGAATTTGCCTTTGTCGGGCCGATGGGTTTCGATGTCGGCGCCGTCATCGGCAATCTGCTCATAGCCTATTTTGCGCAGGCCGGACATGAAGAGCGCCCGGGCGCCCGCACCCCCTATCGCCATTGGATTCTGGTCCAGGCCGAACAGGTCTGGCGGCAGTTCAACAAAAGATTTCTGGAGCTCTGGGATGCGAGCAAGTCAGGTGAGGCCTATATGCCGGAGCTGTTCACTGATCCCCAGGGTGCTGTCGCCTTCGCCGCCGAGAAGCAGCGCTTCATGCGCAGCCTCTTCGCCGACACCGTCTCTTTCGCCGGCATCAAGATGATCCGCCGCGTGTTGGGCCTCGCCCATACGGAGGATCTCGAAAGCATCAAGGATCCTGCCGTGCGCGCAAGCTGCGAGCGCAAGGTGTTGAACCTGGCGCGAAGGCTTATCCTCGATGCCGACAAGCTTACCGGCATCGGCGATGTCACGATTGCTGCCCGCGGCGTGCTTGCTGCGCAGTAATCGGCTAATCCATCACAGACTTATCCCTCCCCCTTGCGGGGAGGGTCGGCCCGAAGGGCCGGGGTGGGGGTCGGGTGGTCCCAAATGTCGCACTCGCCACACCCCCATCCGGCGCTTCGCGCCACTTTCCCCGCAAGGGGGAAGGATGAGAATCCAAGATGTTGCATCTCTACACCCACCTGAAAACCACAAAGGCATAAGCGAGTGCGATGACGAGTGGCCCCCAGAGCGGTGTACCAAAAATACCGAGCCAGGCCAGGAAGATGAAGGCGCTACCGAGCAGCGAGATGAACAGGCGATCGCCGCGCGTCGTATCGAGCCCCAATATGCCATGGCGGGGATCGCCGCCGGGTGAATAATATTCCCACACCGACATGCCGGCGAGGCACAGGAAGATGAACAGGAAGAAAGCGGCCGTCGGCCAGGTCCATGCCATCCAGGAAAGAAATGTCGTACCTTCCGTGGTCATAAGGGTCCTCCGGCGTCACACACGGCCAAGGGCAAAGCCCTTGGCGATGTAATTGCGGACGAAATAAATCACGACGGCGCCTGGTATGAGGGTGAGTGAGCCGGCCGCAGCCAGGAGTCCCAGTTCATAACCGGACGTGCTCGCCGTCTTCGTCATCACTGCGGCGATCGGTTTGGCGGCAACGGCGGTCAGCGTCTTGGCCAGGAGCAATTCCACCCAGGAGAACATGAAGCAGAAGAAGCAGGCGACGCCGATGCCGGCGGCGATGGTCGGTATGAAGATGCGCAGGAAGAAACGCCAGAAGGAATAGCCATCGACGAACGCCGTTTCATCGAGCGCCTTGGGCACGCCTGAAATGAAACCTTCGAGTATCCACACGGCGAGCGGAATATTGAATAGCGTATGCGACAACGCCACTGCCCAGGGCGTGTCGAACAGCCCAACTTCCGAGTAAAGCTGGAAGAACGGCAAGGCGAAAACGGCGGGCGGCGCCATGCGGTTGGTGAGGAGCCAGAAGAAGAGATGCTTGTCGCCGAGAAAGCGATAGCGCGAGAAAGCGTAGGCTGCAGGCAGGGCGACCGATACCGAAAGCACGGTATTGATGACGACGTATTCGATAGAATTCACATAGCCCATATACCAGGACGGATCAGTCAGGATCTTGGCGTAGTTGTCGAATGTGAAATTGTGCGGATAAAGCGAGAAGCCGCCGAGGATCTCGTTGGTGGTCTTGAACGACATGTTGAGCAGCCAGTAAATCGGCAGCATCAGGAAGATGATGTAGAGGACCGGGACAGCGCGGCTCCAGTTTTTCACGTCACGTCTCCTCGTTGCGCATCATGAGCGTGTAGAACAGCCACGACAACACGAGCACGATTAGGAAATAGATGATCGACATGGCGGCGGCCGGGCCGAGATCGAACTGGCCGAGCGCCGTCTTCACGAGATCGATCGACAGGAAGGTCGTGGCGCTTCCGGGACCTCCGCCGGTCAACACGACGGCCTCCGTGTAGATCATGAAGCTGTCCATGAAACGCAGCAGCACAGCAATGGTCAGCACATGGCGCAGTTTGGGCAGCTGGATATAGCGGAACACGGCCCAGCTTCGCGCCCCATCGACTCTGGCGGCCTGGTAATAGGCGTCCGGGATGGAGACGAGGCCCGCATAGCACAGGAGCGCCACCAGCGATGTCCAGTGCCAAACATCCATGAGCACGATGGTGAACCAGGCGGAGATCGGCCTGCGGGTATAGTTGTACTCGAAGCCGATTGCGTTGAGGAATTTGCCCAGCAGTCCGATGTCGGGCAGCGCCATGATGTTCCACATCGCGCCCACGACGTTCCATGGGATCAGCAAAGGCAGCGACATCAGCACGAGGCAGACCGAAACCCATGGCCCCTTGCGCGGCATGGTCAAAGCGATCGCGAGCCCGAGCGGAATCTCGATGGCCAGGATGATGCCGGTGAACAGAAGCTGGCGGCCAAGGGCTGAATGAAAGCGGTCCGAATGCAGGACGTCCTGGAACCACTGCACCCCCGCCCAGGTGAAGACATTGTCGCCGAAGGTCTCCTGGACCGAGAAATTGACCACCGTCATCAGCGGAATGATCGCGTTGAACGCCACCAGCAGGACGACCGGAAGGACGAAGAACCACCCCTTGTTATCGACCGTTTTGCTCATCCGATTGGCCTCAATTCACCATCCAGCCATCTTCATAGATCTGCGTATGTCCGGGATCGAAGGTGACCCGGACATTCTGGGTCGGAATATCGCGCCCTTCCCGGACCAGAAGGTTGATCTTGCCCTCGCTGTTACGCGTCTCGACAATCCTGAAGCGTCCGGCATCGGCCACCTTGACGATTTCGACGGGAATGCCCTTCTCGGCGAAATGCACGAATTCCGGACGCACACCGAGTTCGAGTTTCTTGCCATTGCCCCGATAGGCCTTGGTATTGACGGCTTCGACGACATTGCCGGCGAAGGTCACCCTTCCCCCCGCAACCTGGCAAGGCAGCACGTTCATGCCGGGTGAGCCGATGAAATGTCCGACAAAAGTGTGCTTTGGCCTCTCGAACAGCTCGATCGGCGTACCGATCTGCACGATCTCGCCATCCTTCATGACGACCACCTGGTCGGCGAAGGTGAGCGCCTCGGTCTGGTCATGCGTCACATAGATCATGGTGCGCCGGATCCTGTGATGCAGTTCCTTGAGCTTTGAGCGCAGCACCCATTTGAGATGCTGATCGATGACGGTCAGCGGTTCATCGAACATGATGACATTGACATCCGAGCGCACCAGGCCGCGGCCGAGTGAAATTTTCTGCTTGCCGTCCGCGGTGAGGCCGGAAGCACGCTTGCTCAACGTACGGTCGAGATCGAGCATGGCGGCGATCTCGCGAACCTTCTTGTCGACATCCTTTTCACCGACCCCGCGATTGCGCAACGGGAAGGCCAGGTTGTCATAGACCGTCATGGTGTCGTAGATGACCGGGAACTGGAAGACTTGTGCGATATTGCGCTGCTCCGGCGTCGCCTCGGTTACGTCGTGGTCATTGAAAAGGATGCGCCCTTCCGTCGGTTTGAGCAGGCCTGAAATGAGATTGAGCAATGTCGTCTTGCCGCATCCCGATGGCCCGAGTAGCGCGAAGGCCCCGCCATCGGCGAGATCGAGCGAAAGCCTTTTCAGCGCCCAGTCCTCGTCGCGCTGCGGATTGGGATAATAGCTCTGCCTCAGATTTTCGATACTGATCCTGGCCATCAGCCTGCTCCTCCGACGAGCGCGCCATTCGCGTCGAAGAAATAGCTCCGGTCGACATCGACATGGAGCTTTGCCGTTGACCCGACTTCGAAGGGATGGATACCATGCGACTGCGACACCCAGGTCTGCCCGTTCATGTCGAAATGGATGACGCTTTCCGACCCTGAAAGCTCCGCGACCAGCACCCTGCCCTCGATCGTCGCTTTTTCCTGGCTGCCGTTTGTGGGGATTATGTGATGCGGCCTGATCGCAATAGTGTAGGCACCGTCTGCAAGCGCTTGCGCCGCCCTGCCGACCTTCCATTTCACCTTGTCGCCCAGGATGATGTCGCCATTGACCTTTCTGACCTCGGCTACATTGATCGGCGGATCGGAAAAGACCCTGGCGCTGGTGAGCGTGTTGGGGTGGCGATAGATCTCCGATGTAGGACCGAACTGGGTCACGCGTCCCTCGAATAGCGTTGCCGTCTTGCCGCCGAAAAGCAGCGCCTCGGACGGTTCCGTGGTCGCATAGACGACGATGCAGTCGCGTCCGGCGAACAATTTCGGCAATTCATCGCGCAGTTCCTCGCGCAATTTATAGTCGAGATTGGCGAGCGGCTCGTCGAGCAGGATGATATCGGAATCCTTGACGATCGCGCGCGCGATCGCGGTGCGCTGCTGTTGGCCGCCGGACAATTCCGAGGGCCGACGTTTCAGCATCGGCGAAAGCCTGAGCAGCTCGGCGGCCTCGTTGACTCGGCTGTCGATCTCGCGCGCACTGATGCCCGCCACCCTGAGCGGCGAGGCGATATTGTCGTAGACGGTGAAATTGGCGTAGTTGATGAACTGCTGGTAGACCATCGACACATTGCGCTTCTGCACGGCGACGCCCGTCACATTGTGGCCAGCGAACCAGATTTCGCCCGAAGTCGGCCGCTCGAGCCCGGCCATCAGCTGCATCAATGTCTTCCTGCCGGCCAGTCTGGTCCCGAGCAGCACATTGAATGTGCCAGGCTCGAGCACAAGGCTGGTCTCATGGATATGGGTCGCAGCCCCTACCCGTTTCGATACGTTCTTGAGCTCAAGCGCCATGACGCGATCGCCAGCCTGTCGGTTTCCGCAAGGTTATATTCGCACAAAGTGCCGGGATGCACACTAGGCGCATCCCGGCGGCTGTTCGAGAAAGCTACTGGTTGTTCGTCCAGCGCTTGATCAGCTCATCATAGGCGATGGTTTCGCCCTTCGGCTTTTCGTTGTCGAGCTTTGCCCAGGGCGCATGGTCCTTGCTCAACCACTTGCTGGGATCGCTCTCCGGATTAAGCCTCGGACCGCAACCACCATAAGCCTTGTTCTTCTCATCCGCCCGCTGCATGCGGCCCATGACATCGTCCATCTGCTGGGCAAGGCGGTCCATCGCCTCTTGCGGTGTGAAGGCGCCCGAATTTACATCACCGATATTCTCCCAGAAGAGCTGGGCGAGTTTCGGATAGTCGGGCACGTTGACGCCGGTCGGCGTCCAGGCCACGCGGTCGGGCGAGCGGTAGAACTCGATCAGCCCGCCAAGTTTCGGTGCACGCTCGGTGAACGACTTGTCGCGGATCGTGCTGTCGCGCACGAAGGTAAGACCGACTTGGCTCCTCTTCACGTCCACCGTCTTGGAGACGACGAATTGAGCCCACAACCAGGCTGCCTTGCGGCGCTCCAAAGGAGTGGATTTGAGGAGCGTCCAGGAACCCGCATCCTGATAGCCGCGCTGCGAGCCTTCCTTCCAATAGGGGCCATGCGGCGAGGGCGCCATGCGCCACAACGGTTTGCCGTTGGTATCGACGGTATTGTTCCCCTTGTCCTTCGGCGCGACCATGCTCGCGGTGAACGCCGAGTACCAGAAGATCTGCTGAGCGACATTGCCCTGGCTGAGCGCCGGCAGCGACTGGTAGAAGTCGAGGTCGGCCGCACCCGGAGGCGCGTATTTCCGCAGCCACTCGTCCCACTTGGCGACCGCATAGATCGCCGCTGGGCTGTTGGTGCCGCCGCCGCGCGATACCGATGCGCCGGCCGGGTTGCATGAATCCTTCTCCATGCGGCTGCCCCATTCATCGACCGGGCGTCCATTGGGAATGCCGACATCGGCTTCACCCGCCATCGACAGCCAGGCATCGGTCATGCGCCAGCCGAGATCGGGCGCGCGCTTGCCATAGTCCATGTGGCCATAGACCTTAACGCCGTCGATCTCCTTCACGTCATTGGTGAAGAAATCGGCGATGTCCTCATAGGCCGACCAGTTGACCGGCACGCCGAGCTCATAGCCATATTTGGCCTTGAACTTCTCCTTGAGATCCGGCCGGTCGAACCAATCCTTGCGGAACCAGTAGAGATTGGCGAATTGCTGGTCGGGCAGCTGGTAGAGTTTTCCGTCGGTGCCGGTTGTGAACGATTTGCCGATGAAGTCGCCGACATCGAGCATCGGATCGGTCACGTCCTTGCCTTCGCCGGCCATCCAGTCGGTCAGGTTGACCGTAAGACCGAGACGCATATGCATGCCGATCAGATCGGAGTCATTGACATAGGCGTCGTAGAGATTGCGGTTGGTCTGCAACTGGGTCTGGATCGCCTGCACCAGATCGCCCTCGCCGATGATCTGATGATTCACCTTGATGCCGGTGATTTCCTCGAAGGCTTTGGCCAGGACCTTGGATTCATAGTCGTGCGTCGGAATGGCTTCCGCGACCGTGTTGATTTCCATGCCCTTGAAAGGTTTGGCGGCCTTGATGAACCATTCCATCTCCTTCATCTGGTCTTCTTTGGACAGTGTCGACGGCTGGAATTCGCTGTCGATCCACTTCTTGGCGGCGGCCTTGTCCGCCAGCGCCGGGGCCGTGCCCAGTGCCAGCAGCAATGCGACTGCCGATACGGTCTTGAAAAGCGACATCGCTTAATCCTCCCATTTTGCATGCGGCTTAGCCCATGGCCCGGAGCGCACGCTTATCCGGTTAAGCACGTTATCTTGCAGTAGCTTTCTTGCGGGTCTTGCCGCCCGCCTTCCCACCCATATGGACCTGCAGCGCCGACTGCTCGGCCACGGATAGATGCAGTCCGAGCTTCGATCGCCGCCACAAAATATCTTCGGGCGTCTGCGCCCATTCCTCCTTGACCAGATAATCGACTTCACGCGCACTCAGGGGCCCGAAGCTCTCGCCCAGATCCTGTGCAAACCGCGCGCCTTCGAAAATGCGCTCCGCTCGCGTCCCATAGGCCCGAAAAATGCGCCCCGCATCGCGCTGCGGCAGGAAGGAATAGCGGCGCTGGAAATCGGAAATGCGGCTCTCCACTTCCGTGTGGGGAAAATCACCGCCCGGAAGCGGCGCCTTCGCCGTCCATGGCGCCTTGAGTCCCGGAAAGAACGGGGCGATTTTGTCGAGCACCGCTTCGGCGAGCTTGCGGAACGTCGTGATCTTGCCGCCGAAGACCGAGAGCAGCGGCGGCTGTGCCTCGGGCGCCTCGAGCTTCAGTACATATTCGCGCGTCGCTTCCTGGGCCTTGCTTGCTCCATCATCGTAAAGCGGGCGGATACCCGAATAGGACCAGCGCACCATGTCGCTGGTGACCGGCCGCTTGAAATATTCGCTTACCGCGGCGAGGAGATAGTCACGCTCGGCCTCGGAGATTTCGGGTTTATCAGGGTCTCCCTGATGGTCCTCATCGGTGGTGCCGATCAGGGTGAAATTCTGCTCATAGGGGATGGCGAAGCAGATGCGCCCGTCGGTGTTCTGAAAAATATAGCAGCGGTCATGATCATAGAGCTTGTCGACCACGATGTGGCTGCCCTTCACCATGCGGATCTTGTCGGGATTGCTATCGCCTATCACCGAGCCCAGGACCTGGCTGACCCATGGCCCGCCGGTATTGATGAGGCACTTGGCCTTGATTTCGCTCTTGCCGCCGCTCTTCATATCTTCAAGGGTACACGTCCAGCTGCCGCCGTCGCGCCGAGCCGATACGCAGCGGGTGCGGGGCCTTATGTCGGCACCGCGCTCGGCGGCGTCACGCGCATTGAGCACTACGAGGCGCGCATCCTCGACCCAGCAGTCGGAATATTCGAAGCCGCGCGTGAAATCCGGCTTGAGCGGCGTGCCGGTTATATCGCTGGTGAGATCGACGCTGCGCGTGGCGGGAAGGATCTTGCGCCCGCCCAGATGATCATAGAGGAAAAGGCCGAGGCGCAGGACCGGCCAAGGCCTGAGCCCCTTGTGGTGCGGCAGCACGAATCTGAGCGGCCTGATGATGTGGGGTGCCGCGGTGAGCAGGACTTCGCGCTCGATCAGGGCCTCGCGCACCAGGCGGAATTCATAATGTTCGAGATAGCGCAGACCGCCATGGATGAGCTTGGTCGAAGCCGATGAGGTGCCCGATGCCAGATCGCCCTGTTCGGCCAGGATGACTTTGAGGCCACGCCCGCTGGCGTCGCGGGCAATACCCGCGCCATTGATGCCGCCGCCAATAATGGCGAGGTCATAGACGCCCGCTTCGTCCGACATGCCTCTCCCATCGAATGCGATTCACTTTGATTCGTTTTTTGCACATGCGAAAGAAATATTGTGCAAATGCGAAAAAAATGAACTCTGAAATTTTCTATAATCGCTATATTACGAAAAAAATCGAAACACAATGAAAATCCTAGGCCGCCGACAGGCCAGTTGCCGGCTCTTCCGCAGGCAGCGTCACCTCCAGGGTCACCCCATTGTGGCGGCAGATATCGATGATCGTTTCGGGCGGCGGCTGATCGGTGACGAAAGTATCGATCTGGCTCAAATGGCCGATGCGCACCGGCGCCGAGCGGGTGAATTTCATTGCGTCGGAGACGAGGATGGTGCGCCTCGCATTGGCGATGATCGCCTGCGCCGCGCGCACCTCGCGATAGTCGAAATCAAGCAACGCGCCGTCATCATCGATTGCCGACACGCCGATCACCGCATAATCGACCTTGAATTGCTTGATGAAGTCGACCGCCGCCTCGCCGACGATGCCGCCATCGGTGCGCCTGACCATGCCGCCGATGACGATGACATCGACGCCAGCGCAGGGCGTCAGTGTCGTCGCCACATGGATGTTGTTGGTGATGACGAGAAGACCTTCATGCTTGGTGAGCGCGCGCGCCACTTCTTCGGTCGTCGTGCCGATATTGACGAACAGCGAACAGTTGTTCGGGATGAGCTGTGCGGCCCGTTCGCCGATGCGCTGCTTCTCATATTCCGCCAAAAGCCGGCGCGCTTCATAGGCGACGTTTTCGACGCCCGACGATAGCAGGGCGCCGCCATGCGTGCGGGTCAGAAGCCGCTGCTCGCACAGATCATTGAGATCCTTGCGGATGGTCTGCGGCGTCACGGCGAAGCGCTCGGCCAGCCCGTCCACCGTCACTTTGCCGGCCTGGCGGGCGATAAGCAGGATTTCATGTTGGCGGAAGTTGAGGGATGTCATCAGGCCTTTCCGGTGGATGAAGGCAAGGCTGCCCGCAGGTCCGCCTTGAGTTTAGAGCGCCCATGCCCCTAGAGCAAATCCCGCCAAAGTTGAAGACTTTGGCGACAAGGATTTGCTCCAGAATATTAATTTGACGCGATTACTTTTCGGCGAAGTGATTCCACGTCGCCGGGAAGCGCGCTATGAAAAGGACATTACAGGGAGCCCTCTCATGAGCAAAGCCGACCTGCCGGCAAACCTGGTCATCGTCGACCACCCGCTGGTGCTGCACAAGCTGACCTTGATGCGCGACAAGCACACGCCCTCGGCGGTGTTCCGCCAGCTCCTGCGCGAGATCAGTCTGCTTCTCGCTTATGAAGTGGCACGCGACCTGCCGATGACCACCCAGACCATTGAAACGCCTCTGGCCGAGATGGAAGCGCCGATCCTCAAGGGCAAGAAGCTCGTCATCGTCTCCATCCTGCGAGCCGGCAACGGCCTTCTTGAAGGCATGCTCGATCTCATGCCCTCGGCCCGCGTCGGCCATATCGGCATCTACCGCAACCCGGAGACCTTGGAGCCCGTCGAATATTATATGAAGGTTCCCGAGGACATTGCCGAGCGCCGCGTCATCGTGGTCGATCCCATGCTCGCCACCGGCAATTCGGTGTCGGCTGCCATTCAGCGCCTTAAGGATAAGGGCGCAAAAGACATCAAGCTCGTCTGCCTGCTTTCCGCACCTGAGGGCATCAAGCATGTGAATGCCGATCATCCGGACGTGCAGATTTTCACCGCCGCGATCGACCGCAAGCTCAACAGCCATGGCTATATCGTGCCGGGCCTTGGCGATGCCGGCGACCGGATGTTCGGGACGAAGTAGAGGATCGGACCTAAAAGCTTGTGGCCGGGGTTAAACCCGGCCATCCCGCGGTTTTCGGAGAAGCCGATGCGCAAACGCAGAACAATGGAGCGCCAGTTCCGGGTCATGGAACACGGCGCTTCGACGCAGCGTCAGTTAGGGCTTCATTAGCCATCTGAGCCGCTTTTTGCTTTCGCCAATATTTAAGCAGGAATTGGCGGGCAGAATCACGGCCCAAGAAGTCCAGACAGGATCATGGCGCCAAAATGCAGACCCAGCTCAAATGCCCGGATGGCTCGCGCCCGCGTATCCTGTTCGCCGAGGATTCCGACACCGTCCGCCTGATAACCGCAGCCCTCCTGCGGCGCATGGGCTGCGATGTCGATGCCGTCGAGCATGGCGAAGAGGCGCTCGATCTCGCCAGCCGGCAGGCCTACGATCTGGTGCTGCTTGATATCGAGATGCCGGTGATGGACGGGATGATCGCGGCGCGTGAAATCCGCGCTCTGGGCGGTGGTGCCGCGCGCACCCCGCTCATGGCCTTGTCGGCCTATCTGGCCGACTGGCATAAGGGCGGGCACTGGCATGAATGCTTCGACATGGCGCTGCCGAAACCGGCGGGCCGCAGCGAGTTGCAACTGGCGATCCAAAAGATCCTGCGATAAAGCTGAAAGAGCGCCGCAAACGCAGCGCTCTCATTGAACCGCTCACCGATTCTTAAGGATAATCCCAAAAAAACGCGCCAGCGACACCAGCGCGAAGGTTGATGCTTCACTCCTCGTCGTTGGTCTTGGTGACCAGATGATTTTCGAGGGAATCGAGCATATGGAGGAATTCAGCGAGCTCCGGGCTGACGCGCACCGGCCGATTGGCTTGCCCTTGATAGGGCTCCGTGCGGCTTGTCGCCTCGAGGCTACGCATGACTTCTTCTCCTTCGATATTTTTGCTCATAGCACGCTAAATCTAAGAATTACCTAAGACCTACACTACGTCGCACAGACTGACTCGCATCCGAACGTCCGGTTCATTCTGCATTCATGTTGCAAAGATGGGCAACGAGACGGGCGCTCGCGCGGCTGAAGCCGGGCCATTTCGTGGCGAAGCAAAAAAACAAAAATTTGTGATGAAATTGCCACAGTGTCCTGTGCGTATACTCCCATTGCCAACCAACTGCCAACCAACGCCATTTTTCGGGAGATGTTCATGATGAAGCCAGCCGCTGTTTTGAAGATCGTGCCTGCTTTTGTGGTTCTTGCCGGGCTTGGAACCACCATGGCCCTCGCAGGTCCGATCGAGGACCGCCAGGCTGCGATGAAACAAAATGGCAAGTCTGTTGGCGAGCTGGCGGCCATTTTCAAGGGCGAGTCGCCCTATGACGCGGCTGTCGTGAAGACCAATGCTGAAATCGTAAAACAGGATTTTGTTAAGGCCTTTGCGAGTTTCCCGCCGGGCAGCGACAAAGGTCCGCCGGAGACCTATGCCAAACCTGAGATCTGGAGCGATCCGGAAGGCTTCAAGGCGGCGCAGGAAACGGCATTGAAGGCGGTCGTGGCCTTGGCGGCGACGACTGATGAGGAGAGTTTCAAGACAGCCGTGGCCGGACTTGGCGAAGCCTGCAAAGGTTGTCACACCAAGTATCGCCGCCCGAAGGAATAAGCCCGCCTGAAGTACCGGATATTCACAAGATCGAGACTGCTTGGCCTGGCGGGGCTTGCCTTGCTGGGTGGAGCAGTCTTTTGGTTCGTGAGCGCACCACGCCCTCTTGGGCCCGACGCTATTCCGCAACACCAGGCCAATATCGACAATGGCTCGCTTCTCTATACGATTGGCGGCTGCATCAATTGCCACAAGCCAGATCCGGCGAATTCAACCGCCGATGCAGCACTTCCCTCAGGCGGCGCGCCGTTCAAGACGCCGATCGGTATTTTCTATCCGCCCAATCTCACGCCCGATCCCGAGACGGGCCTTGGTGAGACGAGCGAACTCGCTTTCGTCAACGCGCTCCAGCGCGGTATTTCGCGCAACGGCGCGCATGACATTCCAGCCTTTCCCTATACGTCCTATGCCGCCATGCGCACCGAGGACGTCCTCGATATCCACGCCTATCTGTTGACGCTGAATCCGGTGAAGGCCAAGAACAAGCCGGCCGATATTCCATTTCCCTTCTTGCTGCGCCGCGGCGTCGGCCTGTGGAAATATCTGGGTCTGTCGACTGAGAAATGGCAACCGGACACGACGCAGACGGCAAGCTGGAATCGCGGCTCCTATCTGGTGAACGGACCTGGCCATTGTGGCGAATGTCACACACCACGCACCATCTTTATGGCGCGCGACGATAAACGGGCTTTCGCCGGTGGCC
>Ga0066710_100003034_pt1 | contig 14036 bp, 14 predicted proteins | sample GraSoiAngelo_159_FD_79666 | JGI IMG/M metagenome (GOLD analysis project Ga0066710, IMG submission 79666) | Grasslands soil microbial communities from the Angelo Coastal Reserve, California, USA - 14_1009_16_40cm | ecosystem: Environmental > Terrestrial > Soil > Grasslands | place: USA...
TCCCGCGCTCATGCAGATAGCACGACCGGGAGCCGCGCGTATCACTGCATCCAATCCAAGCTCGACGAGCGTTGTCCCATCGTGCTGCTCCCCATGGCGACCCATGCTGAGATTGATCACCCAGGGCCGATCGCCCGCGGTTCGCGTGATGAAATCGATTGCCTCCAGCAGCGTGACTGAATCGCCCAGCTTCCCCGTTCCTCGCTGATCCCACGGCGCGTTATGAACGAACACGAGATCGGCCTCGGGTGCCACCCCCACGGGCCTGTGGTCTCCGCCGCTTCCCGCGGCAATGCTAGCCACATGGGTGCCATGGCTGCCACCTCCGCTGTCCGCGTCGGCAGGGTGGTAGCCGAGCGTGGTGTATGGATTCGCGGTCGCCAGCGCAGGATTGATGGCTTCCCTGTTATGCACCTTCCCGTAGCCGAAAGGTTGGGGAGATTCAGACTGCTTCCCGCCCCGCTGATCCCACAGCGCCAAGATTCGGCTACTTGCGTCGGCGTTCCGAAAGTCGGGGTGGACAAAATCAAATCCCCAATCGACGACGCCGACCACGACACCGCGCCCCGTGACGGCTACCGATGGCGGCCGGCGGTCATCGGTGGCTGTACGCGAGTTGGAGGATACTTCAGGGAGAGCGACAGACTCGGTCTCGACATCCGGCCCCAAATAGGTCCAGCCGACGGCCATGTCAACGACTTCCGCAGCTCCGCTGACCTCCAGAATCTTGCTGCGCGTCAGCCGGACGGTGAGGATGTCACCAAACTGAGTAATGCCGCGGACCCTTGCTGGCAAAACTCCGAAATGACCGAGCCGGATAATCGCTGCTACTTCATCTTCGCTGGGGCCATCCTCGAACAGTTCCCATAAGTCGGGATCCATAAATCATGGTTTCGCTCTGGATAATTTCCGCAGAGGGCGATCGATTACACCAGCGTATGGGATTGGTGCGAATACGTTGCCATGACATTCATCCCCAGGTTCAAGTTGACTGCAGAGTTGTCACCGAGGTGCCAGATTACCAAGCCCGCCTCGCTGGCTCATCGGGACTCGATTGCCTTGAGTCGTTTCTTCACTCGCGAGTCCCAAGCAGATCCGCTTTCCTGCCCTGTGAGCCGGCGCCTGTTACACAACTCGTCGAGCCAAAAAGAGGGCAAGGCTCGCGAATGCGAGAGTCATTTGAATACAAGTGTCACTTCCCGACTGCGGGGCAGAGGCTTACCCTTTGCTGGTCGCTGCCGTATAACGGTATTAGGCGGATACGTGCCATCACAGTCGGTGGTCAACCCAAGTGTCTTCGCGAGTTCATGTGCCTCGTACTTGTCCATGCCACGAAAAGATTGCATGGTCCGGATAACCACAACGGTGCCCGGGGCCGGCGCCTGGCTGGCTGCGATGGTCGAGGCAGCGAGTATCCCTAGGATAGGCGGTTTGAGCACCGCGCCGACGATTCCAAGTCGGCTGGCCTCCTGATCAGAAGCCCCTCGCCTCTGCGCAATCGTGCGAGAGACAACGAACATTAATGGATTGAAAAGCATATTGCTGTCCTTTTTTCTAGGAGAGTGGGGAGATTCACTTCGCGAAAGCCAGCACCAAGGCCATCAGCAATAGGCCGCTATCAGAGCCGCTGTCACCGCCCAGGCCCAGGCCACCGCTTCCGCCCAAGCCGCTGATCAACAGGAGTGGAAGGATTGTATTAAGAGTGCTCGCTTCCGGGGTCAAGACTTGATTAACCGGGTTACCGGCCGCATCCGTCACAGGGCTTGGTATCGCAGCCGTTCCTAGTGTAGCAGTGCTAGGTCTGACCAGCAGAGGCAAGAGGGCCAGCAACTGAATCTTTTGATTGATGTCCTTAAAGTCCTTCCTCCGATCCTCGTTGTCCTTCTTTTCGGCGCTCGAGACGGTATTGACGCGGGAGTTTACCGTCCCGATTGCGCTGGAATTCCTCTTGAGCTGATCGCCAACCCGCGACATCGCCGCCTGCAACTGAACCTGCGTTACAGTATTCGTCGAGGGCCGCGGGCGGTACAATCCCACTCCTGTAGCGCGAAACGGTGTGGCCCAGCGCCTACTGCGTTCCGCAGATTCGCTCTCGCTTTCGCTTTCACTTTCGGACTCAAACCCTTCCAGTGCTTCATACTCTGTTTCGGTCATACGTTTGGCCTTTCATTTTGAGTGGTGATGTGGTCGAGCCTCACCTTAGGGCTCCGGTGTCGTCGGCTTCAGGCTTCCTGGCTAACTGCCCATTCTTTCCTTGCTGTGCCTTCAGCATCCGGACTGCCGGAAGCACAAATTCTCCGAAGAGCTGTTTGTCGGGCATCGAAAATCCGGCACGGCCACGTCCCCGACAAATTCGGCATTGCGCATCCTCACCCCAGCACGAAGCGCAGGCACCCAAGGCTTGCGCCAAATCGTCGAGCTTGTCCTGAAGCGCCGTCAGCCTGGCCGCCGCATTTGCGGCCTCTTCCAGAGTTTTGTGGTTCGATTCAGGTTCCCCTTCGACGAGGCAATTGTTGTGCTCGCTCTCCTTCAAGTTGTGGGGTGACTCAGTCACTACTTCTGCATCAGCTTCTTGAATTGGGGTGAGTCTGCTTTGAGTCCTTTGCGCCATGATCTGTTTGGCAAGCAAGCTCACAGTCGGATGGCCGCTTTGAGCCAGCTGGGTTAGGAGCTGATCGGCGTTTGATTGAGAAACACCGCTGCCGGAGTCAGCAGTCATCTGTGCCATCAGCTCACGCACCATCGGGTTACTGCTGCCACCCAGGCGAGAGCTGAGTATTTGAAGAAGGAGCGGCTGAATGTTCATGGCAAAGTCAGTCTAGTATTCATCGGAAAACCCGCCTACATCGGCAAGATCCATGGCGTCATATTCGCTGTCGGCTGCTTCCATTTCACGCTCATGGCGATAGTAGATCGCCGACTCACTCGTCTCGGAATGCTCCTGCTCAATCTCAGTCCGCTGGAGGAGTTCGGAAAGCGCCCTTGCCCTGTTTTCAGCCACTGCAACGTCGGTCACGGCTTCTCCCGCATAGTCGCGCAAGTACTCCGGGAGAGTGTCGCGAGCAGTTGAGGTTGCCGCGTTGTACTCAGAGGCCGCTTGGTTGGCAAGAACCCCTAGGAGATTCGTGAATGCGCCCACGGGAACAGGCGTCGATCCTACCTGGACGTTGGCTCGCCCGTGCTGACCCATGAGCATCGACATCAGGGCCTGCATGGTCTCAGGGCGGAGCATCGTCTGCATCAATTGACCTGCGGCAGGAGCCGCGCCCGCAAACGGCATCGCTCCGACTGGCGCAGGCGGCGCTGGTGGAGCCGTCTGCGCCTGCGGTGGTGGCGCCGGAGCAGAAGAGCCCCCGCCAAATAATCCCCCGGCTATTTTGCCGACGACAGGCAGGACTTTGGGAAGCAAGCTGGCGATTGCACCGAACCACTCCTCCATTGCTTCGGCATCAACATTGTGTTTCGAGAGCAGTGACTCGATCTCGCGTGAAGACAATTTGCTGTAGCGCGGGTCGAGAACTTCACGCACATTCTCGTACTCGGACGCCAATTCGCGAAGAAATTCTCTAGGCATATTATTCGCTCTGGAATTCCGTTTCGAATCTAAAGGAATCCGACGTGTTCACAATCCCCAGTCATTGTCTTGACTCGACATTCTTGTTTGGGAGCGACATTTTCGGGCTTCCGTACAATGGAGAAAAGCTTTGAGGCGAGACTCTATAGACCTTTTTGAAAGCATGGCAAAAGTGAGATTCGTCCGCGAATTTCATTTCGGCGACGACCGCTTTATTGGAGTAGCCCTTGGCAATGAGTTGGAGAGCAAACCGGCACCGCAATTCTCGGGTCCATTCGCTGGGAGTCTTTCCAAAGTGCCGAGCGAAAAAGCGCTCCAGTTGCCTGAGTGAGATTGGACATAGCGCAGCCATTTTCGCAGGCTGGAAATCAGCGTCCTTGGCCAGTTGCTCCCAATCACGAATTCTGAATAGGCGCCCGCTCATAGCAACGGAGAGTATTCACGCGAACCAGCTGCCTACCCTGTCGTCGATTCGGGACTTTGGCGTCGCACGCAGGCCCGAAAGCTGTGAGGCGTCAAAGGGTAGGCCTGTTCTAAGTCTTCGTCAGATACGAACGCTTATCCGATTCAAACTGTAACCTGAACTGAAACTGACCCTTGGCTCGAACCGTTTTCAAAAATCCACACTCGCGGGCTCCGATCGAGGAGTCGCTGCTTATCAGAATGCCCGTGGCGGTCAAAGGAGGCTTACGGCGGGAGCCTCGGTCGTCGTGGTGTTGAAACGAACGCATCCTTCCTTAAGAAGGCGTGATTCCAAATTCAGCGGCGAGAGCGACGATTTTGCGTCGTTGCTTGATTACGGCAGGATGAGAGACGTTAAGCCGCTTGGCGATTTCGGCCGGTCCGATACCTTCAGCCAACCAACCGAGGATTTCCCGTCCCCGGCGTTCCAGCCGGCTTGACAACAACTCAATAATCTCATTGGCGCTGACCTCGGACAAGACGCCCCCTCCACAATCGGGTGGTTCAAACAGGTCGTCCGGATCATCGGATTCAAGTGAAGCATAGACCCGTGCAGAACCGCGCTTGGGGGAGTCGACGCTGCGCCCGGCCGCCAGGTAATGGCGGAGGTGGAATTGGCAACTCTGCAGGTACCAGCTCAGGCTGTGGCCGGGTCTCCGCTCAACTTCGAGCCAATAATGGACCAAACCCTCCTGCATCAAATCGTCGCGGGAAGACGGATTTCTTTCGAGGCGAACGACGATGCGCAGCAGTACGTTCTGCACGGCGGGATCTTCAACGCTGTTCGGGCAGGTCTCGCCGGCGATCGGATGGTGGTTGACCATAGATCAGGACCCCGACTTGGAACTGGGAGGACTAGTTTTAAGCATGACGACTCTCAGACCTAACTACGTGTCGAACCGGGCGAATCTTTCAGAGTTGTTGCCGTCCACAAATGGACGCAAAGCAGAAAGCTGTGATCGCTTCGACTCAAAAAACGCCCCCAAAATCATCGCCCCTTGCCACCGGGCCAGCTCGGAATGATCAAACTTCACCCAACCCGGACGATGCCGTAATGACGAACCGCCTGGGCCAAAGCGAAGAGCTGTCCGAGCTAGGCGCGCATTTCTTTGGAAACCACTCCTATTTTTAATCCTTTTCCCCTTCGGCCAGTATCCCTCATTTGAAGTAGGCGTTGACCGTGCTATCGATGATCTAAGATCCGCTTGGATGCATCGTGTTAGTGATGTTTTGGAAGGCGGTTGTGTGCTTCTCACCCAAAAGAAGGGTTATCATTCTACCCCGGCGGAGCCGTTGGTTTCACCCAACTTCCTGACCGCGTTACATTTCGTCCCAGAAAAACCTTTGTCGTGTGGATGATGAGCCAAAAGCACCCTGAAGGCCGAACCAGGGATCCCTATGAATACTAAGATCAGCCACGGCGTTCCGTCACTGCGGAGCACGCGCCGGACTTTCGCGAAGACCGCGCGCAACGTCTCCACGTACTCCTCCGGTGTCGCTTCCCAGCCGATCTGGTCAAGGTGCTCGTAGTCGCGCGATCACCAGTAAGGCGGGCTGGTGATACAGCAGTGGACCGATTCCGCCGGGAGACTCCTGAGCAGTACCCCGCAATCGCCGGTCAGAATAGTGATCGATTGGTTGCCTGAATTGAGCATGAATCGGTTTGAGATGCGGTGAACTTGTGAACGTTGTGAACTTCGGGGAGGGGGGCGCCCGTACCTGAGGCGGCAAATGCTCGCTTAAGTTCCAGGCCGTGATTTTTCTGTTATCCCCGGTCCTCTACCCCTGGCAATGTTCACGAAGTTCACACGTTCACGCGGCCAGTGATTGAGCCGCCGCGCTGGTTGCCTCTTGGAGGCCGTATTTCTCATACAGCCGGGGCAGCTTGGCGAGTTCCGCGGGAGCAATGACGTACCCGTCGCGGGTCCGCTCCGTCTTCAGGCCGAGGCGTTTTCGGAGGACATGCCCGATCCACCGGTGCGTAATCTTCCGGTCATACTCACTGGCGTAGAGATCAGTGAACCGGCTGGTGATGTCGTTAATGGAAAGCTGCGTCGTTTCGGGAGCTGCCAGCAAACTCTGGATTACTTCCAAAACTTGTGCTTCCGTGCCCTGGCCCCGCTCGTTCATCAGTTCGCGGTGGTACTGGCGGATCACCCCACGGAACTCCTCCTGCACCTTCGGGTCCGCCACAATGCTGAGAAGCGGCACGAAAATCTGGTTGAGCCGCGGTTCAATGCTCCGGTCCACCAGAGATTCGGAGGGACTCTGTTTTTTGAAATTGCGGAAGCGGAAAAGCAGGAGTTTGTTCCGCAAATGGAGCGCTTCCTCTTTGTGTGTGCCCGGCAAATTGATCGGCACCTCATCACGAAGTCTGGACTGGCCCATTTCTTCGCTCAGGAACCGGCTCTCCAAAGCCCGGTCATCAAAGAAACCGCGCGTGGCCGCAATCTTGGGGCCGAACACGCGGTAGGCGCACGGGTTGAACTCGCCTTTACTGGATTGTTCACTGCGGAGCACGGGAAATCCTTTGACATTGCCGTTGTTGAGGATTTTGACGATTTCGGCCTTCTCGTCGCTGAACCGAAAGTCGCTCTCGTCAATGATGAGTGTTCCCCGGAAGGCGTCCAGCATCCGAAAGATGGGCGAAACGGTGGAAGCGCCGCTCGCAAAGATCGGCTTGTAACAGAGCGAACCGATCGTGAGCAGAAACCGGGTCTTGCCCGTACCGGTGTCACCGCGAACTCTCAAGTACGGCAGTTCGTTGAAACCATCATAGACCCAGGTAAAAAGAACATAGTAGCTGGCCAGTTTCTCAAACAAGGGACTGACATCGACGTGGCGGTGGATGAAAGCTTGAATCTCCGCTAACAGCGCCTCGGTGGATTCGTATTCTTCCGGCTCCGAAGGAAAGAGCACGACCTGGTTTTTGACGAGGTTGTTGTGATACGAGTAAGGCACCAACTGATAGAGTGGATCCACACTGACGCTTTGCTGAGAACTCCACGCGCCGTCGCGCCAGAGAACGAAACCGGTGCGCCGTTCAGACGGCTGACAGACCATCTCCAACATGGCGCCGTCGCGAAACACCGCCGAAACGGTGGGAACATCCTTGCGATACTTCTCACCTTGAAACGCTTCGCTGAAAGTTTTCATTCGTTTCAGAGTAGCGCGAGTGTGTGCCGGACAAAGGGGCGAGTTCTTGCCTCGGCGGGCAATTCTTCACGCCTTTAATACGTCAGGGGGGTGCGTTATTGTTCTGGCCATCATGGAACCGGAAATCATCCCCACACTCCGCGACCTCTACCCGGACATCACCGACGAGGAATTGGAGGAGGCCGAAGAAAACCTGCAAGGCTACCTGAACGTAGTCTTGCGGATTTATGAACGCCTGCAGGCCGAGCACACGCCTTTGACGCATTCGGACGGTACGCTACGATAGTACGTCCCCAGCCGGACGCTCCACTTCCATGCAGCAATTCTTCGGCTACATCCGTGTATCCACCGCCAAACATGGTGAAAAAGGCGTGTCGCTTCAGGAACAGCGGGACGCCATTGCGCGGTATGCGGCGCACTTCAATCTGGGCATCGCCGACTGGTTTGAAGAACGCCAGACCGCTGCCAAACATGGCCGCCCGGTCTTTAACCGGATGCTCAAATTGCTCCGCGCCGGAAAAGCCTGCGGTGTCATCATTCACAAGATTGATCGCAGCGCTCGTAACCTACGGGACTGGGCTTCTCTCGGTGAACTCATTGATCAGGGGATCGATGTTCGTTTCGCCAACGAAAGCCTCGATCTCCACTCACGCGGCGGCCGGCTCTCGGCTGACATTCAGGCGGTCGTTGCCGCCGACTACAAAAGAGTGAGTTCTTGCTGAAACGGGCAATTCCTCGTGCCTTTCTGTATCGCTGGTTTCCCCTATCCTCAAAAACAATGAGGCTCAGTCGAAATGCAGTTGAAGATTTTAAGAGGATTCACCAAGAGGAATTTGGCGAACCTATTTCTGATGCCGAAGCGGTAGAAATGGGACTGCGCCTCCTGGGGCTTTTTCAAATCCTCTCCCAACCACCGTCAATAGAAATGCCAAAGCCGGTGAGCAATGAACAGAATGAACAGCCTTCGCGTTGACGCCCCTTGCGGTACTGCTATGCTTCTATGCATCCCCACGTCAGCCGCATCGCATTTTCATGCCCCATTATTTCATCTATTGTCGCAAGTCCACAGAAGCCGAGGACCGGCAGGTGCTCTCCATTGAGTCCCAGGTGCGCGAGATGCAGCAGCTCGCCGCCAAATTAAATGTATCGGTGGTTGAAATCCTGACCGAAGCCAAATCCGCCAAAGCCCCGGGCCGCCCGGTCTTCAATGCGATGATGCAGCGCCTCTACCGGGGCGAAGCCCGGGGCATCCTCTGCTGGAAACTGGATCGTCTGGCGCGCAACCCGGTGGACGGCGGCGCCATCATCTGGGCCATTAAACAGCACAGCATTCAGGTGATGACTCCCTCACAGAGTTACGGCCAGCACGATGACAACGTCATCCTCATGTATATCGAGTTTGGCATGGCGCAGAAATACATCGATGACTTGAGCCGGAACGTGAAGATCGGTCTGCACACCAAAGTGGAAAAAGGATGGTATCCAGGCATCGCTCCTTTGGGCTACCTCAACAACAAACATAAGGACTGTGGCGAAAAAGACCTGACAAAAGACCCGGAGCGATTTCCGCTGGTGCGTCGGATGTGGGATTTGATGCTCACTGGCCTCTACACGCCAGAGCAAATCCGTGAGTTGGCTAATGAGCAGTGGGGCTTTCGCACTCGGCAAACCCGCAAAGGGGGCGGCAAGCCGCTGGCGCACAGCGCCATTTACCAGCTTTTCAGCAATCCGTTCTATTACGGCTGGTTTGAGTATCCCAAAGGCAGCGGCCAGTGGTATCACGGGAGACACGAACCGATGGTGACCAGGGAGGAGTTTGAGCGGGTGCAAATGTTGCTCGGACGCGGCGGAAGTCCAAGACCAATCAAGCATACAACGTTTGCCTTCACCGGCCTCATCCGCTGTGGCGAGTGCAACGCGATGGTCACCGCCGAAGAGAAGCACCAACTCATCTGCAGTTCATGTCGCTTTAAGTTTGCCTGCCGCAACCGGGATCGTTGTCCCCGGTGTCAGACCGCGATTGAGACCATGACCAATCCCACCTTCCTCGACTACACCTACTACCATTGCAGCAAGAGCAAAAGGCCGCGCTGTCAGCAAGGGAGCGTGGAGGTGAGAGAACTGGAACGGCAAATTGAACAATACCTTTCGCGTATTCAAATCTCGGAAAAATTCAAGGAGTGGGCGGTCAAGTATTTGCATGAACTCCACGAGCAGGAAGCGGCCTCGAGGGATGACCTGCTTCATGCCCAGCACAAGGCTTATCAGGATTGCCTCAAGCGACTCGATCATCTGGTCAAGCTCAAGACTTCCCCGACCAACGCGGATGGAAGCCTGCTATCCGATGAAGAATACGGCCGGCAGCGGTCGGAGCTGCTCAAGGAAAAGGCCCGGCTCGAAGAACTGACTCAGGACACGGGGCATCGGGTCGAGCAATGGCTCAAACTCGCCGAGAGGACCTTTGAATTTGTCTGCTCGGCTCGCGACCGGTTTGCCCAAGGCGATTTTCAAATCAAAAAGGAGATTTTGGCAACCATCGGATCGAACCTGGTGTTGAAGGACAAAAAGCTCTTTGTTGAAGCCAAAAAACCGTTCCTGATTTTGGAAACGTCTCTGGCCCGTGTCGGAACGCCTGAGCGCGCCTTCGAACCTGAAAATATCCGCTCCGTTCAAGGACAAAAAGAGTCAATCCGGTCGGTTTATCCATTAGGGCTGCGAGAACTGAACTACGTTCGAACAAACGAGCGAAAACATCGGAAGCCGGTCAGGTCAGTGTACCACTACTTTCGTAGCTTAAGATTGTGTCCGTGCCTGGATTGTGAGCGGGAGTATTTATTGCATGCCGCCAGTCTAAACTAACTCGCTGTCACATCAAAGGAGGGATAATTTGCCGCTTGGGGCAACTTCATTCCTGGCTCAGTTGTTCTTGAGTTTTGGTGACAAGGACAACTCGAATGCATCATGGTCCTTTTCAAACTTTATCCGCAGACATTCAAAAAAGTCCTCCTGGCCGAGCAGAATATCCACTGCGGGGCTCTCGGTAAACGCAACCGGCGTTGTTATGACCATGTCCGTATGCCTCACCTTCATCTGGACCGAAGAGAGAAAGCAATTCACTCTGCTATTTCCAATACCAAGGTATTCCTTCTGCTCCGCATGCTCAAGATCGATTCCAAGATCCCGTGCATATCAGTCTCAGGGCCGCTGCACGGGATCAAATTGAAGTGGAAGTGTTCCCTGCTGAGCAGGCTCTCATTCAATTTTTCTTGTCGTTGCTTCACAATTTACAAGATATGGGCAGTGCTCCCGCCATTGATATATGGGCATACAGTCGATCACTCTAGCAGCAGGGCAAAAACTTAACAGGAGGGTTGGAGTTGTCAAAATCAACCGAGCAACACCCGAAGATTTGTTGAGATTGCAGACTTAAAGTTCTGCACCAATTCATTGTCGTCGTCTTTGGAATACATCAACTCAGCGCAAGCCAAGCTATAAACCAGGTAGTCGGCTGCCGCCAACATTCCTTTGTCCTCGATGTTGTCCAAAACGAAACGTTTGTAGAACGGGTGGTCAGAGTTCCACCTGACAACAATGGTTTTGCCGACCTGCTCCGGCTCGTAGATCACGCCTGCCTCACCCATTGCCATCGCCTCGAATTTGCAATTCGTCGCGAAACCACGCGTCTCCTTCTGTTCGCCAGGCTTCCGTTCTTTTTGTGCTTCCGAACCCTCTTTCTTTCCGTGCTTTGTGCGTTCGCCAGTTTCGGTTTTGGGTGCAGCCGGCTCTGGCCCGACGCTTTCAGGCGTCAGCAACAGTTTCGACTTCTTGTGAATTTCCTTTTCAGCGCCCTGATGAACTTCGGTCACATCCTCAGGCACTTCGACGCGCTGCTTCTTCTGAAGACGTTTCCGAATCGTTTCGATTTGGCCTTTCAGGAAACGTTCAAGTTGATCCCTTGCCGATTGCCCCAAACGCACTCCGTTCTTGGTAAAGCTCACTCCCATGAAATCATCGAGGACTCCGCTGAAATGTATTTCGCCACGAAGGCGGTTCAGCGAATTATGTTTCACGAAGAACCCCAGCGACTGTGCTTCGCAGATTTCCCGATGGTTTCTCATCACATAAAAGCCTTGAGATCGCATGCTCAAGTCCTTCTCCTTTTGTCCGGTGGCTGGGTTTTCGGGAACAATCGCCAGCTTGATGCGGACGGTATCTACGATAGTCCCGCTTTCGGTTTCATACTTCACTTCAAGCGGCTCATCGCAGAAATGATCCGTTTCGGGATGATCCCACTTCAGCGGGTCAATCCGGTCGAGTTTGACGCCGTTGACGTAAAGACATCGTTTGTCGGACGCCATGAACTCGCGAAAGATGCGAGCGATGTGTTTCCCAAGAGTCTTACCGAATTGTGACGGGTTTTTGTCTTGGAGATTATCGCACTTGCGGAGGACGACGATTGTCGCAGATTTCGCGTCGTCCACCATTTCCCTGAAAAACGTGGTGTCTTGCGCCGACGCTTTATCGAGATAGCTGATGAACTGATTTGTCCTGATAACTTCATCCACGTCATTCACCGCCTTGAGGAGTTCCCCGCTTTCGGTCTTTGTGAGAACGATTGTCTGCCGCGCGATTGACAGCGACGCTGTCACCAACCCCATGCCGAATTTGCCGAGGTCGGTGGCGATGTCCTTCTCAACCATTGACCCGAGCTTGATTGCTTCGGCCAACACTTCACGACTCATGCCGACTCCGTCGTCGGCGATTATGATCTCGTGACCTGTGCCCACCGAGCGAGTCTGGACTCGCACGTTTTTCGCGTTGGCGTCCCAGCAATTGTCAATCAAATCGCTAATAGCGATGTAATTGGCGTAGCCGAGGTGGCGGAGGGCTTCGATGAGTTTCGCCGGATTCGGCGAATTCTGATGTGTATATGTCGTCATAATAACTAACTCCTGCTCGATGTCGGTTGACACCAAGACGTAGTTTGTTGTTATGCGGCTGGAAAAAGTGAGGAGACGAAGAACGAAAGTTTTACATCTGCTTTCGATTCGATGACTCAACAACAAATCTTCACCGCTCTTTCTGCACGTCTTTGAAACACACGTTCCAAAAAACAGCGCGACAATAGACATGCTCGGTTGCTATGTCAAATTTTTTTCGGCCTTCAAGGAGAGGGAGAATTTTTGTGGACTATTCAGCAAGGACGGCGGACTTCGTCTCGCTTTGCCCTGGCTATTTTCTTTCGGACTCTCAGTCCTTGCAAGGTTTATGGGCGCAACTCGCGACGATTTCATCAAGTTACCCGCGCACGCCGCATTTGTTCGGGTTGGAATGGGTTTCCCAGGTCAATGGCTACACTGTTTACCTGTTCATCGGGTGTTTACCTCTAAAAACCATGATTTTTGACATCTCCTGTTTACCTGTGCTGAAGCGTTGGAGAAAATGTGGCTCAATCGGGCCGTGGCAAGGGGGAAAATATTGCTCGAAAGAGCAAGTGTGTGGCCCGTATCGAACCAGACCTCGAACTTTTGATGCGCTATTCGCTAAACTGAAGCTTTTCTTCAGCTCGAATCACGCGCCCGAGCTCTGGCCCGGTGCTCAGGATGCCGCCGGTGTAACGGATTGAGAACGGCGGTAACGGTGGGAAACACTTCCGTTTCCAGGTAATGTTTCCCACACATTTCACCGTCCGCAGTTCCCTCATGCTCCGGAGGGAAAGCGTTTGAATTGCTCCCCAGGCGTTTGGCTCACCATGCCCTGGCGCGCCGGGAAGTAATCAGGCTACCTTCGATGGAATCAGCCACGCAATCTCGGTTTTACCCGAAAAGGCGATCGACCTGACTGTTGGAGCATATGCCAAAGTGTAAGGATTTATTGAACCGGGACAAGGAGAGAGAAATTGCCGAATCCGGCAAGAATGCACCCTGTTCCTCACCTCAGAACGTCCGGTTTTACCCGAGTGGAATCCCGGTGATCGTGGTACCAGTTTAGTAGATTGAGAATTATTGGTTTGAATCCTCTCGCTGGAAGCGTGGATGGCGTTGGAACAGCGAGAGAAACTCTTGGGATTGTGAAGGTGCTAATGTTCTCTGAAAGAGAATCTCCATTTAGGATAGCACAACTGAACTTAGAGCTACCGGATGACAAAACGCTGCCGACTTAGGTATGGAATTAGCCTTCACAAAAATGCCCCAATCTGATCTCCTAAGCTCGGCTCATTCTCAAATATGGACATGCGTCTCGGCAGCTGTCTGAAAACTTCAACCTACCAATACCGGCACAATGATATGAAGACATTTATCAAAACACAGCTTCTCGGTCCGATGATTGCGGCCGCAATTCTCACTTTTGCTGGCGCTCTCGCCAGGCAGTTACAACCAGCACTTCTTGTCCATTTGCTCGGGGGATTGGCTGACGGTGACACGGTCTATGTTCAATGTGAAATAAATGACAGGGTTTTGAGCTCCGAAGGTGACATTTCGGGCGGACCCAACGAGCTTCGTTTACGACAGCTCAGGTTAGAATCCAGTACTGATGCCGGCCAGAGGTGGAAGCTCAAGTTGACGCACCGATGAAGTGAGGCCGAAAATACTTGGCAGTAAACCACTACTTTCGTAGCTTAAAAATATGTCCGTGCCAGGATTGTGAGCGGGAATATTTATTGCATGCGGCAAGCTTAAACTAGTCTAATCGGATCCTGGCAATTCTCGGGGAGATTTTCTTCTGCAGGCTCAGCACATGGTTCATGTGGCAGTTCCGAAGTTTCTGCCCACTTCCGCAAGGGCAATCCCAGCGCCCCTTGACCCGATCCTTGCTTAAGAACTCGAGGTAGGATACGGCGCAA
>Ga0066710_100003035_pt1 | contig 14036 bp, 11 predicted proteins | sample GraSoiAngelo_159_FD_79666 | JGI IMG/M metagenome (GOLD analysis project Ga0066710, IMG submission 79666) | Grasslands soil microbial communities from the Angelo Coastal Reserve, California, USA - 14_1009_16_40cm | ecosystem: Environmental > Terrestrial > Soil > Grasslands | place: USA...
TAAGCGCCGCGAGCCCAGCGACGTTCAGCGCCGCCCATCGCCGCCGCAGATCGGCGGCGTCGATATCCCCCCGCAGGCGAAGGGTAGTGAGTAACAGATCAACGGCTGATTCGGCCATTGTCGTCTTAGACCGTGCCAACCACCGAACGACGAGGCTGGTCGGCAATGACCGAGGCCTCCCCATAAACAGGAGCGACGCGGCGCTCCCCGCTCCGACGCTCGACGGACACGGCGATGGCGGAAGCGTGGCGAGCGCCGACGCGACGGTCCTCGCTGACACGGCGCTCGGCAAAGATGCGCCGGACGGAAACATCGCCGCGCCAAGCCCGAGCGGCTTGCGTCGCTCGCTGCCGCTCCCGGCACTCCTCGGCCGGCAGGGGCTGACCGAAATCCGGCACCAGAGTCTTGAGCAGGTATCGCAGTTCTTCGTCGGAGTGACAGTCGCGGCCGGCGGCCGTCAACAGCTCGATCGATGATCCCACGTCTCCGGGGATATGATTGTTCGTAGCGCGTAGGATCTTGGGATGCCCCGTCGGGAGGACCTCCTCGTGTCGGAAGAACGGTTCTTCGTACAGCCGCTCGCCCGGCCGTATGCCCGTGTAGCGTATCTCGATGTCGCGCCCCACCTCGAGCCCCGAGAGGCGGATCAGATCGGTCGCGAGGTCTACGATCCGGATCGGCTCCCCCATGTCGAGCACGAAGACCTCCCCACCACGGCCCAGGGCGCTGGCCTGAAGCACGAGCTGGACGGCCTCAGGGATGGTCATGAAGTAGCGGCGCATGTCGGGATGGGTGATCGTCAGCGGTCCGCCGGCGCGGATTTGGCTAAGGAAGATCGGGACGACGCTGCAGCGGCTGCCGAGCACGTTGCCGAACCGCACCGAAACAAAGTTGCGGCCATGGTGGAGGGCGGCCTGCTGCACGACCATCTCCGCCACGCGCTTGGTGGCTCCCATGACACTGGTGGGGCGGACGGCCTTGTCCGTCGAGATCAGGACGAAGTGCTCGGCGTCGCAATCCACGGCACAGCGGAGCACGTTCCCCGTCCCGAGCACGTTGTTCGTTACTGCATCGGCTACGTTGTCTTCCATCAGCGGCACGTGCTTGTGCGCTGCGGCGTGGAACACGGCGTGAGGGCAAAGCCGTCGGAAAACGCTGCGGATACGCGTCACGTCCCGTACATCCGCGATCACGGACGTAAGCGGGAGTGTTGGATGCGATGCTCGCAGCTCGTTCAGGATCTCGAAAATCTCGTTTTCGCCGTTTCCGAGCAGCACGAGGTTGGCCGGTTGCAGCTGCGCCAGCTGGCGTGCCAGTTCGCTCCCGATGGAGCCGCCGGCGCCTGTGACCAGGACTATTTGACCGGACACGATGGCGCGGACCGGTCCGAGGTCGGTGCGGACGGGCTCGCGGCGCAGCAGGTCCTGGATCTCCACCTTGCGGAGGTGAGACAGGCTGACACGACCGGACAGGATCTCGAAAAGGGCCGGGACGGTGCGGGCGGTAATGCCGGCGTCCAACGCCGCGCGGACCACGCCGCGCACCACGCGCCCCGGGGCGGTAGGCAGCGCGATGACGATCTCGTCGACACTGTGCTCGGGGATGAGTGCAGGGATCTGGGAGAGCGTGCCCAGCACGGGGACATCATTCATACGGGCGTTCTGCTTGCGTGGGTCGTCGTCGACGAGTCCCACCGGGGTGAGGCCCAGCTGCGGGTTGGAGCGCAGCTCGCGCAGAATCATCTCGCCGGCGGCACCCGCTCCCACGATCAGCGCGCGTCGCGCGGGAGTGGTCTGCGGGGTGCGCTGCAGCGTGCCAAGTGCGCGGATGAGCAGGCGCGGCGCTGCGACGGCCAGGACGGTCAGGAACGCGTCAAGAATGAGGACGGAGATCGGAACCCGGAGAATCGTCAGGCCGCTCGCCGGCAACACGAAGAGTCCGAGCGTCCCACACGCCACGGTCGAGGCGGCCGTGGCCTGGACGATCTTCGCCATGTCGGGGACGCCGGCGTGACGCCACAGCCGACTGTACATCCCGAACGGCAGGAACAGCCCGACCTTCAGCGCCAGGGACAGCGAGGCGTAGACCCAGGCTGTGTGGCTGTCGGTGGCGTTCCAAGCGATCCCCTCGAACCGGATCGCGTACGCGACAAACGGCGCCGCGGCGAGCAGCAGTAGGTCGGAGAGGAAGAGGTACCGGTTCCGGAGGTTCGCCATCGCTTGGAGTCCGCCCGTGCTCGAGCCGCGGTGGAGGTTCGGGTCGGCTTCGGAACCGTGCAAGTAACTTGCCCGTCCAAACGGCGTTGCCCCCAGAGGCGCAACAACTTGAGCGACCTCACCTTAGGCCTCCAATTGGGTCGCCAGTCGCGAGCGTCGCAGGTGTGGAACGTTTGGTGGCTGCGGGCGACACCTTCGCTTTTTGATCCGCTAGCCGAATGGGAGGGCGAGCTGTGTGAGCCCCGAGCTTAGAACGGGCCCGGCAGTACGATCAATGCGTAGTACCGAGCGCGCCGCACGCTGGCGCCCCAGTCGCTCCTCCCGTACCGCCAGCTTGGCCCTTCTGGCTGCAGCAGTTCTCCTCTTGGGGCCGATCTATCGCTTCAGAGCTAACTCTAGTATTTGGTTCTCCCAGAGCGGAGCCAACTTGTCCCAATCCCAAGCCTGCGCCATCACAGCGCCGATACTCCCCATGCGAGATGCTTCTGTCGGATCGGAAATCAATTCACCGACGCGGGCGCTTAGCTGCTCGTCGTCCCACACGACAAACCCGTTCTTTCCGTCAACGACTGTGGGCGCGTGATAAAAGCCGAAGACGATTGCCGGCAAGCCGCAAGCCACGGCCTCTTGGACCACCTTGGGGAGCCCTTCGGCGTGGGAGGGCAACACGAAGAGATGCGCGCGTCGGAACTCATCGGCCAGTCCCTCCTGAGAGCGCGGGCCCGGGTAGCAGAGATTATGCAGGCCACGTTCCTGGGCGCGTGCAGACAGCTCCTCGCGCTGCGGCCCCGTGCCGAACCAGTAGAACTCCGCCTGCGGAAAGCGGGCTGCGAGTTCCAAGAACACCTCTGGCCGCTTTGTCGCTTTCACAGTTCCGGCACTGACAATGCGAAACCGCGTTCCCGGTGTCCTCGACTTGTCGTGAAAGATGGTCGTATCCGCGCCGAGGGGTTGCAACGAAACCTTGTCTCCATAAAGGCGCCGCCCCATTTCAGCTACAAAAGGAGTGATAGCGATGATGTAGTCGGCGCGCTGCAACATCCGGTCCACTCTCCTGAGGGTTTCTGCTGGAATCCGCTGGCAATAGACCCGATGGCCGGCCCACAGACTCAACTGCTGCTCGCGGGGTTCGTCTCCCACGAATCCCTCCATGGTCGCAATAATCGGGATGCGTCTGCCTGTGCGGGTCCGAAAGTCTAATCCAGCCTCATCAGCTTCGTCGGGGCCGGGATAGAAGATTGCGTCAGCGTGTTGCTGGTAGAAAAGGAAGGTACGCCAGCCCGGGCTCCGGTGCCAGAGTTTCACGAGACGCACCCCCGCGGACCGCTCCACTGAGGTGTCTGGAGCATCGTAATGAGTGGCGAGCCACCGACACTCCGTTCGTCGAAAGCGCGCCAGCATCGCTTTGGCGTTGAGGTTCTGCGCGTTGGTGGTGGCCCGGTCCATCAACCTGGGCACCAGAATCGTTCGCTCCCGGTTCATTGACTGGGCGCGAGCGTGCCCGGCCTAATCGCCGCTGGCCGCGTCGTCTCGCCGTGCCGGCGATGCCGGGCACACTCGTCTCGCACGGCGGCGATCACGCGGCGTTGCTGCTCTTCGGTCAGACCGGTGGAGCAGGGCAAGCTTAAGGCCACCTGGTTGAGCCACCCGGCCGTCGGACAGGGGCGGGCGAAGCTCTCACGATGCGCCGGACTGAGATGCAGCGGTTGCCACAGCGGCCGAGTCTGGATGTCGCGTGCGGCCAGTGCCTTGAGCAAAGATCGGCTGTCCGTGCCGGAGTGTTCGGGATCCACGAGGATCGTGTACATCCAATAGGACGCCGTGGCCCACGGGGCCTCCCTCATCGGCCGGATCCCGGGCAGCTCTCCAAGGGCCCGGGCGTACTCTGCGGCGACGCGGCGCTTCGCAGCGACGAAGGTTGGAAGTTGCTCGAGCTGCGCACAACCGACCGCTGCCTGCACACTCGTGAGCCGGTAGTTGTAGCCGATCTCGCGATGCACGAATTCCAGTGGGTCGTCTTTCGCCTGAGTCGTGAGGTAGAGTGCGCGTTGTGCCAACTCTGGATCGTCTGTGACTACCATTCCCCCGCCACCCGTAGTCATGAGCTTGTTCCCGTTGAAGCTGAAGCACGTCAGTCGACTCCACTGTCCGAGCGGCCGGTGGCGGTACAAGGCGCCTAGGGATTCCGTGGCATCCTCAACGATGGCCAATCCATATTCCTCAGCGATCTCCTTGATGCCTTGCAAGTCACAGGGGTGCCCGAGAATGTCTACGGGCATGACCGCGACGACCCGTCGCCCCGTGTGGCGGTTGTGCAACTCACGTTGCCGGACCGTACAGTCGTCGCGCAGGAAGGCACGGAGCTCGCTTGGGTCGAGCTGCCAATAGTGTGGATCCACGTCGACGAAGGTCGGCCAGGCCCCCACGTAACGGACGGTATTAGCAGGGGCGATGAAGCTGAGCGATGGCAGAACAACCTCGTCGCCGGGCCGCACGCCAGCCACGAGAAGAGCCGTGTGAAGCGCCGCCGTGCCGCTGGCCGTGGCAACGGCATGCGTCACTCCTAGTGTTGCGGCAAACTGTCGCTCGAAGCGCTCCACAAATGGCCCCGCTGCCGACAGCCAGCCGGTCTCGAGTCATTCTTCCACGTACGCCCGTTCATTGCCGCCAATGTTGGGCACGCAAAGCGAGATGAAGCCGGCGGGTGGCGCGTCACCCGGTTCACTCACCTTAGATTGCATACTCGACAGGAAAGCGGCACATATGGTCGCGCAACCATTCGGCCGTGGCGCAGAGCCCCTCTTCGAGAGAGACTGTAGGTTTCCAGCCGAGCAAGTTGGTTGCGCGTGAGAAGTCCGACTGCAGCACCATTACCTCACTATGCTCTGGACGGATCCGCTCCGCACACGACACCACAACGGCTTCGCGTTTACACACGCGTTGAGCGGCTGCGACGATATCCCGCACGGAAACCGCGCGCCCGGTCCCGAGGTGGATCGTCTCGCCGTCCACTCCCTCCGCTGTGCCGGCGGCAAGGAAGCCGGCTACCGTGTCGGACACGAACGTCAGGTCCCGCCGCGGCTCCAGGCTTCCCAACCTGAGTTCGGGAGCCTGCCGAAGGAGCTGGAGCAGGATGGTCGGGATGACCGCCCGGGCAGACTGCCGTGGGCCGAACGTGTTGAACGGGCGGAGAATGACCACCGGAACTTCGTAGCTGCATCGGAACGCTTCACACAACTTGTCTGCTGCAATCTTCGTGGCGCTGTACGGCGACTGCCCACGTAAGGGATGCGACTCACGAATCGGTATCGTCTCCGGCGTGCCGTAGACCTCGCTGGTGGAGGTGTGCACCAGCCTGGCACAACGGGCCCGTCGCACAGCCTCGAGGACGTTGAGAGTGCCGCGAACGTTGGTATCGACGAAGGACTCCGGCGCCTGGTAGCTGTAGGGAATCGAGATTAGCGCTGCCAGGTGGAAGACGACCTCGACGCCGTCACAACTCTCCTCGACGAACCGGGAGTCGCGAATGTCTCCCAATCGCGCATCGAGAGCGCCACGTACATCGGGTTCAACGGTGTCTAGCCAGCCTAAGGAGCCCTGGCTGTTATAGAAGCAGACGGCTCGGACCGTGGCACCGGCCCGGACGAGAGCCTCAGCCAGGTGGCTGCCGATGAACCCGTCGGCGCCGGTTACGAGCACACGGCGACCCGACCACGTCATATTGCGCCCCTGGCCTTGCGGAGCTCTTCCGTCCGCCCGATGTCGGCCCATTCATCTTCGATGAGGAATGTGCCGACCCGGCAGTCCCGGGCTAGCAGCTGCGTGAATAGTTCAGTGATCGGAAACGCCCGGCCGTGGGGCACCAGGTCCAGCACCTCCGGCGCCAGGACGTAAACGCCCGCGTTGACCAGCAACTGGATCGTAGGCTTCTCGCGCAGCCCCTCGAGCCGTCCCTCTCGGATGTCGGCCACGCCAAACGGAACCTCGAGCGCGTATGGCCGGATTCCAAATGTCGCGCTGTACCCGCCGCACGCATGAAAGTCCAGGAGGTCGCCGACATTCACTTGCGTGACGAGGTCGCCGTTCAAGACGAGAAGCGGCTCCCCTGGGGGGCTAGGAAGCAAGCTGAGCGGTCCTCCTGTGCCGAGCGGAACACCCTCTCGGAGGTACTCAAGCTGACAGCCGAACCGGGCCCCGTCCCCAAAATGGTTCTCAATCACCTCGGCAAGGTGATTCACGGAGAGGAAGATCCGACGGACGCCCGAACCCACAAGGTGTAGTACCAACCGCTCCAAGATGGGCCGACCCGCAACCGTCACCATGGGCTTAGGGATTGTTTCTGTCAGCGGCCGCAGCCGCGTACCCTTTCCGCCAGCCAGAATCAGCGCCCAGTTAGTCCTGTCTACCTTTCCGATGAGCTCGCGCATTAAGTGAAGCCCTGCCAGATGTCCCTCGCGGTCTAACACGGGCACCTGGGCGATCTCCCGGGCTCGCATGAGATCGAGCACTTCAGCTCGGCCTGCGGACTCGTCCACGGCCACAAAATCGGCACACATCGTAGACTCTACCGACCTACTGTCGAGCGTCTTGCCAGCGAGCAGGGCCCGGCGAACGTCGCCGTCTGCGACGGTACCCACCACACGACCGGTCGCGTCACAAACGAACGCGATACCGCAGCGCCCGTCGTTGATCGCCCGTAGGGCGTCCAGCAACGTGGCGTTGGGGCGAACAGCGAGTGCGGCGAGGCGCTCGTTCAGGAACTCTTCCACTCTGACCTTGTCGGAAGCGCAACTCGTGGGAGCACGCGAGCCCCTGACGCCACGTTGGACACGACGACGGAACCCATGCCCACAAAAGCCTCAGTACCCACCGTGCAGTGGTCTCGTATGATGGCCCCGAGCCCCAGAAACGCGCCCTCGCCGATCGACACCCCGCCACCGATCACCACGCCCGGCGACACCAACACGTTGTCCCCGATCGCTACGTCATGCCCTAGGCCTACCATTGCATTGATCACGCAGTGCGCACCGATGTGTGCTCCCACCTGGACCACTGCCCCTTCCAGAACGACCGTCCCCTCGCCGATCACCGCATCGGGTGCGACCCGAGCGTCCCGGTGCACTACGGTTGCCCACCCGCCGATGACTGGGCCCACCCGCTGCACGGCCTCGCGCCGGCCTGAAACGGGCCGCGAGACTCCGAAGGCAACGACGGCCAGCGCGTCTGGGTAGCGCATTAGGGCGGTATCATCGCCAAGGCGAGGAGCACGCAGCCGTGATGCCAACGTGGGATCCGTGTTAGGATCGACAAAGCCGATGAGGTCGAACGAATCCAGCTTCGAGCGGATCGCGTCCGCAACCACGCGTGCGTGCTCGCCGCCTCCAATCAGTATGACCGGGCGCCGGCTCATCTGACCACGTGAAACCGTTTGCGTGGCGGCCGGGGCGCGTCCCAGTCCAATATCGCCTTGACAATGCGGGGCGCGGCCGGTCCAGAAAGAACGGGGGCCTGGATCCCCACGGTGTCACCTGCCGACGCGAGCTGGATGGCTCTACGCAGCGCGGCTGCGATGGCCCTACATTCTGCGGGAACGTCGGACACGCCCGTCCCACGGAGGCGGCCGAGCTGCCGGTCGCCCACGTTGACGGCTGGTACGCCGGCGGCTGGAGCCTCGAGGAGGCCGCTGGATGAGTTGCCCAGTACTGCCGCGGCGAGACGCAGAAGTCCCCAGTACCGGCCCTCACCAAGGGCGTTCACCAGGACGACGTTGTGCCGGCCCCTGGCCCAGTGCCGCCAATAATCGTAAATCGCTCCGCTGCCGGCATCAGAGTTCGGTTGCGTCACGACGTAGGTCGCAGGGACCGCCTCCATCGCACCAGCGATGGCCGTCACTTCAGCTCGCGGATCGCCACCGAGCGTGGTGGGATGCAACGTCACCACGACGACCGGCGGCGTCAACGCGCAACCGAGCTCCCGCTCGAGCGTCGACTGGGCCGGCAAGTCCGTTCGGTAGAGGTTGTCCAGCCCAGGCGCTCCCACGACGACAACGGTGCTGGGGTCTTCACCCATTTGCCTCACGCGTTGAGCGTGCTCGTCGTGACTGACGAGGTGCAGATGGCTCAGCTTCGTGACGGCGTGTCGCATGGCGTTGTCGATAGCGCCCTCCGATTCCTCGCCACCGTGCAGGTGGATGATCGGAACTGTGGCGAGAGTCGCGGCAAACGCAGCCGCTAGCGTCTCCGACCGATCGCCTACAAGCAGCAAGGCGTCACAGCGGTCCTTTACGAGCGCAGCCGCGACTTGCTCCAGCGCACGGGCCGCATCACAGCTTGGATCCGGGGGCTCGCCGACAAAGGGCAACTCTCGGGCGATTTCCAGGCCATCCCGCCGGATGAATTCGACGAAACAGCCGAACCGTTGCTGCAGATGCATGCCCCCCGCCCACAGCAAGGGTCGGAACGCCGGGTGGTCGTGCAATAACAGCAGCGTGCTCCGCAGGATCCCGTAGTCTTGTCGGCCGGTCGTGAGCACGGCGATCGCACGTGCTCTATTCAAAGTCGGCTTCGCTCAGCAGAGCGCCCGCGGGCGTCGGAGCCTTCATCCGCCGGCCGACGAGGAGGACCGCCCGAGAGGCCGGAATGCCTGTCCCGGGACGCAACAGAACCAGGTCGCTTATTGCCAAGACGTGCCCTGCCTCGAGAATGCGGGCAGCATGCAGGCTACGGCGCGCTCGGAGTGCAATGGCGAGTTCGGAGGTGACGGGCTCCTTTGATCCGTCCCCGATCGCGGCCTCCGTTGCGCGGATCGCTCTCACTAGCGCACACAGCTCACCGGGCTCCAAAGAGGCTTTATGGTCTGGGCCGGGCAGCGAGCGATCTAGGGTGAAGTGCTTCTCCAAGAGCTCCGCCCCGACGGCCACGGCCGCGACGCTCAAGCTGATGCCTTCGCTATGGTCACTCCACCCGACCGGAGCATGCAGCAGCGATCGCATCGTCGCCATCGCCCGCAGATTGCACTCCCCGGGATCGGCTGGGTAGTGCGTGACGCAGTGAAACAGGGCCACGGGCGGATTCCCCTCGGCCCGTACGATGTCGAGCGCGTCCACTACCTCTGGGAGGTTGCTCATCCCGGTGGAGATGAGCATCGGCTTGCCCTTACGCGCGATGTGGGCGAGGAAGGGCAGATTCGTGATCTCTCCGGATGGGACTTTAAATGCGGGAACGCCGAGGCTATCGAGGAAGTCGGCACTGCCTTCGTCGAACGGCGTAGAGAGAAACATCAGATGGCGCTCAGTCGCGTGCCTGCTCAGTTGCTCAAAGACCTCATGAGGGAGAACCAAGGTGCGGGCCATCTCGAGCTGAGCCTCGTCCGCTCTGGACACTAGCTGGTCGGGATCGAAGGTCTGGAACTTCACCGCGTCCGCGCCGGCATCGGCAGCCGCGTCCACCAGCCGATGAGCCAGGCCCCCGTCACCGTTGTGATTGACGCCGGCTTCCGCGATGATGAAACAGCGCTCCCCCCCTCCGATCCGCGCATTCCCGACGCGCACCACCGGTGTCACGGACTGCCCGAGGATTGCGTCCGCCAACGCCAGTTCCACAGGTGTATGGATCTGCAGCGAGCGCTCGGTGGGCATCGGTACGCCCCGCGTACGTCCGGGCACGACAAACGCTCGGTGGCGCTGCAGAAACTCCCGGGAGGCGATGTAGACGGCGCCGTTCGACCGTGTGCCGTCTTCGTCCCGCCGCACGAGTGATTCCGGGGGATCGAAGGTGGCGGTGACCGACACCACGGACGGGCTCGTCGCCGGATCAAACGCCTCCCAGCATTGCGTCACATCCTCCGCCGTCCGTAATAGGGACGCCGGCTGCAGGAGCACCACAGCATCAATCGACGGCAATTGGTCCGCCAGTCGTTCGAGCAAGAATGCTACGTCGTCAATCGTCGAGGTCACGTGGCCGGCGGGCTCCGGGGGATGAAGTAACGGCACGGCACCCCAACGCCTTCCCTCTGCGGCGATCTCGTGAGAATCGGTGTCGAGCAGGATCTTCACGCTGCGGCATCGTGCGGACGTCACGAACCCGCGAGCGGTAACGACCGTTCTCCCTACGAGACTCACCCCCCCGACAGCTGGGATGCCTTTCTGGGGGAGCCCCTTCAATCCGCCGCGTGCGGGTATGACGATCAGCGCCTTCACAGCCCCGCACCCGACGGGGAAGGGAAGGGGTATCGTTTCCGGATGCTCGTCATGTTTGGAGTCCGCCAGTGCCGGCGCTGCGGAGGAGGTTTGGACGCTCGCGAAACTGTGCAAGTAGCTTGCCGTCGACCTCATCCTCCCCGAACAGCTGCAATGACTTGTGCGCGTTCACCTTGAGCTTACGATTGTTTCGCGCTTCGCAGCCGTCGCAGGTCTGGAACATTTGGTGGCCAGCGGTGACACTTTGGCTATCCTGATCCCGATCCGCCGTGGTGGCGAACCATTTGGGGGAATGCGGCTTAAGCGTTGGGGGAATGCGGCTTAAGCGCCAACCCCGCCGGTACGATCGGTGCGTAGCGCTGACAACGACCGCATGCCAGTCGCCGCCGCTCATGTCGCCCTGCCGCGGAAGGGATGAAGCCGTGTGTGTTGACCGAATAAATGCCAGGTGAACCGGAAAAGCCGCTCTGTGTCGTCTGTGGAACGGGCTCGGTTGGGCTGCGACATCTTCAGTTGATGCGCGCTGCGAGCGATGTGCGGGTCGCCGCACTCCCGATCCGTGGGGAGCGCGAAGGAGAGCTCGCAGCTCTCGGCTTTAAGGCAATCCATAGCTGGGGGCAAGCTGCGCTGCTCGGGGCGACTCACGCGATCATCGCGACGGACACCCGGCGCCATGGTGCAGACGTGATGGACGCCGTCAAGGCCGGCTGCCAAGTCCTAGTGGAGAAACCCATGGGCGCGGATGCAGAGGCCGCGCGCGCGACGTTGAACGCGGTCCGCGCTGCCGGTCGCGACCTGTGGGTGGGGTGCTGTCTGCGGTTTCAAGAAGGCCTCACCAACTTTCGCGACAGGCTCTCGCAGATCGGACGCGTTCACTCTGTCGTAGTCGCGTGCCGCTCGTGGCTGCCCGACTGGCGCCCTAAGCGCCCCTACGTCAATTCTTACTCGGCACGAGCCGAGGACGGTGGCGCGTTGCGCGACCTGATCCACGAGATCGACTATTGCGGCTGGTTATTCGGCTGGCCACGGGCTGTACGTGCCCGGGTCCGCAACCTACGTCGGCTAGGCATCGCGGCCGAAGAGACTGCCGATTTGCTCTGGGAGACTGAAAGCGGAACGCTGGTGACGGTGGGCCTCGATTACGTGTCCAAACCGCCACAACGTTGGATGCGGGCGAGTGGCGAGCATGGCTGGCTGCACTGGGACGGTCTGACCGGTACGGTAACCGTGGCCCTTGCCGACGGCTCCAAGCGGGAGATTGCGTCGAGGCAGAAACCGGACGAGATGTACCTGGCGCAGGACCTCGCCTTCGTTCGAGCGCTGCCGGGAAGGATCGACCCCCGGTCGGCAACGGGCGAGGATGGGGTGCGGGCCCTAGCTGTCTGTGACGCGGCTCGACGCGCCTCGGAGTCTCGCGGGGAGGAGTCCGTGCAGTATCGTGACTGATTCCCGAGTCCTCGCCGTCATCCCGGCGCGCGGCGGTTCCAAGGGCCTACCGGGAAAGAACATCCGGGCCCTGGCGGGCCTGCCGTTGATTGTGCACTCGATCCGTCTCGCCCAGCTCTGCCCAGTGATTTCCCGGACTGTAGTCTCGACGGACTCGCCGGACATCGCTGAAGTCGCTCGGCGAGCGCGAGCCGAGGTACCGTTCATGCGTCCCGCCGAACTCGCTCGGGACGACACACCAATGTGGCCGGTGGTGCGGCATGCGCTGACCACGGTGGAAGAGCAATTGGGCGAGCAGTTCGATTACGTCCTCCTGCTCGACCCGACGAGTCCGGCGCGACTACCCGAAGACGTCGCCGGAGCCTGCGAGCGGCTTCAGACGCGCCAGGACGCGGACGGGATCGTCGGCGTGTCGCGCCCCGGATTCAATCCCGTGTGGCACTGCGTTGTCGAGCGTGACGGCTTGATGACGAGCTTGATCGAGGGCGGCGAACGCTTCACCCGGCGGCAAGAGGTTCCGCCCGTGTACCGGATCAACGGGTCCTTGTACCTCTGGCGCGCCGGTTTCGTAAAGTCGCCGACGGCCGAGTGGCGGCGCGGGCGTCACCTGATCTATGAGATTCCCGAGCCTCGGGCCATGAGCATCGACGACCTTGAGGAGTTCGAGATGGCCGACCTACTGATCAAGCATGGACGAATCCACCTGCCGTGGTTGCCGTAGATGCGGACGGTTCGAGAGCTTGGCGACCTCGCAGGACGGCGAGTCCTGTTGACTGGCGGCGCCGGGCACATCGGCTTGGCGTGCGCTGAGTGTATGATCGAGTTGGGCGCGACCGTCGTGGTTCTGGACGTGGACGCTCGGTCTTGCGAGGCGCGCGCCGCGACGCTGGCGCCCCGGGCGCTGTCTTTGACTTGTGATCTCTCAAGCGAACAAGCTTGCCGTCTAGCAGTCCGGCAGGCTATCAAGATGCTGGGCGGTCTCGACATATTGATCCATTGCGCGGCCTACGTCGGCACTACGCAAGTCCCGGGATGGGCTGTGCCCTTCGAGCAGCAAACGGTAGCCGCGTGGGACAGCGCCCTCCGTGTCAACCTGACGGCGGCGTTCGTGATGGCGCAGGAGGGGCAGACTGCGCTGGTCGCGTCCGGGCACGGCTCGATCATTCTGTTCGCGTCGATCTACGGGCTGGTCGGCCCTGACCTGAGCCTCTATGCCGGCACGGACATGCAGAACGCGACGGCGTACGGAGTGTCGAAGGGGGGATTGATCCAACTCACCCGCTACCTCGCGACGGTGATGGCCCCCCGCGTCAGGGTGAACGCGATCGCGCCGGGCGGAGTATGGCGCGGCCAGCCGGCGACGTTTCGCGAGCGGTACGAGGCGCGGACGCCACTTCGACGTATGGCTGTCGAAGAGGACTTGAAGGGCGCCGTCGCGTACTTGGCGAGCGATCTATCGAGCTACGTGACTGGCCACACGCTGGTGGTGGACGGAGGTTGGACCGCGTGGTGAAGATGTTGGAGGCTCGCGCGACTCGCGGAATTCCGACGGAGGGCTGCCAGAAGGCCATGCGATCGGTGCGACTCGTGCTCGATAACCCAACGGTGCGCGATCTGGCCGTGCTCGTCGCCTTCTTCACCGGCGTCCATGGACTGCTCTTACTGGATTACGCGGCTCGCTGGGACGGTTGGATCCTCTACCATCGACTTCAGGACGGGGATTGGTCTGGCCTGTTTGCGTGGGGACGCGAGCTGGGAATCCCGCCGTTTGCTTACCTCGCCTACCTCCTCGGGCATCTGCCACACTTCGTGTTCTGGTTCAAGTTTACAACGTTCGTATCCCTGCTCACGGCGACGCTCGTGACCTATCACCTGCTCGGAGACTTTTCCGTCTTCGGGCGAGCTGACCGGCTGCTTTTGTGCATGCTGATCGCGACATTCCCAGCAAATCTCGTCAATGTCGAACTCATCATGACGCCGTACGCCGTCTGGTACGCGTGTTTTTTCGTCGCCGCCGCCGTGTACCGCCGGTCTATCCGGTCTCACGGCCAGGCCCGCCTCTTGACGCGACTGGCGGCGCTGGGGCTGTTCTACCTCTCCTTCATGATGCAGTCCCTACTCGTCTTCTACTCAGCCTTTCTACTGTACGCCCTGCTTACCTGGCCGGAGAGCTTCGA
>Ga0066710_100003036_pt1 | contig 14035 bp, 12 predicted proteins | sample GraSoiAngelo_159_FD_79666 | JGI IMG/M metagenome (GOLD analysis project Ga0066710, IMG submission 79666) | Grasslands soil microbial communities from the Angelo Coastal Reserve, California, USA - 14_1009_16_40cm | ecosystem: Environmental > Terrestrial > Soil > Grasslands | place: USA...
GCCGCCGCCAGGAACATCTCGTGGTTCTTGATCGGCACCAGACGCCCGACGATACCGACCAGCTGCCAGCCGGCGGGACAATTCAGATCGCGGCGCATCTCTCCCAGGGGTTGCTCCGCGGTAAATGGCCAAAGATCGAAGCCCAGAGGGATCACCACGCAGCGCAGGGGATGAACGACGCGGTACACCTCGCAGAAGTCGTGCCTCTGGCGTTCGCTGATGGCCACCACGCAGCTCGTCAAGCGGCCCAGGAGTCGCTCGATCCACAAGAAGACTTGGCTCTTGAGCGGGCTGAAGTACCCTCGGAAGACGTGACCGTGGAAGGTATGCACGCGAATCGGCACCCCCGCGACCAGCGCCGCGAGACGCCCGATCGCCCCCGCCTTGGCGGTGTGCGTATGGACGATCTGCGGCCGTAGCTCGCGCATCAGCCGGACTAGCTTGCCAAACGCCACCAGGTCGTCTCGCCACGAGAGATCGCGCCCCAGCTCGGGAATCACGCGCGGCTCCACCCCGAGTTGACGGGCCAGGTAGCTCATGTCGCCCTCGTGCTGGCCCGGCGTGCCGGTCACGAGAAGGGAGCGGAATCCCTGGTCGTCGAGCCGCGCCGTGAGCAGGGCGGTGTGGATCGCCGGCCCTCCCACGTTCAAGCGGGCGATGATGCGCAGCACGGTGACGGTCGGCCTCGGCGAGGCCCCGGCCTCGGTTCGGTCAGGAAGCGCCATTACTCCGCAGCCACTCGATGGTGCGCCGAAGCCCCTCTTCCAGACCGACGGTGGGCTTGTACTGAAGAAGCCGGCCGGCCTTCGAGATCGCTGCCTGGGAATGAAGCACATCCCCCGCGCGCCGTGGCGCGTACATCGGCTCGCGATCGGTGCCGATCAGACGAGAGATCATCCGCACCAGCTGGTTGAGCGTCACCCGCTCGCCACAGGCGACGTTGATTACCTCGCCGGCCACGCCGGGCGCGGTGCACGCCATCAGGCTCCCCTCGACCACGTTCTGGACATAGGTGAAATCCCGCGACTGCTCCCCGTCGCCGTAGATCACCGGCTGCTCGCCGGCCAGCAATGCCTGAATGAAGCGCGGGATCGCCGCGGAGTACTGCGAGTTCGGATCCTGGCGGGGGCCAAAGACGTTGAAGTAGCGCAGCGAGACGGTTTCGAGCTCGTACACGCGTGTGAATACTTTGCAGTAGAGCTCACCCGCGAACTTGTTCACGGCATACGGCGACAACGGATCGGGCGGCATCGACTCTTCCTCGGGCAAGACCGCGGAATTCCCGTACGCGGAGGAAGAGGCGCCGTAGACCACACGCCGAACACCCGCGTCGTGGGCCGCGATCAGCAGGTTCAGCGTGCCGAGCACGTTGACGTCGTTGCTCTCGATCGGTGTGCGCACCGAGCGCGCCACCGACGGGAGAGCGGCCAAATGGATGACGAAGTCCGCGCCTCGCACCGCCTCCTGGACGTTGTTCAGATAGCGGATGTCCCCCTCGATCACCTCGATGCTTCCTTGCAACGAAACCAGACGCTCGCGTTTCCCGGTCGCGAAATTGTCCAGCACTCGCACCTGATCGCCCCGCTCGAGCAAGCTCCCTACGATGTGCGACCCGATGAACCCCGCCCCACCGGTGACCAAGTAGATCATGGTTTCGAATCCGTTCCTTTCGTTGGAAGGCGCGGCTAGCGGACCGTCTGGACGGCCTCAGCTCCGTGTACGACGGCTTCGACTTCGATTGCGTCGTCGGTGCGATCCGCGATGGGCCGGTACATGCTCCCGTCTTCGAGCATGCGGCACCACAGCTCGAGATTCACCAGCGACAAGAGACGACCGCCATGCGCGCCTGCGCCTCGCCGATGCTCGTCGAGCAGCTGCCGCAGCGGGCCCTCTTCCAGGTACTGCCGGCTCCGGCTTTCAGGCCCTAACAGCAGCCCCTCCGCCAGACCGCGCCGCTCACCGCGGAACCACCGACCGAGAGGCATACCGAAGCCGTGTTTCCTTCGATTCAGGATCTCGGCCGGGACCAGGTCCCGGAAGGCTTCCCGCAAGATGTACTTGAGCCGTCCGCCGCGCACCTTGAATTCGGGCGGCAGCGAGGCCACGAACTCGACCAACGACGTATCCAGCATCGGGGAGCGCGCTTCCAGAGAGTTTGCCATGCTCATGCGGTCCACCTTGACGTGGAGGTCGTCGGGAAGGTAGGTCGTGAAGTTCAGATAGAGTAGTTGATTGAGCAACGAGCCGTCTCCGGCAACGCTCGCCTGCGCGGCCATTCCTTGGATCACCCCGGCCGGATCGGCCTGCGACAGGATATGGGGACGCAGGAGACGCTTCACCAAGTCGACGTCGAAGACGCTGATCCAGCCTAGATACCGATTCAGGATCGGCTCGCCGCTGCGCGCCACGAATCGCTCGATCCGGCGCCGCACGCCGTAGTAGCCGTCGTCTCGCGGGAGCACTTGGGCCGCCATCCGTCCCAGCCCTTCCACGAAGCTCGGCATCCGCGCCGCCAAGAGTGCGGCTCGGAAACGCTCGTAGCCACCGAAGACCTCGTCCCCTCCATCGCCGTTCAGGACGACGGTGACGTGCTGCCGCGCGAGCTTGGAGACCAGATAGGTGGGGATGGTAGCAGAGTCACTATAAGGCTGATCGTGATGCCACAGCAGCCGCTTCAGGAGCGAGGCGGCGTCGGTCCTCACCACGAACTCAGTGTGCTCGGTTCGAAACGCGCGCGCCGCGATGGCCGCGAATCGCCGCTCGTCATAGGACGGGTCGTCCGCGAACCCCATGGTGAAGGTGCGCACCGGGATCTGGCTTGCCTGGGCCATCAGCCCGACCACGATCGAGGAGTCGAGTCCGCCGCTCAACAGAGCGCCCAGCGGAACGTCGCTGATGAGCCGCGACTGGACGGCGTGCGTCAGCAGTTCCCGCAGACGCCGCGCCGCCTCGGCTTCCGTGAGACCGTTGTGCGGCGCCACCACCGAAGTCCGCAGATCCCAGTAGCGGACCGGCTCACGCGGCGTGCCCTCTTCCACGACCATGGTCGTCCCCGGAGGCAGGCAGAGGACGCCCCGGTAGAGCGTGTACGGCGCGCGCAGGCTCCCGAACAGCAGGTACTCGCCCAGGTGCTCGACCGCGACGGCACGGTCCACCCACGGGCATGGCAGGAGCGCCTTGATCTCCGACGCGAACGAGAACGTCTTGCCATCGTACGCGTAGAAGAGAGGCTTCTTCCCCGACCGATCCCGCCCCAGGATCAGACGGCGGCGTTTGCCGTCCCAGAGTGCGAATGCGAACATCCCGTCCAAGTGCCCAACGAAGTCGTCGCCGAATTCCTCGTAGGCATGGACGATCGTCTCCGTATCGGAATGGGATCGGAAGACGTGGCCCTGTTGTTCGAGCTTCGCGCGTAGGGCCGGGAAGTTGTAGATCTCACCGTTGAACGTCACCCACACCGTGCGATCTTCATTCGCCAGTGGCTGCCGCGCAGCTTCCGAGAGATCGATGATCTTGAGCCTGCGGTGGCCCAGGAAGAGGGTGGGTGCGGGAGGCGACGGATCCGGAGGCACGACGTACGAGTCGAGACCATCCGGACCGCGATGGCGTAGCATTTCCATCATCCGGTCGCCGAGGGCGGTATCCACCGGCCGACCATCGGCGTGTAGGAATCCGCAGATGCCACACACGGTTCGCTCCGTCTCCTATGGGCGGGTGGTGCCGGTCCGCTTTCCCTCCCAGCCCTCGATGCTGACGGGGCCTTCGGTGCTCGGGGGGACCGATCGCCGACGGCACGGAAGCGCAAGGCGAGCGCCAAGCCCAAGTGATCCTACTCTCCGCGAGCCCGCTCCCGCCAGTCCTCGAGCAGATCGTCCAGCGTCCGCCCGAGCGGGATCCTGGCTCGCCAATCCACCTCACGCGCGGCGGTGGTCGGATCCCCGACCAGGTACGGCACGTCGGCGGGCCGAAATCGCCCTTGATCGACCTCGCAGCGCACCGGGACCCGTGCCCGATCGATCAGGCCCTGCGCCACGTCCGCCAGGCGCACTCCTTCTCCCCGGCACACGTTGTACGCGGCGCCGCTGCGCCCCCGTTCGAGCAGCGTCCGGTAGGCGTCGACCACGTCGCGCACGTCGAGCAGGTCGCGGGTCACCTCGAGGTTCCCCACCTGAAGCACGGGCTCCCTTCGCCCCCCCTCGATCGCGGCGATCTGCTCGGCGAACGAGGCGACCGCGAAGCGGGTGGCCTGGCCGGGCCCGGTGTGGCTGAACGCCCGCACCCGGACCACGTCGAGTCCCCAGGCTTGCGCGCAGGCCTCGGCGCCCAAGTCGGCCGCGGCCTTGGAGAACGCGTATGGGCTGACCGGGCGGAAGGGCGCGTCCTCGGCCACCCGGGTTCCCTCGGGCTGCGGGCCGTAGCTCTCGCCCGTGCCGACGACCAGCAGGCGCGCTCGCGGAACCTCTCGGCGCACCGCTTCGAGCAGATTCCAGGTTCCGAGGACGTTCACATGGAACGTGTCGACCGGCTGCTCGAACGAGCGCGCCGCGCTGCTCTGCGCCGCCAGGTGAACGATCGCGGACGGTCGCGCCGCGGCCACCGCCGCCGCGAGCCCATCCCGGTCGCGGAGATCGACGGTGTAGCCGGCGCCGAGGACCCCGTCGAGCGCCGATGGGAAGGCTTCGCGCTCGAGCCCGAGCGGCTCGAGGCCGCCCGCGCGAAGGTGGCGGGCCAGATGATGACCGACGAACCCGCCCACGCCGGTGATCAGGACGCGCACGACGCCCACGGCCGGTCGAGGTCGGCGGTCAACGCGCGCGCCAGTGCTCCAGCATGTCGCGCAGCGTTCGCTCGAACGGGATCTCCGACTGCCAGCCGGTCGCCCGTACGAACTTGGAATTGTCCCCGAGCAGCAGCGGGACGTCGCTCGGACGGAGCCGGACGGGATCCTGCTTGATCTCGATTCGCGCCGAGCTGAACGACAGCAGGGTGTCGAGCACCTTCTGGATGCTCCACGCCACGCCGCTGCAGATGTTGTAGACCTCGCCGGGCTCGCCCTTCTCGAGCGCCAGCCAGTAGGCACGCACCATGTCGCGCACGTCGGTGAAGTCGCGCTTGGAGGCGAGATTCCCCACCTGCACCACCGGCGGCTTGCGGCCCTTCTCGATGTCGGCGATCTGCTTGGCGAAGTCGGATGCGACGAACACCGGGCCGCGGCGCGGGCCTTCGTGGTTGAACCCTCGGGTGCGAACGCTGTCCACCTTCCACGACATCCAATATTGGTAGCCCAGCATATCCTGCGCCACCTTGCTCACCGCGTAGGGAGACAACGGCCGGAGCGGGTTCGTCTCCTTGATCGGCACCTCGGTCGGAAGCACCAGGCCGTATTCTTCGCTCGAGCACGCGAGCTGGATGCGACATCTGAGGTCCAGCTTGCGCACCGCCTCGAACAGGTTGAGCTGACCCAGGATGTTGGTCGTCAGCGACTCGGTCGGCGCGCTCCACGAGGTCGGCACGTAGGACTGCGCGGCGAGGTGGAAGATCCACTCCGGACGCACCTGGTCGATCGTGTCCCGGGTGGACGTTGCGTCGCGCAGGTCGCATTCCAGGAGCGTGATGCGGTCGGCGAAGTGCTCGATGTTCTCGGTGCGGCTGCGCCACCGTTGGATGCCGAAGATCTGGCAATCGTCGCGGGTCAGCATGTAATCGACCAGATGGCTGCCGGCAAACCCGGTGACACCGGTCACGAGCACACGTCGCATGGCTGGCCTCGTCGCAAGTTCGGAAGGCACCGCGGTCCCAAGGAACGCGCGCACGTTATGGGTTCGCCGCGGCGCGGTCAAACACGCGGAGCCCCGATCGGGTCAGGCTTATACGCGAATCCGCGTGGAGGGTGATCCGTTCCACGGCAGTCCCGGTTGGGCTACTCTCGCCATGGGTGCAAACGATTCTCTTCGGAGTGGTGGACCCATCTCTCTGCGACCTCTGGAACCCGCGCCATGAACGTTCTCCAAGTCACGTTCCAGGATCTGGTGGGGCAGCGATTCAACGGCTATCGCCTTCATCGATCCCTGGTCGAGCGTGGTCACGACTCCGAAATGTTGGTGGTGTCCAAGCGCTCCAAGGACCCGCGCGTTCACAGTTACTCGCGACTCGGAGAGATCTTCGAGCGGGGCTTGTACGCGCTCGAGCGCGTGTCCAGCTTGCAGGGTCTGCTGTCCCCGTTCGCGCTTTCCTTCCCGGGCAGGCAATGCTTCCGCAAAGCCGACCTGGTTCATTGGCAGCTCATTTATCCACACTACATCAGCACCCCGCTGATTCCGTTCCTTTCCCGTCTCCGCCCCACGGTGTGGACCCTTCACGATCCCTGGCCCACGACCGGTCATTGCGTTCATCCGGTCGAATGCCAACGCTGGATGACGGGCTGCGGCAAGTGCCCGGACCTGAGGAGAAACTTCACGATCTGGTTCGACACCACGGCGATGACCTGGAAGGCGAAGCGGCACGCCTATCACAATTCTCCACTCACGCTGATCGTGGCTTCCCCGTGGATGAAACGCAGGGTCGCGGCGAGTCCGCTCCTGGCGTCGCTTCCGTGCCATTTGATTCCGTTCGGACTCGATCTCGAGGTGTGGCGGATGCGAGACCGCGAGGCGTGCCGCGCCCGCCTCGGCATCGAGCCCGGCGCGAAGGTCCTGGCGTTGCGCGTTCCAGGCGGGCAGAAGCAGCGCGAGACCAAGGGTGTGCCGTGGCTCGTCGAGGCATTCCACCGCCTCCCCATCGATCGGCCGACCTACCTGGTCGTGTTTGAGGAGCGAGGGGTCTTCGTCGGTGTCGGAGACAGATTCAAGATCATCGAGACCGGCTGGCTGAACGACGAGACGCAGCTGGCCGAGGCACTGAGCGCCGCGGACGTCTTCCTGATGCCGTCACGGGCGGAATCGTTCGGAATGATGGCGCTGGAGGCGATGGCCTGCGGAATCCCGGTGGTCACCTCGGCCGACACCGCCGTGGCCGATACCATTCGTGCCCCCGAGGCAGGAATTGCGGTGCTTCACGGCGATGCCGAGGGATTGGCGGCGGCCATCTCGTTCCTGCTCGCAGAGGACGAGGCCCGAGCCAGCATGGGGACGGCCGGTCGCAGCATCGTGGAGTCCGATTATTCCTATGATCGCTACGTGACGCGCCATCTGGAGCTCTACGAAAGTCTGATCGAAACGCGATGACGAGGGGTTCGACGAACGCGCCGATGGCCACCCTTCACAGGGCGGCCATCGGCGCGAAAGGTCGGGGTGGAAGAACCGCTTCGTCGTGATCTACAGCGGCAACCTGATCTCGAAGTGGCAGGTGCCGGACAAACTGGTGGAGGTGTTCGGGTTGATCCGGCAGGGACGACCGGACGCGTACTTCCTGATCCTGACTCCCGAGCGCCATCGGGAGCTCGTCGAGCCGCACTTGAAGCGCGCCGGCATCGCACCGGAAGACTACGGCATTTACAGCTGCCCGCACGTCGAAGTCGTGCGATACCTGTGCGCGGCCGATGTCGCGCTGCTCCTCCGCAAGCGCCATCCGGCGAACGAGGTGGCGGCGCCCGGCAAGTTCTCGGAATGCATGCTGACCGGCCTGTCGATCATCATGACCGAAGGAATGGGCGAGCTCGCGGCGCTCTACCAAGGCCTCTAGCCGGACGCTCCTGAAGTCGACGCCGCCCGCGCGCTGCAACGCCGCCACGCCAGCATGCTATACTCGCGCCGGCCGGGGGCGTTCGCTGCAGGTGCGGCGAGCCACGTGCACTCGCGCGGCATCCTCGGAGCGAGGGACGAAATGCCCACCGTGCCCCGGGATTGGCCGCAGCGCGCGCCCCCCGAACGTCTCACCTCTGGAAGATCGCGATGAATCCGAACGTCCTGGTAGTCGGTGGTGCGGGATACATCGGTGGAGGTACGACCGAGGCGCTCCTGGCACGCGGGATCCCATTTACCGTCTACGACAACCTGACCTACGAGAACCACTATCTCAAGCCGGTGAACTTCGTGTTCGGCGACGTCCGGGATCACGACCGACTCAAACCGCTGCTCGAGCGGCACACGCACGTGATCTGGCTGCCGGCCCTGGTCGGCGACGGTGCCTGCGCCATCAACCCGCCGCTGACCAAGGTCATCAACCAGAACTCGGTCGAATGGCTCGCCGCGAACTTCGACGGGCGCATCCTGTTCACGTCGACGTGCTCGGTCTACGGCGCCAGCGACCAGCCGGTCACGGAGACCTCTCCGACCGGCCCGCTGTCGGTCTACGCGCAAACCAAGCTGGCGGCCGAATCTTTCCTGCGTGACAAGAACGCCCTGATCTTCCGTCTCGGCACCGCCTTTGGTATTTCCGACACCTACTCGCGCATCCGCATGGACCTCGCCGTCAACTACATGACGATGAACGCGGTGCGTAAGGGAAAGCTCACCGTTTTCGGCGGCGCCCAGTGGCGGCCGTTCGTGCATGTGAACGACATCGGGCAGCTGTTGGTGGACAATCTCGACAAGCAGCACCGGGGGATCTACAACATCGCCACCGAGAACATCACCATCATCGATCTCGCCACTCGCATCCACGAGACCACGGAATGCGAGATCGAAAAGACCGACCAGAAGTTCCAGGACAACCGCAACTATCACGCCGACGTGTCCAAGGCGCTGCGGGACGGTATCCTGGCCACTTGCACGCCGCGCACCATCGCGCACGGGATCCAGCAGATCGTGCGGTTGGTCAACGAGAATCGCGTGGCGGACCTGGAGCACGAGCTGTACTCGAACGAGCGCCGGATGGTCGCCATCATGGACCGCTACGCCAACCACGTGAGCCCGTGACGGCCGATGTCCGAGCCGAAGCCGTTCGCGTACGAATCGAAGGTCTCGTCCGACGACCGGGGTGTATTCGTGCCCTGGCTCAAGGACGCGCATGAGCTCGAGTTCGCCCCCGGATTGGCGATCAAGCGCATCTACTACGTCGCCAACTATGGGGCCGGCGTCATCCGGGGCTTCCACTGCCATCGCAAAGAGTGGAAGGTGTTCATCATCTGTTGTGGAGCGGCCAAGTTCGTGGCGCTCGATCCCGAGCACCCGGAAGATCGGCACACCTTCATCAGCTCGGCCCGCAAGCCGAACGTGGTGGTGGTTCCTCCCGGCTACGCGAACGGTTGGGTCTCGCTCGAGCCCGAAACGATCTTGATCTGCGGCTCGAGCTCGAGCTTCGAGGAATCGCTGGGCGACGACGAGCGGATGGATCCCTACGCGTTCGGCGACGTCTGGACCGTTACGGGCCGCTAGCCGCATGTCCCGCATCGCCCTGATCGCGCCGACCGGCATGCTCGGCAGCGCCGTCTACGACGTGCTCAAGGATCGCCACGAGCTGATCCTGGTCTATCGTGACGAGTCCAGGCTCGAGCTCCTCGAACGGACCTACGGGAAGAGCAGCGCTCGTGGCGTGCGCTTCGACCTGGCCGCGCTGCGCGACGACTTCTTGCGCGGCTTCACGACCCAGTCGATCGCGCCATCGCTGGCCGCCCTGGTGGACGGGATCGGCGAGGTGGACGGGGTGGTGAACGCCGCCGGGGTGATCAAACCCTACAGCCTGGTCGATCCGTTCATGACGCTGTTCATCAATGGCACGGTCCCACACCTGCTGGCCGCAGCCTACGGCTCCCGTCTCATCCAGATCACCACCGACTGCGCGTTCAGCGGCCTCGACGGTGCTCCTTACACCGAGGACTCACCGCACAGCCCTAACGATCTCTACGGCCTGTCCAAGTCGATCGGCGAGCCGAGCGGGCGCTCGCTGGTGCTGCGGACCTCGATCATCGGCCCCGAGATCCACGGATTCGTCTCGCTGGTGGCGTGGGTCAAGAAGCAAGACGGGCAGTCGGCGAAGGGGTTCACGCGCCACCTGTGGAACGGCATCACGACCCGACAGTTCGGCCGCGTGGTCGACGAGATCGTGAGCCATCGTGGGCGCTACCCCGACCACGGCTTGTTCCACATCTTCTCCACCGCGGTGACGAAGTACGAGATGGTGACCGCGATCGCGAAGAAGTACGACGTGAAGGTCACGATCACGCCGGATGACGGACCTGTCCAGGATCGACGCCTCGCCACAGTCAAGGACCTGAACGGCGCGCTACGGGTCCCCTCGTTCGGCGACATGCTCGCCGACATGTGACGCCGATGCCGAAGAAACGATTCCGACTGGTCACCCTGCTCGGCATCCGTCCCGACATCATTCGCATGTTCAAGCTGATCAAGCTGCTCGATCGCGGCCAGGACGAACACCGCTATGAACACCAGTTCATGCACACCGGCCAGCACTTCGATTACGAGCTGGACGCGATCTTCTACCGCCAGCTTCGTGTACGACGGCCGGATCACAACCTCGAGGTGGGCCGCACGCTGCGCGAGCGGGGCGGGCCTACGACCCACGCGTACCAAACCTCGTTGCTGTTCGAGCGGGTCGAGGAGATGCTGAAGAAGTTCAGGCCCGACGCGGTCCTCTACCTGGGAGACACGAACAGCGTGACCTCGTCATTCGTGGTGGCGCGAGCGAACATCCCGGTCATCCATCTCGAGGCGGGCGGCCGGTCGTTCGACTGGCGCATGCCCGAGGAGAAATGCCGCATCCTGATCGACCACCTGTCCGACGTCCTCTATGCCTACATGCCGCGCTACCGGGAGAACCTGCTGCGCGAGGGGATCGCCGCGTTCCGGATCCACGTGATCGGCAACATCATCTACGACGCCGTGGAGCAATTCCTGCCGCGCGCCGATCAATCGCCGATCCTCGACCAGCTCGGCCTGCGACCTCGACGCTATTGCGCGGTGACGCTCCACCGCGAAGAAAACACCGACGACCGGGTGGCGCTGACGGCCAAGGTCGCCGGCCTCTGCTCGCTGGCTCGGAAGATGCCCGTCGTGTGGCCGTTGATGCCGCGGGTCCGCACGAACCTCGCGCGCTTCCGCCTCGGGAGCGCGCTGCGGCGGGCGCGCGTGCGCACGACCCCGCCACTCGGGTTTCTCGACTTCCTCAAGCTGGAGAAGGAGGCCAAGCTGATCGTCTCCGACAGCGGCACGGTCCAAGAAGAGGCGCTGATCCTCGGCGTGCCGTGCCTCGTGACCCGCCTGTCGACCGAACGACCCGAGACGATCGAGGCCGGTGCCACGGTGCTGAGCAACGACGATCTCTACGAGCACGCATTGCGCGCCTTGCGTCTCGAGCCTGGATGGGACCGCTACGCTCTCAACCCCATGCGCACCAGCCCGAGCGAGATCGTCTACAAGGACCTGCTGGCCCGGATCCGTTCCGGCTGGTTCGCCCGATCCCGGTCCTTCGCACAGGTCGCCACTGATCCATACATCCGTCAGGCTTACGGCCACGCGGATTAGGCTCTCGGAGCGTACCGGGGTGACACTCCACTCCGAAATGCCCCCCTTACGGCACACCTCCGACCGCGGTGGGCGACGCCATCGCGCCCTCCCCCACTAACGTCTTGCAGATCACGATCCGAGATCTAGTCGGCAAGCGCTTCAACCCCCAGTCGCCGGCATCGCGCTCCGTCTCGTCGACCCGGCGACATTGGCCCGAGCCATCGAGGATCTCGTCGGCAACGACTCCTTGCGGATGACCCTGGCTCGACGGTAAGCCCCATCGTCGAGCAGTGGCACTCGCTCGAGCGACACGTGAAGCTCCACATGGAGTCGTACGAGGGCATCTTGTCACGTGGGCCGAGCTAAAATAGTCAATCGAGCAACTCCGCGTAAATGGACATCGTTTGCTCGATGACCTGATCGAGCGAGAAATGGGCGAGCACGCGCTCGCGTGCGCGGCGGCCCATCTCCCGTCGCCGCTCCGGATCGCGCAGCAACTCCTCGATTGCATCCGCGAGCTTCGACACATCGCGCGGCTGCACGAGCAATCCGGTCTCTCCATTCAAGACGATGTCGCGGCATCCCGGCGTGTCGGTCGTGATCGCGGGAAGTCCGGCCGCTGCCGCTTCGATGAGTGCTTTTGGCACACCTTCGCGATAGTACGTCGGCAGAACGAAAAGCGATGCCGCGCGCAGTACTTCCGCCATGTCGTTTCTGCGGCCCCACACTTCCACAACCCCTTCGCGTTGCCACGCTTCGAGTTCTTTGCGTGTGATCGTCTCCGGATTGTCCGGGTCGGGCTCGCCCGCGATCGCGAAGCGCGCCGCCACACTCGATTGAGCAACTTTGCGGGCGGCTTCGACGAAATCTGCCACACCCTTGGTCGCCAGCAGACGCGAGGCCATGATCACGAGCGGGGTGCCTTCAGGCACGTGCTCGGCCGGTGTGAAGATCGATGTGTCGACACCCGATCCGCGGATCAGCATCGCCTGCCTGGCATCGATCCAGCCGCGACGCACGAATGCTTCGCGATCTTCGACGTTCTGAAAAATCACACGCATACGCGGATGCCGCAGGAGATTGCCGAACGCGAACGCCACTCCGCGTCCCAGGATTGTGCGCGCACGGCGTTCATCGAACGCGTAGCCGAGACCTGCCACGGCATTCACGACCGCCGGCACGCGCATCATGCGCGCGGCAATCGTTCCGTAGAGCACCGTCTTCAAGGCGATGTGATGGACAAGATCAGGACTGACGCGCCGATAGAGGACCGCGAGATCCGGTACGGCTGCCGCCTCACGAAGAAGACGCGTCGGCCGCATTACGACGATTCGGTGCCACGGGAAATCATGGGCGCGAATCACTTCCAGCAGGCGCCCGCTCGGCGTAGCGATGTGCACGTCGTAGCCGCGATTGCGAGCGGCGATCGCAAGAGGGAGGCGATGCGTCACAAAGAACGCTGCTTCCGCGGCCACAAAAAGAATTCGCTTGCTCATTCCGCGGCCGACCCGCCGCCTGCCGCTTCGTAGAGCGCCTCATGTTCCGCGAGCGGGCGGCCGAGAGTCGAATGGTCCGCGATGCGCTCTCGCGCTCTCACGCGAAGGCGCGCGAATTCCTCCGACGACAAGTCGCGTAACTCACGTAGAATCGAGCATGAGGACAGCAGCCATCTCGGATCAAGTGCAGGGAACTCCAGGCCGAACCCCTCGATCTTGGCCAGTAGGAGCCCGGCTCTTGAGATCAGCAGGGCGATGAAGCGGACAACCAGAAGCGAACGACGCTCCTGCCGCGTGACCTCGTGCAGAGGGTCGTCGTAGCGTAGCGGCGGAGCTTTCCCACGGGAATCCACGAAGCGGTACGTCTTCTGCCAGCCGTGGCACATGAGCGTGAAGGTGGCGCGTTTCGGATCGCCGATCGCGTGCGCAAGCTGCTCGAGGTCTTTCAATGCGGCGACCAGCGAACGTTCCTCGGCCTCAAGAGGTGCCGCCTCGCGGTCGGGCTGGTCCTTCTCGCGGCGGAGTGACTCGCCGAGTCTCGCCACGATCTCCTCTTAAGTGCCTTCGCCTGATTCGGAATTAGTGGGCATAAGGCCTTGAAAAACGTGAGACCTCCCTTGTATCCCTTGAGTGCAGCTCCTGAACAACGCCAAGGGACAAAGAGGCTCACGATGAGGCTTCGACTCAGACGGACCCTCCTGTGGTCTCGGCGGCTGGACCCCAAGACGCGGGATGCCGGAGTTCGAGTGCGCTGCCGCGAGCTGCTGAAGGTGGCGGCCGGCATGACGCGCAACGTTGCTGCGCGTGAGCTCGGCTGCGTACCCTCGACTGCGGTGCGCATCGTAGCGCGTTTCGCGTCTCACGGGGAGGCCGCACTGAGGGACGGTCGAACCAAGAACGAACGGCCCGCGGTGGACGACGGCGCGCGGGCAGGGATCTGGCAGATCGTGGAGCAGAGCCCGCCCGACTTCGGCTTTCCCCGTCCGACCTGGACCCTCGAGCTGCTTGCCCGAGCGATCGGCCAGGTGCTGGACGCCGCGCTGTCGGTCCCCTGTGGAAGATCCTGCGGCGGCTGCTGGTGCGTTGGGGACGGCCGCGGCCGGTGGTGTTGCGCGCCGTACAACCGGTCCTCGCCAC
>Ga0066710_100003037_pt1 | contig 14035 bp, 12 predicted proteins | sample GraSoiAngelo_159_FD_79666 | JGI IMG/M metagenome (GOLD analysis project Ga0066710, IMG submission 79666) | Grasslands soil microbial communities from the Angelo Coastal Reserve, California, USA - 14_1009_16_40cm | ecosystem: Environmental > Terrestrial > Soil > Grasslands | place: USA...
GCCTCGTCCGGCGCCACCAGTTACAATGTAAAGCGATCCGCCGCCAGCGGCGGGCCGTACACGCTAGTTGCCACGATTCCGGCAGCCACATCCTACAACAATGCCGGACTGATCAGCGGCACGACCTACTACTACGTTGTGACCGCGGTGAACAGCAGCGCACGGGAGAGCCCCACGTCGAACCCGGCGTCAGCGACGGCGCGATAGACGGCAGAGACTCATTCCGCCTTGGGGCGTGAGGGAGTCAGAGCATTCCCACGGTTGATGGAGACGGTCAGAGAATATTCGCCGCCAGTTCGGCCAGTTCGGAACGCTCGCCCTTTTGCAGCTCGATGTGCGCGGCGATCGGTTCCGGACGGAATTTGCTGATGATGTAATTGAAGCCGTTGGAGGATGAATCCACGTAGGGATTGTCGATCTGATACGGGTCGCCGGTGAAAATGATCTTCGTCCCGTGCCCGACGCGGGTGATGATCGTCTTTACTTCGAGCGGCGTGAGGTTTTGCGCCTCGTCGATGACCATGAACTGGTTGGCGATGCTGCGACCGCGGATGTAGCTGAGCGCTTCCACCACGATGGTGCCCGAACGCATCAGGTCGCCGCTGCGGCGGTGGTCCTGGCCCATGTTCAAGTCGCTGAGCATTTCCAGCGCGTCGTGAATGGGCTGCATCCACGGATTCAGTTTTTCCTCGAGCGAGCCGGGAAGAAAGCCCAGCTCTTTGCCCATCGAAATAGTCGGACGCGCGACGACCAGCCGGCGATACTCGCGGTCCTGGACCGTTTTCCTGAGGCCGGCCGCCATCGCCAGCAAAGTCTTTCCGGTGCCGGCCTTGCCCATCAGCGTCACCAGCTTGATGCGCTCGTCCAACAAAGCGTCGAAAGCGAAGTGTTGCTCGCGATTGCGCGGTTTGATGCCCCAAACCCCTTCGCGAGCGTCGGAGATCGGGAAGATCTTCCGGCCGGACGCATCCACGCGCGTCAGGGCCGTGCGCTTGGGGTTGGCGTCCTCGGTCAGCGTGCAATATTCATTCGGGAAATGGAGGCCGGCGCCGTTCAAGGCGAATTCCTCCTCCCGCCGGAACTGCGCCATCGCGGACGCGCTGACCGACAGTTCGAACGTGCCCGTGTAAAGGTCCTGGATCCGCACACGGTCACTCTCGTAATCCTCGGCCTGTAAACCAAGCGCGTCGGCTTTGAGGCGTAGATTGATGTCTTTGGTGATGAGAATCGTGCGCGTTTTCGGGTGCGCCTTTTGGATCCCCAGGGCGAGCGCGACGATTCGGCTGTCGACCGTGTTGTCACGCAGGGTGAAGTTTCCGTTGCCGCCTTTGTTCTGGAAAATGATGCGTAGGCGGCCGCCGTTGGACAGATTCACGCCTTCGCTCAAATGTCCTTGGGCGCGCAAACCATCCAGGGTGCGCGAGACGGTGCGAGCGTTGGCGCCACGCTCAGTGGATTCACGTTTGAACCGGTCGACCTCCTCGATGACTTCGATGGGAATCAGGACATTGTGCTCCTGAAAATTGAGGATGGAGTTGGGGTCGTGAAGGAGAACGTTCGTGTCGAGGATGTAATTTTTCACTGCAAACGGGCGGATTTGAGCGTGGTCATACGCGCATACCATTCTTTCAACCGGGTGTGGACGGCGGGCAGTTTGTAGTGGCCCGAATAGAGAAAGTTCGCCAGCATGCCGTAGAGGTCGAAATCGACAAAGCGAGGGCGCTCACCCAGCAGGAACCTGTGGCCGACCAGCATTTGCTCGCAAGGAATCAGAGCCTGTGCCAGGCCCGAGAGCAGTCCCTTTTGTTGTCCACGCCATTGGTCCATGCAGCCGCGGCCGAATTTCCGTTCCTTGTGCCGCAGGAAACGGAGTTCGTCGGATTTGGGAACGAATTCGCGCCAGTAAATGTCGTTCAGTCTGAAACCAAAGCCTTCCACTTCGTTTTCAAAATAACGCCAGAGCAACGATTGGACGCCTTCCAGTTCGCGCGGAAAAAGGCCGAGCTGGAATTTGTCGTCGAGGTATTTCCCGATGACCTGCGAATTGTCGTCCGTCTCGAATACCACGGTTTTGCCGTCCTTGACGATGGGCACGCCGTAGTAGCGCCGGCGGGTCAACCGCCAGACCAGCGAGCGGTCGCCGGTGGGGATGTTGATGATTCGGAAGCGGGCGCGGGCGTGCTCCAGAATGCGCCCTTGCACGATGCAGAAAGGACTCCAGGGAAATTGAATGAGCTCGATCATGCGGAGAGACGGGACCGGGGGCCGCTCACCAGGTCCGGCATTCTGTCCGTCAACTGCTTCAACCGGTTCAATGACTGCTGCACAACCGCGGCGAACTGCCGCGCCGGGTAATGGTCGCCGGAGGTTCGCAATTTGCGGAGCGCGCTATCGACCGCCTTGTGTTCGCGCGTGAACTCGAGCGCCAGCTTCTTGGCCGCCTGATCGATCGCGATCAGCCGTTCAAATTCCCGCAGGCGTGCCGCGTGGCCGGCAAGGACTTGCTCGAGGTCATGGCGCACGCGCGCAATCCATTCACGGTCGAAGGTGTAGCAGCCTTCGAAGCGCTTTTCTTCAAAAGCTTTCGCCCGGTTGGTCTGGCGACAGACCAGCATCGCCTGACGCCGAATCCCCTGGTACAACACCGTCCAGAACGGCTCGAGCGCCTTGTGGTTTGTGGCAAGGAACTTCAAATGGCCGTGCCGCGGCGGCTGTTTCCCGTGCGCAACCACACGCACATCCGCCAGCGTGGCCGCCAGTTGCCAGTAACGCTCGCGATGCGGCTCGAAATGTTTGAACTCTTGCATCGTGGCCAACAAGGTGCCGTTGGCTTCCTCCAGCGCGAGTTCCTCGATGGCGTGGCTGGTGGCCAGAAGGGCTTCGGCGTCGAAAAGATAACAATGATTCTCCAGCATGCCCCCCGCCACAGCGCCCGAACAGGGCCTTCCTTGGTCGTCAGTGTTCCACACCGACGCGTCCATGGGCAAATAATCGCGAACGTGCTGCAGAAAATGTTCGTTGGACCACGGTTTCTTTTTCGACACAGCCGAAATCTAGGTGGGGTGTCTGAGACTGACAAGTGGAAATCCTCGATCAGTCACCGAAGAGCTTTTTCAACTGGTCGCGCGCAGCCGATTCGCGCGATTTTTCCTCCCCGGGCGGAACAAAGATCCGGCGGGTGAATTCAAAATACTCGCAGAAATTTCCGACGTGCTTTTCAAACACCGGCTCGGCACGCCGGTCGCGGCACTGTTGCGCCGCGCGAACATCGTAGCTTATGCAATTGAGGCAGACCCGCAGGTCCGATCGGCACTGGGGACAGCTTTCATTGCGTCCCGGCTGTCCGTACAACGTCCATTCCCATCCGCATTTCCAGCAATGCCGCGTCATGCCGGCAAGGTAGCGAATCGAAGTCAGTCTGGCAATGCATTGGAATGAACGATCGGACCAACGGCGGGCGCAGAAATCCCGCGCGCTTCTGAACGAAGCGTCCGCCTTGTTAACAACCTGGCAATCAGTCGCGCATAACTTTTTCGTGCACGTCGCCTAGGGGTGATTACGATGCTCGTGATGTCCGAGAGTTACCAGCAATTGCTCGAAGCCATTGTCCGGCACTTGGAAGACCGAAAGTCACAAGGCGTTAAATTCATTCCGGTATCTCAGGAGACCTTGGCCGCGCTGGCCTCGCCAGGTCTGCGCGAACCCAAGGCAGCAGCTCTTGCCCCGAACCCCTCTCCGGCGCGCTCCGTCCCAGCTCAGCCCTTGGTTGAATCAACCGACACGGTCCTGCAACTCTCCGGTTCCGTCTCATCCGACCCCACTTCGCCCGCCGCCGCTCCGCGCGAGCGCCAAACCAAGGAAGCGGCCATGACCGAGCTGCAGGCGCGCGCTATGGTCTGCCAAAAATGCCCGCACCTCGCCGCGTCGCGGAAAAATGTCGTGTTCGGCGTCGGCGACGTTGATTCGCCATTGATGTTTGTAGGGGAAGCGCCGGGCGCGGATGAAGACGAGCAGGGCGAACCGTTCGTCGGCAAAGCCGGCCAATTGCTGACGAAAATCAGTCACACGATGGGCTTCACGCGCGACACGGTTTACATCGCCAACATTTTGAAATGCCGTCCGGACACACCCGGGCTATCAGCAGGCAATCGCAAACCGACAGCGGAGGAGATGAACACCTGCCTGCCTTATTTGCTCGCGCAAGTTGACTTGATTCAACCCAAGGTGATTGTTGCGCTCGGTGCCACCGCCGTGGAAGGATTACTGGGCAAGACTGCCGGAATCACCAGGCTGCGCGGCCAGTGGCAGGAATTTCACGCCGTGCCCGTCATGCCGACGTATCATCCAGCCTACCTGCTGCGCAACCAGGCGCCGGGCGAGAAACGCAAGGTCTGGGAGGACATGCTGCAGGTGCTTGAACGGCTTGGTCGGCCTGTCAGCGAGAAACAGCGGACATACTTCTTGAACGCGTGACCGTTCCGCTCGACGCGCGGCGCCAAATCCGGGATTGCCGTCGTTGAATTCAGGGCCCAGCATCGCCCATTGTCCAATCAGACAGCTATGACCAGGCTGAAGCGACGTACCTTGATCTCAGTTCTTGCTCTGGCCGGACTGGCTCTGATGCTGGCCGCTCTCCACAACGTTCGCGCGAAACAGGCGTTGCGTGCTTTCAAAGCCGGGCTGATCGCCAGGGGCGAAAAACTGACCGTCGCAGAAATGATTCCGCCTGCTCAACTCGAAGCGCAGCGCGCGGCAAGCGATTTGATGCAGGCCGCGTGGCAGCTTCGAGCCGGTTTGGGCGTTCCCAATAATCTGCCCAGGGTAATGGCCCCGGTCGTGCCTGGCAAGGCAAGCGTCAGCTGGAAGCAATCCGGCCTACGCGACGCCCAGAAAACCAACACCTGGGCGGAACTGGCGGAAGACCTGAAGCTGAATGCAGCGGCGCTGGAGCAAATCCGCGAGGCGCTCCGAAGTCCACAGCTCGACATGAATCTCAATTACAAAATGGGCTTCAACCTCCCGTTGGGGAGCCTCGCCAGGTACAAATCCGTCGCTCAATGGCTTTCGGCGTCGACGCTGAACGAGCTGCATGCCGGCCGGTTGAACGAAGCGGCGGCGAATTTGAACGCCTTGCTCTCACTGGTCAACGCCTTGCGCGACCAAAGGTGGATCATTTGCCAACTGGTCCGTATCGCCATCGCCGCCATCGCCATCGCGCCCACCTGGGAAGCGCTCCAGGCCGACGGCTGGACTGACGCGCAATTGGCCAGTCTCCAGCAAGGCTGGGCTGCCCTGGAATTTCTCCAACCGATGGAACAGGCTTTGGCGATGGAACGAGCGATCGGCATTGAAACGTTTGATCGGCTCCGCAAATCCGGCGCGGAACGAAGGCAATGGTTCAGCGGAAGCGGCTTTGGAGGCGCTGCAGCCCCGGCGGGAACGCCGACGCCCACCAACATCGCGGAAGTGCCCGAATTTGCGCTGGAGTGGTCCAAAGAGCGCTTGTCCACGCTCAATTCTTTCACGCAAGAGAACGCGTGGCGTTGGTTCTGGTCGTACGACGACGAGTTGAGATACGTGCAGACCCTCCAGGTGATGCTGGAAGTCCCCCGCCACGCCCGTCTCACCGGTTCATTCGCCTCCGCGCGGTCACGGGGCAGCAACGAAATCTGGCGCCTCAGGCAGCCAGGCGGCCTGGGTTTTGTCCGCTATTTCCTGTCGGATATGCTCGCGTCAGCGATGGAAAGAGCTTCCGACAAAGCCGCGCGCCTGGAGGTCCAGCGCGAGATGACTGTCACCGCGATTGCATTGAAACGCTATTCTCTCCGCCACGCCAAACCCGCTCCGACCCTCGCCGCGCTCGTCCCGGAATTTCTGCCACAAACGCCGAAGGATCTTATCGACGGTCAACCACTCCGATATCGACTGCGCGCCGACGGCAGTTTCCTGCTCTATTCCATCAACGAAGATGCCAAGGACGATGGTGGCGATCCGCGGCCAACATCGCCTGCTTCTCAAAATTATTCCTTCGGCAACGGCCGGGACATGGTCTGGCCGATGCCGGCAACGGCCGAAGAAATAGCGGAGGCGCAGGCGAAAGAGGCGAAAAGAACCCAGCAACTGTTCCGATCCCTCCCGCTGTCGACGAACGCGCCGCCGAAAACGGTCAATTGACAGTCGGTCACCCATCAGTTTCCGAAGCCGATTCAGGACCGCACCCAACTGGTCTCCGTTGACGATAACTCCTGTGTGGAGCATCCAGTTGTCCCAGGCTCGCGGGCTCGGGAGCGGTCCAGCGAGACCAGCCAACCAATCCGACCGACCGGCCTGTCTCTCGCAGATTCCAAAGCGACTGGATACACCGACCGACGGAGGACGATTCTCCTTCTCCCAAATCCGAAGTTGTTTTTGCACGAGTCCCAAGGCGAACTGGCGTCTCTTTTCCGCCTCCTCCGTTGGCGGTTACTTCTTTGACGGGTTGCTAAGTAAATTAGCATTCAACAATTGATTGAAACGAGCCTGAGTTCTTCGCACTCTTGACGCATGAACTTTTCGTGGACCATGGGCTGGCTGGTCATCGGGATGTGGTTGCTCGGCGGCTGCGAGCGATCCGTCAGCATCGCCACGCCGCCGGCGACCAACCAGATCAGTTCGGTGCCGACCAAAGTGCAGCCGAAACTGCCGACGATCAAAGTCTGGCTCGGATCGCAGGAACTGGTGACGGAGGTCGCGGCAACCGATCTGCAAATCCGCACCGGGATGATGTTTCGCGAAGAGATTGCCGAAAACGAGGCGATGCTGTTTGTGTTCGACCGGCCAGAGTATCGCGCCTTCTGGATGAAGAACGTCTCCGTTCCGCTTTCGTGCGCATACATAGATCCGGACGGTGTCATTTCGGAAACCCACGACATGACGCCGCAGGAAACCAAGCCCATCGAATCGGCCAGCGATCGAATTCAGTTCGTGCTCGAGACAAAGCAAGGCTGGTTCGACCGCAACAAAGTCTCGACTGGCACGGTCGTTCGCACTGAGCGCGGCTCGCTGGCGGAAACATTTTTCCGACGCCGTTGATCCACGCGCTGACGAAACGATGAAAATCGCGCTGGCTCAAATCAACACGACCGTAGGTGACTTTGCCGGTAACGAGGCAAAGATCCTGGAGGCGTACCGCCGCGGGGTCGCGGCAGGTGTTGAGATGGTGGTCTGTCCCGAACTCGCGACGACGGGCTATCCGCCGCGCGATCTGCTGCTCAAAAGCGGTTTCATCAAAGCGAACCTGGCACTGCTCGACCGGCTCGCCGCAGCGACGGGGAAGGCCGGTTTGCTCGTTGGTTATGTGGGCGAAAACACGACCCGCCCGGGCCGCCAAACGACCAATGCCGTCGCGCTCTTGCAAAACGCAAGAATCCAGACGACGCGAACCAAAACGCTGTTGCCAACCTACGACGTGTTCGACGAAGACCGTTACTTCGAGCCGGCGACGGACAATCGCCCTGTCGAGTTCAATGGCCAGAAGATCGGCCTGACGATTTGCGAGGACGTGTGGAATGACGAGGATTTCTGGCGCAACCGGCGGTATCGACGGAACCCGGCCGTGGAACTGGTCGAGGCCGGAGCGAAAATCATATTCAACGTCTCGGCTTCGCCGTGGCACCTGGGCAAAAACCAAACGCGCTTCGACATGCTGCACAGCCTGGCCGTCAAGACGCGCGCGTCACTGGTCTATTGCAATCTCGTGGGCGGCAACGACGAGCTGGTGTTTGACGGCTGCAGCCTGGCGTTCAACAGGGCAGGGGAGTTGGTGGCGCGCGGCGCGTTGTTTGCGGAGGATTTCGTCGTGGCCGACACCGACGCAGGGCAAGCAGTCGAGGCCGACACGACCGTTGATGAGGAAAAGGTATTCAAAGCGCTGGTGCTGGGCTTGCGTGATTACATCCACAAATGCGGATTTAAATCCGCGGTGCTCGGGCTGAGCGGCGGCATTGACTCGGCGTTGACCGCTTGTCTTGCAGTCGCGGCCCTGGGCGCGGAACAGGTGCGCGGTGTGTCATTGCCGTCGCAGTTCTCTTCGCAAGGCAGCCTTGACGACGGGCGCGCTATAGCCGAGCGACTGGGCATCCGATACGACGTGATCCCCATTCAGCCGTCGTTCGAGGCTGTCCGCGGGCAGCTTAAGGCGGTTTTCGCCGGACGGCCCGAAGACACGACGGAGGAAAACATTCAGGCGCGTTTGCGCGGCGTGACGTTGATGGCGTTGTCGAACAAGTTTGGTTCGCTGCTGCTGACCACCGGCAACAAAAGCGAACTCGCCGTGGGTTACTGCACGCTTTACGGCGACATGTGCGGCGGCCTGGCCGTCATCAGCGATGTGCCAAAGACGATGATTTATCGGCTCGCACGCTGGATCAACCGCGACAAGGAAATCATCCCGGCGGCTTCCATTACGAAACCGCCCTCAGCGGAATTGCGTCCGAACCAGACCGACCAGGATACGCTGCCGCCCTACGAAGTGCTCGATGCGATTCTCGAGGCCTACGTGGTGCATGGCAAAGCGGCCGCGGAAATCATCGCCAGCGGCTTTGACGAAGCGACGGTTAAGCGGGTTGTGCGTCTGATTGATTTGAACGAATACAAACGGCGCCAGGCTGCGCCCGGATTGAAGGTGACGAGCAAAGCATTCGGAGTGGGCCGCCGCATCCCGATCGCGCAGCGGTATCGAGAAGTCTGAAGCATGGTTAAGCTTGGCCAATTCACGTGCAACCTCACTCAAGGTTGCAAACGAATTCGATAAAACCTGTTGGGACGATCGATCAATGGATCGGCGAAGGTTGTGAATTCGCCACTGCCGACGACCGTAGCAACAGGGATCAAAGGCATCTCGTGCAGGTCTTCACTCATCTCGAGGACATAGGTCCTTCCGCTGTAGGTGGCGACTGCGAGTTGAAAGCCGTTGGACGACAGGAACGAGCCCATTAGCTCAGGAAACGGCAGTTTTTCTGCGCCATTCAAGCGAGCCAGGTGGTTTCGTGGGACTCGGTTGATCTCATGAAAATTGCCGCCTACGATTACATCGCCAGTTTCCAAAACCGCCAATGCTGTGATGGAGCCATCCAGCAGGGCGGAAAACGTCGCGTCAATGGCGCCATCCCGGCTAAGTCTAAAGAGGCGGAAACGATCGCCGGCGAACAACTGGCCGTCCGGCGCAAGATGCAGGCAGAGATCCAGTGAACCTCGAAGCCACCAGGCGTCTTTCTGTTTGTCATAAGCAAAGCGATAGGAGGCATCCAGCGCCCCGTTCGGACTTAGCCGGACGATGCTGGTTGGCACAATCGTGTTACTCGTCGAAACTGAGAAACTACCGCCGACTAAAAGGCTTCCATCGTTCAAGCGGAGCACGGAGCTAATGCAAGGGTTAAGTCCGGTTTTCGTGTCAACGAACGGCGGACTAAACTCTCGGTCAAGGGCGCCGTTGAGATAGAGCCGAATGAGCAATGACGGCATCGCTTCGTTGGTGGGATAGAAGTATCCGCCCAAAAGTATCTTGCCATCCGGCTGAACCAAGAGGGCACGAACCCGACCCGATAAGTCCGGGTTTACAATGAAGCCGGGATCGAAGCTGCCGTCCGAGTTGAATCGAACCAGGTTGGTGTAGGCAGCGCCATCCGAGGCCTCGTAGAGACCCCCCGCCAGAATTCTCCCATCGGCTTGAACCACGATCGTCTGAATCTCTCCGATGGCCTGCGCGGTCTGATTGAACGCAACATCAGGGCTGCCATCCGCATTGACGCGAGCGAGTGCCGCGCGAGGCGCCCCGTTGAACCGAGTGAAGGTGCCTCCCAATAGAATCTTTCCATCCGGTTGAACAGCGAGACACAGAACGCTTCGATTGGGTCCGACTCCCACATCAAAGGCTTGGTCCAAACTGCCGTCCAAATGAAGCCTGGCCACGCGCGTGCGAGTGAACTGGTCGAAGGCGGTGAAATCACCAGCGATCAGCAATCTGTCGTCGTGTCGGACGATTGAATTGACAGTGCCGTTTGGTCCTCCACCGATGCCAAAGCCAAGATCAATCGAGCCGGGCTTGATTGGCGCGGGTTGGATGACGACGTGAATAGGAGCGCTGTCGATACTGGCGACGGCGTTGCTCACGTTGGCTGAGTAGCTGCCCATGTTGTCAAATCGGACGTTGGCCAGAGTCAGAATGCCATTCGTTGCACCGGGCAGAATCCGGCCGTTGAATCGCCATTGGTATGCGGATGGCGAACTACTTTTCGCTTGAACTTCCAAACGGAGCCTCTGGCCGACGGTTTTTATTTGGTGTTGCGATTGAAAGCCAATCACCGGGGGGCTAACGGGCAGTTCTCCGCTCAGAAGCCGCAGGAGGGGTTGGCGGCTGGTCGTGACGAGCACGCAGTCGTCGGCTTGGGCCACCGCCCGAAGGATTTGCGTTCCTGGTTCAGCGGGAAACAAAAAGCTGTGATCCAGATTGCCGTCTCGATTCAGTCTGGCAATCCCAGCGCGAACACTTGAGCCCACAGCTTCGAAATCGCCGCAGACAACTATCCTGCCGTTGCTCTGCGCGGCAATGAAACTGACCTGGCGCGAAAGGTGCGCTTCGAATGTGGGATCGACGCTTCCGTCTGCGTTCAGACGGGCGATACCGGTACGCGCCAGATCACCGACACTCGAAAACTCTCCGCCTAAGAGCACCTTTCCATCGCTCTGGACTGCCACAGCGTGAATCAAGGGAAAGTATGAATTCGGAGGTCGAGCCGGAGCGGGCAGGAATGTCGTGTCGAGGCTGCCGTCGGCGTTGAGACGGGCAAGCCCGCAGCGTGTGTTTCCGGCAATTTCGGTGAACTGTCCCCAGAGCAGTGCCCGTCCGTCGCTTAAGGGGAGAATGCCCGCAACGGGAAGATTCGGAGCGGTTCCAGAGCGAAACGAGAAATCCTGGCTGCCATCCAGGTTCAACCTCAGAATGCCGGAAACGTCCTCTGCCTCTTCGTTTGCGAGTCCAGCGACGAGAACGCGTCCGTCGGCCAGGGCTGCGAAACTGTCCAACTTGTCTCCGAACGGCAACCGCGGAGCAAAACTCGAATCCAGTCTGCCATCGGAATGGAGTCGTCCCAGGCCGTTGGTCAGAATTCCATTGGTAAAGACACCAACGACGAGGACTTTGTCACCCAACGTTGATTGTATCGAGAAAACCCGCTTCAAAGGAACCGAGCCGGACTCAAAGGAAGGATCGAGCGTGCCATCGGCATTGAGGTGAACAATCAGCGGCAAACCCGTACCTCTGCTGAGGATGTCCCGTGCGATCAAAATCTTTCCGTCCGCCTGAACGGCAACCGAATCAATCTGCTTCGACCCCCCAAAATTCGGGGAGAACGCCGGGTCGATACTTCCAGGCTGTGCCGACGTTGACTGCGCGCAACAGAGGAAGAGAAGGAGCATGGAAGGTAAAATCAATCCCTCGGTCGCAACGGAGCGGATTGTCGACTTCATAGCCTTTGCCGTGACTCTCACAGGCCGCACCCGGATTGAAGGTGACGAGCAGGGCATTCGGGGGTGGACCCTTGCCGTTCCGTGTGGCGTTGTTGATCCAGTTTGCCGTGCCGGTGCGGGAATACCAAGGCAGGATTGGCGCGTTTGGTTGGAGGTCTGCCACTGTGAAAAGAAAATCGGGCTGTGTGATAATGCGCTCGATCAGCTGCGTCTGCGCAGCACCGTTCGTCAGGTAAGTGTCTACGAACTGATTGGTCATCGTGACGAATTGACCGGCAGAAAGGTCAAACGCGTGGCGCACAAAGTTGATTTTGTCCACGCCAGGCCGCAGAGCGGCGTCCACGAACGCGTTCGAGTTGGTTCCAAGGCCATGTACGCCGGCTGGCAAAGTTTGAACTTAATGTTGTTCGTATCGAGAAGGTACCGCAGGCCGCCTACGTCGTCCCGCGATAAGCCGACGAAGAAGCCGCCCGCTTCGGAACTGCCATCCGCGACCGCCGGATAACGCCCGGCAAATAAGGGATCAACCGCCATTTCGATCGGGTCTGCCTTCGCAGGGTCATGCCAGACGAAATACGTGAAGGCCACTTCGTTCACTTTGCTGGAGGCCTGAACTGTAAAGGGATCGAAGTTGCGCTCGATGACCGTATCAAAGAAGTCGCCATTCGTAAGAATCGAGTCGCGCAAGCAGAACGTGAATCGTTCCGGCTCAGCCAAACCCAAGTGCTGAAGGAGCAGGAACATCGTCTCTGATTTGAGATCAATCAAGCCTTGACCGGCCGCACGATAATTGAGCCGAAAAACGCTTAAGGAATAGTTCGTCAGAACGATTTGTGAGGCCGGAGGAAGACTGTTCAACACTTCGATGGCGCTTTCGACCGCCGCCACGCCATTCGAGCCGAAAAACTCCAGAAACGATTTGTCGAAGCCATAGGTCAGACTCGGCACGTTCCAGCGATATCCCTCACCGATATTCATGGGGCCGCCGATATCGGAGTACTGACGGTAGTTCTTTGCCTCGTCCATCCAAGACGCGTACGGGCCGAGCAACGAGAACGCTTTGAGGTTCGTTGTCGCCAATGCCACCAGCCAGCAGCACACAGAAGGCATCCTGAAAAAACTGCGAAGCAGAGGTTTCTGGTAATAGGTTCCCGGCCAGTACATCTCCATCTGATTCCTTTTATTTGTTGTTGGTGCACAGTAAAAGATCCGAGTCCAATATCAAGATAAGAATTGGGATTATTGACGCGTGGCTGGTTTGGAAATGACGGCAGCGCTGATTCCGCGCGCGAATTCAGAAGCGCTTGTTCGCCGAAGCCCTGAAGTTCATCCTCGGTGGCGTCAACTCACCCGTGCGCGCATTTCGCGCCGTCGGCGGGCAGCGGTTCTTCGTCAACAACGCGTCAGGTGGGCCGCTGCATGCCGAAGTTTACTTCTGTATGGAGGACTTAAAGATAGCGGCGGCTTTGAGGGTCAGCCTGGGAAACAATGGAGACGTGAATTTGGAGTTGGCGCCATGCGTTGCCGCTGGCGTTTCGGGATTCCTGTTCATTTCGTAAAGTTGAATGGACTTCAGGTCCGGATCGATCAGCCACAACTCTTTCACGCCAGTCCGGGCATAAATTTTTCGCTTTGAGCCTTTGTCATAGCGCGCGGTGCCCGGCGAAAGGATTTCTACGACCAAATCAGGCGCTCCTTCAATGCCGTGATCGGTTAGCAAGGAGCGGCGCGCACTGGAAACAAAGATCACGTCGGGTTGATAGACGTTGACGTCGCTCAAATAAACGTCGAGCGGAGCGATATGCGCCGACCCGATGGGATGCTTGACGAGGTAGCCACGTAGGATGGTGAAAATATTTCCGCTAATGTCCTGATGAAACAGGTTCGGCGACGGTGTCATGACCAGTTCTCCTTCAATGACCTGAAAATAGGGAGGTCCCTCCGGCATCTCTTGATAGTCGTGACGGGTGATGAGGGGGGCTTTTGCGTGCAGCATGTTCGCAGAGTACGACCGGGCTCAGGCGCTGTCAATTGACCTGAATTTTCTCGCGCTGACCATCAGCCCAGAATAATTTCACCGCGTGATTTCGCATGCGAAATCCGAAGCGCTTTTTGCCGAAGCCCTGAAGTACATCCCCGGCGGCGTCAACTCGCCGGTGCGGGCCTTTCGCGCCGTGGGCGGGCAGCCGTTCTTCGTCAACAAGGCCAAAGGGGCGCGCGTGTGGGACGTGGATGGCAACGAATACATCGACTACGTCTGCACCTGGGGACCGGCGGTTCTCGGCCATGCGCACCCGAAAATCATCAAGGCGGTTCAACAGGCCGCGGAGAACGGCACCAGTTTTGGCATTCCGAACCCGTTCGAGGTGACGATGGCGAAGCTCATCTGTGCCGCGGTGCCCAGCGTGCAGAAGGTGCGCCTGTGCAACTCCGGCACGGAAGCGTGTATGTCCGCCATTCGCCTGGCGCGCGGCTTCACGAAGCGGGACAAGATCATCAAGTTCGACGGTTGCTATCACGGCCATGCGGA
>Ga0066710_100003039_pt1 | contig 14032 bp, 14 predicted proteins | sample GraSoiAngelo_159_FD_79666 | JGI IMG/M metagenome (GOLD analysis project Ga0066710, IMG submission 79666) | Grasslands soil microbial communities from the Angelo Coastal Reserve, California, USA - 14_1009_16_40cm | ecosystem: Environmental > Terrestrial > Soil > Grasslands | place: USA...
AAAGGGCGCCACGCGGTCCGCATCTGTCAGGTTGAGCAAAAGACCGTCGTCGTTCATGGGGATCTTGACGCCTGTGTTTTCCACTAACGCTTTGACGCTCGCGGTCCCCCAATATCCTTTCTTTCCGGGCGGGGGCCCTAACCTTACACGGCCATCGGGCCAGCGTGGAGCCGGCGCTGCCGACGCAGCAGCTCGTCGTGCGGGCGCTACAAACAATCGCTTGCCGGTACTTTTCAAGACAACGGACTTCGCGAAGGCTTGTCTGCTTTCGCCGCGCGCGGGATTGCCTTCGACGCTAACCAAGTCGCCGATGTGCAGGGAGTTCCGCTTCCAACCATCTCTTTCGAGTTCGAGCGGGTTGCCGAATTCCACCGCCCAATTCGTAATCGTGCCGCCGGCGTCTTTGACGTCTATCAAGAGGTAGGCGCTGGGATTCACCCAATCAATCCTCGTGACAATTCCCTCCAGCTTCACCTGTCTTTCGCTGTCGTAGGTCGCAGAGAACGATTTCTGCGCCCACGCCGGTACCACCAGCAGAATTCCCAAAACCACAACCAGAACGGTCAATGCAGCGTGTCTCATTGCCTAATCCCGTGTAAGTCTGAAGTCACCTTTGGTTGTTCCCTGAACCCATGTCCCTGTGATCTTGCGGTGCCAGGAAGCGATGTCCTCCAGCTTGCCTTCGGCTGCGATGTGGACCGCTCTCCCGGACTGGTCCTTTGTATCCGCTTCAATACGAACAGTCCAGTTGGTCACATCCAGCAGAACGCTGCCTACCGGGATGGAATCCGGGCCTGGATTGATGGTGCCTGTGACGTTCTTACCGTCCCAGTTCATGACGAACGTGAGGTGATTGCGCTGCGTCGTAGTCGGGCCCCAATCACCCGACCAGGTACCTGTCAATGGATGTCCTTCCTGGGCGATTCCCGACACGACAATGCCCAGGCACGCTAAACCGCAAGCCGCACGGAACATTCGTTTCCACATAGACCACGGAATATAGCGCTACAAGGTTCGAAGCGCAATGTTCAGGATTCCGCAGGGGTGTTGTCAAACTTTTGTAACGAAAACTGGGCTGGACAGAAGTACGTGCGCCGAGTACTATTCTCCGGCCGCTGGGGATAAGATAACTGGATAAATTGTCTAGCAGGAGCCAGGCATCTGCAGGAAGCACACTGGTTGCGAGGTGTTGGTGTGTGTGGAATCTGTGGTGTAGCGTATTCGGATAGCCAGAAGCTTGTTGATCGCGGTGTACTCGAGCGCATGCGCGATGCGCTGGTACACCGGGGGCCGGACGATGCCGGTCTACATGTTGACGGGGCCGTGGGTCTCGGTTCGCGGCGTCTGTCCATTATTGATCTCCCCGGTGGGCGTCAGCCGTTAGCGAACGAAGACAGGTCCGTCTGGATCGTTTTCAACGGGGAGATATACAACTACATTGAGCTGCGGCGTGATTACCTTGCCAGCCTTTTTCGCTTCTCCACCGACTCGGATACTGAAGTCATCCTTCACCTTTACGAATTGTTCCAGGAGGAATGTGTCCATTACCTGAACGGCATGTTCGCCTTTGCCATATGGGATCGCAACAAACGTCAATTGTTCCTGGCGCGTGACCGGTTCGGCATCAAGCCGCTCTATTACACGATACAGAACGACTCGTTGATTTTCGGATCGGAAATCAAGTCCATACTCCACCATCCAAACGTGTCGGTTGCCGTTAATCCGAAAGGTATTGATCAGTTCATTACCTACGGCTACGTTCACACGCCGGAGACTCTCTTCTCGAACATTTACAAACTCCCTGAAGGGCACACACTCACCTGGCGGGCGGGAAAAACGGTGATTCGCCGTTACTGGGATTTAAGCTTTCGCCCGGTGAAACAGTTTTCAGAAGACGAGCATGCGGAACGCGTCGCCGATCTGCTGCAGGATTCGGTACGTCTCCGGTTGCGGAGCGATGTACCGGCGGGGCTTTTTCTCAGTGGGGGTATCGATTCAACTGTCGTTGCCGGACTGGCGGCGCAGAATACGGGAAAGCTGAAGACATTCTCGATCGGTTTCGATACAGGGAAGGACTTCAATGAACTCGCTTACGCCAGGGTGGCCGCGAAAAGATTCGAGACCGATCATCATGAGATGGTTCTGACCCCGAAGGACTTTGTGGAGTTGTTTCCTCTTTTTGTCAGCCACATGGAAGAGCCGGTGACTGATGCAGCTGCGATCCCGCTGTATTCGTTGTCCATGTTCACCTCGCGTCAGGTAAAGGTCGTTCTTTGTGGAGAAGGTTCCGACGAATTGTTTGCCGGATACCCGATTTACCATTACATGAGTCTGATCGAACAGTACCGCCGAATCCCAAACTACTTGCGGAAGACTCTCTTCAACCCGCTCATCGCGGGAATGTGGCGGTCCGAAAAGATGAACAAATATGTTTACCTGTCGGGCTTGCCGATCCAGCGGCGGTATCTGAACGTCAATCTTTACGATGTCCGGTTGCGGGAAAACATATACCGTCCGGATTTTCGCCGCAGTCTCGCCGACTTTGATCCCGTGGACATGGTCCAGGACAACTATCGCCGAACGGAAGGATGGGACCTGTTGAGCCGTTTGATGTACCTGGACATCAAAACTTGGCTGCCCAATGACATTCTCATGAAGGCCGACCGGATGAGCATGGCCGCGTCCATTGAGCTGCGGACCCCCTTTCTCGACTACCGTCTCGCCGAGTATGCGGCGTCCGTCCCTTCCAGCTTCAAGCTGCGGCTCGGTCAGAGCAAGTACATCTTGAGGAAGGCGTTCCAGCATCTCGTCCCGAAACAGATTCTTCGGCGCCCAAAGATGGGATTTCCCGTTCCCCTTGCTTCCATGTTCAGGGGAGCTTTGAGGCCGCGTTTGGAAGAAGCAGTGCGGGATACGCGGTCGACGAAGAATGGCTACTTCAATTTCAAGTTCTTGCAGAGCCTTCTGGATCAGCATCTCAGCGGTGAAGCCGATAACCACGAGGTTTTATGGCGTGTGCTGATTCTGGGAGAATGGATGCGGCAGTTCAGGAACGGGCTCGGTATTGTAATTTCGTTTGTAACTGCTAACGCCGTAATTTAAGCCTCAAAACCGATAACTCACGCCCAGCCCCGGCTGAAAGTTGTGGACCGTACCCAGGGGCCCCGGACCATAAAAGAGGATTGTATCGCCGGCATCGATGCGGATAGCCGTTCGGCGCGATGGATAGAGTTCGAGAACTCCGCCAAGATCCATCGCAAAGTGATTGCGAGTGAGATGCCATAGCCCCATTCGCGCCTTTCCAAACGCACCGAATCGGTTCCAACGGAACCCGCTCTTCAATCCAACCAGCGCACTGGCCTCCCCGGAGTAGCGCGTTACCTCCGCGTCGACGGCGGCTCTTTCCGTGAAGTTGAGAAACAGGCGTGCACCGATACCCACGGGTGTTATGTCGATCTTATGAAGATGAACCCCCGTGACCTGAACGCCCAACTCCACGGGACTCGACTGGCAGTGGCCGTTTGCCTCTGCAATCAGCAGCAGCAACACGGTTCCGGCGACGCGGATCATACCATCAGATGCTGCATTGAGTTGTAGCTGAGGCCGAGTGTGAGGATCTTCTGGAGAAGCTGGCCGTAGCTGAGTCCGAAATGGGCGGCGGAGTCGGCGAAGTCTTCGTTCTCGGCGATCTGCGGATTCGGATTGGCCTCCAGCAGGTAGAACTCACCGTCAGTCGTCATGCGGTAATCCATGCGGGCGTAGCCGCTCAGGTTCAGGTGGCGGTAAATGCGTTTCGACAGGTGCTCGATCTTTCGTTGTAACTCCGGCGGAAGATCGGCGGGCTGGGTCACGAGTCCAACTCTCTTTTGGTAACTGGTGTTCCATTTGAGCCGGCCCGTGGCGATGTTCAGGGAGCCTTCGGGCAGGTTCTTGATGATCAGCTCCCACGGTGTATACGTCTGCAGTTTCCGATTTCCGATGACGCTGACGTAAATCTCCCGGCCCTCGATGTACTGTTCCGCGATCGCATGGCTGCTGGTTGTGCGATGAATAAATTCCACGCGCTCGCCGAGCTTCTCGTCGTCGTTCACGACAGAAGCTTGCGCGATGCCTACCGAGCCCTCCTCGACAACGGATTTGACCATGAGTGGAAACTTGAGCCGTTTCTGCCTCGTCACTTTTTGCCCCATCGGAAACACGGCAAACCCCGGCACAGGGATGCGGTGAAACGAGAGAATCTTCTTGGTGAGCGCCTTATCTTTGGCCAGGGTCAGACCGCGTGGATTGCATCCGGTGTAGGGCTGCCTCAGCAGCTCGAGATAACTCACGACATGTTGATCGAAGAGTGCGTGCCCTTCGAAATCCTCCAGGAGATTGAACGCGACCTGCGGCTTGTGTTCTTCGCGGGCTTTCTCGATGACGGCGAGATCGCTCAGCAGGCCGCACGGATGGACTTCGTGCCCCATTGATTTGAGTGTTGTAATGACGTCGTACTCTGTTCTCCAGGGCTGTTTTTCCTTGTCCACTCCTTCTTCGAGAGTTTCCGGGGGCATCAGCTCCTGGCTCACGAGCACGAGAATTCGCAGCTTCGATTTGGGTTTGAATCTCACAACGGAATCCGGTGATAGCCGGTTCGCAGGACCTGCATCACCTGCATCGTCAATGTCACGATACTAAGTTCTCTTATTTCATCTTCCGGCAGGGTCATACGAAGATTCAACTCCCGGCAGCGAACGATCATGTGTCGCACAATGTGGTTGATGGTGTACTGATGCACCCCTGTGCCGCGGGCCACGACGTCGCAGATTTCACGCCGGATGCTTCTTAGAAACTGGGCGGCGCTGGGCATTGAATGATGGCGGGGCTCGGCGGAAAAGAGCCGATAAAGATTGCGCTCGTAGGACGCCGGCCAATGGATCGTGTAATAGGCTCGCTTCTTCCGGTAATGTTCGCTCAAGGTCTTGGTTAGCCTGGGCAATGCATCGATCTCGCGGCGCGAATTGAGCGACGGACGTTTCGTTTCCAATTCCTCCATCAAGTCATCAACATACTCGAGCTTGCGCATTGCGCCCCACCCCAGGTATTGCCGGCGCCAGCGCGAGCCGGGTTTGAGCCAGACGGCGAAAGTCTCCGCGAAATCTTCGGCAGGATGCGCCTGAGCATACCAGGCATCGAGATTGAGGACGTAATCGCGGCTATCGGCCTGCGGCTGGTACCATTCCGGATAAGGAACGCGAAAGGAGCCGAAAGTATCGGTCCAGCCCCGGCGTGCGTGCAGCCGGAAAGCGTTGCTGAAGGCATGTCCTGCTTCATGGCGGAGAATCCGCATACATTCGGCTTCGCCGGCTCCCTCGACCTCCAGCATCTGTGACCGCTCGAGTTTGATGAGCCTGGGATGCGCCAGATAGAAAGGAATCGCAAACCCTCCCACGTTGTCCGGCGTAAACCACTCTTCGGACAGCCAGACGTGGGGCCGGAAGGGGATCGAACGCGCATCCATCTCGCGATACAGCTTCTCGATCCGCTGTTCTAAACGCGTCCCGTTAATCCGCAATGGAAGGTCGCAAAAGCGAAGATTCAAGAGCTGGCGGTCGGTCAGCCTGTCCAGTTTGCTTGTCACGACTTCATTTTAAAGAATTTCGCCAATCCTCATGAGACTTCTGGTTTTAATGGAGGCTTTTTTGAATTACTTAAAAGTATCGTTATTGGGAATTTCTGGTTGGGTTTCGCTAAGTGCTTGCAGTTCAACGCCCCAGGCGGTGCGCATCTAAAGGACGGCGCCGGCCGCGGCAGTCCGTCCGGGGAACAACTCCGGCAGGTAAACCACGGTGACGGCGGCCGAAAGGTCGATAGATCAATTAGTTGTGGTCACCGGAACGCTGGCAGCCGAACAGGAAATCGTCCTTGGAATGAAGGTGGCGGGACGCCTCGCGGAGGAGGAGCGTGTCCCAGATCAATCGTCTGGACCGGAAGCGCACGTTCACCGAGTTCCTTATCGCGTTAGCTCTCTCCGTCGTCTTCATGTACATGATCCCGGCCTCGCTTTATGAGAGCATCAGCCATCCATTCACCATCCTGCTGGCATTGCCGCTGGCTGTTCCGTTCGCGTTGTTCTCGCTGTGGGCAACCGGTCAGAGTTTGAATCTCTACCCGGCGCTGGGCATGTTGGTGTTGTTCGGCGTTGTGAAGAAGAACGCTATTCTGCAGATCGATCATATGAATGCCCCTGCGTGCAGCGGGCTATCCCAAACTGGAGGCAACTCTGATGGGTAATCGGGACCGTCTACGCCCGATTACGATGACCACGCTGGCTCTTGTTGGCGGCATGCTTCCACTGGCCCTCGGCACGGAACCCGGCGCCGAAGAGCGCCGTGCAGTGGCGGTTGCCGTCATCTAAGCCGGCGGCCTCCCCAGCGCCATTCCAGCGGCGATTAAGAAACCGATGTTAAGATCGTGTTGGGTACTCCACTATGCTCGCAACTCGAATACGTCAGAAAGACGGAATCTTCTACTTTGTCAACTTCAAGGCACGCGACATCCTTAGCCGGGTGAAATTCACGAGCCGCTTCTATTTCGAGGGCGAGACAATCGAGGCTGAAGCGGACGAGGATGACCCCATCGCGAAATTCATCGGGTCCGTCGAGCGAACTGAAAAGGCGTTCCAGCGTTTGCTGAGCCGGCGCAAGGTCCGGGAGATCGTCAACTTTTACGAGTCCGCCGAAACACAGCCCGCCATCCCCGGCACTGTTCTTCTCTTCTCCGAAGACGTATTGAAGTTCCGGCCGTTGGGGCAGTACCAGTCGGTAGGCGATCTGGAGGATCCGAAGTCCGGCTTCCTGATCATCGATGGCCAGCACCGGCTCGCGGGACTCCACTTCTATGGCGCGCGGAATGAGAGTCTGCTGGATCATATCGAAGTGCCCTCTGTGATTTTCGACGGCAAGACGGGTGACTTCGCCGCCGAGATGTTCGTGACGATCAATTCCACTCAGACCAGGATCAATCGATCACACCTTGTCGACCTGCTGGACCGCATCAGCCGCACGGATGATGAAACCCGACTGGCGGCGAGCCTCGTAAAAAAGCTCTACGAGGCGGATTCATCACCGCTTCAGTACAAGATCAATCGCCTGGGAGGCCGCAGCCGCCAGGAGAAATGGATTCTGCAGGCGGAACTGTTCAACGAAATCAAGAAGCTCATCATTCAGAATGACAAGCTTTTCATGAAGGACTTCCGCGGCAAGACGGACCGTGCATTCGAGCTGATTGCGGATTATCTGAAAGCTGTCCGCTCTGTGATGGAACGAATCTGGGGCGCCAACGATAGATACAAGTTTACGAGCAGCGTCACACTGAAGGCGCTCATCCGTGTGCTCGGCGATCTCACGCTGCAGGAGGACCTGATCGCAAAGTGGCGAGAGAATCCGTCCCCCAGGGTTTTTGAACGGGTGATTGCCGGGTGGGCGGATCTCAAAGACGAGTTCCGCAGCGAAGGTTTCTACGAGCGCTTCCCGGCTAAAGGCCAGATCGAGCGCGTGCGCGTTATTGAACAAAGGCTTCTGCGGGAGGTGCATTGAGCGGGGGCCCTTCTCCAGATCACTAATCACTGATGTCCAATGTCATTGGACATTGGACATCAGTGATTAGTGATTTGGGACCCCCCCCATCTGGTCTTTCCCCTTCTCATGTCCCCGCGCTATACTCTCTCTCGTGAAACGCCTGCTCATCGCCCTTAGTATCGGACTCGTCCTCAGCCTGTGCTTCCCGATACAAGGCCACGATGTGATCACCACCAAGATCACCTTCAACCGCGAGATTTCACGGATCTTTTACGAACGCTGTGTCTCCTGTCATCGCGACGGCGGCTCGGCCTTCTCCCTGATGACGTACCCGGAGGTCCGGCCCTGGGCCGTCGCCATTAAGGAAGAAGTGCTTTCGCGCCGAATGCCTCCCTGGGGGGCGATCAAAGGCTTTGGCGAGTTTCGGAACGACCAGGCGCTAACGCCGGAGCAACTGGAGTTGATCACGCAGTGGGTCGAGGGCGGAGTGCCCGAAGGCGAAGCAGTGGATCTGCCTGCTCAGCCGAAACTACCCGAACCTGCCTCCGCTAGTCAGGTCGAAGGTGCGCTTACCGTCAGCGGCGATTTCGCTCTCACCCGCGAATTCACGCTGGATGGGATAGTCCCGCAAAAAGTGGCCGACAACGAATCGACGCAAATCATCGCGGAATTTCCGAATGGCACCGTCGAACCTTTGCTCTGGCTCTACGAATACAAGACGGCACACGGCCATCCCTTCCTCTTCCGCAGTCCCATCGAACTTCCCCGCGGGACTACAATCCGCGGTGTTCCGCCCAATTCAAGCGTTGTTCTTCTGCCACCAGGTCCAACTTCCGCCAACGAAGCTCAAAACGCCCGGTAAGGTTGTTCAGTTGCAATTGGGCCGTGCGTGGAATCCTGCGAGCGCCTGGTCTTTCGAATCGTTGAAGCGGCACGCGCAGTCCATCTCGCTTTGGGACCCGGATTCATTGAAAGCATCTACAGCCGCGCCCTCATCGCCGAACTGAAGTGGTTTTCAAGTGGAGCGGGAGAAGGCGATCAAGGTCTGGTACGCCTCGAGCGTAGTTGGAAAGCACCTTCTGGACCTGGTCGTCGACGGTACTGTCATCGTTGAGTTGAAGGCGAATCGCGGAATCATCCAGGTGCACATGGCACAGATGAACTCCTATCTTCACGCCACGGACTACCCCATAGGCGTCGTCCTGAACTTCGGCATGCCTGAGCTCGAATTTGAATTGATCCATCGGCCCGAAGATAGCGAACGCAAATGAAACTTGATTCGCAGTATGATTTTCAAAGTGGGCCGAAATGGAATCCCAAAGGATTCAAACTCGACACAAGTTGCCCTGGATGAATGCCGTGAAGTCTTCGAGCATTCGATCAATCGGTTATGATTCAAGAACCAGCGAACTGTACGTGCAATTTTTGACAGAGTCCGTGTACGTTTACGCAGACGTAAACGAGGACGTTTTTGTAGAGTTCATCACTTCACAATCAAAGGGCATCTTCTTCAACCGCAAGATAAAAGATCAATACGAATACCGGCCCTGGCCTGATTAATAGTCGCGATTTCCGCCGAAAACATGGTCGCTTGCTTCCCGGATTTCTCCTTTTCGGAGTCTGAGACATTGACCCGTTCTCGACTCCGGCATAGGATCGGCCAAGTGGAGGATCCAGATGATCAAAGCGATTGCCAGTGTTCTGTTCTTCGCCATGTCCATATTGGCAGTAGAGGATCTGCATGACTATCGCGTCCTTGCGACGAACAAGACATCAACCATGGAAAAGGAAATGAACGAGGCCGCAGCTGCGGGATTTCGGTTTGAGGCGGCAATGGGTGGGCAGACCGCGTTCGGAGGAGACGAGGTTGTTACCATCATGTCGAAGGAACGATCTGCACCGAACACCGGACGATACTCCTACAAATTGCTGGCGACATCGAAAACGTCCACCATGCAGAAGGAACTCCAGCAGGCCGGAAACGAGGGATTCAAGTTTGTCGGCGTAACCGTGCCGAAGACGGCTTTCGGCGGCAAGGAAGTGGTCTCGATTCTCCGCAAAGAAATGCGCCGGTAATCCTCGAATATTTTGGACCGCCGGCAGAGTTCTGGCAGAATCCAGGCATCCAAGGGGGGCGATATGACGCAAATGAACATGAAGCGAGTCGTCATCGGGGGTCTGGTGGCGGGACTCATCATCAACATCAGCGAAACCATCATGAACGTTCCGGTGTTGGGCCCGCAGATGGAAGCCGCTTTGAAGCAACTCAATCTGCCGGCTATTGGAGGCGCAGCGATTGGAGTCTTCGTTGTGGGCGCCTTCGTGCTGGGTCTCCTGCTCGTGTGGTTGTATGCGGCGATCCGGCCACGCTTCGGGCCGGGGCCGAAGACCGCGATCATTGCCGGCCTGGTCCTCTGGCTGCTGGCCTACGTCTGGCCTTCGCTGGGCAACGGCCTGACGGGATTCATGCCGATGAAGCTGCTAACGGTAGCTGTGCTGTGGGGCCTCGCCGAAGTTATTGTTGCCGCGCTCGTGGGAGGGGCGCTCTACAAGGAAATGTAGGGCCGGACCTCGCTTGTCAACTCAAGAGCAGTTCCAGGTTTTCACGAGTCAGGCCGCGAAGCACGCTGTTCTCTGCACCGATGATGGCGTCCGCGAGGTCGCGCTTCGTTTGCTGCAGTTCCAGCACGCGCTCCTCAACTGTATTTCGGGTGATGAGTCTGTAGGCGAAAACATGGCGGGTCTGTCCGATTCGATGGGTTCGATCCACAGCTTGAGCCTCGACAGCGGGATTCCACCACGGATCCAGAAGAAAGACATAGTCAGCAGCCGTAAGATTCAGACCGAGCCCCCCTGCCTTGAGGCTGATTAGAAACAGGCTGCATTGCGGCTCCTTCTGAAACCTTTCGATCCTGGAAGCGCGATCCCTTGTCTGGCCATCGAGGTACTCGTAGGCGATACTTTCGCGATCGAGCAACTCGCGAAGGATCTTGAGGAAACTTGTGAACTGGGAGAAGACCAGCGCCTTATGCCCTTCATCGATGACCTCAGTCAGCTGCGGAACCAGCGCATCCAGCTTGGCGCTTGAGTGCGGTTTCGACGAATCGATCAGCGCGGGATCGCAGGCAGCCTGCCGCAACCGGAGCAGTGCCTCCAGAACGTGCATCTTCGATTTCTGAATTCCGTCGGAGTCAATTCTTGCCAGAAGTGTTTGCCGGTAGTAGCTCCGCAGCTCTTCGTAGATCTTTTTCTGTTCCTTTTCCATTTCACAATAGATCGTCTGTTCCGATTTCGGCGGAAGATCCTTGGCAACCTGGTCTTTCGTGCGGCGCAGAATAAACGGCCGCAGCGCACGCCTCAGGACTTCGCGCGATCTCCCGTTCGCTTCATCAAGACCGGCATTGAAGGCTGAACTGGTCCCCAGGAGACCCGGATTAAGGAATTCGAACAGGCTCCAAAGCTCGCTGATACGGTTTTCGACCGGTGTTCCCGTGAGCGCAAGCTTGTGATCTCCCTGCAACAGGCGCGCTGCTTTGGCTGATCCAGTACCGGCGTTTTTGATGGCCTGGGCCTCGTCGAGGATGACGGTGTCGAAGGCCGCGTCTTTCAGCATGAGAATGTCGCGGCGCATGGTTCCGTAAGTCGTCAAGACGATGTCGAAGTCCGTGAAGTGCTCGGAGGTCTTAGGGCGTGATGTGCCGGTGTGGTCGAGAACGCGGAGGGTGGGTGTAAATCGGGCCGTCTCTTCTTTCCAATTGAACACGAGCGATTTCGGCGCCACGACCAGACAGGGTTTGCCTGTAACGCTGCGCAATGTATCCAGTAATGCCAGCACCTGCACTGTCTTTCCCAAACCCATGTCGTCCGCGAGGCAACCGCCGAATCCAAACTTGCGGAGAAATTGAAGCCAACCGAGTCCGTCTCGCTGATATTCGCGCAGGGTGCCGGCAAAGCTGGGTTGAGGATCTGCGGCTGCGATGCCATCGAAAGTCTGAAGTTGCTCCCGAATGCGACGGAATCCCGCATCGATCCGGACGTCGGGCTGCGATGCAAGCAGTGCGTCGAGCAGGCCTGCCTGGCCGCGGCTGAAACGGACGCTATTCTGATCGGTGTTCGCAAATGCGGAGGTGAGTCCGTAGCGATCGATCCATTCCTCGGGAAGCAGACCGATCGAGCCGTCGTCGAGTTGGACCATTGTTTCGCCACGCCGGATTGCCTTGAGCAGATCGGGCAGCTTCGCCGATTTCCCTTCGAAGTCGGCGGCGCCTTGAAGCTCGAACCAATCGATGCCGGTCTTTACTTCGATAGAGAGCGATGTCGGCCGCCGGTATAGTTTCCCCTCGGCCTCGACTCGCCATCCCGCCGCCGTCAATGCATGGACAGCAGCAGGCAATTTCCGGGCAAGCAGTTTCCAGAGAAAAGTGGAGAACCTGTCTGGAGTCCTCAGGAAGCCCAGAGGCTCCAGACGCGAGAGTTCGTTGCGTTCAGAATCAAGATCACGGAGAAGCAGGCGGTCCAGGCTTCCGGCGGAAAGCAAGGTGCCTGCAAAACTGTCGGGGATGACGGTTTCACCGTACGCGAACAGTACCTCGCACTCGAGGTAGTCGCCACCGTAGGACCGATCGGCGGAGTGAACACGGAGAACTGGAGGGGCCGAAAATTTGGCCGTCTCCGGTTGGAGTTCCAGCGGTAAATCGACGAAGGGCAGAGTGCCGATGTTAAACAGTTCGGCTATGAAATCGTACTTTTGTTTCTCCGGCACCGACACGGGACCGTTCTGCCGGAGCATGGGAATCCACCGGTACGCGTTGTCGGCTTGAAGCGTTCCGATGCGGTCTCCAATGATCACAAAGTCCGGCACGGCAAGCAGCGGTTCGGACACATCGATCTTTTCGTCCTCCCGCGCCAATGTACCCTTTAGCAGATAACGATTTTGAGGGGCATCACGGCGGATTTCGACCACAAGACGCCAGGGCGAACCCTCATCCCAGGTCAGGACCGGCAGATCCTCCTGGTCCGGCGAGGACTGGAGCAAGCAACGTCCGGTCTTGCATATTTCCGGCAACAGTATAGTTCCGAGTTCCGGGGTGATTCGATAGCTGGCTGGAATCGAATCAGAGTGATAGTAGAAGGACGAATATCCGTAATCCTCTTTCGCGCCGCCGAGCATCGCCAAAATCCTGCGGTCCGTGAAATCGGAAGTGGAGATGCTTTGAGTCACCCGGCGCTCATAGAGCGGTACTTTGCCCCACCCACCATTCTTCTTCCGCTTACGTACGGCAATTCGCAATATGACATTTCCAGCAACGTTCGAACGCGGAATGTCGATGAGGTAGCACATCTGCCGCTCGCCTGCATTCCGATCGGGCGCGTTGCCGGGTGTTGTTGGATTTCCCACGAGGGCGAGTTTCTGCCGCCATTCCGACCGGTCGTTCTGCCCGGGCTTTGGCGGAGGCAAGACATCGTCATCGAGATGGGATCTGGGTTGGATTGTCTTGATGACCGGACTGGACATCGATGAGACCGCGCTCAAATAGCCGCCGGCGTCGGCGGCCATCATCGCGGCCCAGATATGTTTGCAGACTGACGCGGTGTCATCGTACCAGGGACAGCTGCATCGTACGTTCAGCGAATTTCCTTCGGCGTCGAGAAAGACCGAGTATCTTGCGCCTCCCTGTACGCTCGCTGTGACGGAGCGATCGGTTCCGTTGATCAGACGAACCAAACCCCGGCGATAGTAACGCACTCCTTTCTCGTATGAGCGGTTGGAGAAATAACGCGTTGAGAACTTAGACAACCATTCCATTCAAGCTTGGAGTTTAACAAGTCACATTCTCAGATTGTCCGCTTTTCGCCGAAAACGCGATCGTGTTTCCTCCGTCTTTTGACGACATTTGGCTGAATGTGTTGTAGAGAAGCCGCTGATTGGGGCCCTTCAGATGCAGAGCACCGCAACGGGAGGTAGCTGTGAAACAGAAAAGTGAAAAGCAGGGGCCACCGAAAATATCACCGGAAGAAGAAGCCCGCTTTCTTGAGTACATGCGCGCGGTGGAGGGTGACGGACCGCAGACGACTTTGTTTGAGCTGCTCGTTTCTGATGGCGTATGCCTGCCACGACCTGAGGAGTTAGCAGATTCAGAACTCTCCGCAAAATTATGGGAGGTGATTCATGCCCTTCGAAACCATGGAGCGATCCTCTACAACACCGATCATCTAAATGATCGTGAGTTGTACTCCACGCTGCTCGAAGAAATCCTGCCCGAAGAACATCCCATTGTGCCTGAAGGGTTCAACTTCTCGACTCATATCGATGTGCTCGCCTCCGGCAATGACGACGACACCACTGCATTTTTGAAGGACTACGCTGATGAGGAAACGCCGCAACAATTCGCGCGAGATTTAAAAATCACTTTGCCTGATCACGAGGACCCGCCATTCCCGCGGGATCACCTCTTGCCAGGCTAAGAGTCCGG
>Ga0066710_100003040_pt1 | contig 14031 bp, 12 predicted proteins | sample GraSoiAngelo_159_FD_79666 | JGI IMG/M metagenome (GOLD analysis project Ga0066710, IMG submission 79666) | Grasslands soil microbial communities from the Angelo Coastal Reserve, California, USA - 14_1009_16_40cm | ecosystem: Environmental > Terrestrial > Soil > Grasslands | place: USA...
CGTCCTACGGCGCCGCGGCGCCGCCGGAAGTCGCTGCGGCCGCGTTCTCGGCGTTCGTGCGCACGCTGGAACGCGATCTCGGCAGACCGGTATCGACCGGCGTGTTCGGCGCTCACATGCAGGTGGCACTGGTCAATGACGGTCCGGTGACGATCTGGCTCGATAGCACCGCGCGCGAATGAAGGCGTAACGATTTGGCACGCCGGCGCGCGGCCGTGCCGGGGACTGGCTTCCGCTGATTCCTACAAGCCGGGATACCAGCCCTGCATTCCTTGGCCGCGCTGACGCGGGGCGGAACGATTCCCCGGCGCCGTCGTCGTACCGGTTACGATGCTCGACCAGATCTTTTACGAAAACAGCGTTCTGGCGTGGCTCATCGCCGTGGGGGTTGCGCTCGTCGTAGCCGTTGCGCTCGTGGCGTTTCGAGCACAGGCCGTGCGTTGGTTGACCGCGCGGGCTGCCGGATCGCACCCGCATCGCGTCGCATCGGCGCTTGCCGCCCTCGAGGGGACGCAGCCCTGGTTCCTCGTCGTCGTGGCGCTGTTCGTCGGTGCTCAGTTCGTCGCTCTTCCGCCGAAGGCCGACCGCCTGGTCGATCATGTCACGCTGATTGCGACGATCGTCCAGGTCGCGCTCTGGGCAAGCAAGGCGATCCGGCGCTGGCTCGCGCATCATGTGGCCGCCAGGCGCGAGACCGACGCCTCCGCTGCGACGACGGTGAGCGTGCTGGGGTTCTTCGTGCAGCTCGGCCTGTGGTCGGTCGTCATGCTCCTCGCGCTCGAGAACCTCGGCTTCAACATCACCGCGCTGATCGCCGGATTGGGTATCGGCGGCATCGCGGTGGCGCTCGCCGCGCAGAGCATCCTTGGCGACCTCTTCGCGTCGATCATGATCGCGCTCGACAAACCGTTTGCCATGGGAGACTTCATCGTCCTCGACGAAATGATGGGAACGGTCGAGTACATCGGACTGAAGACGACGCGCCTGCGCAGCCTTTCCGGCGAGCAAATCGTCATCTCGAACGCGGACCTGCTCAAGAGCCGGCTGCGCAACTTCCAGCGGCTCAGCGAGCGACGCGTTGAATTCAATCTGAGCGTCCCGCCCGATACGCCCGCGGCAAAGCTCGCGATGATCCCGGGGATCATCCGTCACGCGATCGAGGCTCAGCCGAAAGTGCGCTTCGAGCGCGCCCATTTCAAGAGCCTCGCCAACAATGCGCTGTTGTTCGAGGCCGCCTTTTATGTGAGCGACCGCGACCACAACCATTACATGGACATTCAGCAGGCGATCAATCTGGTGATCTACGACCGGCTGCAGAAGGAAGGGATTGCGCCGGTGCGCCAGGTCGCGGCGAACGAGCGACAGGAAGGCGCGCAGAAGCCGGAAGGAACGAGCCGCGCCACCGCGCCATCAGCACCGCGCCACCACTAAGGTGCGCGCGCGATTAGCGCAGGTATGAAACCTCAGCGTAGATACGACCGTAACATCCACGCGAACTTTTCATGCTGTTCCATGAGGCCCGTGAGGAAATCGTTGGTTCCGGCGTCGCCGAGCTTGTCGGCCGTTTCGACGTCCTTGCGCAAGGTGCGGATCACCGCTTCGTGATCGGCCAGTAGCGCCGAGAGCATCCCCGGAGCGTCGGGATTTTCGCTCGCCTGCTCCTTCAGGCGCGTCAGGTCGAGAAACTCGCGTAGCGATCCGGCCGACATCACGTCGAGCGCGCGTGCCCGCTCGGCGACTTCGTCGACGATGTCATCGATCGCCTCGTACTGACCCTCGAAGAACTTGTGCAGCTCGCCAAAGTCGGAGCCGACCACGTTCCAATGAAACCGGCGAGTCTTCGCGTACAGCTCAAATTCATCCGCGAGGAGCGCGTTCAGAATCCCGCCGAGCCTCTCGCGCTCGTTTTCACCGATGCCTATGTTCGCTTTCATGGCCTGGCCTTTCTCGAGACGGATCGATATATCCCGAATCTAGGGCTCGGCCATTCATAAGTCCAATTAATTCAACGAATCTATATCATAAAGATCAGTAATTCATGCCCTCAGCCTCGCCTTGCACCGACCTCAGGTGTTTGATCGACGCTGTAGCGACCCGGACCGAACGCAAACAGCACCAGCATGCCGCCCAGGATCGACATGTTCTTCATGAAGTTGATCTGCTGCGCCATGGCTTGCTCGGGCGGGACCGCCCAAAAGCCGTGGAAAATCGGGCTGACGACGATCAGGAAGACGACGAACGCCAGGGCGGCCCAGCGCGTCTTCCAGCCAAGCAACATCGCGACACCGGCGCCGAGTTCGATCAGAATCGAAATCGCCGCCAGCACTTGCGGTATCGGCAGACCCTTCTGGGCGATATGCTCGACAGTGCCCTCGAACCCGGTGAGTTTTCCAAAGCCCGATATGATGAATATCGCGGCAAGCAGTACACGGCCGAGCAACACAGCCCAATCTCTCTGCACATCCATGTGCATCTCTCTCAGGTGTGCAGGTAGGTGCATCTCTCTGTGATAGGTATCCATGTTCATCTCTCTTGGTCAGGATAAATCGAACAACAACACTTCGGCGTCGGTTGCGGCGTCGAGTAATGGTCGAGCCGCTGCCCAAGCTATGCGTCGGTTGCGGCGGCGAGCGATGATCGAGGCGCCGCCTAAGCTATCTTCGTGCTCGAGCTTGCCGTCGAGGAGATAAGTGTCGATCTCCATATAACCATGACCGTGCATCCCGAAGCCGGTTCCCCGGCGCACGGGTCGGAGTACTCGGGGAAGGAAAAACGGTGGCAAATGTAGTGAAATCCTTCGAAGCTCCTGTCCCTCTCGGCAACGCTTGGCATTTCGGTCATTTATGTATCGTTAGAACCGATGCTCGCTTGCTTGTTGCCCTTGCATGACGAATAATTCTCATTGAATCATTCGAAATTGTTGAATAACCTTTCTGCCGTGAAACTGAGCCTTGACGCGCTTTCGGTGCTCGACACGATCGACCGCAAAGGCAGTTTTGCTGCGGCCGCCGAGGAATTGCATCGGGTACCCTCCGCGATCACCTATCAAGTGCAGAAGCTCGAGCAGGACCTTGACGCGCTGCTGTTCGATCGCCGCGGCCATCGGGCGAAGCTCACGCCCGCGGGGCGCGAATTGCTGGCGCAAGGTCGTCCGCTGTTACAGGCGGCAGGCGAGCTCGAGCACCGGATTAGACGAATCGCGACCGGGTGGGAGCCGGAGCTGCGCATCGCCGTCGACACCATCATTCCGTTCAAGGCGCTCTACCCGCTTCTCGATCGTTTCTATCGCGACTGCGGAGGGGACGGCGAGCACACGCGGCTGCGTCTGCTGAACGAAGTCCTGGGCGGTACGTGGGATGCACTCCTCGACGCGCGTGCAGACCTTGCGATCGGTGCGCCCGGCGACGCACCTTCGGGGAGCCACCTTCGCGTCCGCCGTTTGGGCGAGCTCGAGACGGTTTTCGCCGTGGCGCCGCGCCACCCGCTCGCCAAGGCGAGGGAGCCGATCGCCGATGCGACGCTGCGCGAGCATCGCATCGTGGTCATCGCCGACAGTTCCCGCGTGGGTCCGCCGCGCACCATCGGCCTGCTCGATGGCCAGGACACGCTCACGGTATCCGACATGCCCGCCAAGCTCGCCGCGCAGATCGCCGGCCTCGGCTGCGGCTCGTTACCGCGATTTCTCGCCGCGCCGGCAGCGGCGTCGGGCCAACTGGTGATCAAGCGTCTGGCTGAGCCCCGCCCCGCGATGCCGGTGCATTTCGCCTGGCGTGCGGAGCGCCCCGGGCGCGCGCTGGCGTGGTGGCTAAAAGCGCTCGACGACGGGCGCTGGGCCGCGTTGCTGGCGCGCTAAGGGACCTCACCAGCGTAACGTCGCGCCGAGCAGCGCCTGGTTTTTCGGCGCGCTGCGATTGAGCCCTCGTTGATACCCGACGTCGAGGTCCCACGGCGCAAATGTAACGATCGCGCCGATCAGGGCCACAGTGGGCCATTGCGTCAAAGCACGCATTGGGTTCTGGTCGGCAGAGACATCCAGTCCGAGCTTCAGCCCTTCCCGAACGGCCCAGATCACATCGGCCGACGCATGTCCCAGCCAGGTTCGTCCGGATGGATCATCGGCGCCGCGGATCGTTCCGACGTTGGCCCACACCTGCAGCGGCGTCGAGCTGTAACCGCCCTGCAGATACGCGCGGGGCGTGCTGCGGCCCGAGTCCAGGCCGCGCCCGAAATTCCCGGAAGGAAGCCCTGCTCCAATCCGCGACCCCAGGCTCCACGGGTCACGCTGCCAGATCCGCCACTTCAGTTCAAGGTTGGTATCGCCCCAGCCCGAGCTGCGGCCCGATTCGCCTCCGCTGACGACGTTCACGGTGTACGTCGGACGGACAATCAGATCGACGGGACCGGCGATGCCGTAACTCAATTGCGGAGCGAACTGGAAGCTGCCGAGCGTCACGCCCTCGGCGTCGGTGCGCGTGTACTGGGTTCCCAGTTGGAGCTCGAAGCGGCCGGTGCCTTGCGTGTTGGTGTCGTCGGTGATGAACGGATGCGCCGCGCGCACCACCGCCGGACCGCCGAGGAGCCCGTAGAATGCGATGCAGGCTGCGCAAAGAGGTGCGCGCATTCGGTACCTCTAGAGTCGGTACGCGCGCTTGGCGAGTCCGTAGGCAAGTTCTGGCGCCAGCTCGAAGGCTTCGTCCTCCTCGAGCCGGTGCTCGGCGACGAGCTGCGCCAGGAAGCGGCAGTCGATCCGCCGCGCGACATCGTGCCGCGCCGGAATCGACAGAAACGCGCGCGTATCGTCGTTGAATCCGACCGTGTTGTAAAACCCAGCGGTTTCCGTCGCCTGCGCGCGAAAGCGGAGCATCCCTTCGGGGCTGTCGTGGAACCACCATGGCGGACCGAGCCGCAGGATCGGATAGTGCCCGGCGAGTGGCGCGAGCTCGCGCGCGTAGACGGTTTCGTCGAGCGTGAACAGAATCACGGTCAGCGCTCGCTCGTTACCGAGCCGGTCGAGGAGCGGCTTCAACGCCCGGACGTAGTCGGTGCGGGTCGGAATGTCCGCGCCCTTGTCGCGTCCGAACCGGTCGAGGATCTGCGGATTGTGGTTGCGGAACGATCCCGGGTGAATCTGCATCACGACCCCGTCCTCGAGGCTCATCCGCGCCATTTCGGTCAGCATCTGCCCGCGGAAGGTTTCTGCTTCGTTCGGGATCGCCTTGCCGGTCAGCACCTTGGCGAACAGCGCTTCGCATTCCCGGGTCGTCAGATCGCAAGTGAGTGCGGTCGGGTGGCCGTGATCGGTCGAAGTCGCGCCCATGGTCTTGAAGAATGCACGCCGGTTGCGATGCGCCGCGAGGTAGCCGCTCCAGGTGTTCGTGTCCTCGCCCGTAATCTCCCCGAGCTTCGCGACATTGGCGCGGAAGCCCTCGAACTCCGGATCGACCACCGGATCCGGCCGATATGCCGTCACCACGCGGCCTGTCCAGCCGCTCTCGCGTAGCTTGGCGTGATGCGCCAGCGGATCGAGCGGCGACTCGGTGGTCGCGATCACCTCGATGTTGAAGCGCTCGAAAAGTGCGCGCGGACGGAACTCGGGCCGCGCCAGGCGATCGTTGATGTGATCGAACAGGCGGTCCGCGGACTCCGGCGTCAGGCGCTCGCGAATGTCGAAGACGTCGTGAAACGCGTGATCGAGCCAGACGCGCGTCGGCGTACCGTGGAACAGATGATAGTGTGCGGCGAAGGTCCGCCAGATCTTGCGCGCGTCCGGCTCGAGCGGGGCTCCGTCACGGCGCGGAATGCCTAGATCTTCCAGCCGGATCCCCTGGCTGTAGAGCATCCGGAAGACGTAGTGATCCGGCGTGATGAACAGCGCAGAAGCGTTATCGAATGGCTCGTTGTCGGCGTACCACCGTGGGTCGGTGTGACCGTGCGGGCTCACGATCGGCAGATCCTTCACCGTCGCGTACAGTGCTCGGGCGAACGCGCGCTGAGCGGGCTCGGAGGAGAACAGGCGGTCGGGGTGGAGCGTCAACGGCGTTGCCATCTCTTTTCCTCAAAAAAATTCCACCACCAGCTCTTTGTGGCTAAGGCTTTTGCTCGTCGGAGCGCGCGCCGGCTGCTCGCGCCACCGTGCGCGCCGCACCGTCGCGGAACATTGCAGTCAACCATCCCTCGACCTTGGCCGCGAAGCGCGGATCGGCCGGCAGGTCATTGCCGAAGATCGCCGAGAGCGTTAACAATCCCGCTGCAAGGCCCGCGGGATCGCCTGGATGCGCGGCGCCGATGCGAGCGAAATCCGCGGCAAGAGGATCGGACACCTTGATCTCGCGCCCCGCTTCGTCGCTGCCGCTGACATAGCGCATCCACCCCGCTACCGCGAGGGTGAGCAGCTCGATGGAGCGTCCGGTCGCGAGATTGTCGCGCACGGTGCCGAGCATGCGCTGCGGCAATTTCTGCGAGCCGTCCATCGCGATCTGCTGCGTCCGGTGCGGGAGCGCCGGATTGCCGAAACGCTCCACCAACGCGTTCTGGTACGCGCCAACATCGACGCCCGCGGGCAGCTTGAGCGTCGGCGCGACCTCCTCCTTCATCAACCGCCGCATGAACGCCACGAAGTTTGGTTGCGCTGCAACCTGGTAGATGAACTCATGACCGGCGAGATAACCGAGATATGCGAATGCCGAGTGGCTGGCATTGAGCAGACGCAGCTTCATCGCTTCGAACGGCGCGACGTCGGCGACGAACTGGACGCCGACCCGGTCCCAAGCGGGGCGGCCCGCGACGAAGCGATCCTCGATCACCCATTGCTTGAACGGCTCGTGCACGACCGGTGCTGCGTCGTGCAACCCGAGCGCGCGGTCGTTGTCGGCAATATCGGCGTCGGTCGTCGCCGGAACGATGCGATCGACCATGGTCGACGGGAAGCTCGCGTTGTCCTCGATCCAGTGCGCGAGCGCCGGATCGCGTTCCTGTGCAAATGCGAGCGCGAGGCCTCGAAGGAGCGCGCCGTTGTGCGGCAGGTTGTCGCAGCAGAGCACCGTGAAGCCCCTCGCGCGGGACGCGCGACGCGCGTCGAGCGCGGCGACGATGAGTCCCACCGCGCTCAACGGTCGCGTTGAATCGGCGAGGTCGTGCACGATATCCGGATGCGCGAAGTTGAGCCCGCCGCTCGCCGGGTCGTGGCAGTAGCCCTTCTCGGTCACGGTCAGCGAGACGATCTCGGTCGCCGGCGCGTGCAATCGCGCTTGAATACGCTCGCGGTCCGCGCCGAGGAAAAGGACTTCGCGCACGCTGCCGATTACGCGGCGCCGGACGCCCTGCGGGCTCTTCTCGACGCTTGTGTAAAGCCCGTCCTGCGGCACGAGCCGGTCGCGCACGTCGGCCGAGCGCAGGCTCACGCCGCAGATGCCCCACGGCCCCGGCGCCTTCGCCAGCGCATCGTCGCTGTAGACGGCCGTCTGTGCGCGATGAAAGGCACCGATGCCGAGATGGACGATGCCGACCGGGATCAGCCGCGGATCGTAGGCCGACCTGGCGATCGCCGGAGGCAGATCGCCCAGCGTGGCGAGCGACAACCTTTTCATAGTACCGGTTGCGGATGCTCTTTGACCCGCGACACGAGCTGCGTGGGGTTGACGAAGCGCAACGCGATCAGCAGCCACACCAGCGTCACGGCCATGTAGATCATCGCCATCGCATCGACCGATTGCGGGGCGCGGACGCCAGCTGCGAAGACCGCGTAGTAGAGCGCGACCACCAGCGTTTGCGAGTCGGGGCCCGCGGTGAGGAAAGTCAGCTCGAAGAGCGCGATCGTGCGCACCAGCACCAGCAGCGACGCGGCCAGGATCCCCGGTGCGAGCAACGGCACCAGCACGTGCCAGAACATGCGTCCTGTGCCCGCCCCGAACACTCGCGCCGCCGATTCGAGGTTGGGATCGATCTGCTCGATGAACGGCGTCATCACCAGGATCACGAACGGCGCGGCCGGGATCAGGTTGGCCAGGATGACCCCGTAGATCGTCCCGGCGAGCTGAACCTGGTAGAGCACGGTGGCCAGTGGGATGCCGTACGTGATTGCAGGCACCATCAAGGGCAGCAGGAAGAGCAGCATCAGCGCTCGCTTGCCGATGAAATTGCGTCGCGCCAGCGTGTACGCCGCCGGGACGCCGATCAGGAGCGACAGCGCGACCACGGCGAAGACGACCTCGACAGTGACCCAGAGCACGCTGTCGAGCTGGAACTCCTTCCACGCGGCGGTGTACCAGGTCGTCGTCCAGCCCTCGGGAAGCCACGTGCCCAGCCAGCGGCGTGCGACCGAACTGGTGCCGACCGCCGCGACCATCAGGCCGATGTTGACGACGAAGAGCAGCATGAGGCCCAGCAGCAAACCCCGCCAGGCGCGATCGAACCACGCCTTCTGGTCGATCTTCACCCTTTGCCTCCGGCGACCGGCCCACGATAGAAAACGCCGCGCAACGCCAGGACTGCGGCCACGATGACGAGCTGCACCAGGCCCATCAGCATGGCGATTGCCGATGCCAGCGAATAGTCGTACTGCTCGAAGGCCGCCTCGTACGCGGCGATGGAAATCACGCGCGTAGGACCGGCAGGTGAGCCCAGCAGGATCGCGGACGGGAAGACCGAGAACGCCTGCACGAAGGCGAGGCACAAACACATCGCGAGCCCGGGCGCGAGCAGCGGCAGATAGATGTGGCGGAACTGCGCCTTCGGGTCCGCGCCGAGCGTCGCGGCGGCGCGCGCGAGAACCGGATCGATGCCGGTGATGTACGACAGGATCAGCAGGAACGCGAACGGAAATCCGGAAACGATGAGCGAGATCAGCACGCCCCAGTAGTTATGCGTCAGGCGGATCGGTCCGTCGTACAGGTGCACAAGCTGAAGGAATTGCGACAGCCAGCCCTTGGGCCCGAAATAGGTGAGCATGCCCTCGGCGATCAGCACGGTCCCCAGTGTGATCGGCACGACCAGGATTGTCGTGACCCAGCGCTGATAGCGAGTCTTTACGCGCATCTTGTACGCAATCGGCAGCGCCAGACCGACGTTGATCAATGTCGCGGGCAATGCGAGCTTGAGCGTGGTCCAGATCGTCGGCCACTCGTTGTCGGTCGTGAAAAAGAACGTGTAATTCGCGAGCCAATTGCCCTGCTTCGGATCGAACGAGAGCGCCAGCCCGTAGAGAAACGGATAAACGAACAGGAGCAGCATGAATGCCGCCGCGGGAACAACCAGCAGCAGCGCCCGGTCGAGCGGCGCGTGGGGCGTGGTGTCTGCGGCAGCGCTCATCCCGGGGCGGCCCCGGCATCCGCCGGATACACCAGTGCGCGCTCGACGGGCACGTAGACGCGTACGGCGTCGTTGAGCGCGGTCGTCACCGGCCCTCGCACGTGGAGCAATGTTCCCGACGGCGTGACCACGTCGAGGAGCGAATCGCGGCCGCAATACTCGACGTTATCCACCCGGCCGGCGATGGTGTTGAGACCGCCGGGCCCCTCGCCGACCGAGATCTCTTCCGGCCGGATCGCGACCATGGCGCGCAAGCCGTCGAGGGGCTGCTTGCGCGCTCCGGTAATCGCAATGTCCTTCCCCTCGAGCGCGACCCGGTCGCCGTCCTGCCGCACGACATCGAGCTCGAGCACATTGCGGTAACCCATGAAGCGCGCGACGTGCAGATCGGCGGGCTGCGCGTAGACCTCCGCCGGCGTTCCGATCTGGTGGACCACCCCGTCCTTCATGACGACGATCCGGTCGGCAAGCGACAATGCCTCGTCCTGATCGTGTGTCACGTAGATCGTCGCGCGGTCGAGCTCGCGATGAATGCGCCGGATCTCGGCACGCGTCTCGATGCGCAGCTTGGCATCGAGATTCGACAACGGCTCGTCCATGAGAATCAGCGGCGGTTCGATGACGATGGCCCGCGCGATGGCTACACGCTGCTGCTGGCCGCCGGAGAGCTGGCCCGGCAGCTTGTGCTCCTGGCCGGTGAGTTGGACGAGCTTGAGCGCATGCGTCACACGCGACGCAATCTCGGGCGGCGCCACACCGCGCATCCGCAATCCGAAGCCGATGTTCCTGGCCGCGGTCATGTGCGGAAACAGCGCGTAATTCTGGAACACCATGCCGAAACCGCGCCTTTCGGGCGGCAGCGTGTCGATGCGCTGATCATCGAGCCAGATGCTGCCGCCGGAAAGCTGCATGAGCCCCGCGATGCAGTTGAGCGCGGTCGACTTGCCGCACCCGGAGGGCCCGAGCAGGCAGATGAATTCGCCCCGTCTAACCGTCAGCGTGAGCTCGTCCAGCGCGTTGAACGCCTTGCCGCCGGCACCGGCGAACCGACGCGTGACGCGGTCGAGCTTGAGTTGCTTGAAGTCGTGTTTCATGGCGGGCCGGTTACCAATGAACGTCGTTCTCGCGGAAGCGGGAACCCAGAGTCGTTGGTTGGCTCACGACACTGGATCCCCGCCTTCGCGGGGATGACGCGGCTGTTTCCGATCGCCGCGAGGCTAAAGCCTCTTGCTCTCGGACAACCGCGTCACTTGGTCTTCTGCGCGCCGACCTGCTGATCCCAGATCCGGAACGCCTCGACCTGCGCCGCGGGCGGCAACGACTGCGTGTGCGGAAACTCGGCGAGCCACTTCTCGTACTCCGGCCGGCCGTACTCCTTGACCGCATCCTGGCTTTCTTTTGGCGCCATCGACAGCGGTACATTCTTCACCGCCGGGCCCGGATAGAAATAGCCCTTGTCATAGGTGTACGCTTGCGCCTCCGGCGTGAGCAGGTATGCCATCAGATCGAGAACCACTGCGACCTTCTCCGGCGCGACGCCCTTGGGGATCACCATGTAGTGCGCGTCGTTGACCCAGGTCATGCCCTTGAACGGCGCAACCTTGTAGTCCTTGGGCACGATGCCGAGGACGCGCGGGTTCAGATCCCACCCCGTCATGGTCACGGTCATATCGCGCGAGCCCTCGCCGAGCTCCTTCATCACCGCACCGGTGCCAGTCGGATAATACTCGATGCAGCTATTGAGATCCTTCAGGTACGCCCACGTCTTTTCCCAGCCGTTGACCGGATCCTTCGGGTTCTTGTCGCCCAGCACGTAGGGGAGCCCCATGATAAAGGTGCGGCCGGGCCCCGAGTTCGCAGGCCGGGCGTAAATCAGGCGATTGGGATTGGCCTTGCACCACGCAAGCAGCTCCTGCGGTGTCGTCGGAACCTGCTTGACCTTCGCAGGGTTGTACTCGAGCAGCGGACCCGCCGGCATGAACGTGACGACGATGCCGTAATCCTGCGCGAGCTCCTGCATCTTCGCTGCGGCGGGCTGATAGTTGCTCGTAAGGTTGGGAAACTTGGCGGCGTAGTCAGGCAGGATCTTGGTCAGGAGTCCTTGCTCGACGCCGGCGGCGAGAAAATCGGTTCCTGTCAGCACCAGGTCAATGTCGCTGCGCCCGGCGGCTTGCATCGCCTTCAGCTTCCCAAGCAACTCCGGCGCGGTGGCCCTGACGATGTTCACCTTGGCGAGCAATTGTGAATGCGTCTTTTGGTACTCGTCGATGGCCGCTTGCGTGAGCGCGAGGTCACCGGCAGGATCGCTGATGTTGATCGTCACCGGACTCTTCGGCATCGCCGGAACCTGCGCCCCGGCCGGCCAGGCGCACAGCGCCACAAGAGCGGCTGCGGCCGCGCGCAGCGCCAGGCGGCGGCGCAGAATTCCGGTCTGATCGACTGTGTTGCGTGAGCTCATGCTGTTCCTCCTAGGTGGCTGCGTTCAGAGCTGGCGGGGCCAGCCTTTCCTCAAGCCGCGTCGAAGCCGTCGGCGCGGCGGTATCTTGATGACGATCATGTTCAGCTGCGCGAGCGCACGCGGCGCGGGATGACGGCCGGCGCGGCGAGATTTCCTTTGTGCGCCGCGGGTCCGCCGTCGTCCACGCCCCGTTGAAATTCGCGGACGACTCGCGCGAGATGCCTGTGCATTGCGGCGCGCGCGCCCTTCGGATCGCGCGCTGCGATCGCGCTCAGGATGGCTGCGTGATCGCGGATCGTCTTCTTCGCGAGCTCGGCCGTATGAAAATGCCGCTGCAGCCGGCCCCACAGCTCGGCGCGCTGATTCCAAAGGCCCTCGACGACGAGCTCCAGCGAACCGTTGCCGGTCGCCTTGGCGATAGCGAGATGGAATTCGCGGTCGCTCGCTTCGCGCATCGCGAAGTCGTCGACCCGTTCTTCCATCCGCTCCAGGCTTTGCCGCAGCAGATCGAGATCGGGCTGAGATGCTTTCTGCGCCGCCACTGCGGCGATCTCGCCCTCGATCAGTTTTCTCGCCTGCAAAAGCTCGAACGGGCCTGGACCCGCGTCGCGCGCAGCCTGGCTCTGCGGCGCGGGCAACGTGACGAAAATGCCTGTGCCGACGCGAACTTCGACCAGGCCGCCCATCTCCAGTGAAATGATCGCTTCGCGCACCGACGCCCGGCTGACGCCGAGCGAGCTCGCCAGCTCGCGCTCCGCCGGCAGTCGCGCCCCTGGCGGAAACTCGCCGCTGGCGATGAGTTGCGTGATCTGGTCGGCGATCTGCCTGTAGAGCCTGCGCGGCTCGACTGCCTGCAAAGGCACGTGAGACTTCCTCCATGGCCGTGGGTCCGGCCCTTGTTTTAGCGTTGCGATCGCGGCACGATCGACGCTTGATCCGGCACTCGACTCGATAGTAGCCAATCGCCTATACTGTGGTCAAGTGGCCTAACCAGCAGACCAGCAAAGTCCGAAGCAGGATACCCCAACTGCGAAACCGCGCCTGCCTCGTGCCGCATCCGCGGCTCGGCGTGCTCCAGCCACCCACAACTTTTTCCATCGGCCATGAAGATCACCACCGCCCGCGTCATCGTGTGCTGTCCCGGGCGAAACTTCGTCACGCTCAAAATCGAGACCGATGAGGGTATCCACGGCCTGGGTGACGCGACGCTCAACGGGCGCGAGCTCGCCGTCGCGGCCTACCTCAGCGAGCACGTCGTGCCGGCGCTGATCGGCCGCGACGCAGGGGCGATCGAGGACATCTGGCAATATCTCTATCGCGGCGCGTACTGGCGCCGCGGCCCTGTGACGATGAGTGCGATCGCGGCGGTCGACACGGCGCTCTGGGACATCAAGGGCAAGCTCGCTCGCCTGCCCGTCTACCAGCTCCTGGGCGGCAAGAGCCGGGACGGCATCATGGTCTACGGCCACGCCAACGGTAACGACATCGCGGAGACGCTCGACGAGGTCGCGCGCTACGCGGATCTCGGTTACAAAGCGATCCGCGCGCAATCCGGCGTTCCGGGCCTCGCCTCGACGTATGGAGTGTCGAAGGACCGCATGTACTACGAGCCCGCTGATGCGGCGATCCCGACCGAGAACATCTGGTCGACTTCGAAATATCTCGATCATGCCCCGAAACTCTTCGACGCGATCCGGGCGCGCTTCGGCTTCGAGCAGCACATCCTGCACGACGTGCATCACCGGCTGACTCCGATCGAAGCCGGACGCCTCGGAAAGGCGCTCGAGCCCTATCGCCTGTTCTGGATGGAGGATCCGACACCGGCGGAAAACCAGGAAGGGTTTCGTATCATCCGAGCGCACACGGTCACGCCGATCGCGGTCGGCGAGGTGTTCAATACCATCTACGATTGCCAGATGCTGATCACCGAGCAGCTGATCGACTTCATCCGCGCGACGGTCGTGCACGCAGGGGGCATCACGCACCTGCGCCGGATCGCGCATCTTGCCGAGCTCTATCACGTGCGTACCGGCTGCCACGGCGCAACCGACCTCTCGCCGGTGTGCATGGGCGCCGCACTGCACTTCGACACCTGGGTTCCCAACTTCGGCGTGCAGGAGTACATGCGCCACACGCCCGAGACCGACGCCGTCTTCCCGCACGCGTACTGGTATGACGAGGGCTACCTGCACCCGGGCGAGGCGCCGGGCCACGGCGTGGATATCGACGAGAAGCTCGCCGCGAAGTACCCGTACAAGCCAAGCGCC
>Ga0066710_100003041_pt1 | contig 14031 bp, 13 predicted proteins | sample GraSoiAngelo_159_FD_79666 | JGI IMG/M metagenome (GOLD analysis project Ga0066710, IMG submission 79666) | Grasslands soil microbial communities from the Angelo Coastal Reserve, California, USA - 14_1009_16_40cm | ecosystem: Environmental > Terrestrial > Soil > Grasslands | place: USA...
CCTGATCACGCCGGACTCGGTCCTCGAGTACGCGTTCGGCGTGGCCTGGTGGTCGGTTGGGGGCGGGGGCGGCGGGGGGGGCGGTGGAGGTGGGGGGGCACAGGCGGGAGGCACGGCACGTCTCCCCATTTCGGTGTTTGCCAGGCTCGATACCGACGGGGGACTGCGGCGGGGCGCATTCGCGATCGGGTTCGCGATCGGCGGCGCCGATCGGGTGGGGGCCGTCATATCGACCCCGGGGAACGTGTCCGGTGTGGATGCCGCCAGCCTGTACGGGCTCTCGACCCGCGCGCCCGGCCGAAGGCGCCGCTAGGCTAACGGCGGCGGCGCGGGTGGACGCGGATTCCGGCGCCGCCGGGTGTCTTCTGTACGCCGACCCGGATGCGCGGACGCTCGGCTCCCAGCTTGTCGAGCTGCGGTGACAACTCCAGCATGTCGCGGAACGAAAGGCTGCGGTAAACGGTGTCTGCCGCCGCCGGACGGGGGCTGGCATTCGGCTCGCGCACGTCGTGCCGCAGCACCAGCCGGAAATACAGCCCGCGTCCCAGGTCCGGAGAAAGCACGGGCTGGATGCTGTCGCGCACGTACGACCGGACCTCCCGCGGCGTCACCACGACCACGCGCCGGCGCGTCACGAGCAGCAGCGTGGTGTCCTCTTCGCCGCCCGGTTGGTAGGCGTATTCCGCGGTGTCGCCGCTCGCGAGGGCCCGCCGCTGCCGCAGCGCGCGGGCGAGACTGTCGGGGATCGGCTCGATCGCGACGATCTTGGGCCGCTTGCTGAACACGGTGTACGCCACCACGGCGGCGCCCGCCACGAACGCGATGAACGCGAGACACCCGGCGACCCCCAGGCCGATCAGCGACTTCAGCGCCATCGCCCTGAGCCGGCGGCGCAGGGGCACGTGTACCTGGTCGCGGGCGGCCGTGGGCAGGGCGTTCACCAGCGCCCGGCTCACCTCGGCGGCGCGCTGGTAGCGTCGCTCCGGCTCCTTTTCCAACATCCGATCCAGCACGACGGCCACTTCGTCGGACACGTCGGGGCGCTCCCGGCGCAGCGGCGGCGGGTCCTGCGTGAGCTGTTTCGCGAGAATCGAGGCGGAGGAGTCGCCGTCGAAGGGCGGCACGCCCGAGAGCATCTGGTACAGCACGATACCGAGCGAGTAGATGTCCGAGCGCCCGTCGACCTTGTCCCCGGCCGCCTGCTCCGGACTCATGTACTGCGGCGTCCCGATCACCATCCCCTCGGTCGTGAGCTGGGCCGCCGTCGCCGCCTGCGCGGCCTTGGCGATGCCGAAGTCGGTGACCAGCACATGGCCGGAACGGTCCAGGAGGATGTTATCGGGCTTTACGTCCCGGTGGACGATGTCATGGCTGTGCGCGTAGGCCAACGCGTCCGCCACCTGGCGCGCGATGCGCGCGGCGTCGCCCACCGACAGCCGCCGGTGCGTGCCGAGGAGCTGGCGCAGGGACGGCCCATCCACGCACCGCATGATGATGTAGAGGACTTCCTCGTGGCGGCCCACCTTGTAGATCGGCACGATGTGCGGGTGCTCGAGCTGCGCGATGGTGCGTGCCTCGCGCACGAACCGCTCGGCCAGCGTCGCCGCCGGGGCGAGATCCAGGTCCAAGACCTTTACCGCGACGTCCCGGCCCAGCGCGAGGTCACGCACTCGGAACACGGCGGCAAAGCCGCCCTGCCCGAGAAGCGGGCCCACGGTAAATTCCGTGCCCAGGGCCTGCTGCAAACGTTCTTGGAGGGCTCCGGTGTCCATGACGGTGGCGAAAGCTAGGATTGCCCGTGGCGTTGTGCTAGGGACTGCGGCACTCACCGCGGCGTGGTTGCTCGCGGTGTGGCCGCCGCCCGTGTGGTGGCGGGACCACACGCCGCGTTGCACGGCGATGATGCGGCGCCGCGAGACCGCGTGCCCGCGGATCCACCCGGTGGCGCTGAGCGATATCTCGCGGCTGCTCCCGCGCATGGTGATCATCGGCGAGGACTGGCGGTTCCGCACGCATCACGGCATCGATTTCGCCGAGATCGAGGATGCCCTCGGCGTCGAGCCGGGCCGCGGCGGGTGGGCCACCGCGCGCGCCGCCTGGGGCAACCGTGACCGCCTGCGCGGCGCGAGCACCATCACCCAACAAGTCGCGAAGAATCTCTATCTGTCGCCGTCGCGCAATCCGCTCAGGAAGCTCAAGGAGGCGGTCACGGCGCTGCGGCTAGAGCTGGCGCTCTCCAAGGACCGCATCATGGAGCTGTACCTGAACGTCGTGGAGTGGGGGCCCGGCGTGTGGGGCGCGGCGGCGGCGAGCGAGGCGTATTTCGGCGTCGCCGCGTCGCGGCTCACCGCCGAGCAGGCGGCGGCCCTCGCCGCCACCCTGCCGCAGCCCCGCACCTCCAATCCCACCTACTTGCCGGCGCGGATGCTCGCGCGGCGCGACCTGATCCTGGCGCGGTACGGCGGTGTGGATGTGTCCATTCCGCCGGTGCCCGACGAGGTGGAGCTCGACTCGCTCCCGCTGATCGCACCAATCCCGCCCATCGTGGTGCCGGTCATACCGCCGGTGAATGACTCGCTGCTGGATTCCCTCAGGGTGCAGACGGACACTGCGCAGGATACAACGCGGACAGGCAAGAACTAGGCAGGTCCTTGCCTTAGTCTACCAAGCGTAGCGGCATCACCAGAGCCATGTAGCTCGCCGGATCGTTCCACCCCACCGGCTCGATGGTCGACGCGCGCTCGGGCGCCTTGAAGGTGAGGCGGACTTCGTCGGTCGGCATGTACTTGAGGATTTCCAGCAGGTACATCGCGTTGAAGCCGATCTCGAGCGGCTCGCCCTCGTATGTCACCGCCAGCTCGTCCTGCGCCTCGCCCAGGTCGGGCGTCTGCACCGAGAACTTGACCATCCCACCCGAGAAGGCGAGGCGGATGCGGTGCGTCTGGTCGCTCGCCACCACGCTCATGCGGCGCAGGGCGGCGGCCATCGCCGCTTTGTCTACTGTGGCGGCCTTGTCGTTCTCGCGCGGAATCACCTGTTCGTAGTTGGGGTACGGCCCCTCGATGAGCCGCGAGAAGACCAGCGTGCCGCCCGCGCGGAAGCCGATGTGGTTGTCGCTCTTGGCGATTTCGATCTCCGAATCGGCGGCATAGAGGCGCCGGATCTGCTCGAGCGCTTTGGGTGGCACGATCAGGTCGGCCGCCTGACCGCCCGTCGCTGGCACGTCCATCTTCGCAAGGCGGTGGCCGTTCGTGGCAACCATGCGCATCCGGTCGGGTCGGAGCTCCCACAGGACTCCGTTCAGGATGGGCCGGCTCTCCTCGGTGGACGCGGCGAACGCCACGTGCCCCACGAGCTTATGGACTACCCCCGCGGGCGCCTTCCATGCCTTGTCGAACTTGACGGTGGGGAAGGAGGGGAATTCCTCGCGGGGCAGGCCCAACAGCTTGAACTTGGAGCGCCCCGACTCGATCGACACCCTGGCTTCACCGGCCGCGGTGACCCGGACGGACCCGGCTGGGAGCTCCCGCGCAATGTCCACGAGCTTCTTGGCGGGCAGCGTCACCGCTCCCTCGGCATCCACGTCCGCGGGAACGGTGGTGCTGACGGCGATGTCCAGATCGGTGCCGGACAGCCGCAGACCTTGCTTGGTGGCCTCGACGAGCACGTTGGCGAGGACGGGCAGCGTCGTCTTGGCAGGAATCGCCGCCGCGACTGCCGCCAAGCCTTCCTGCAGCTGCTCCCGTGTGATCGTGAACTTCATGCGCGCCGGGCGTCTCCGTATGGGAAAGTCTTACTACTTCTATACTATATAGAACTACTAGTAGTAGTAGTAGACAGGGAGGATATGTGGGCAGCGTCGATAAACCGCAACTCCACCGCGACCTGCGTCAATTCCTCGATGTTCGTGCGGTGTGGGCATTGTTGGCGCGATGCGGATAGGCCCGGGGTTTCCCCCACAACCCACAGCCCACGCTTTTTCCCACGCCCGTTTGTTCGTTACAGTGCGGACAACTCCTGTCGCGCCATTTCGACGCGCTCCTTGAACGTCCGGTCCCGCATCATCTGGCGTTCTACCTTGTCCACGCTGTGGATCACGGTGGAGTGATCGCGCCCGCCGAACGCCTGACCAATCTCCACGAGCTGCATGCCCAACATGTCGCGGGCGAGGTACATCGCCACCTGCCGCGGGATCGTGAGCGTCTTGGTGCGGGCCTTGGAGCGCAACCCCTCGGGGGTGACGCCCCACCGGCGCGCGACCACTTCCTGCACGCGGTCGATGCTCGGCGTCGATTGGCTGCCGTACCCCGATCCTTCCTCACCCTGGCGGATCTTGTCCGACAGCGCTTCGCGCGCCAGCTCGAGGGTCACTTCCCGGTTCTTGAGCGAGGCGAAGAGCAGGAGCTTGATGATGCACCCTTCGAGCTCACGCACGCTCGACCGGATGTGCTCGGCAATGAACCGCAGCACGTCGTCGGGGATCGTGAGCTCCAGGTGGTCCTGCTCCGCCTTCTTGCGCAGGATCGCGATCCGATGCTCCAAGTCGGGGTGTCCGATGTCGGCGACCATCCCCCACTCGAAGCGCGAGATCAGCCGGTCCTCGAGCCCCGGGATCTCTTTCGGGGGCCGATCGGACGTCAGCACGATCTGCTTGTGGGCCTCGAACAGCGCGTTGAACGTGTGGAAGAACTCCTCCTGCGTCATTTCCTTCCCTTCGAGGAAATGCACGTCGTCCACCAGGAGGAGATCCACGTCGTTGCGGTAGCGCCGGCGGAACTCCGACATCGTGCGGGCGTGGATCGACTCGATCACGTCGTTGATGAATTGCTCGGCGCCGAAATACTGCAGTCGGGTCTCGGGATTCCTCTGGAGCACGGCGTGCGCGATCGCCTGCATCAGGTGCGTCTTGCCGAGCCCCGTCGCGCCGTAGATAAACAAGGGGTTGTAGGTCTTGCCCGGCGCCTCCGCGACGGCGTGCGCCGCCGCGGCCGCGAGCTCGTTCGACTTGCCGATGACGAACGTCTGGAACGTGTACCGCTCGTTGAGCGGTGTGGTCGCCACCGGGGCCGCGGTCGCGGTCGCCGCCGTCTCCCGCGGTGCGACGAAAAAGTCCATCTGCGGCCGCTGCTGGCGGTCTTCCTGCACGCGGAAGACGACGGTGGTCGGACGCCCCAGCACGCGCTCGGCCGCGCGCGCCAGGAGCGGCGCATGCTTCGTTTCATTCCATTCGGCGGCGAATTGGTCCGGCGCGCCGAGGATCAGGCGGCCGTCATCCAGCGCGATCGGTTGGGCCGGCTCGAGCCAGGTCCTTACGGTCGCTTCGGGAAGTTCACGCCGCGCCTCTTCCAGCAGGCGCTTCCAGGCTTCTTTGACTGACTGCTCCATCGACGATTCGCAAAGGAAGAATGTCCAGCAAGGGCGACCGAAACTACGGGCCCCATGTGGAAAAGTCAACCTTGACCGCCGCTCGGGCGGCGGTGTAGGTTTCGCGGCCTTACTCGAGGAATCTATGGGTCCGTCCTATCGGCCGCGCAATCGGCGGCGCATCAACAAGCACGGGTTCCGGGCGCGGATGAAAACAGTGTGGGGCCGTGCCACCTTGTCCCGCCGGCGCAAAAAGGGGCGCAAGCGCCTCACCGTCCGCTTGCCATCGAAGCATCGGAGCCGATAACGGGCGAGCGGTTTCCGCGCCGCGCGCGCCTTACCCGCGGGGCGGACCTCACCAGCTGCTGGGCCGCGGGGCGCCGTCGCCGCACGCCGCACCTCGACCTGGCCTGGCGCCCGAACCTCGCGGGCCATGCGCGCACGGGGATCATCGTTCCCCGCCATCAGTCCTCGGCCGTGGCCCGCAATCGTTTGCGCCGCCGGCTGAGAGAAATTCTCAGACGCGACGTGCTTTCCCGGCTGCCACCGATCGATCTCGTCATCCGTGCAAAGCGCGCGGCGTACACCGCCCCGTTTGCAGTCCTGCGCGCCGAATTGGCCGACGTGGTGAGCGGGCTCACATGACGCTGCGGCGCGTGCCGCGCCTCATCGTGATGGCGCTGATCCGTGGGTACCAGTCGACGCTAGCGCATCTGGTGTTCACGCAATGTCGCTTCGAACCTTCCTGCTCGCGCTACACGTATGAGGCCGTCGAGCGGTACGGAGCGCTGAAGGGTAGCTGGCTCGGCGTGCGACGGATCCTGCGGTGTCACCCGTTCCACCGGGGCGGTTACGACCCGGTCCCGTAAGGCCAAGACGCCAAGACGCTAAGACGCCAAGGATCGAAACGTGGAACGTCGCGTCATACTTGCGATCGTGCTGATGCTCATCGTGGCGATTGCGCCCAGCTTGATCTGGCCGCCGAAAAGGGCGGACCGGCGGACGGGCGGTCACGCGGACAGTGGTCGCGTGGCCCGAGAGAGTGTGCCTGCGCCCACACCGCCCGCGTCCGCGCCGTCTGTTCGTCCGCCAGTCCGGCCGTCCGCCGTTCCGGCCGAAACAGTGTGGGTCACCTCGCCCCTCTATCGGCTCGGCTTCAGCACCCGGGGCGGCGAGCTCGTGTCCGCCCAGCTCCTGCAATATCAGTCCTTCGCCCCAGGCGATTCTGCCCGCCCGGTGCAGCTCGTCCCGGCCGACCGCCCGTTCCTGGTCGGCAAGCTCGTGGCGCAGGGTGGGGGTGACACCGTCTCGCTCGCCGACTGGACCTTCCGGCCCAGCGTGGCCGCCCTCACCGTCAACGGTCCCGCGACGCTGCGGTTCGAGGCTGAGCGTGCCGGCTCACGGGTGAGCCTCGAGTACGGCTTCTTCCCGGGCGACTACCGCTTCGACGTCCACGGCTCGGTGGGGGGATTGGGCGGCACCGGGGCCGTGTTGGTGATCGAGCTGGCGGATGGTCTGCGCTCGGTCGAAGTGGACTCGCTGGACGACTACCGGCACTACTCGGTGGTCACCAAGGCGGCCAAGACGGAGCGTACCGACTTCTCGTCCCTCGATCCCGGCGAGCGGGCGGTGTTGGACGGGCCGTTCGAGTGGGTGGGCGTCAAGTCGAAGTATTTCTTCACCGCCGCGCTCGCGCTCGAGGAAGGCCAGCCGAAGTTCGGTGGGGCGATCGCCGTCGGGGGCCCGCGGACCGGGAAACCCGCCACCCGCGCCGCCGTCGCGCTCACGCTGCCGGTCCCGCCCGCGGGCACCTTTCAGTATCAGTTGTACATCGGGCCGCTCGAATACCGTCGGCTGGCGGCTGTCGGTCACAGTCTCGACGACGCCAATCCCTACGGGGGCATCTTCCGGCCGATCATCCAGCCGGTCTCCGTGTTCGTCGTGAACATCCTGCTGTGGATGCACGAGCGGCTGCATCTGGCGTACGGCTGGGTGCTGATTTTCTTCGGGGTCCTGGTCCGCGTGCTGCTCTGGCCGCTGAACCAGAAGGCGATGGAATCTGGGATCCGGATGCAGGCGGTGGCCCCCCTCATCAAGGAGATCCAGGACCGGTACAAGAACGAGCCGGAGCGGCTGCAGAAGGAAATGCTGCGCGTGTACAAAGAGCATAAGGTCAATCCGTTCGGCGGCTGCCTGCCGATGCTCCTGCCGATGCCGGTGCTGCTGGCCTTGTTCTTCGTCTTCGCCAACACCATCGCGTTCCGCGGTGTGCCGTTCCTGTGGCTGCCCGACCTGTCGCGCCATGACCCGACGTACATCATCCCCCTGATCATGGGGCTCTCGATGTTCGCGCTGTCCAAGGTGGGGCAGATCGGCGTGCCACCGAATCCTCAGACGAAGATGATGTTGTACACGATGCCCGCGTTCATGACGTTTCTGTTCCTGCGGTTCGCCGCGGGCTTGAATCTGTACTATGCGGCGCAGAACCTGTTCAGCATCCCACAGCAGTACCTGATTGCGAAGCGGCGGCTGCGCGATGCGCCGGTCGCCCGTCCGCCCGCGAAGACCTAGGCTGCTTTCCGACCCCATCGTCGCGCTCGCGACGCCGCCCGGTCGCGCCGCTCTCGCGCTGATCCGGTTGTCGGGCGCGGGCGCTTTCCTTCTCGCCGCACGCTGCCTCCACCCATTCCATCCCACCCCTCCGCGCACCGTGTTCCGCGCGCGGCTGGCGCATCCCGCCGCCGGCGAGCCGGTCGACGACGTGCTTGCGACCTGCTTCGCCGCGCCGCGGTCCTACACCGGCGAGGACCTGGTCGAGATCTCGACGCACGGGGGCCTGGTGGTGCCGGCGGCGGCGGTGGCGGCGCTGGTCGCGGCGGGCGCGCGCCCCGCGGAGCCGGGGGAGTTCACCCGGCGCGCGCTGTTGAACGGCAAGATGGATCTGTTGCAGGCCGAAGCGACGGGGGACCTGATCGACGCGGGCTCGCCGGCGCAGCACCGCCGGGCGTTGCGGCAGCTCGAGCGTGGGCTGTCGGACCGACTCGACGCGCTCCGCCAGGAGATCCTCGATCTCGAGGCGCTGCTGGCGTACGAAATCGACTTCCCGGAAGAGGATGAGGGGCCCGTGAGCGAGCCCCGCGTGCGTCGCGCGTGGTCCGTCGTGCGGGGGCGCGTGGCCGAATTGCTCCGGACCGCCCCGGAGGGCGAGCGGCTGCGCGAGGGCGCGTTGCTTGTGATCGCGGGCCGCCCCAATGCCGGCAAGTCGTCGCTCTTCAATGCCTTGCTCGGCGCGGAGCGGGCCATCGTGACCGAGATTCCCGGCACGACGCGGGATGCCATCGAGGCCCACGCGGTCATCGAGGGGTTCCCGTTCCGGCTCGTGGACACGGCCGGTCTCCGCGACAGCGAGGAGCGCGTCGAGAAGATCGGCATCGGGGTGGCGCGGCGCTATCTGGCCGCGGCGGATCTCGTCCTGTTCTGCCGAGACGCGGACGGGGACGACTTCCCCGCGGATCGCGCTCCGGTCGTGGAGGTCGTCACGAAGCAGGACTTGGCTGACCGCCCGGCCGCCCGGCCGCCCGACCGCCTGACGGTCTCGGTCGTCACAGGTCAAGGGCTGCCGGAGCTTCGGCGCCGGCTTGCCGAGGTCGCGTTCGGACGGCTGCTCGCGCTGGGGGACGTGGAGCCGGTGGTCACGCGGGCACGCCACCGCGCCGCCCTCGAGCGTGCGCTGGGCGAGCTAGACGGGTTCCGGGCGGCGCGAGACGCCGGCGTCGACGCGGCGGCGGCGGCGACACATTTGCGGGCCGCCATCACGGCGCTCGACGATCTCATCGGCGTCGTCACACCGGACGACGTGCTGGACCGCGTGTTCGCGACGTTTTGCGTGGGGAAGTGAAACTGGGGGCTAGGGGCTAGGGCCTAGGGGCTCGGGATGTTCTCCCCCTAGCCCCCAGCCCCTAGTCGTCACGGGCCGGTCACGAATTTCTTCGGGGTGCCGCGCAGCGCGCTGCCGGCGGGCGGGCGCCACAGGGCCGTCTGCTCGATGAGTCGCGCCAGCTCGACGTCGCTCGCCGTCACCCCGCCGGCGCTGTGCGTCCACAACTTCACCCCCACCTTCCCCCAGCTCACGGCGAGGTCGGGGTGGTGGTCCGCCCCCTCGGCGAAGAAGCCGATCGCATTCACCAGCATCAGCGTGGTGGGCCAGCCGTCGGTCTGGTACTCCCGCACCAACGCGCCGCCCTCGAAGCGCCAGCCCGGCAGCGTTTTGAGGCTGCCGGCGATGTCGGCAGAGGAAAGCGGCGCGGGAACGGACTTGGCCATGGTGGTGCCCTCGGTGTTCAGTCCAGGGTCTCGCGGTAGGTCGCCGACTGCCCGAAATTCTCCTCCACCTCGATCTCGATCGCCTTGAGGTGCACCGCGCGTTCCCCGGCCGCCAGCTCCGTGCGCAGGCGCCCGGCCAAGTATTGCGCCAGCATCTCGACGGTGGTGTTGGGGAGCGGGAGAAGCACGCAGTCGCGTTTGGGAAAGACGTATCGAGGCCGGCCGTCATACGCCACACGCACCGCGTCGCCCTCCTCCGTGATCGTGAGCTTGGGGTTGTCGCGGGGCAGCAGGACGCGGTGGTCGAGCTCGTCGGTGAGCCGCTTCATCAGGCGCTTCAGCGCCACGAAATCGAGGACGTACCAGCTCTCCGGCTCGAGCCCGCCCTCGACCACGATGCCGGCCCGGTAGTTATGCCCGTGCAGGGCCTCGCACCGGTGGCCGGACAATGTGATGAAGTGGGCGGAGGCGAAGACCAGATCCTCCTTCGTCACCGTCACCTTGAACTCGCCGCGGGTGCCCATAGTCGGGAAATCTACTCGGGCGGCGGCGCTCCGCCGGTGGCGACCCGCCACACCTCGTCGGCCAGCCACTCGAGCCGCTGCTGGGCGTAGTCCAGCTCGGCGGGGGTCATCGCCTTGGCGCGACGGGTGATCTCGCGCGTGTGCGTGAGCAGGTCCTCCAGCACTTCCCGCAGGGGCCGATTCCGGCGGCGCTCCGGCGGCGCCTTCCTGGGGCGCGGGCTCATGCGGTCTGGATGCCCAAGGCCCGGTCGTCCGCCTGCCTCAGCTCCTCGGCCGCGGCGCGCACGGTCGAGGCGGCGCCGTGCTCGGCAAGGTAATTCTCGACCAGGCGCAGCCCCAGATAGTATCCAGAGCGCTCCGGGAGCACTTTCCCCGACACGAGGCGCGCCGCCGGGCTCATCCCACCCGACAGGTACCGGAGCCGCAGCCCCAGGCCGCGGGCGTCGAGTTCCGGTGCGGCGGCGCGCCGCAGGAATGCGTCCAACTCTCGCAACCGGCGGTACTGGCGGCGCGTGTAGCCGAGATACTCCCACGGTTCGAACCCGGGCGCGATGGCCTGTGCCGCGGCGACGGCGGCACCCTCGTTGACCAGCAGCTCGCGTAAGGTCGCGCGCGACCCGGTCTCCCAGTAGTCGTAGTACCCGCCCAGGTCCGTCACCAGGCGCCGCAGCTCGGCGCGGCTCGTGGGGGCCGTGTAGCGGACGGCATGCGCGACCTCGTGGGCGATCCACAGGGGCAGGAGGTGCGGCGCGAGCCCCATGCCGTAGGTCTGCGCGTTGGCCCGCCCGGTGAAGTGCTCGAGGCACACGAACGCGATCGCCCGGCCGCCGACCACCAGCTCCCCCGCATTCGCCGCGCCCACGCCGACCATCACATAGAGGTCCACAGGGCAATCGGCCTCCAGCAGCTCGGTCGCGCGGCGCAGCGCCTCCTCGGCAATCGCCACCGGGTCTACGTCCTCGAGCAGGCGCCGCAAGTCCGTGCGGTCGGCGCGCAGCGCCGCGGCGACGATGTGCCCGGCGTGCGGCGAGTCGGGGTCGAGCACGTAGTTGTGCCAGTACGCGGCGAGAACGGGACGGTGGCGATCGAGGTACTCGTCGTAGGCCGCGGCGGGATCGGGCGCAGCCAGTACCGAGAGGAATTCGGGCACGAGATTGACGAGCATGGAGCCGAGGCCGCCCCAATTTGGGAAGACGTGGGCTCCCTGACAATGTCGCTGCTCGTCGACACCGACTTGACATTTCGGCGCCGGCCGGTCCGGTGACCGGCCGTCGCGGTCGGTGGTCAGCGACGTCAGCGCTTGTCGCGCATGCGGCGGCTCATCTCGGTGAGAAACTTCCGCTCCGCGGGGGTGAGGCTTTCGATGCCGGTCGCGGAGATCTTGTCGAGCACGCGATCGATCTCGGCGTGGGCCCGCGCGTCCGCACCGGGGCGCGGCTTCGTGCCCCCCGCCCCGGCCGGAGCGCTGCCGCGCGCGGCGCGCGGCAGGGGTGTGACCAGCACGTTCGGCTCCGACACGCGCCGCAGGTGTCGCTCCGCCCGCGCCACCCGCCAATCCTGGCTCTTGAGATACAGCAGGGCGGCCGCGGCGCCGCCCAGGTGGGCGAGGTGCGCCACGCCGTCGTTGCCGTTGAAGGGCGGCAGCGCCAGGAGCAGCGAGATCGCGACGGCGAATGTCACGAGCCACTTCGCCGGAATGGGCATGGGGAAGGGAAAGACGAAGATCGGCGCGTCGGGCCAGTACCAGGCGAACGCGAGCATCAACCCGTAGATCGCCCCCGACGCCCCCACGATCGGCCGGGCCATCGGCACGAGCATCATCAGGAGGAACGACAGCGCCGCGCCGCCGAGCCCGCACAGGAAGTAAAAGCCGACGAACGAACGGCTGCCCAGCCGCTCCTCCACCGGTGCTCCGAAGATGAACAGCGCCAGCAGGTTGAACGCGAGGTGCAACGGCCCCGCGTGCAAGAACATGTAGGTGAGGAACGTCCACGGCCGTTGCAGCGCGAGCAGCGGGGTGAAGCCGAACGCCTTCACGAAGCCCGGCGAGGTGAACAGCGTCACCTGGAGCAGGAAGACCAGGAGGTTCGCGACGAGCAGGCGTCGCACCCACGGGGTCAAACCGTACATCCGTTGTGGACCCATGTGGTCCTCAGCGTCTCGGCGACTAGGCCTCTTTGTTATGCCCGCGCGCGGGCCCGTTGTTCCGCGCCAGGCGGCAAATGCGCTCGCAGAGGTCCGGGAACTCGATTCCCGCGGCCCGCGCCGCCTGGGGGTAGAGGCTGGTCCGTGTCACGCCCGGCAGGGAATTCGCCTCCAGACAGAAGATGTCGCCCTCCGGGCTCACGCGAAAGTCGACGCGCGAGTAGCCCCCGAGCTTCAGCGCGCGGTGCGCCATCAGGGCGTACTCCTGCAGCTGCCGCGCGAGCCGCGTCTCGATCTTGGCGGGGAAGGTCTCTTCGGACATGCCCGGCGTGTACTTCGACTCGTAGTCGAACAGCTCGTGCTTCGGTACGATCTCCCCCACCGGAAGCGGCACGTCGGCCAGGATGCCGACCGTCAGCTCCCGCCCCGGAATGAACTGCTCCGCCATCACCTCGTCGTCGTAACGCCCGGCGAGCTGGACCGCGGCGTCCAGGTCCTGCGCCTTCTTCACGAGCGTCAGCCCCACCGAGGACCCCTGCTTCGACGGCTTCACGATCACCGGCCACCCCAGCGCCGTCGTGATGTCTTCGGATGCGACCGGCGCCATGAACCACGCGGGCACGGGGACCCCGGCGGACCGGAACAGACGCTTGGAGAGATCCTTATCCATGGCGAGCGCGCTCGCGAGCGGCCCGCTTCCAGTGTACGGCACGCCGATCACCTCGAGGATCGCCTGGACGGTCCCGCCCTCGCCGGGCCCGCCGTGCAGGGCCACGAACAGGACGTCGGCGCCGTGCACCACGGCCAGTTCCGCCAGGCCTTCGGATAGTATCTTGCGCTCCCGCTCTTCGAGCTCCGCGACCGAGGGTGGCGCGACGCCGACCGCGCCGCTCAGGGCCCTCGTCTCTTCCTCCGGGTCGAGCAAGCCCGTGGCGGTGTCCACCACGTGCACGTCGTGACCCCGGGTCCGGAGCGCCGCCACCACCTGGGCCGCGCTGGCGAAAGCCACCGCCCGCTCCGCGGTGGCGCCGCCTGTGAGCACGGTGATCCGCATCAGCCGATCCCAGCCAGCTGATGCAGCAGATCGTAGCGGGTGACGATGCCGATCATCTTACCGTCGCGCCGCACGAGGGCAGCCGGCGTCCCGCGCGACAGCAGCGCGGTGAGCCGGTCCACGGGCCAGTGGCTGTCGACCACGGGGTAAGGCGGATCCATCAGCTCGCGCACGGGGCGGTCGAGGACCTTGGCGTCCTCGATCGCGCGCGCCATCAGCGCCTGCTCCGACACGGCGCCCACGCCGTCGCTGCCCTCCAGGACCGGCAGTTGCGACACGTTGTAGGTGCTCATCAGGTTCAGCGCCTGGCGCACCGAGGCTTCGGGCGCGACGTGGATCAGCGCCGGCGCGCCGCTGTCCTTCGCCTGCACCAGCCGCGCCACGGTGAGCAGCGCGTCCTCCAGCAGCTGGTTCTCGCGCAGCCACTCGTCGTTATAGACCTTGGAGAGATACCGCTCGCCGGTGTCGCAGAGCACGGTGACGATGCACGCCTTCGGATCGTCGAGCCGGCGGGCGACGTCGAGCGCGGCGACGATGTTCACGCCGGTCGAGCCCCCGGTGAAGAGCCCCTCTTCGCGGGCGAGCCGTCGTGTCATCAGCATGGCGTCCTTGTCGGTGACG
>Ga0066710_100003042_pt1 | contig 14031 bp, 13 predicted proteins | sample GraSoiAngelo_159_FD_79666 | JGI IMG/M metagenome (GOLD analysis project Ga0066710, IMG submission 79666) | Grasslands soil microbial communities from the Angelo Coastal Reserve, California, USA - 14_1009_16_40cm | ecosystem: Environmental > Terrestrial > Soil > Grasslands | place: USA...
GAGGCGCTGCGCTCGGCTCAGTCGCTCGCGCAGTCCAAGCTCGGCGGCGTATCAGGGCTTGGAGATCTCGGCAGCCTCGGCCTGCCGGGAATGTAGTCAGCGCAGGCCGAGCGACTCGCGCCACTCGCGGCGCAGGTCGCGCTCGCCGCGCCGCGCCCGCTCGACGATCGATCGGACCTGCTCGGTCATCGAGATCGGGTCGAACGGCTTCGTGATGTAGCCCACTCCCCCCAGCTCGTACGCGCGCGCTTCGTCGCTGCGCTCCGAGCGTGCCGAGAGGAAGAGAATCGGGATCCCGCGCGTTTCCGGCTTCGCCCGGAGCTCCTCGGCCACACGCCAGCCGTCCACCTCGGGAAGCATGATGTCGAGCAGGATGAGGTCCGGGCGCTCGGCGCGGGCAAGCGCAAGAGCGCTTTTGCCGTCCTCCGCTTCGAGCGTGTCGAAACCGGCTCCCTGGAGGTTGAGCCGGCAGACGAGCCGGATCGCCTGCTCGTCATCGACGATGAGGATGCGGCCTGCACTGATCGCACGCGATTCCGAACCGCTTTTTGCGCCGCGAGGGCGCCCACCGGGCTCGCGAGAGCCGGGTTGTTCGACCGCCCGTCCTTCGTGGGGCCTGGAAGGCTCCCCTGGCTTTCGCTCACCAAGCCGCGGCCGTACCGGTCTCGCCGGCTGCGGCAGTCGAGATGGGTGGACCCTCGTGCGGTTCAGGATGACTGAGACTACAGTTTGGATTCGACCGGTGGAAGCGTGAGCGCGGAAACCGTCAACAACGTCCTCGGCTACTTCAGCGCGGCTGTGTTCACGGCTGTCGGCCTGGCCGCCCTGGTCTTCTGGCGGCGCCGCCGGGACAGGCCGAGCCTCTGGGCCGCTCTCTCCTTCGGCACCCTCGGTGCGGTCGCCCTCGCGGGACAGGCGCTGCCCCAGGATCCGAGCACCGGCCTGGAACAGGTGCTCCAGCGGCTGCTGATCGTCGCCCTGGTCCTCTTCCCCTACCTGCTGTACCGGTTCACAACGGCCTTCGACCCCCCTTCGAATGTGCTGGCCTGGACCGTGGCGCTGTCGACGGCGGCGCTCATCATCTGGACGGTCGCGTTACCTCACTTCCCGAAGACGAACGAGCATCGCTCTGCCGCTTTCAACGCGTACCTGGCCGGGCTCGTCGTTCAGTTCGGGGTCGTCTCGATGATCGCGGCCTTCCGGCTGTGGCGAGCGGGCCGGGGGCAACCGAGCGTCGCGCGCAACCGCATGCAGATGCTTGCGATCGCCGCGACCGCGCTGACGGCGGCCCTGTTCTTCGCGGTCGTGACCCCCCAAGACGAAGCCGGTCTCCAGATCGGCACGTCCGTCCTCGGGCTCGTCAGCGCTCTTGCTTTCTTGCTGGGATTTGTGCCGCCCGGGGTGGTTCGCGTCATCTGGCGGCGAGCGGAGCAGGAGCGCGTCCGTGACGCGATCGGAGCCCTGATGGCTGCCTCGACCCCGGAGGAGGTGGCGGCGAATGTCCTGCCGCCGATGACGAGGCTCTTCGCCGCGCGCGCGATCTTCCTGCTCGATGCCGACGACAACGTCGTCGCGATTCACGGCTCAGACTTGCCAGCTCCCCCGAAGGGGCCCGATCTCCTGCGGCTCGAGATCCCGGGCGGATGCCTCGTCGTCTGGGCCGGACCGTATGCGCCCTTCTTCGGAAGCGACGAGATCGAGCTCCTTCAGTCGCTCGGCGCCCTCACAGGCCTGGCGCTCGACCGCTCGCGGCTCTTCGTCCGTGAGCGCGAACAGCGGCTCGAGCTCGAACGCGCGGACGAGCTGAAGACGAACTTCATCGCCCTCGCCGCGCACGAGCTCCGCACGCCGGTCGCGAGCATCCACGGCGTGGTCAGCACGCTCGACCGGCTCGGAGACCGGCTCTCGGAAGACGACCGCGCTGAATTGGACGATGCGCTCCGTTCGCAGACCGAGCGTATGCGTGGGCTCGTCGATCAGCTTCTCGACCTCTCCAGGCTCGAGGCGGAGAGGGTCCCGATCCACCCCGTCCCGCTTCCTGTCCGAGCCGAGATCGAAGAGCTCGTCGCCGCCTCCGGCGACGGGCGCACCGCCGAGGTCGAGATCCGGATTCCCGACGACCTCGAGGCCGTCGTCGACCGCACCGTCTTCGAGCGCGTCGTCTCGAACCTCCTGACGAACGCCCTCCGCCACGGGCGATCGCCGATTGTCGTGACTGCCGCCCAGAGCGACCGCCATTTCCGGCTCGCCGTCGAAGACAGCGGCAACGGCGTGCCGCCGCAATTCGTAGAGGACCTGTTCGAGCGCTTCAGCCGCAGCGAAGAGGCCCGCGCCCGCGGGCTGGGCGCCGGGCTCGGCCTTGCGATCGCCCGGTCGTATGCGCGTGCCCACGGCGGAGATCTCGTTCACGAAGCCGTTCGGCCTCACGGGGCGCGGTTCGAGCTCGTTGTCCCGGTCGGCCGGGCATCCGCCACCCCTGGCTAATCTGACCAGGTGTTCTCCCCGTCCGTCGAGAACCTCGTCGCGCAGCTGACCCGCCTACCGGGCGTCGGGACGCGCACGGCGCACCGCCTCGCTTTTCATCTCCTCCGCGTGCCGAAGGACGAGGCGGCGGCGCTCGCGACGGCGATCGAGGACGTGAAGGAGAGGGTGCGGTTCTGCTCCGAGTGCGGGAACCTCACCGAGGAGGACCGGTGTGAGATCTGCCGCGACGAGCGCCGCGACCGCGCCCTCGTGTGTGTCGTCGAGCAGCCCGTCGACCTCGTCTCGCTCGAGCGCACGCACGAGTACCGCGGTCTCTACCACGTGCTCGGCGGAGCGCTCTCCCCGATCGACGGGGTCGAGCCCGAGCACCTCCGCATCGACGAGCTGATGAGCCGCGTCGAGCGGAACGGGATCGAGGAAGTCGTCCTGGCGACGAACCCGAACATGACCGGCGAGGCCACGGCCGCTTATCTCGCCGACCGGCTCCGCGGCCGCGTCCGCGTCACTCGGCTGGCCAGCGGCCTCCCCGTCGGAGGAGACCTCGAGTACGCCGACGAAGTGACCCTCGGTAGGGCTCTGACAGGCCGAAGGGAGATGTAGAGCCCAGCCGTAAACTTCCGCCCATGGCTACGACCGAATACGAGGCCCTCCCCACGCTGGTGGAGGAAGCCGGCACGACGCGCGCCGGCACGCTCGTCATGAAGTTCGGCGGCACGTCGGTCGCGGACACCGAACGGCTAAAGGCGGTCGCGCGACGCATCGTCGCCGCCCGCGAGACCGGGAACCGCGTCGTCGCCGTGCTCTCGGCGATGGGCGACACGACCGACGAGCTCGTCCGAATCGCACACGAGATCTCGGCTCGGCCGAAGGCGCGCGAGCTCGACATGCTGATCTCGGTCGGCGAGCGCGTCTCGTGTGCCCTCTGCGCGATGGCGATCCACGATCTCGGGCACGAGGCGATCTCCCTGACGGGGTCTCAGGCGGGGATCGTCACCGACACTGCGCACGGCAAGGCGAAGATCGTCGACGTTCGCGCGCGACGCATCCACGAGGCGCTCGACGCCGAACGGATCGTCCTCGTCGCGGGATTCCAGGGAATCTCGACGGACTACGACATCACGACCCTCGGGCGGGGCGGCTCCGACACGACGGCCGTCGCCCTCGCCGCGGCGCTCGGCGCCGAGGCCTGCGAGATCTACACGGACGTCGAGGGCGTCCACACCGCCGACCCGCGAGTCGTGCCCGAGGCTCGCAAGCTGCACGCGGTCAGCTACGAGGAGATGCTGGAGATGGCCTCCTCGGGGGCCCGGGTGCTCCAGCTGCGGTCCGTGGAGTTCGCGCGCAACCACGATGTCAAGCTGCACGTGCGGTCGAGCTTCTCGGAGGCCGGCGGCACCTGGATCCGCGAGGAGGACCAGAGGATGCTCGAGAAGGCGATCATCTCAGGCGTGACGCATACCGTGGAAGAAACGGTCTACCGGGTGGAGGGCGTCACCGCTGCGCGGCTCTTCGGGGCACTCGCTGACGCGGGGGTCAACGTCGACACGGTCGCCCAGACCGGCAGGGAGATCGTCTTTTCGGCGCCCGACCGAGGGGAGGCCGACGCTGTCCTCGACGGCCTCGGCGTTCAGTGGTCGCTTCGCGAGGATCTCGGGCAGGTGAGCATCATCGGCGCAGGCATGAGAAGCCATCCGGGCGTCGCCGCGAAGACGTTTGCGACCCTCGAGGAGCTCGGCATCGAGCCGCAGCTCGTGACGACATCGCCGATCAAGATCGGCTGCTTCGTGCCGCGCGACCAGGTCGAGCAGGCGGTCCGGGCACTGCATGCCGCATTCGAGCTGGACAGCCCCGAAGCGGCAAGGCCGCATGACTGAGATCCGGATCGGCGTCGTCGGGGCGACGGGCGCCGTCGGCCGCGTGACGCTGGCACTCCTCGCGGAACGAGGCTTCGGTCAGGTGCGGGCGTTCGCGTCGTCTCGCTCCGTCGGGGCCAAGGTCCCGTACGGCGACGACGAGCTCGAGGTCGAGGAGGCAACGCCCGAGGCACTCGCGGCGGGCGACCTTGATCTGTGCTTCTTCTCGGTCGGGAGCGGGCCGAGCAGCGAGCTCGTCCCTGCAGCCGTCCGGGGCGGTGCGGTCTGCGTCGACAAGTCGTCCGCTTTTCGGCTCGCCGACGGAGTGCCGCTCGTCGTGCCCGAAGTGAACGGCGAGCGCGCGACGGCGCACGACGGCATCGTCGCGAACCCCAACTGCTCGACGATCCAGCTCGTTTGCGCGCTTGCGCCGCTGCATCAGGCGGCGGGGCTGCGCCGGGTCCGCGTCGCCACCTACCAGTCGGCTTCCGGGGCGGGCGCAGATCGAATGAAGCGGCTGCAAGAGCAGACCGCGGCGGACGGCGACGTCGTCATGGACTGGGACTTCGACGGCGAGGAGTCGGACGAAGAGTCCAAGCTGCGCGCCGAGACTCGGAAGATCCTCGAACTGCCCGAGCTGCCGTTGAGCGCGACCTGCGCGCGGGTGCCGGTCCTCGTCGGACATTCACAGGCGGTCTGGGTCGAGACGGAGGAACCGCTCTCACCCGAGCGCGCGTGCGCGCTGCTCGAGGCAGCGTCGGGGGTGCGCGTCACCGAGCGTCCGACGGCGCGAGACGCCGCCGGCGGCGACCAGGTGCTTGTCGGGCGGATCCGCCACGACACGGCGGGCGAGGGGCTCGCGCTCTGGGTCGTCTGCGACAACCTGCGCAAGGGCGCCGCCTTGAACGCGATCCAGATCGCCGAACTGCTGCTGGCGCGGCACGCTCTCGCAGCCTAGGGCCCTGGAGGAACGGGCGCCGGCGCGGGCGAGAACGCCTCCTTCACCAGCCTCAGCACCTTCGCCCGAGTACCCTCGGCGACGGGCTGGAGGCCGCCGAAGTCGAGACGCGCGAGCTCGACCCGCCCCACCGACCGGACGGTCTCGAACCCGAAATCGGAGAGGAAGTCGCGCGGAAAGACCGTCCGGTGCACGAGAAAACGCTCGTACGGCGACTCGCCCTCGGGGTACCGATACGCGAAGGTCTCGAGCGCCCGCGCTCGCTTGTCGCGGGCGTCGCCGATCGCAGCCAGGAAAAGGGACTGCATGACCCATGGGCTCGCGCGGTCGAGCAGGTACGCGCACGTGACGAGCACGGCGTCCTCCGAGGGCGGCCCAGCAGGCAGCTCCCGCGCTCGCGGAAAGAGGTCGGCCGGCCCGTACTGCATCGACCCGATGACGGTTCCGTCGTCGTCGTGGTAGACGGCGCCCCAGGCCCCCCACTCCGTCTCGGCCTTCTCGATCCAGCGGCGCTTGTCGATGCTGCGATCGCCCCTCGACTGCCACCAGACGCAACTCTGGCAGACGGACGGCGCCTCCTCGAGCGTCACGCCGGTCAGCCCGGCGACGCGCGTGCTCACGACCCTGATTGTAGAACGAGCTCGGTCGCCTCCGGCCGGGCGAACAAGCGGAACGGGACGAAGGTCGTGCCGAGCCCGGTCGAGACGTGCAGCACCCCGCCCGGCCGCCTGTAGAGCCCTTCCGCGTACGTCCAGCGCAGGTGGGAGAGCCGGAGCTTGCCGCGGCCGTAGGGGATGCACACCTGGCCGCCGTGCAGGTGGCCGGCGAGGACGAGATCGAACACTCCGGCCGGCAGCTTGTCGATCACGCTCGGGTAGTGGCAGAGCAGGATGCGGAGGTCGGCGTCAGGGTCGGCGAGCTGATCGGGCCGAGCCGTGCCGCGCCGGTAGGAGCGCGGGTCGATGCCGACGACCTGCACGCGGCGGCCGCGCAACTCGACGGTTCGCGCGTCGTCCTCGAGGAGCGTCGTCGAATCGAGATCTGCGAGAGCGCTCGGCTTCGAGAACGGGTCGCGGGAGATCGCGAAGTCGTGGTTCCCGAGCACGGCGTAGGAGCTCGGCAGCAGCTGGAGCAGCCCCCGCAGCCGGGCCTCCGCGCTCGGACGAGAGAGGAGGTCGCCGGTGATCAGCGTCAGATCCGGCTTGCGAGCCGCCGTCCAGCGAACCGCGCGGTGAACGGCACGCTCGCCGCGGGACGGGAATCCCAGGTGAAAGTCGGAGAGATGAGCGATGCGTAGCCCCTCGAGCTCCGACGGCAACCCGGGCAATCGCACTTCGAGCGTCCGCAGCCGCACCCAGCCGGCCTCGAACTGCCCCCACCCTGCTGCGGCAAGCCCGAGCACCCCAAGCGTGACGAGAGGTCTCTTCACGCGAGCATTCTGGACCGTGCCACGAAGGCGCTCTGCGCGTTGGAGGGCCGGACGCGGCACGCTGCGGCGACGTGCCGCGCCGGCAGTTGGGGCCTGCCCGAAGCGCAAAAAAGATATGCGGGCTCTCGGAGCTAGGAGGGCTTGGCGGAACGTTGCTCGTCGCCGGGGGGCGAGCAGCGCGGCCCGGCGGCACAGCGCTGCGTTGCGCCAAGCCCTCCTAGACCTCGAGCTTGTCGAGGACGGGCTTGACCGAGACGACGTGCCGCTTGAACTTCAGCTCCGAATCGTCGAGCCCCGCCGCCACGCCGATCAGCTGCGAGAGGTGGAGGATCGGCATGTGGAAGTCGCGGCCGGTTGCCTCCCGGAGCTTCGATTGCCAGGCGTCGAGCGAGAGATGGCAGAGCGGGCACGGCGTCACCATCGCGTCCGCCCCGGCCTCGGTTGCCTGCTCGATCGGCTGCAGGAGCTCGCCGAGCGCCGTGGCCTCCCGCGCCTGGATGATCGGGAAGCCGCAGCACTTGATCTTCGCCGGATAGTCGATCGCCTCTCCCCCGCAGGCGTCGATGATCGCCTCCAGCGAATGCGGCCGGTCGGGGTCCTCGAAGCCGAGCAGCTTCGAGGGGCGCAGGATCTGGCAACCGTAGAAGGGTGCCACCTTCAGCCCCTTGAGCCCCTTGTGCGCAACCTCCTTCAGGCGCTCGTAACCGTCCCCTTCGGCAATCAGCCAGAGCAAGTGCTTGACCTCGATGTTGCCGCTGTACGGCGGCACGCCGACGGTCTCGAGGTTGCGGTTGACGCGCTCGCGCAGCTCGTCGTCGTTCTTCAGCTGCCAGTTCGCCTGTCGCAGGTTGAGCGTGCAGACGTTGCAGATCGTCATCAGCGTGTCGGCCCCGGTCTGCTCGCCGTAAGCGAGGATCCGCGCATTCAGGTGGAGGTAGTAGTCGGGCTCCGCCTCGTGGATGTCGCCGGCGCCGCAGCAGGTGACCGCGTCGAGCTCGTCGAGCTCGATGTTGAGCTTCGGTGCGAGTGCCTGAGTCGAGCTGTCGAGCTCCTTCGCCGAGAGCGACGCGAGACAGCCCTTGTAGTAGGCAACTTTCATCCTTCTGCGGGGGGCGGTTCTTCGCCGGAAGTGATCTCGGACGCGTCACGCCGTGCGCCCTCGGCCTCGACGTGCTCGATCCGGGCCAGCCCGCGCTCGCCCTGGACGATGCCGAGCGCGCCGTCGCGACCCTGTTCCTTGACGAGGTTGTAGAGGGCGCGCGCCTGATCGACCTCGGCCGCGACGTGGATCGGCCCAGGCGGCGGCACCTTCCCGCGCCGAGCGAGTGCCAGCGCGAACTTCGTCTCTTTCAGCGCGCCGAGAATGCCCTGTGTCTTCGGAACGAGCTCGGTCTCGCGCAGCCAGCCGGTGGTCTTCGCCGAGGTCACGAACCATTTCGCGTGCTTCGCGCCCAGGTCGTGGTCGATGCCCTCCTTGATCGACTCGGCGCCGAGCTTGGCGATCGCGTCCCGCGGGTCGACGCCCTTCGGACAGCGCTCGTTGCAGAAGTAGCAGCGGGTGCAGTCCCAGATCCCATGCTCATCGTTGAGCGAGTTGAGCCGGTCGATCTCGTCGTGGTCGCGCGCATCTCCGACGAACCGCATCCCCTTGGCGAGCGCGGCGGGGCCGAGGAAGTCCGGGTCGGCCTCCATCGCGTTGCACTCGGAGACGCAGCAGCCGCACATGATGCAGAGGGACTCCTTGCGGATCACGTTCATCTGCTGCTGCGAGACGACCCGCTCGCGCTCGGAGGCCTCGTCGTAGCCGGGGTCGAGCCATGGCTTGACGGCCCGGATCTTCTGCCAGAAGGGGCTCATGTCGACGACAAGGTCCTTGATGACCGGCAGGTTCCCCATCGGTGAAATGACCGGGACGTGGCCGGAGTCGACGATTGGCTTCATCCGCTCCTTGCAGGCGAGGATCGCGCGGCCGTCCATGCGCATCCCGCAGGAGCCGCAGATCATCATCCGGCAGCTCTTGCGGTACGCGAGCGTCCCGTCGTGGCGGTCCTTGATGATGTCGAGCACGTCGAGCAGGCAGGCCCACTCGGGCGCCTCCACCTCGTAGGTCTTCAGCTCGCGCTCGCCGTCGCCGTCGACCCGCCAGATCTTGAGCGTGACATCCATTGTCGGGCCTTCCCAGGTGTGGGCTGCGGGTTCGGTCATCCCGTGTCCTCGACACACCAGACCGGCTGCTGCTTCTCTCCGCTGAGTCCAGGAGCGGGGTGCGTCGCCGCCTGACGGGGACGGCAAGGCGGCGTGACGTGCACGTCCACGCCGAAATCAAAGTAGTCCCGGACCCGGGGAGACGCCTCGCCGGCGGGACGCTCCAATCTATGGACGATCTTGTTCTCGTCCAGCCAGATCTCGACCCAGGCCTCGGGATTGTCGGTGTCTTCGGGCGACGGTACGTAGCGGTAGTGGGTCGTGCTCACTCCGCCGATCTTCTCCGGCCCGACGCGGTCGAGGGTGCCGTTCGAGCTGAGGGTTGCAAGCAGCTCCTGCGGCCGCTGGAACAGGTCGGGGTCGCAGAAAGCGGACCCGTATTCCGTGACGCGCCAGTGTTTCCAAGTCCCGCCGGCATCCCGATGGAAACAGTCATCGCCGACCTGCAAGAGAGAGCCGCTCGAGCCGCGGTAGCTCGAGTCTCTCCAGCCTTGCCTCGTCGCCCAGTCGAACGCGCCCTTCTCGACCTCGTCGGCCTTCTCGCCCTCGACGACGTAGTTCGTCACGTCGCGAAAGCGGGCGCTCGAGCCGTCGACGGCTCGCGCCTCGGCCGGTTGTCGCGCGGGACCGCACGCGACGGGAACCGTCAGGACTGCAACGGCGAGCGCACCGGGCATCGCAGCGGCGCGCATCAGTAGGTTCTCTCCTGCGGCTGCCACTTCGTCATCGTCACCGGCTTCCAGTCGAGCTTCGGCTTCCCGTCGACCCAGTGCACGAGCGTGTGCTTCAGATAATTCTCGTCGTCGCGCTCCGGGAAGTCGTACGGCCGCGCGTGCGCGCCCCGGCTCTCCTTGCGCGCCAACCCCGACACGACCATGCAGTCGGCGAGCTCGAGCAGGAAGCCGAGCTCGAGCGCCTGCGTGAGGTCGTTGTTGAAGACGTCGCCCTTGTCGTCGACGACGACCGACTCGTAGCGCTCGCGCAGGTAGCCGACGATCCGCTCCTGCTCCTGCATCTGCTTCTCGCGGCGGAAGACACCGAAGTTCTCGTGCATCGTCGACGCGAGCTCGTCCCGGATCTTCCAGGGCCGCTCTCCGTCGCGTCTACCCAGCAGTTCCTTCAGCTCGCGCTGCGAGTCGGCCTCGATCGAGGGCGGAACAGCCACGGTCGTGTGCGTCAGGGCCCAGTCCGCAGCCGCCGCGCCGGAGCGCTTGCCGTACGTGATCGTCTCCATCAACGCGTTGCCGCCCAGGCGGTTCGCGCCGTGGACGGAGACGCAGGCGCACTCGCCGGCCGCGTAGAGACCATCGAGCTCGGTCTTCCCCTCGACGTCGGTGTCGACGCCGCCCATGTGGTAGTGCGCGCCGGGCCGCACCGGGATCGGCTCGTGGATGGGATCGATACCCGCGAAGACCATCGACAGCTCGCGCGTCCCGTGGAGAACTTCGAGGATCTTCTCCGCGCCGAGGTGGCGAAGGTCGAGCAGGACGTTGCCCTCGACGCCGCGCCCCTCGTCGATTTCTGTCTGCTCTGCGCGCGAGATGACGTCGCGGCTCGCCAGCTCCATCGCGTTCGGCGCATAGCGCTCGAGAAAGCGTTCGCCCTCGGCGTTGAGGAGGTACGCGCCCTCGCCGCGGGTGCCTTCTGTGATGAGGACGCCGGTCGGCGACAGCGTCGTCGGATGGAACTGCATCATCTCCATGTCCTTCAGCGGAACGCCGACCCGCAGCGCGATGGCCATCCCGTCGCCCGTGCAGGCGTACGCGTTGGTCGTCCCTGTGTAGAGCCGGCCCGCGCCGCCCGTGGCGAGGATCACCGTCTTCGCGCCGATCGTCTTAAGGCCGCCGTTGACGAGATCCCAGGCGATCACGCCCTGGCAGCGGTCGTCGTCGACGACGAGCTTCCAGGCGAAGAACTCCTCGTAGACATCGAGATCGCGCTTCATCACCTGCTCGTAGAGGACGTGGATCAGGACATGGCCGGTGATGTCGGCCGCGTAGGCAGTTCGCGGCTCGCCGGCGGCGCCGAAAGGCCGTTGCGCGATGCGGCCGTCCTCCGTCCGGGAGAAGACGGCGCCCCAATGCTCGAGCTGGTAGACGTCGCCGGGCGCGTCGTCGCACAGGATCTGGATCGCGTCCTGGTCGCCGAGGTAGTCCGAGCCCTTGACCGTGTCGTAGGCGTGCTTCTCGGGGTCGTCCTCGGAGGCGTTTCCAAGCGCGGCGTTGATGCCACCCTCGGCTGCACCGGAATGGCTGCGGACCGGGTGGATCTTCGAGATGAGTGCGACGTCGGCGCCCAGGTCGTGCGCCTCGATCGCTGCGCGCATGCCGGCCAACCCGGCGCCCACAACGAGCACGTCGTGTGTTGCCTCCACCGGTTAGAGACGCTATCGAAAGGGGGAAGCGCCACGCCTTGTGACAGCTGGGGCAAAGCGGCAGCCGATCCGGGAGGCCACGGGCGGCGCTGTCGCATCGCCCCATCGGCATCGAGTGGCCAAGATCGTTTTCCCTGCGTACCGTTAAGATTGCGCGTCTCGCCCGTTTCCCGGAGGAGTTCGCCGCAGTGGCCAAAATGCTTTTCCGCCTGCCGAAGGCGGCCAATGTCGTCGAGAACCCGAGCCCCGACGAGGTCAAGGAGCTCGCGGCCAGGATGTCGAACGCGCGGCCGACGCGCTACGGCAACCTGAACGTCCAGACGGAGGTCGTCTCGCGCTCGAAGCGCTCGACGTTCATCGTCACCGACGAGCCCGACGGGCAGAACCAGTCGATCACGAGCGAGGAGGGTCTGCGCTGGGCGGAGGCCCAGGACGAATACATCGCCGAGCAGGAGATGATCCAGATCGACGGGTACATCGGGAACGATCTCGATTTCCGGACGCCGGCGCGGCTCTTCATCGAAGCCGCGAACGCGAACATCGCCGGCATGCAGCAGCAGCTCTATTTCGACCCGGACGGTGACGTCCACGAGCCTGAGCTGACCGTCGTCTACACGCCGAACCTGAAGGCCGAGGGCTACCCCGACGATCGGCTGATCGCGGTCGATCTCGAGCAGGGTGTGACGCGCATCCTCAACTCGGACTACTTCGGCGAGTCGAAAAAGGGCGGCCTGCGCATGTGGAACAAGCTCGTCTACGACCGGGGCGGGTTGCCGCTGCATGCGGGCTGCAAGATCATCCCGACCCGCCGCGGGCGCCGTGTCGGCCTGATCGTCGGCCTCTCGGGGACGGGCAAGACGACGACGACGTTCACCCGGCAGAACGGCTCGCTCCCGGTCCAGGACGACTTCGTCGCCTGGATGCCGGACGGCCGCATCATGGCGACCGAGAACGGCTGCTTTGCCAAGACCTTCGGCCTCAATCCCGAGGACGAGCCGACGATCTACGGAGCCGTCACCCAGCCCGAGTCGTACCTCGAGAACGTCTCCCAGCACGGGGACGAGGTCGACTTCTACGACACGAGCTACACGCCGAACGGGCGCGCGACCTTCCCCTTCCGCGTGATCGAGTCAGGCGTCGAGGAGGAAATCGACGAGGCGCACTTCCTGCTCATCCTCAACCGCAACGAGAACATCATCCCGGCTGTCGCCAAGCTCGAAGGCCCGCAGGCCGCGGCCTTCTTCATGCTCGGCGAGACCCAGGGCACGAGCGCGGGCGGCGCCGACGAAGCCGGCAAGTTCCTCCGCGTCCCCGGCACCAACCCGTTCTTCCCGATGCCGCACGACCTCCAGGGGAACCGCTTCCTCGAGCTCCTGGAGGAGCACCCGCTCGAGGTCTATCTCATGAACACCGGGCGGGTAGGCGGGGGCGAGGACGACGAGCGCTCGAAGAAGGTCAAGATCAAGCACTCCTCGGCGATCGTGAAGGGCATCGCCGAGGGCACGATCGAGTGGGTGCAGGACCCCGACTTCGGCTACATGGTCGCGGCCTCTGTGCCGGGAATCGACGAGGAGAACATCGACATCCTCCAGCCGCAGCGCCTCTACGCGGCGACCGGCCGCAAGGAGGAGTGCGGCGCGGGCATCCAGCGCCTCAAGGACGCCCGCGCCGAGTTCCTCTCCAAGTTCCCGAGTCTCTCCGAAGAGATCGTCGAGTCAGTCCACTAACGGTTTCCGTTTCCGTTCTGGTCGTCGCAGCCGGGATTCTCATCGATGTTGCCCGGCGCGTCCTCGTCGCAGAGCGGCCCCGTTGACAGGGCAAACGTCTGGTCGAAGCCGGCCAGCCTCGCCTGACAGGTCCCCGTGGGGCACGACCCCGTGATGTTGGTCTCGGAGAACGAGGCGTAGGCGATGCCGCCGTCAGTCGTCGTCCCTGTCGGGGCCTGGATCTGCGCCTCGTAGCGCGTCTGGGTGTTCACCTCGACCACGGTCCCGTGGCCGTCGAAGAAATCGAGCACCGGAAAGAGAGTCACCTGTTCGCACGTGCCCTGGGTCCCGCTCGTGGCCTGGGGATCGAGCGTCTTCGTGCCGGTGATCGTCGTCGCTCCGGAGACGATCGTGAACGTCTCCTGGAAGCTCTCGACGGGCCCGGCGACAGTGCCTTCGTTCCCCGGCCCCGGCGGATGAGCACCCGGCAGCGTCTGCGGGCCGATCGTCAGCGTCCCGCTGAGCGTGAACGTGCCCGGGTAAGGGCCGGTGGCAGCGCCCGAGGCCGTCCAGCTCACCGTCGAGGTCGCTGCCGTATTGCACGAGTACGTCGCGGCAAAGGTCTCGGGTGGGGCCAGGAGATCCTCGAGCTCGAGCGTCGGCCCGACCGCCTGCGCTGCCGCGGCCCCACTCAGCGCTGCGGCGCAGACAACGGCGATGCACACCATCCATCTCGTCATCTCGTCCTCCTCTGCAAGGGGTCTGTGACAAAAGAACGCAACTGAGGGGACGAAAGTTACGGGCAGGCAACGGGTGCGGGCGCCCGAACACAGGAGAGTGTCCGACCGCGCCGCGATCGAACGTTTCCTGGCGAGCCCCGCCCTGTCGGCGGCGACCCGCAAGGCTTATCGGGTCGACGTCGAGCAATTCGCGTCGTGGCTGCGGGCCCGCAAGACCCGAGTCGAGGAGGTCGACGCGGCCACGCTGAGCGCCTACACCGCGGAGCTCGCCGCCGCCCGGCC
>Ga0066710_100003045_pt1 | contig 14027 bp, 15 predicted proteins | sample GraSoiAngelo_159_FD_79666 | JGI IMG/M metagenome (GOLD analysis project Ga0066710, IMG submission 79666) | Grasslands soil microbial communities from the Angelo Coastal Reserve, California, USA - 14_1009_16_40cm | ecosystem: Environmental > Terrestrial > Soil > Grasslands | place: USA...
AAGGCCGGCAAGACCGCCCAGGCGGCGACCAAGTAACCCATGCGCTCCATTCATCAGATCAAAACCCAGGCGCACCGGCGCTACCGCCGTCACCTCCGCGTCCGGAAGAAGGTCGCCGGCACGCCGGAGCGGCCGCGGCTGGTGGTGTTCCGTTCCTCAAAGCACATCTATGCGCAGCTGGTGGACGACACCCGCGGCGTGACGCTGCTCGGTGCCTCCGACCGGACCGAGGGCATCCAGCCCGAGGCCAAGGGTAAGACGGGCAAGAGCTTCGCCCTGGGGCAACTGATCGCCGCCAGAGCGAAGGCCAAGGGCATCGCACGGGTCGTGTTCGACCGCGGCGGGTACCAATACCACGGGCGCGTGAAGGCTGTCGCCGACGGCGCCCGCAAAGGCGGATTGGAGTTCTGATGGTCAACGATCAAGAGCAGCAGACGGCACCGGAACCTCCTGTTCCGGCTGCGACCGCCTCTCCCCCTCCCCCTCTCCCTCCCCCTCCCACCCTCCCGTCGGAAGCCGGCAGCGAGCCGACCCAGGAGCAGCGCGGTGGCGGCGGGGGCGGGGGGGGAGGGGGAGGGGGCGGGGGCGCAGGACGGGGCCGGGGGCGCGGTGGGCGCGGTGGGCGCGGTGGCCGGGGCGGTGGGCCGGGCGGTGGCCGCGGCGGCGAGCGGCGGGACGACCGCGGTGGTCGCGGCGAAGGCGACGGCTACGTCGAGAACGTCATCGCGATCAACCGCGTGGCCAAGGTCGTCAAGGGCGGTAGGCGCTTCAGCTTCAACGCGCTGGTGGCCGTGGGCGATGGGAAGGGCAACGTCGGCGTGGCGACGGGCAAAGCCAATGAGGTGAGCGAGGCGGTGCGCAAAGCGGTCGAGGCCGCCCGGCGCCGCATGGTGGACATCCCGCTCACCGGCGGCACCATCCCCCATGAGATCGTGGGCGACCACGGCGCGGGGCGGGTGCTGCTCAAGCCCGCGGCCTCGGGCACCGGCGTCATCGCCGGCGGCCCTGTGCGCGCAGTGTTGGAATGCGCCGGGGTGCGCGACATCCTCACCAAGAGCTTGGGCTCCACCAACCCGCACAACATGGTGCGGGCCACGATGGACGGGCTGAAGCGCCTCACGACCCCGCGCCGCGTCGCGAAGGAGCGGGGTATCGAGGTGGAGGCGATCCCGTACAAGGCTCGGCAGGAAGCGACGACCCATGGCGCGTAATCCCCCGACGCGCCGGTACCGCAAGCGCAAATCCGGCCGGGACCCGCAGCTGCCGCCCGTGAGCAAGGGGAAGCTCCGCATCCGCCAGATCCGCTCAGGCAGCGGCCATCCCGCCCTCCTGCGGCGTACGCTGGAGGCGCTGGGGCTCAAGCACCATCAGGACATGGTGGTCCAGCAGGACCACCCGGCGCTCCGCGGGATGCTCTACCAGGTCCGGCACCTCGTCGAGGTGACGGCCGAGCAGGAGGGGAAGTAACCGATGGCGACGGCGAAGCGACGGGCGAAGCCCAAGACGAAGTCTGCAGCCGTAGCGAAGCTGTCGCTCCACGACCTCAAGCCCCCGCTGGGCTCGCACCGCGCGCGCATCCGCAAGGGGCGCGGGCCGGGCTCGGGGATCGGCAAGACGGCAGGCCGGGGCGGTAAGGGGCAGACGGCGCGCAGCGGCGGGGCGACGCGGCCCGGGTTCGAGGGCGGCCAGATGCCGCTCATCCGCCGCATTCCCAAGCGCGGCTTCACCAATCCGTTCAAGCAGCCGGCGCAGGTCGTGAACGTACGGCACCTGGGCCTGCTGGCCGACGGGGTGGAGGTGACGCCGCACACGCTGTTCGGGGCGGGGCTCGTGCGCCGTCCGGACCATCCCATCAAGCTGCTCGGGATGGGCGACGTGCAGCGCAAGTTCGTCGTGAAGGGCGTCGCGGTGTCGACCTCCGCCCGCGCCAAGATCGAGCAGGCGGGCGGCACCATCGAGGGCTGAGCGCGTGACCGGTCCGCAACTTCCCAACCTGTTTAAGGTGCCGGAGCTGAAGGAGAAGCTCCTCTTCACGTTCCTGTGCCTGCTCATCTACCGCATCGGCGCGCATATCGCGACGCCCGGCGTGAATGTGCAGGCGATGGCCGACTACATGCGGAACGCCGGCCAGGGGACGTTGTTCAGCCTGTACGACCTCTTCGCCGGCGGCGGGTTCGGCCGGGCCACGGTGTTCGCCCTGGGCATCATGCCCTACATCTCCGCGAGCATCGTCTTCCAGCTCGCCGGGCCGGTGTTCCCCATCATCGAGAAGATGCAGCGCGACGAGGAGGGGCGGAAAAAGCTCACCCAGTGGACGCGCTACCTCACCGTGGTCCTCTGCCTCTTCCAGGCCTACGGCTACGCCCTGTTCACCGAGACGCAGATCCCCGGCGCCGTAGCCACGCCGGGCTTGGCGTTCCGCCTGACGACGGTGTTGACGCTCACCACGGGCGGCATCTTCATCATGTGGCTGGGCGAGCAGATCACCGAGCGGGGGATCGGCAACGGCGCGAGCCTCCTGATCTTCTTCTCCATCGTCGAGCGGATCTGGCCGGAGACGCTACGGACCATCGAGGCGCTGCAGACGACCGGCAGTGACCTCACGATCTCGAAGCTCCTGGTGGTGCTGGCAGTGATGGTGCTGGTCGTGGCGGGCACCGTCGCCGTGACCGTGGCGGCGCGTCGCATCCCGATCCAGATCCCGCGCAAGGTGATGGGCCGCGGGCGTATTCGCGAAGGGCAGAAGACGTTCATTCCGCTGCGCATCAATTCCTCCGGCGTGATGCCGATCATCTTTGCCCAGTCGATCATCATCGTGCCCGGCACCCTGGCGCAGTTCAGCAACGTGCAGTGGCTGAAGGACTTCTCCAGCTACTTCAACTATACGTCGCCCGCCTACCTGTTCACGATGGCCGTGCTGATCGTGTTCTTCGCCTACTTCTACACGTCTATCATCTTCAACCCGGTGGACCTGGCGGAGAACCTGAAGAAGCAGGGCGGCTTCATTCCGGGCGTCAAGCCGGGGGCGGCGACGGCCGACTACATCGACGCGGTACTGTCGCGCATCACTCTGCCCGGCGCGCTCTTCCTCACCGTCGTCGCCATTCTGCCGATCGTCGTGAGCAACATGCTCAACATGCCCTTCGGGTTCGGCGGCACGGCCCTCTTGATCGTGGTCGGTGTGGCGCTCGACACCGTCCAGCAGGTGCAGCAGCACCTCCTGCTGCGGAACTACGACGGGTTCATGAAGGAAGGCCGCGTCAAGTTCCGCGGCCGGCAGCAGTGATTGCTCTGTGTTCATCCTCATCCTCGGCGCGCCGGGCTCTGGCAAAGGCACCCAGGGCAGGATCCTGGCCGAGCGGCTCGGTCTGCCGAAGATCACCACGGGTGACATCCTCCGCGCCGCGATGAAGGCGGGCACTCCGCTGGGGATGCAGGCCAAGAAGTTCTATGACGCGGGGAAGCTGGTCCCAGACAGCGTCGTCCTGGGGATGATCAAGGACGAGCTGGCGCGACCCGAGGCGAAGGACGGCGCCGTGCTCGACGGGTTCCCACGCACCGCGGCGCAGGCGGAGCTGGTCGATAAGACCCTCGCCGAGCGGATGCAACGGCTGAACCACATCCTCCTGCTCGACGTGACCGAGGAGGAGCTGGTGAAGCGGTTGCGGGCCCGGGCGGCTACGGAGGGCCGGTCGGACGACACGCCCGAGGCCGTCGCGGAGCGCCTCCGCGTCTATCAGATGGACACCGCCCCTCTCATCGCCCACTACACCACGCGCGGCATCGTCCACCGTGTTCCGGGCATCGGGACCGTCGACCAGATTGCCGAGGAGATCAAGCGGATCATCGGGCGATGATCACGATCAAGTCGCCGCGGGAGATCGAGACGATGGCGGCGGCCGGCCGCATCGTCGCGGCGACCCTTGCGCTGGTGGCGCAGCACGTCGCGCCGGGCGTGTCCACGGAGCACCTCGATCGCCTGGCCGAGGAGTTCATCCGTAGCCACCCCGGCGCGCGTCCCTCGTTCAAGGGGCTGTACGACTTCCCCGCCACGCTGTGCACGTCGATCAACGACGAGATCGTGCACGGCATCCCGTCCCCCAAGCGCATCCTGACGGAGGGCGACCTGCTGAGCGTGGACGTGGGAGTGTGGCTCGACGGGCTGCACGCGGATTCCGCGGCGACCTTCCCCGTGGGGCCGGTGAGCGCCGCAGCCGAGCAACTGCTGCGGGTCACCCAGGCCGCGCTCCAGGCCGGCTTGGGGCAGGCGCGCGCCGGCAACCATGTCGGCGACATCGGCTCCGCGGTCCAGCAGGTGGCGGAAACGGCGGGTTTTTCGGTCGTGCGGGAGCTCGTGGGGCACGGCATCGGGTCGAGCTTCCACGAGGAGCCCCAGGTACCCAACTACGGGAAGCCCAAGCGGGGTCCGCGCCTGGTGGCGGGGATGACGATCGCGATCGAGCCGATGGTGAATGTGGGCGCCCCTGAGATCCGCACCCTGGACGACAAGTGGACCGTCGTGACGGTGGACGGCTCGCTCTCGGCCCACTTCGAGCACACGGTGGCGATCGGGCAGAACGGGGCGCCGCCACGGATTCTCACTCTCGCCGACTGAGCTCCTCGGCCTCCTCCAGCAGCGCCTTCCCCAGCGCTGGCTCCGACAGCGAGGCCACGTTGATTCGCACGTTTTCGGCCGCCCCGGCCAGGGCCGCCCGCGCGAGCGCGTCAGCAACTTTCGCGTCCGAGCGTGCGCTCTTGTTGCCGAGCTCCCCGATTTCCTTCGCCAGGGCGATCAGCCGCACCGCGCCGCGCGCCACAGCCAGCGGCGTCTGCGCCGCGCCGACCAGCGCCTCGTCGATTGCCCGCACGCGCCTGACCCCCCCTCCCGCCCCCGCCCCCGCCTCCTTGGGGAGCTTGTAGGCTTCGCTCACCTTGGCAAAGGCGGCCGCGTCGTCGTCCACGAGCCGTCGCAGCTGGGCCCGCAGCGCCTCCGCTTCCGCCAAGATCTCCCGGGCGCGGGACTCGACGGCCGCGTAGGCTTTGCGACCGACCGTGAGCCGGGCGACCATGGCGACCAGCGCGCCCGCCAGGGCGCCGGCTAGCGCCGCCGCACTGCCGCCTCCCGGCACGGGGGCTGAGCCGGCCAGGTCCTCCATCCAACCGTCGAGCGTCGGACCTTCGGCCGCGCGGATCTTCGCCTCGAGCAGGTGGTCGGCCGCATCGGGCAGCTTCAGGAGCGTCGCCCCGGCGCCGAGGATCCCGCGCTCGGGGATCAGGCCGACCACCTCGCTCTTCACCACGCCGACCCCGCGGCGGTGCGCTTCGCCCTCGACGGCGGCGAACACCGCCGCGGGAGGGGTGACGTCAATGTCCAGCAGATTCATCGAGACCTGCGCCTGCCCCCCCACGTCGAAGCCGCTCGCTTGGACGGCGGGGAGGCCGCCGCTGGACGTGCGGATCGTCTTGGCGATCTCCTTGGCGATCGCGACGTCCGCCGTGCCCAAGTAGATGTTGTAGGCGACCAGGAAGGGCCGCGCGCCGATCGCCGTCGCCCCCGCCGTCGGGTGGATGCGCTTCGGCCCGACGTCGGGCTCGGCCGCGGGGTCGGTGCCGATCCGCCCACGCAGCCCCTCGAATTCCCCCTTGCGGATATCGGGGAGCCGCTCGCGCTCGGGGCGCCGGGCGGCCTTCGCGTACAGATAGACCGGAATGGCCAACTCCCGCCCCACACGCTCGGCGAGCTGGGCCGCGAGCGCCACGCAGTCGTCCATGGTGACGTCGCGCACCGGCACGAACGGCACGACGTCCGTCGCACCCATGCGAGGATGCTCTCCCTTGTGCCTGGTGAGATCGATGCGCGCCGTCGCCACCTGCATGGCGCGGAACGCGGCCTCCACCGCGGCAACCGGCGGCGCGACGAAGGTGAACACCGAACGGTGATGCGACGCGTCCGCCTGCACGTCGAGCAGCTTCACGCCCGCGACGGCTACGATGGCTGCGCGCAGCGCGTCCAGCACGGCCGCGTCTCGGCCCTCGGAGAAATTCGGTACGCACTCCACGAGCGGTGCGGGCATCGTGATCCTCGCTACGCGTTCTCCAAAAGCTCCATCAGCCAGCGGTGCAGCGCGGGGTTTCCGGCCACGATCGACCCGTGGCTCAGCACCGCCGCGCTTCCCTCGAGCGTCGTCACGACCCCCCCGGCCTCCCGCACCAGCACCACGCCGGCCGCCACGTCCCATGGGGCCAGGGTGAGCTCCCAGAACGCGTCGAACCGGCCGTCCGCGACGTCGGCCAGATCGAGCGCCGCCGACCCCGCACGGCGGACACCGCTCGTCGCCCGCACCACGGCGGCCAACTGCCGCAGGTAGCGCTCCAGCCCTTCGCCGTTCAGCTGCTTGAACGGGAACCCGGTGCCGACCAAGGCGCGCCGCGGTTCGGTCTCCCTGGACACCGCGAGCCTCCGGTCGCCTTGCCACGCGCCCAGCCCCGCCGCGGCGTGATAGACGAGGTCGCGCGCAACGTCATGTATGACCCCGGCGCACAGCGCACCGTGCACGGCGCACCCGATGGAGACGGCGTATTGCGGGTAGCCGTGCAGGAAGTTCGTCGTCCCGTCGAGCGGGTCCACGATCCACACGACCTCGGCGTCGCGTTCGGCCGAGGGACTCAGCTCCTCGCCCACCACGCGTGAGCCCGGCACGCGGGTCGTCAGCGCCTCGGCGACGAGCGCTTCCGCCGCTCGGTCGACGTCAGTGACGAAATCGTGCCGCGACTTCTCCGTCCAGGCACCCGGCGCCGGCGGCAGAGTCTCGCGGACGAGGCGCGCGGCATGGGACGCTGCCGCCATCGCGACATCGACTAAGTCTTTGAGATCACGCACCTTGCGGCGTTCCACCCCCGGCCATAGGTTGAGGGCCCTATGGCGCGCGTCTTCAGCGGCATCCAGCCCTCCGGCGAGCTACACATCGGCAACTACTTGGGCGCGGTGCAGAACTGGGTCAAGCTCCAGGACCTGCACGAGTGCCTGTTCTCCGTGGTCGACCTCCACGCCATCACCCAGCCTTACGAGGCGGGGGGCCTGGCCCAGCGCACCGAGGAGATGGCGCTCAGCCTCCTGGCCGCGGGGCTCGACCCCGACAAGAGCACGGTCTTTGTGCAGTCGCACGTCGCCGAGCACACCGAGCTCAACTGGCTGCTCACGATTGTGACGCCGCTCGGCGAGCTTGAGCGCCAGACCCAGTTCAAGGACAAGTCGCAGCGTCAGGAGAGCGTGTCCGCCGGGCTGCTGAATTATCCCGTGCTGCAGGCCGCCGACGTCCTGCTTTACAAGGCTACGCTGGTGCCCGTCGGCGAGGATCAGCTGCAACACCTCGAGCTCATGCGCGAGATCGTGCGCCGCTGGAACGCGCGCTTCGGCGCAGACTTCTTCCCGGAGCCCCAGGCGCAGCTCTCCACGGCGCGGCGCGTGCTGGGGCTCGATGGGCAGGCCAAGATGTCCAAGAGCCTGGGGAACACGATCGGCCTGTTCGACCCGCCCGACTCGATCTGGGAGAAGCTGCGGCCGGCGGCCACCGACCCCGCCCGGAAGACCCGCAAGGACCCCGGCAACCCCGACATCTGCAACGTCTTCACAATCCACCAGGGGTTCTCGGCGCCCGCCGTGCAGGCGGACGTGGCGCACAAGTGCCGAACCGCCGGGTGGGGGTGCCTCGACTGCAAGCGGGTGCTGGCGGACAATATGATAGCGGCCCTCACTCCCATGCGCGAGCGCGCCGCGGCCCTGCGCGCCGACCCGCGCCGCGTCCGCGACGTCCTGCGGGCGGGAGCGGCCAAGGCGCGGGCGTTGGCGCGGCAGACGATGGCGGAGGTGCGGCGCCGGATGGGGCTCCTCCCCGCGGAGGCCTGATGCCAGAGTTCATGAACCAGATGGTCGAAATCTTCCGGCTCGAGCTGCTGCTCCAGCTCGGGCTCGCGACTCTTCTCGGCGGGGCGATCGGCCTCGAGCGCGAATTGGGTGGCAAGCCGGCGGGTCTGCGCACCAACATCCTTATCTGCATGGGTTCGGCCCTCTACACCCAGCTCTCCCTCGCCCTCGTCCACGGCAGCGCGGACGCCTCGCGGGTGGCCGGCCAAATCGTGACCGGCGTGGGGTTCATCGGCGCGGGCACCATCCTCCACGCCCGCGGCGCCGTCGTCGGGCTGACCAGCGCGGCTACGATCTGGGTCGTCGCGGCGATCGGCGTCGCGCTCGGCGCCGGCCATTACCCGGAGGCGTTGCTCTCGACCTTGATGGTGCTGGTCGTGCTCCAGGGCCTGGGCCGGATCGAGATCGTCGTCGAGCGGCAATCCGCGCACAGTCATCTCACCATCCACGCGCGGCCCGATGGGGCGCCACTCGAGGAGCTGGAGACCGTGGTGCGCCGGACCGGCCTCCAGATCGCCGAGCAGGCGAGCCGCCGGGAGAACGTCGACCTCGTGATCGAATACGACCTGCGAGGCCCCAAGCGTCTGCACGACCAGGTGATGATTGCGCTGCTCCACCACCCGAGCGTGCGGACGGTCTCGACGGGCGAGTGACGCGTCGGCTGGTGGTGGACCTGCAGGCGCCCCGCGCCGCCTGGCGCGCTCCCGCGGCCGCCGTGCGTGCCATTCGGGACGCGCTCGGCGCCGGCTGGGAGGTCGTGCCGGTGGACGCGCCGGCACCGTCCGACAGCGACGGCGGCTCCGGCTCGCCGGAGAGCCTCGTCGCGGCGCGCGGCGCCGAGATCTACCTGGGCTACGGCGTGCCGGCCGGCGTGCTCACTGCGGCCGGCGGCACGCTGCGCTGGGCCCACAGCGGCACGGCGGGCGTGGGCGCGAGCCTGCCGCACCTGCGCGGCAGCGGCGTCACGCTCACCAACTCGGCGGGCGTCCACGCCGAGCCCATGGCGGACTGGGTGGTCGCGGCGATCGCCTATTTCGCCCGGGGACTCGATCGGATGCGCGCGGCACAGGACGCCGGGCAGTGGGCGAAGGACGAGTTCGCGGACCTGCAGGTGCCGGTGCGGGAGTTCTGTGACCTGCGCGTCGGGGTGTTCGGGCTGGGCGGGATCGGCACCGCCGTGACGCGCCGCGCGCTGGCGCTCGGGATGACGGTGGCCGGGGTGCGGCGCCGGCCGGAGCAGGGCGGACCCGCCGGCCTGCGCTGGGTGGGCGGACTCGACGCGCTGGCCCGTCTCGCGTCCGAGAGCGACTGCTTCGTCATCGCCGCTGCGCACACGAGGGACACGGCGGAGGCGGTGGGGCGGGCGGTCTTGGAGCGGCTGCCCGACGACGCCATGGTGATCAATGTGTCCCGCGGCTCGCTGCTCGACGAGACCGCCCTCCTCGAGCGGCTCGCCACGGGCCGGCTCCGCGGAGCGGCACTGGACGTGTTCCGCACGGAGCCCCTGCCGTCCGGGCATCCCTTCTGGAGGCATCCCCGGGTGCTGGTCAGCCCCCATGTCAGCGCCGTCTCGACGCGGTTCTGGGAACGGGAGCTGGGGCTGATCGTGGAGAACATCCGGCGCTATCTTGCAGGGGCGCCGCTCCGCAACGTGGTGGACTTGGAGGCCGGGTACTGAATGGAGAAGATCATCAAGGCGGCGGTCGATCGCGGCGCCTCGGACTTGCACATCAAGGCGGGCGACGTATTCCGGGCGCGCATCGACGGCAAGCTGGTGCCCCTCACAAAGCAGCGCCTCACGCCCGAGCAGACCAAGGCCATCGCCCTGCGGCTGATCCCCAACGACGAGGACCGCTCGCGCATCGAGCGGCTGCGCGACTACGACTGCTCCTGGGGCATGCCCGGGATCGGGCGCTTTCGCGTGAACATCCTGCGACAGCGCTCTTCCTTCATGATCGTGATGCGCGTCATCCCCTTCGACGTGCCGTCGTTCGAGAGCCTGAAGCTCCCCCCGGTGCTCGGTCAGGTGGCGTCGGCGGAGCGGGGGATGATCCTCGTCACCGGCGTCACCGGCTCGGGCAAGAGCTCGACGATGGCGGCGATCATCAACCACATCAACCAGACGCAGCACAAGCACATCCTCACGCTGGAAAACCCGATCGAGTTCTTGCACCGGGACATCAGCTGCTCGGTGACCCAGCGGGAGATCGGCGTCGACACCGACGACTTCCGCATGGGCCTGCGCGCCGCCTTGCGACAGGACCCCGACGTGGTCTTGATCGGCGAGATGCGCGATGCCGAAACCATCGACACCGCCATGAAGGCCGCCGAGACGGGCCACCTCCTTATCTCCACGCTTCACACCCCGGACGCCGTCACCACGGTGAGCCGCATCGTGTCGATGTTCCCGCCGGAGGAGCAGGAGGTCGCCCGGCTGCGGCTGGCGGAGGCGCTACAGGCTGTCATTGCACAACGGCTGCTGCCGCGAGCCGACGGCAAGGGCCGCGCCGCCGCGCTCGAGATCCTGATCGCCACCGGCACCGCCCGCGACATGATCAAGGACCCCAACCGGGTGCCGGAGCTGCAGGACTACATTCGGGAGTCCCGCGAGCAGTATGGGATGCAGACCTTCGATCAGCACCTCATGGACCTCGTCGGCGACGGCAGTGTGACTGACGAGACCGCGATGGCGGCCTCGTCCAACCCGGCCGACTTCGAGCTGCAGATGCGTACCCTGCGCCGCCGCTCACGCGTCGCCACCACGACCGAGACCGCCGGCGTGGACGTGGCGAAGCCGGCCGGCTTTACGGACGACCTGTCGAGCATGTTGCCGGAGCCGTGAGCGGGGCGCGCTTCGGCGGGGTCCTCGCCCCCATCCCCACACCGTTCGACGTCGCCACGGGCGAGGTGGCTCCAGTCCACCTGCGTCACAACGCCGCCCGCCTCCTCACCGAGGGGCTGGATGGTCTCCTCATCGCCGGCTCCACGGGGGAGGCACCGCTGCTCGATCCGGACGAGCAGCGCCGGATGACGGCATGGGTGCGGGACGTGCTGCCGGACGGCAAGATGCTGTTCGCGGGCACGGGCGCCGAGTCGACTCGCCAGACGATCGCCCTCACACGCGCGGCAGGGGCGGAGGGCGCGGACGCGGTGCTGGTGCGGGCCCCCGGCTACTTCGGCCCGATGCACTCGCCGGCGAGCCTCGTCGATCATTTCCGGGCGGTCGCCGACGCGAGTCCGATCCCGGTGCTGCTCTACAACATGCCGAAGTACACCCACCTGCCGCTCGCGGCCGGACTACTGCAGCAACTGGCCGGACACCCGAACGTCGTCGGCGCCAAGGATTCCTCGGGAGACGCGAAGAACCTCGCCGCCTACCGCGACGCCGCTCCCGGCTGGACGGTGTTCGTCGGCTCGGCCTCGCTGCTCTACACGGGGCTCGAGCTGGGGTGCCAGGGCGGCGTCCTGGCGGCTGCCTGCTTCGCACCACGGCTGTGTGTCGACCTCCTGGTCGCATTCCAGGGCGGCGATCGGGTGCGCGCCGGCGCGCTCCAGGAGCGGCTCACGCCGCTCGACAAGGAGATCGTCGGCAAGTTCGGCCCCGCGGGCGTCAAGGCGGCGATGGATGCGGCGGGCTACTACGGCGGGCCGATCCGCGCGCCGCTGGCGCCGGTCCCGGCGGGGGATCGGGAGCGCATCGCCCGGCTGCTCGCGGCGTGACGGACCCGAGCGCGCTCCTCGTGGAGCTTGCCGTGCCGCGCTTGCCCGGGACTCCAGCCAACGCCCGCGTGCGCGCCGTTCTGACCCGCGAGCTAGCCGCCCGCGGGTTCGTCGTCATGGAGCACGCCTTCGCCGCCTCCCCGGCGCGCCTGGTCGGGGCGCAGCTGTGGGGCGCGGCGCTGGGGGCCGGCATCTTCGCGACCGTGGGGCTCGCGCTCGCGCCGGGCGGCGACCGCTGGCTCGTCGTCTGGACTCCGGCGCTGCTGGCCGCGCTCGTGTGGCTCGCCCTGGCGGCACGTCGCGGCCTGCCGCTGCCGATCCCGCCCGTCAGAGCCGCGAATCTGATCGCCGTGCGTCCCCGCACCCGCGTCACCGTGTGGCTCGCGGCGCACTATGACTCCAAGGGCCAGCCGCTCTCCATGGCGGGCCGCCTCGGGGTGGTGGCGCTCTGCGCGACGGGTTTCCTCGGGCTCCTCGCGCTAACCGCCCTGCGTCTGGAGTTCGGCTGGCATCCGGCGTGGCTCCTGCCGGTGTTTCCAGGCATCGTGGGCGCGCTGCTCCTGTCCCGCTGTCGCGTGCACAATGACTCGGCCGGAGCGGTGGACAATGCGGCGGCGCTGGTCACCGTGCTCGACGTCGTCGACGCATTGCCTCCGGGGACGCCCGTGGGGGTCCTCTTTCCCGATGCGGAGGAGTTCGGCCTGGCGGGCGCCCACGCGCTGGCGCGCGAGCGGGGCAACCTGCTCGCGGGTACCGCCGTCGTGAACCTGGACGGGATCGACGACGTGGGACCGACCCGGGTCCTCCGGCATCGCCCCGGCCCGGTGGGGAAGGCGGTGGCGGCCGCGCTCGGCGTGCGCCCGGTGCGCTTCCTCCCGGCGTTGGTGGATGGCCTCGCGCTCGCCCCCGCGGCACGCGAGTGCATCACCATCCTGCGCGGCAACTGGCGCACCGCGCGGCGCGTGCACACCGCACGCGACACGGCCGACCGGCTGACCCTGGAGGGGAGCCGCGCGGTGGCGCAGGCCCTCGCCGCCGCCTTGTCTCAGCGGTGAACGCCGCCTAGCTTTCCGCAGAGGATAGTCCAACGCCCCGCACCATCGGGGCCTTTTTTTTGAGGCAGCGCGGCCGAGGAGCCCATGTTCGGACCAAAAACCCACTGTGTGGTCGTAGTCGGCGCCCAGTGGGGCGACGAGGGGAAGGGCAAGCTCGTGGACGTGCTCGCCGAGCGCGCCGACCTCGTCGTGCGCTACCAGGGCGGGGCCAATGCGGGCCACACCGTCCACAGCAGCGCCGGGGAGTTCGTGCTGCACCAGATCCCCTCGGGGATCCTCCAGGGCGCGGTCTGTCTGGTGGGGAACGGGGTGGCGCTCGATCCCGAGACGTTCTTCACGGAGCTGGACGCCCTCGACGCCCAGGGGGTGAAGACCGAGCATAAGATCTACGTCTCCGAGCGGGCGCATCTCACGCTCCCGCTGCACAAACTCCTCGACCGGGCGCGCGAGCAGCGCGACAAGATCGGCACCACGGGGCGGGGGATCGGTCCGACGTACGAGGATAAGTACGGCCGTCGCGGCATCCGGGTCGGCGACCTGCGGAACCTGCAGCGCGCCCGGGAGCTCGTCAGCTCGCGCGTCGCCGCGGCCAACGAGATGCTCGGGTTGCTGGGCGGCGCCGAGCGGGCCGACGCTGCGGAGCACTGCAAGTTGCTGGCGCGACTCGCGCCTCGCCTGCTGCCGCTGGCCGTAGACGCCGGGCGGGTGGTGTACGAGGCATTGGAGCGCGGGGAGTCGGTCCTGCTCGAGGGCGCGCAGGGCGCGCTGCTCGACGTAGACCACGGCACGTATCCGTACGTCACCTCGTCCAACACCACCGCGGGGGGCGCCGCGGTCGGGGTCGGGATCGGCCCGACGGCGATCGACGCCGTGCTCGGCGTCGTGAAGGCTTACACCACCCGCGTGGGCAACGGCCCCCTGCCGACGGAGGCCGAACCGGGCGTGGCCGAGCGGATTCGCGAGCTCGGGGGCGAGTTCGGAGCCACCACCGGGCGGCCGCGACGCTGTGGCTGGTTCGACGCGGTTGTCGTCCGCTACGCCGTGCGCGTGAACGGCCTCACCGGGCTGGCCGTCACCAAGCTCGACGTGTTGGACACTTTCCGCGAGATCCCGGTCGGGGTGGGCTACCGTCTGGATGGCGAAGTGATCGACAGCATGCCGGCCGACGTGGAGCGGATCGACCGGGTTGAGCCGATCTACGAGGCGCTCCCCGGGTGGCAGAAGTCGCTCACCGACGTGCGGCGCCTGGCCGACCTGCCGCCGGCGGCGCGGGCGTATCTGGACCGGCTGCAGGACCTCGCCCATGCGCCGATCCGATATGTGAGCGT
>Ga0066710_100003047_pt1 | contig 14023 bp, 13 predicted proteins | sample GraSoiAngelo_159_FD_79666 | JGI IMG/M metagenome (GOLD analysis project Ga0066710, IMG submission 79666) | Grasslands soil microbial communities from the Angelo Coastal Reserve, California, USA - 14_1009_16_40cm | ecosystem: Environmental > Terrestrial > Soil > Grasslands | place: USA...
AAGGCGGCCGAAAACCTCGATTAGGAAGTTGTGTGCCTGCCGCCTTCCTAGGGCCAGTCTGTCACAGAAGTTCGGCCGACTGCGTCTTGTGCCGAAAAGCGGCTTGTCGGCCGAACTTCTAGCATGCAGCCGTCCGCGGTCATCCTGACGGTGCCCCCGCCGGACCAACCGAAAGACCCTTACAGGTTTCCCCCAGTGTTGACGGAAACTGCTCTTTTTAGCTTACGCTCGTTTGGCGGTGAGGTCCTTGTCTTCGATTTCCCAGGCGTGATCCAGCGTGTGATACGCGGTGTGCCGAATCAGATACCGGAGCGGCCAGGTTCGGGCCATTTTGCCCTGGGCATGGAACGCCCGAATGGCTGTGCAATAGGCGTCGCGATGCGCTCTCAATTCCTCGTCGGTCAGCATCGGGTTGTGAGGCGTGAGTACCCCGAGCTTCTTCGTCCAGTACTGCTCATTGCCGACCACATGACGGACGATTCGGTCCCGATCACGTCCTCCCCCGCGCGGGCCCTGCTGCAGCTCAGCCGACACGCGCGAACGCACGTCGTCGAAGAACGCCCAACACGCCCGCATCAGCGTCAGTTCACGTGCCAATTCCTCGCTCGACATGTCTTGCGTGTCAATGCCAGAAAATGCGAACGAGATGCCCCAGAAGTCGGTTGAGCCCGTGCCCGGATAGCGCTCGACCACGTCGGTGGTGGTGATGGCCGCGAACTCCGCGTCCATCCCGGCCAGTTTCGCTACCTGTGCATAACGTGGAAGGTAGGAGAGTAACCGTTCAATCGCGGCCTCCCCGGTGTTCGCTCCGCGCTCGAGACCGGGCCAATCCGGCGCCACCGCCACTACCTTCTTGCCTTTCGGTCCGATTTCAAGCATCACCCTCATTTCGTCAGCCAGTCTCCTCGCAGCACAGAAGTTCCTGCAACCTCTTATCCCGATCCCTGGAGCGTGTCACCCGACCCGCGCGGAGGACATTCTGGAGCGCTTGCAGGTGGAAGTGAGCGACGAAGCCGGTGCCGAGCAGACCGATGCGCAGCGTCTCACGCGGGTAGTTGGGTTGCATCAGGCAGAATCCTCCTGCTGGAGGAGTTAGCGGTACCAGATGTGGCGGAAACGGACCGGATTGGTGTGATCCTGGAGCCTCAGCGGACCGACCGGCCGGTGCGGCTGCCAGACGGGAAGGGCGCGGTGCGTCGTCGGACCGATCAGCTCGCGGTGGTGGTGCACCACAATGCCGTTGTGGAACACCGTGCAATACGGTGGCGAAACCAGACGAGCCCCTTCGAACCGCGGCGCGATCCAGACGACGTCATAGGTCTGCCACTCGCCCGGCGGGCGGCAGGCATTGACCAGCGGCGGGGACTGGCCGTAGATGGCGGCGGTCGCGCCGTCGGCGTATGTCGGATTGTCGTAGCAGTCGAGCACCTGGATTTCGTAGCGCCCCATGAGGAACACGCCGCTGTTGCCGCGGCCCTGACTGCTGCCGACGACGGCGCTGGGCGTGGCGAATTCCACGTGCAGCTGGCAGTCACCGAACTCGCGGGTGGTACGGATGTCACCTGTGCCTGGCACAACCTCCATGTACCCGTTCTCGACTTTCCAGAGTGCCGCTCCAGCCGACTCGACGCTCAGCCAGCCCGACAGGTCGGCGCCATCGAAGAGCACGACCGCGTCTGATGGCGGAAGGCGGTTCTCGGAGCCTGGCGCGACCGCGCGCGCCATTGGCCGCGTGCTGTCGTGCACCCTCCACGGGGTACCCGGGATGATGGGTGTGTCGTCGTAGCCAATGCTGAGCTGCTCGGTCACGCGGATGTTTTACTATCCCGCAAAACGTTTCACATGGCGGCGGCAAGCCTGACCGACGACGCCTGCTCGACCGTGGAGGCCTTACTCGAGGATGTAGAACCCACAGCACTCGCCGCGTAGCGCGCTGCTGCGTCATGTGCGCAGTTTGGCCGATGCCTGTTCGCGGGCGGCAGTGTGATTGGTTGACTCAGGATAAGACCCCGCCCTACGCTTGCCGTCAGTCGAGTTCAGGCACTGGTTCAACCCGCATGCATTGCGGGGGAGGTAGGCTCTATGGACATCGCTCGACCCGAACGGATCGTCAGCCGCAGGCTTTTCCTGCGGGCGGCACTGTTGGGAGGCACGGCGGCGCTGGCCGCGGCGTGCGCGCCAGCCGCCCCAGCGCCACCAACGGCGGCGCCAGCCGCCCCAGCCGCGGCGCCGACAACCGCTCCGGGAGCGGCAGCGACAACAGCGCCCGCGGCCAAGCCGACCACCGCCCCGGCCGCGGCGGCAACGACCGCTCCCGCGCCACAGGCTGCCCCCGCGCAGCCGGCCCCGGTGCCGCGGAACAAGCAGCTCATCTTGATGTGGGCAGGTAAAGACGGCAAGTACACCGATTTCGAGCTGTGGAATCCGTTCGCCCCGGACGCCAACCACCAGAATGGGCCAGGCCTCTTCCACGAGCCGCTGTACTTCTACAGTGGCTTCGCCAACAAGGAGATCCCCTGGCTGGCTGAGAGCTACGAGTACACCCCGGACTTCAAGACGCTGACGATCAAGACGCGCTCCGGCATCACCTGGAGTGACGGTCAGCCGTTCAGCGCCAAAGACGTAGCGTTCACCATCACCGAATCGGCCAAGCAGGGCAGCAAGATCAAGTTCGGTTCGGACGTGGCGAACTTCCTCCAGGAAGCCAGCGCCAAAGACGACAACACCGTCGTCGTGAACTTCAAGGTACCCGCCCCGAAGTTCATGTACATGATGATGTACAAGTTCGACAACGGGCTGTACATGGTGCCCCAGCACATCTACAGCCAGTCGTCTGACTGGTCGAAGTTCACCAACTTCGATATCGCCAACGGTTTGCCCGTTACCACGGCACCCTGGAAGCTGGTCTTCTCGTCCGCCGACCAGAAGATCATCGATCGGCGCGACGACTGGTGGGCGCTCAAGGCCGGGCTGGTCAAGGCTATACCGGCGGCCCAGCGCATCGTGTACCTACCCTTCCCCGGCGAAACACAAACCGCCCAGGCGCTCATCACCAACGCAGTCGACTGCTCGCTGGATCTGCGGCCCAACACGATGAAGCAGATCCTGGCCCAGAATCCCAAGCTGCAGGGCTGGGCCGGCAACAACCCGCCGTACGGCTACACCGACTGGTGGCCGACGTCGCTGTACGTCGACACGACCAAGGCACCCTTCACCGACAAGGACCTGCGCTGGGCCGTCAGCTATCTGATCGATCGCAACCAGTTGATCGACGTGGCATTCAATGGCGCCAGCACCCCCACCAAGCTGCCGATCCCGGATCCGGCCCAGTACCCAGGCCTGAAGCCGTTCGTCGACGGCATCCAGGACCTTCTCCAGCAGTACCCCTCCAACGAATACAGCCCCGATAAAGCCGCGCAGAAGCTGCAAGGCAAGGGCTACACCAAGGGCAGCGATGGCTTCTGGGCCGACGCCAACGGGCACCTGAAGCTCGAGGTGGGTGGCTGGGCGGTCTTCGACGATATGGGACCGGTGCTCGTCGAGATGCTCAAGAAGGGCGGCATCGACGCGACGTATGTCCATCCACCGGACATGATCGATCGCTTCCAGCAGGGCGACTACCAGGGCATGCTGTTCGGCCATGGCGGCAGCGTGAACTCCGATCCGTACGACACAATGCGGCTGTATCAGAGCTCCTCGGTGGCGATTCCGGGTGGACACGCGGTCAACTTCTCGAAATGGAAGAATGCCGAGTACGACAAGATCGTCGACGAGATGGCGGTCACGGCGCCCAGCGATCAGGCCAAGCTGCTCGACCAGTTCAAGCGTGCGATGGCGATCTGGCTGCCCGAGCTGCCAGACATTCCGATCCAGCAGTGGTACCACCGCATTCCGTACAACAATAATTATTGGAGCGGCTGGCCGACCAAGGACAACGCGTACGTCAACGGCGCCTTCTGGCACCTGACGTTCCAGCTGATTCTCAATCAGTTGCAACCAGCGCAGGCGTGACGAGGAGTTGGGAGTTGGGAGTTGGGATTTGGGGGGCCGCCAAACGCCAATCCCGAATTCAAACCCCAACTCCTGACTCCCAACTCCCAACTCCCAAATGAGACTCGATTACCTGCTAAGACGCCTGGTCCTCTTCGTCGTCGTGGTGTGGGTCGCGGCGACGATCAACTTCGTGCTGCCTCGTCTCTCGGGCGGAAACGCGATCCGCTCGCAGCTCGTCCAGCAGGCAGCCCAGGGCGGCTACGTGCAGGGCAACATCGACGCCATGGTGGCCGAGTTCGACAAGGAGTTCGGCTTCGACAAGCCCCTGTGGCAGCAGTACATCACGTATCTGTGGGACATCTCGCATCTCGAGTTCGGCTTCTCGATGGCCAACTATCCGACGCGGGTGAGTACCCTGATGGCCAGCGCGCTGCCGTGGACGCTTGCTCTGCTCGGCCTGTCCACGGCGATTGCCTTCAGCCTCGGGATCTTCCTGGGCGGTCTACTGGCCTGGCCCAAGACACCGCGCTTCATCGTGAACGTCTTGCTGCCGCCTTTTTTAACGCTGTCAGCCGTGCCCTACTACATGCTGGGCTTGATCCTGCTGTGGGTGCTCGCGTTTCAAACCCACTGGTTCCCGATCTTTGGCGCTTATTCGCCAGGAACGATCCCCGACTGGTCGGACCCGGAGTTCCTGAAGGACGTGGCAGGGCACATGGTGCTGCCGTCGCTGTCGATCGTGCTGTCGGCACTCGGCTTCTGGGCCCTGGGCATGCGGGCGATGATGGTCACCGTCCAGCACGATGACTTCGTGCAGTACGCCGAAGCCAAAGGCCTGAAAGGCCGCACCGTGTTTTTCCGCTACGCGGGCCGAAACGCGCTGCTGCCCCAGGTTACGGCACTGGGGCTCACCATCGGGCACATCCTGTCCGGCGCGCTGCTGGTGGAGATCGTCTTCAGCTATCCCGGCATCGGCAACGTGCTGTATCACTCGATCCGCTCCTACGACTATTTTGCCGTGCAGGGCATCGTCTTCGGCGTGATCGTGTCGATCACGTTGGCCACCCTCATGCTCGACCTGCTCTATCCGAAGATCGATCCGCGCATCACGTATGCGAAGTCATAACTGCGTACACACGTGAACTGGAGGTGATGAGGCGTGGGCATCACGGTTGGCCAGGCCGCGCCAGCAATCGAGGTCCCGGTTGAAAACCAGTTTGGGGAGCAGGCCCGCGGCGGCCTGCGCTACCTGGGGCGCAACCGTCAGCTCGTTCTGGGACTGAGCCTGCTCGGACTGCTGGCGCTCTTCGTCATCCTCGGCCACCTGTTCTATGACGTGAGCAAGTACCGCCCGCTGTCGGTGCTGCCTGGCCGACCGCCGTCCGCGGAGTTCCCGCTGGGAACGGACAGCCAGGGCCGCGACCTCCTGGCGGTGATGATCGCGGGTACGCCGCTGACGATCCAGATGGGGCTCATGGCCGGCTTCCTGGGCGTGGCGGTCGGCACCGTTCTCGCTTTTGCCGGCGCGTATTACGGTGGATGGCTGGATGCCATCGTGCGCGGTGTCGTCGACGTGGGGCTCACCATTCCGACGTTTCTCGTGCTGATCATCGTCGCCATCTCGATTCACTCGGCGATGACTATCGAACAGATGGCGCTGGTGATCGCGGCGCTTGCCTGGCTGTGGCCCACACGCACGATCCGCGCGCAGGTGCTCACTATGCGCGAACGCGCTTATGTCCACGTGGCGCGACTTTCGGGCGCCAGCGGCCTGAAGATCATCTTCTTCGAGCTGATGCCTAACCTGCTGCCCTATCTGGCAGCGTCGCTCGTCGCCGCGGTGGCGGCGGCCATCCTGGCTTCACTTGGTCTGGAAGCGCTGGGGCTGGGCGCGGTGGACTCGCCGACGATTGGCATGACCATCTATTGGGTCATCTTCTACGGCGCTCTGCTGCAGGGCATGTGGTGGTGGTTCCTGCCACCCATCGTGGTCGTCGTGTTGCTGTTCATGGGCCTGTTTGGCCTGGCAGCCGGCCTCGATGAGTGGGCAAACCCGCGGCTACGAAGAAGCGTGTAGTGCTGCTGACGCGTCGATCGCTCGTTCGCGGGCGGGTTGCAAAAAGGGAGTACCCCTTTGGATTCTCCGCATGGTGAGCCGCAGATCCCCGTCAGGTGAGGCGACGTTTCAGCGTGCGGTGGCGCCGCGCTCAGCGGCCATCACCTGATTGAGCTCCTCGGATGCCAGCGCGGGCCGGTCGCGATAGAGGAAGCACGTCGCCGCGCGGCCCGGATCGATGCGGAACAACGGTGGCGGGCTCTCGTGACACATCGGCATCACGTACGGACAGCGGTCGGCGAACGTACAGCCGGTGAGCAGGTGCCCCCCGTGCGCCTTCGCCGCCACGCTGGCGGCAACGCCCGTCGGAAGCAGACCGACCGGCCCGCTCACCTCGACCTGGGCAGCACCGTCCTCCAGGTCGGCCGCCTCGGGACGAATCTCCACCGAGCCCCACGCGTGCTCGGGGTTCGGCTCGGGTACGGATTTGATCAGCAGCTGCGTGTACGGATGCCGCGGGTGCCGCACCACCAGGTCCACCTCACCAGCCTCGGCCACTGCGCCGCGGTAAAGCACGATGATGTCGTCGCTGATCTGAAACGCGGTCGTCAGATCGTGCGTGATGTACACGATCGACATGCCGTATTGCTGATTCAGCTGGCGCAAGCTGTCGAGAATGGTGGCGCGTAGCGACGCGTCGACCATGGAGACCGGCTCGTCGGCGATGATCAGCCGTGGCCGCATCAGGACCGCGCGCGCCACCATGATCCGCTGGCGTTGGCCACCGCTCAGCTGGTGGGGGTAGCGACCGAGCGTCTCCTCCGGCCGCAAGCCAACCGCGCGCAGTGACTCGTTGATCAGGGCCCGTCGCGCCGCGGGCGAGGCGGCCAGCTTGAACTCGGTGATGGGTGTCTCCAGGACGTGATCCACGCGATAGAACGGGTTGTAGACCTCGTACGGGTCCTGGAAGATCATCTGGACGTCGCGCAAGAAGGTGCGTCGATCGTGGCCGGCCAGCTTCTGCAGGTCGTGCCCTTCATACAGGATCTGACCGCTGGTGGGGGTGATCAGGCCAAGCAGCAAGCGGGCGAGCGTGGTCTTACCGCTACCGCTTTCGCCGACGATCGCGGTCACGCGGGGTGGGGCGCTCTCGATGGCGAACGAAAAGTCATCAAGCGCGACGGTGACGCGCTTGTCGAACAGGCCGCCGCCGAAGACCTTGGTTGCCTCGCGTGCTTCGAGCAGTGCGCTCATGCCACTTCTATGTTGGCTCCTGTGCTGGCTGCCTTCGCACCGTTCGCTTCGGTTGTCGCCGCGTCATACAGGTGACAGGCGACCCAGCGCCCGGGGCGAGCTTCCTGCAACCGCGGGTCTTCCACCGAACAGCGCGGCATGGCAAACGGACAGCGCGGATGGAACGAGCAGCCCGTGGGGCGGTCGAGCAGTGACGGCGGCAAGCCCGCGATACCCTGGAACTTGCCCTTCTCCTCCAGCGACGGCAGGCTCGCGATGAGCAGTTGCGTGTACGGGTGTAGCGGCTCAGAGAAGATGTCGCGAACGGGCGAGACCTCGACCAGGCGTCCCGCGTACATCACCCCCAGACGGTGGACGAACTGAGCCATGAGCCCCATGTCGTGGCCGACGAGCACCACCGATGCGCCAAGCTGCTCCTGGACTCGCCGCAACGTCTCCATCACCTGACGCTGAACCACCACGTCGAGTGCGCTCGTCGGCTCGTCGGCAAGGATCACCTTGGGTCGCAGGCAGATCGCGATGGCGATGCACACGCGCTGCTTCATCCCGCCACTCAGCTCGTGCGGAAAGCGTTCGGCGACCTCCGCTCGCAACCCGACCTGGTCGAGCAGCGAGGCGACACGCGCACTGGCGGCCTGCTTCGACAGACGCTCGTCGTGATCGCGCATGGCATCGACGATCTGTTCGCGCACCCGCACGACCGGATTGAGCGAATTCATCGCGCCCTGAGCGACGAGCGCGATCGTCGCCAGGCGCAGACGCCGCATGTGCTCCTCCGAGACTTCGAGCAGGTCCACTCCATCGAGCCGTACGCGGCCGCCCTTGATCGTGCCCGGCGGCCGAATCAAGCGCATCAGCGCCAGCGCAATGGTCGACTTGCCCGAGCCGGATTCGCCCACCAGGCCCAGCCGCTCGTCCGGCAGCACCCCGAAGCTGACGCCATCCACGGCCTTCACTGGACCGCGCGGCGTCTGATACCAAACGCGCAGGTCCTCGACCTGCAGGATGTCGACTGCCACCTCGGCGGCCCATGGTAGCGAACGGGGTCTATACTCGCAAAGAGCTTTCGGATGTCGCCGCGGATCACCCGCGTCAAGGCCATTTGCACCGCGCCCGATGGCATCCGATTGGTGGTTGTCAAAGTCGAGACCAGCGACCCCGGCCTGTACGGTCTGGGTTGCGCCACCTTCACGCAGCGTCCGCTCGCGGTGGTCACGGCGATCGAGAGCTACCTCGAGCCGTTTCTGCTGGGGCGCGATGCGGACGACATCGAAGACATCTACCAGACCGCCTACGTCAGCTCCTACTGGCGCAGCGGGCCAGTGCTGAACAACGCGCTGTCAGGCGTCGACCAGGCGCTGTGGGACATCAAGGGCAAGCGGGCAGGCATGCCGGTCTATCAGCTGCTGGGTGGCAAGTCCCGCAACGCCGCGTCGCTCTACGCGCACGCCTCAGGTCGAGACTTCGCCGAAGTCGAAGACAGGGCGCGCCAGTTTATCGACCAGGGCTATCGGTACGTGCGCTGTCAGGTGGCGCTGCCAGGCTATTCGACGTACGGCTCGACGATGGGACCGTCCCCGGCCGGCCAGCCGGCACACCTCAGAGTCGAGCAGGAGCCCTGGGAACCCGGGCCGTACTGCCGACTGGTGCCCAGGCTCTTCGACCATCTGCGCAGCCGACTCGGCGAAGAGGTCGAGCTGCTGCACGACGTGCACGAGCGGGTGCCGCCCATCCAGGCCATCCAGCTGGCACGCGATCTCGAGCCGTATCGGCTGTTCTTCCTGGAGGATCCGTTCGCACCGGAAGACGTCGACTACTTCCGCATGCTGCGCCAGCAGTCGGCGATCCCGATCGCCATGGGCGAGCTGTTCGTCAACCAGGCCGAATACGTGCCGCTCATCCGCGATCGGCTGATCGACTTCATCCGCGTGCACATCTCAGACATCGGCGGGCTGAGCATGGCGCGCAAGCTGGCAGCCTTCTGCGAGTTCTTCGGCGTGCGGACCGCCTGGCACGGCCCGGGCGATGTATCGCCCGTCGGGCACGCGGCCAACCTGCAGCTTGACCTGGCCTGCTACAACTTCGGGATCCAGGAGCAGCACGTGTTCGGCGAGCGCGCGCAGGAGGTGTTCCCGGGCTGCCCCGAGGGTCGCGACGGCATGCTCTGGTCGAATGAGCGGCCAGGATTCGGGATCGACATCGATGAGACGCTTGCCGCCAGATACCCCTTCCCGGAGCATCCGTACAACGGTGGCTGGCCGCCAATCCGCCGCCTCGACGGTACCGTCGTCCGCCCCTGACCGACGCGCATGCGCACCTGGGCAAGCCTCTCGTCGTTGTTGAGCGCGGTCGGGCTGCTGCTGGCGGCGTGCGGAACGCTGCCTTCTGTCGGGAGCGTCGCCGCGATCATCCCGGTGGGTGCCGCGCCGGCCGCGGGGCTTGCCGCTGAAAGCTCGGCGGTATGGGTCCCGAGCGACCTCGACGGTTCGATCTCGCGCGTCGATCCTGCCACCAATAGCGTCTCGGCGAAGATCCAACCGGGCGACGCTCGCTCGTGCAGCTTGTGCCTGGGCGCGGTCGCCATGCAGAGCGGCTCTGTCTGGGTAACCTCGAGCAGCGCCCGACTGGCGCTGGTGGGCATCGACCGCCGCTCGAACCGAGTCAGCAGCAGCGCACCGCTCCCCGTTTTTCCCTCGGCGGTCATCGCCGATGAGGACGGCAGCCTCTGGCTCGCCTCGGTGCTGGACAGTACCGTCGTCCGATTCAATCCGGCGTCGCAGCAGATCGTGGCGCGGATGAGGCTGCCGCGGCCCTCGCGCCTGGCCGCGGGAGACGGGGCGATCTGGGTCATCGCGCGGCCGGATGAGATAGGCGAGGGGCTGATCGTCAGAATCGATCCGCGCACGAATATGATCGCGGCGAGCGTCGAGGTCGGCCTGCAGCCGACCGCCATCGCCTACGGAGAGGGTGGCGTCTGGGTGATCGACGAGGCCAGCCAGCGCTTGCAGCGCATTGACCCGAACGCGAATGCCGTTGTGGCTTCGGTCCCGACTGGTTTTCTGCCGAGCGGGGTGGCGGCTGGCGAGGGCTCCATCTGGGTGATCAGCCAGTCGGCAGCAGGCGTCAACGGCCCGGCGCTTTCCCGCATCGATCCGAGCAACAACGCCGTGCTGGGCAGTCTGGCCGTAGGACCCGGCGTTCCAGTGGGGTTGGCGGTTGGCGCGGGTAGCGTGTGGGTGGCAACCCGCAATCCAGATACGATCGTGCGGGTGCAGCCGGTTGGCGCGCCCGGCGGTTCCCATGAGTCGGTCTGGCTGCTGCCCGCGGTGCTCGCAGCAGCATTGATCGTCGTGGTGTGGGTGTGGCCGAAGGCTGCCCGCGCCGCGGGCTGGACCTCGCGGCGGCGGGGAGATCAGCTCGAGGCGCTGCGGCGCTTCTCGGAGACGCGTCAGACCACGCGTTCCGCGTAAGCTCGGGTAAGACGATATGGCGGTTCGCGTCAGGGGCAGCCTGGCTCGCGCAAAGGAGGTGCCTCGCCGACGACCGACTATCATCGGCCTGCGCCGAGTGCTGGGCCGCGATTGGGCGACCGCCTGGCTGTTCCTCGCGCCATGCCTGGTGGTGCTGGTCGGACTGATCGCCTACCCGTTCGTGTCGGCCATCCTGCTCAGCTTCCAGGCCAAACTGGTCGGCAGCCCAGGCGTCTGGGTCGGGTTCCAGAATTACCAGGAGCTGTTCACCGGACGCGACCTCAGCAGCCAGTTCTGGCAGTCGGTGCGAGTGACGGCATTCTTCACGCTCGCCGCCGACATCTGCAAGCTCGTGCTCGGCATGGCGATGGCGCTGTTGCTCAACGAGCAATTCCGCGGCCGAACGTTTCTTCGAGCGCTGTTCTTCCTGCCCTGGGCCGTCCCGAGCCTGATAGTCGGCCTGACCTGGAAGTGGATGTATGACGGCAGCGCGGTCGGCCTGCTGAACATGCTCGTCCTGCGGCTTGGGTTGACTCACGACCTGATCCAGTGGTTGGCCAGCTACGACCTGGCGCTGTGGGCAGTTGTGGTGGCAGTCGTATGGGCCAGTACCCCGTTCTGGGCGATGATGTTCCTGGCCGGACTCCAGGCGATTCCGGGCGAGCTGTACGAGGCCGCCGAGATCGACGGCGCTGACGTCTTCGGGCGCTTTCGCCATATCACGCTACCTGGCCTGGCCAACGTCATGATCATCACCGCCCTGCTGTCCACGATCTGGACCGCCACCAGCATCAACTTCGTGTACGTGCTGACCAACGGTGGACCCGCCGGCGCCACGATGACGTTTCCAATGCTGGCCTACCAGGTGGGCGTGGCCGGAGCGCAGCGCCTCGGCATGGGCGCGGCGATCTCGCTGGTCTTTTTCCCGTTCTTCCTGGTGCTGATCTATATCCTGACCAGGCGCATGCTGGCCGGGGAGCGTTGAGATGAGCCGATCCCGCGCACGCCTCGTCCGACGCCTCGTCCATACCGCCGGACTGCTCTTCTTTGGCGTGTGGACCATCCTGCCGCTGTACTGGATCGTGGTCACCTCGATCAAACCCAATCTGCTCATTTATCGCGAAGCATCGTTCTTTCCCAGCCAGGTGACTGGTGACCACTTTGCGTTCGTGCTCACGCGGACTCCGTTCTTGCACTACATCCAGAACAGCGTGGCGGTGACGCTGGTCACAACCGCGCTGGCGATGATCATTGGCACGCTTGCCGCTTATGCGATCGTGCGGCTGAGCTTCGTTGGCCGTCCCTGGGTGGCGCGCGCGGTGGTCGTCACGTACCTCGTGCCCGGTTCACTGCTGTTCATCCCGATGTTTCAGGTCATCTACTCGCTGGGACTGATCGACAACATCGTTGGCTTGATGGTGACCTACCTCACCTTCACCGTCCCGTTCGCGACGTGGATGATGATTGGCTACTTCCGCAACGTGCCGGCTGAACTGGAGGACGCGGCGCTGATCGACGGCTGCTCGCGTGTCCAGGCCCTGGCGCGGATTATGGTGCCGATCGCTCTGCCTGCCCTGGCGGTGGTGGCGCTGTTCGCCTTCACGCTTTCGTGGAACGAGTTTCTGTATGCGCTGGTGTTCATCGGTAGCGATTCTCAGAAGACGTTGACGCTTGGTCTGATCGGGCTCGTTCGCGGCGACACGTTTCCGTGGGGACCGATGATGGCGGCGTCGTTGATGGGCACGTTGCCACCGACGCTGGTCTACCTGGTCTCGCAACGCTGGGTGGTGTCGGGTCTGGCGGCGGGGAGTGTCAAGGGCTAATCGCTAATCCAGGGAGGTGCAGCATGTCGTACAACGTCGCTCAGACCCCGACGCGTCGGGATTTCCTGCGGTACCTCGGACTCGGCGCGGGCGTCTTGCTCCCGGCGGCCTGCGCGCAGCCGGCGACGGCTCCGGCTCCGACCATGGCGCCCGCCGCGGCGGGTGGTCAGGCAGCCGGCGGAAAATCCAACGGCAGCAAGGTCACTGTTTGGGGCTGGCAGTCCTTCACTCCAGAGGGCGACAAAGCGCTCGGCGACCAGATCCAGCAGTGGGGATCGGCCAACAACACCCAGGTTGAATACGTGGTGGTCGAGAACTCGCAGTTCCCCCAGAAACTGGCCGCCGCGGTCGAGGCCAAGGCTTCACCAGACGTCGTCATGCTGACCGCGGCGTCGAACGTGATCGACTACGCCGGTCGCAACCTGCTGGTCGATATCTCGGACGTCTGGAAGGCCACCAGCGGCCAGGCCGGCGGCTTCTGGAGCTACGTCGAGCCGCTGTACAGGATCGGTAGCGCGTATTTTGGCATTCCTTTCGAGGCCGACACGTCACCGCTGTTTGCTCGCACCGACCTGATCAAGCAGGCCTCTGGCTCGACCGACCCGCCCAAGACGCTCGATGACCTGACCACGATGTGTCAGAAGATCAACAATCCGCCGGACCTGTACGCGTGGGGACTGACGCTCGGTCGCACGCCCGATTGCTTCGGCAATACCGTGGCGATCATCTGGAACGACGGCGGTTCGCTTGTCGACAAGGACGGTAAGGTCGCCCTCAACAGCCCCGAGACCGTCGGGGCCATCAACCGCATCAAAAGCTGGTGGGAGGCCAAGCTCATCCCGCCGGATTCACCCACGTGGGATGACACCGGCAACAACGCCGCGTTCCAGAAGAAGCAGTCGGCGTTCGTCATCAATCCGCCATCGATCTACGGCTGGATGGTGGCCAACGACCAGGACCTGCTGAAGAACTCGACCATGGCGGCTATTCCGGCCGGTAAGTCCGGCTCCTACAGTGGCTCCGGTGCCTGGTCGTGGTCGATCTTCCAGACCAGCAAGAACGTGGACGGTGGCAAGGACCTGATCCACTACTTGATGGACCCGCAACGGCTCCAGGCGGTCTACAGCCAGGTGGGCGGGCGGTGGTATCCGATCTACCAGAACGGCACCAGGGACGAGTTCTGGACCAGCAAGCCGCAATTCCAGTTCTATCCGGACCTGCTGAAAGGCGGCCGGGACATCAGCTACCCGGCCGCGCCGGAGTCGAATATGTTCGCCGCGCTCGGTGAGGTGCAGACGCGGCTGATCATCCCGGACATGGTTCAGAACGTCATTGTCAAGGGCACCCCCGTGCAGGACGCCGTCAAGCAAGCCCACGACGCCATGGTCGAGGTCTTCAAGGCCCGCGGCGCGAAAACATGATGGTTC
>Ga0066710_100003048_pt1 | contig 14022 bp, 17 predicted proteins | sample GraSoiAngelo_159_FD_79666 | JGI IMG/M metagenome (GOLD analysis project Ga0066710, IMG submission 79666) | Grasslands soil microbial communities from the Angelo Coastal Reserve, California, USA - 14_1009_16_40cm | ecosystem: Environmental > Terrestrial > Soil > Grasslands | place: USA...
CTCTCGTGCTACCGAGCTACCTCACGGTCCGGCGGGACGCCGGCGCCTGCCCGAGCCGGCCGCCCACCAGATGATCGCGAGCACGATGATCGCGACGATGATCCACCACACCCACGCGCCGCCTCCGCTTGCAGCGGCGTCACCGGCGCGGGCCGCGGGCCCGGCGCCCGTGCCGGCCGGAGCGTTGCCCGGAGAGCCCGGCGAACCCTGACCGGCCTGCGCCAGCGCGAGGGCGGGCGCCCACAGCAGCATGGAAAGGAAGGAGAGGATGGAACGCACCATGACGACCTCCTTGTGGAGGAAGTTCGGCACGACGAGGCGCTCTGGGAATCGGAGGCGGGCGTTAGCCGGCCAGGTCGGCGAACGTCAGCAGCAGGGCGGCGGCCCAGCCTGCGAGCAGCATGGCCCTGGCGAACCTGGGGCGCACTGGAGCGACCGGAGCGGCATCGTGCAGCATCCGTGACACGCCCAGGAGCGACAGACCGACGGCGCAGAGGAAGACGAGGAAGCCGGCGCCAGTGAAGTGCACCCGCCCGGCGAGCAGGCGGGCTGGCAGGTCGAGCGTGAGATAAGCGGCGACGGCGTAGAGGATGGGAAGGCCGAGCATGATCGCGAGGTCCACCGTGGCTCCGGCCAGGTCAGCGATGGCCGCGCTCGTTTTCCGGATCAGCGCCGCGGCCAGGCGAAAGACCTCGACGCGCACGGTGCGGCGCTGCGCAGCGCGCGAGGAGGCGAGCAGGGACCCGGACGGCCGCAGCATGGGCCCCAGGATACCATCGCGCGCCAAGGAAAAATCCCGAGAGGTTCTCGTTCATTGACGGCCTAGAGAGCCCGTGCTATCTGGCGCTGCTTTTTGGAGCGGGCGTCGATTTGCCGGAGAAGCGGCCCAGCGAGGGTCGAGAAGAGGACGCGGCCGAATCCTACCGGCGCGCGGCGCCCTACCTGGATGCGAGCTGGCAGCTGGTCGGGTCGGTGGCGTTGTGGACGTTGGTGGGTTGGTTCGCGGATCGCAAGCTGCACACCGTGCCCTGGCTGCTGGTGTCCGGCGCCGTGGTCGGGACGGCGCTGGGTTTCTATCTGTTCTTCAAGTCCGTGCTGGCGATCGGAAGGAAGAAGTGACGCAGGCCACAGCTTCCGCCCCCACTCGCCCAGCGCTGTTGCCGTACGCGCTCGCATCGGCCGCGATGTGCGGCGTGGGCCTCGCGGTGTCGGCAAGCCAATCGCGCGCAGCGCTGTTCGGCGCCGCCGCGGCCGCCGTCTCGGCACTCTGCGCCTTGCCCGCGCTGGCGCTGGGCGCTCCGCACGGGACCAACGGCGTCCTGGCCGGCTTCGTCGCGGGCTTTTTTGCTCGCATGCTGGCGGTCGCCGCGGGCTTCATCCTCTCCGGAGCGCGCGGCGACGCCGCGCTCGGGTACGCCTCGTCCTTCTTCCTCCTCTACGCGCTCACGCAGGCAGTGGAAATCGCCTACGTGTGGGGCTCGTCGCGCCGGCGGCGGGCCGGAGCCTGAACGATGCACATCGCGCTCGCCCTCGCTCTCCTCCTCGCGCAAGCCTCGCATCCCCAAGGGCCGCCTCGCGGCGAAGTGCAGGAGCACAAGCCGGCCCCCATTCCCGACAGCGAGAAACCCCGCGCCACCGGGCGCGGCGTCACCTTGGGAAAGCAGGAAGCGGCGCCCGGCGCGCACGGCGCTCGCCAGCACCCGGAGGAGGGAAAGGCGGGCGAGGCGCACGAGGAGGGCGGTATCGCCGAGCACATCTTCCACCACGTCGCCGACGAGGTGTGGGTCCCGCTCGGGTTCTGGATCGGCGCCCACCACATCGACCTCTCGATCACCAAGCACGTCATCAACATGTGGATCGCCGCCGGCATCCTGCTGCTGGTGCTCGCCGCCGCGGTGCGCCGCCGGGCCATCGTGCCCACGGGTGGCTACAACCTGCTGGAGACGTTCGTGATGTTCGTCCGCGACGAGATCGCGGAGAAGAACATCGGGCATGAGGCCCCGCGGTACACGCCTTACCTGTGCAGCGCGTTCTTCTTCATCCTCTTCATGAATCTCACCGGGCTCTTGCCCATCCCCTCGATCGCCGGGAAGTTCCCCGGCATCTCCACCGCGACCGGCAACCTGGGCGTCACGGTGGTGCTGGCGCTGTTCACCTTCGTGGTCACGCAGATCGCCGGGATGCGCGCGCAGGGGACGGTCGGCTACTGGGCTCACCTGGTGCCCGCCGGCGTGCCCAAGTGGCTGTTCCCGATCATGGTTCCGGTCGAGTTGCTGGGGCTGTTCACCAAGCCGTTCGCCCTGACCGTCCGCCTCTTCGCCAACATGGTGGCGGGACACATCGTGATCTTCTTCCTCATCGCGCTGACGGTGCTGATCTCGCCGTTCATCGCGCCGGTGTCGGTCGCCTTCGCCCTCGGCATCTACCTGCTGGAGCTCTTCGTCGCGCTGGTCCAGGCGTACGTCTTCACCATGCTTTCCGCCGTGTTCATCGGCATGACGCAGCACGCGCACTGACTTCGTGCAGGACGCGGGCTGGGCCGCAGGCGGCCTCGGGTCCATACCCCGCGACAATCCGCCTCTCCCGGCCGCCCGGGCAGCGAGGCATCGAAGGAAGCAGGAGGAGTCACGTGAACCAGTTCTCTCTCGGGTACCTGGCTGCAGGCCTCGGCGTCGGGCTCGCCCTGCTCGGCGCCGGATTCGGCATCGGGAAGGTGGGCGCGGCGGCCATGGAAGGGACCGCGCGCCAGCCGTCGGCGGGCGGCGACATCCGCACCACCATGATCATCGCGGCCGCCCTCATCGAAGGCGTCACGCTGTTCGCCGAGGTGGTCTGCATCATCCTGGCCACCAAGGCCTGAACGAACTTGAGCCCTCGGGCCGGGAGCTTTTCGGGTAAGCTCCCGACCCCTCGGAGGTTTGAAGCATGCTGGTCGCCGCAGGCCTCACCGACATCAACGTGGCGTTGGTCGTCTGGACCACGGTCACCTTCGCGCTCTTGATCGTCGTCCTGGGCAAGTTCGCCTGGGGCCCCGTCCTCCAGATGATCGAGACGCGCGAGAAAACCATCGCCGACGCGCTCGAGTCCGCCAAGCACGAGCGGGCCGAGGCCGAGAAGGCCGCGGCGGAGATGCGCGCGGCGCTGGAGAGGGCGCGCGCCGAGGCGGCCGACATGGTGCGCAAGAACCAGCAGGAGGTCGCCGCCGCCAAGGCCGAGCTGATGGAGCAGGCGCGCAAGCAGTCCGAGGATCTGCTCAAGCAGGCCCGCTCGGCGATCGAGGAGGAGCGCCGCGCCGCGGTGGCCGAGCTGCGCTCGCAGGTGGTCGATCTGGCCATCGAAGCCGCCGGCAGGCTCCTCGCCACCCAGATGGACGAGAAGAAGCAGCGCCAGCTGGTCGAGGAGTACCTGGAGAAGCTTCCCAAGGAAGCGCGGGTCTAGCTCCGGTCGAGAACTGGCGTGCCGCGGGGCGCTTCGCGATGCTCTGCGGATGCGCGCCTCCGCCCTGGCGGGAGCAAATCGCTCTCGTGGTCCTCGCGACTCCTGTGAGAGCGCGCGCTGACGACGCCAACTTCCGTCCCTACGTCGTAGGCGGCCGGGCGGCAGGAATGGGCGGCGCGTTTACCGCGCTCGCCGATGACGGGTCGGCGCCGTACTACAACCCCGGCGGCCTGGCGTTCGTGCGAAGGTCCCAGCTCGCCTCGGCTTATGAATTCTAGCCGGCGCCGTCCTTGATCTGCTCGGCGAGGTAGTTCTGCTCGCCGACCTGTCCCAGCAGGTCCTGCTGCGCCTCGAGCCAGTTCGCGTGCTCTTCCTCGTCGAGGAGCATGCGCTCGAGGAGCTCACGGCTCCCGGCGTCGCCTTTGGCGCGGCAGAGCTCGATGCCTTCATTGATCCGCTTCACGGCGTCGTACTCGACCGCGAGGTCGAGCTTGAACTGCTCGGGGACCGTCTGGCCGACGTTGATCTTTCCGAGCTTCTGTAGATTCGGAACGCCTTCGAGGAAGAGGATGCGCGCGACCAGCTTGTCGGCGTGCTTCATCTCCTCGAGCGACTCCTCGCGGACCTTCTTCCACAGCCGCTCGTACCCCCAGTTCTCACACATGCGGGCATGGACCCAGTACTGATTGACGGCGGTCAGCTCGGCGGTGAGCACGTCGTTGAGCAGTGCGATGACCTGCGAGTCGCCCTTCATCGTGGACTCCCCCAGGAGGGGACGGCGGCCTTCGGACGCGTTGGACCGTCAGCGGGACGCGGAGGCTAACGCGCCGGCACCGGACCGGCAATCCTGGGTGCCGCGGCGGGGGCAGGCTGCGCACGAGTCCTCGATGCGCTCCGCGATGGCGTCGCGGCAGGCGCCACAGTCGGTGCCCGCGCCGCAGCAGGCACCCACCGCGTCGACGCTCCGAGCGCCCGCGTGGACTGCGGCGTCGACCTCGCGGTCGGTGACTGCCCGGCAGATGCAGAGGACCATCGGCGCGCCCGTCAGCTGATATTGAGAGTGATTCTCAACATCAGCAACAGAGTACCAGTACCGTCCGGCGCCCACAAGGGGGTTCAGGCGCGGCGCAGCGCCGCGGAGCATGACGAACCCATGACAATCGAGGCGCACATCCTGCGCCATGCGAGCGCTTCTGGTGCATCCCCGAACACCGCCGACCTACTGGGGTTTCCAGCACAGCCTCCCGATCGCGGGCAAGGCAGCCTCCCTGCCCCCCCTGGGGCTCCTGAGCCTCGCCCCCTTGCTCCCCGACGGGTGGGACCTGCGCGTGGTGGACGAGAACACCGAGCCGCTCCGCGACGAGGCGCTCCGCTGGGCCGACGTGGTGCTCCTCACAGGGATGATCATCCACGCGCCGGCGATGCACGAGATCCTCGCGCGCGCCCGGCGCCTGGGCAAGCGTACCGTGGTGGGCGGGCCGGCGGTGAACACCGACCCGGGCTTGTTCCCGGAGGCCGACCACCTCTTCCGCGGCGAGGCCGAGGGGCGCACCGACGATCTGGTGCGCGCGCTGCAGGCGCCCGGCGAGAAGGCCCGGCGCGTGCTGTCGCCGGAGACCGAGGAGCGCCCGTCGATGGAGATCGTCCCGCGGCCGCGCTTCGACCTCATCGATCACAAGCGCTACGCCTCGATGAGCGTGCAGTACTCGCGCGGTTGCCCGTTCCAATGCGAGTTCTGCGACATCATCGAGGTCTTCGGACGAAAACCCCGCACCAAGACGCCCGCGCAGGTCACCGCGGAGCTGGATGCGCTGCGCGCGACCGGATACCGCGGCAGCGTCTTCTTCGTCGACGACAACTTCATCGGGAACCGCGTGGCGGTGGCCGGGATGCTGCCGCACGTCAAACAGTGGCAGGAGCAGCACGGGTTCCCTTTCGAGTTCTACACCGAGGCGAGCGTCGATCTCGCCACCAAGCCCGAGCTGATCGACTCGATGGTCGGCACCGGGTTCACCTCCGTCTTCCTGGGGATCGAGTCTCCTTCGCCCGAGGCGCTCAAGGAGACGCACAAGTTCCAGAACCTGCGCCTCGACCCCGCGGAGGCGGTGCGCCGCATCACCCGGGCGGGACTGCAGGTCTTCGCCGGATTCATCGTCGGGTTCGACAACGACGGTCCGCAGATCTTCGAGCTGCAGCGCGACTTCATCTCCTCGGTGCCGGTTCCGGTCGCGATGATCGGCGTGCTCACCGCCCTTCCCGGGACGCAGCTCACCCGTCGCCTGGAGAAAGAGGGGCGCCTGCGCATCGTGACCACCGGCGACCAGTTCGACCGCCCGAACTTCCACACCACCATGGACGAGCGCACGCTCCTCGCCGGATACGCCGAGCTGTTGGGGGAGCTGTACCGGGCCGATTCGTTCTACAAGCGCTGCGAGCTCCTCATCGACACCGTCGGTCGCCCGAAGGCGCCGCTGCGCTGGCGGCCGGGCGGTCTGCGCGTGCTCCTGCGCACCCTCTGGAGCATCGGCCTGCGCTCACCGAGGCGCCGCGAGTTCTGGCGGCTCGTCGCGCGGACGCTCCGCCGCGCACCGCACGCTTTCCCCCGCGCCATCGAGCTCGCCATCCAGGGCGAGCACCTCATCCGGTACACGCGCGAGGACGTGCTGCCCCGGCTGGGGCGCGCGCTTCAGGCGATCCGCGCGGAGGTCCCCGCAGGCGCGACGCCCTTGCGCGCCGGCGCGGCTGCCGCTCAGCCTCTGTAGAGCGCCTCGTACTGCTCGGCGGCGCGATCCCAGGAATGGTCGCGCGCCATGGCGCGCTGCATGGCAGAGCGCCAGGAGGACCGGTCGCTCCAAAGCGTCAGCGCGCGATCCACCGCCGCGAGCAGGCCCTGCAAATCCTCGTTGTCGAAGCGGAACCCCCACCCCTCAGCCCCCTCGCGGATGGAGTCGTTCAGGCCGCCGACCGCGTGCACCACGGGCAGCGTGCCGTAGCGGAGCGAGTAGAGCTGATTCAGGCCGCACGGCTCGAAGCGGCTGGGCATGAGGAACACGTCGGCGCCGCCCTCGATGCGGTGGGCGAGCGCGTCGTCGAAGCGGATTTGCACCGAGACGCGGGTCGGGTGCCGCTCGGCGAGCGCGCGGAACTCCTGCTCCAGCGTCGAGTCGCCCATCCCGAGCAGCACGAACTGCAGCTTGCGGTCCAGCATCCGGGGCAGCGCTTGCGCCAGAAGATCGTAGCCCTTCTGGTGCGCGAGCCGGCCGATGGCTGCCGTCAACAGGGCGTTCTCGTCCACGTCGAGGCCCAGCTCGCGCTGGAGCGCCGCCTTGTCGGCGGCCTTCCCGGACAGGTCCTGGGCCGAGTAGCGCTGCGGGAGCGCCGGATCGACGTCGGGGCTCCAGCGCGTGTAGTCGACGCCGTTCATGATCCCCACCAGGTCCTGCTGCCGGTGGCGGAGCAGCCCTTCCAGGCCGGCGCCGGTCTCCGGGCTCTGCACGATCTCGCGCGCGTAGGTCGGGCTGACGGTGGTGAGCTTGTCGGCGAAGACGAGCCCCGCCTTCATGAGATTGAGCTGGCTGTAGAACTCCAGGGCGTCGGGGTGGAACAGGTCGCCGGGCAGCGCGAGGTCGCTCATCGCCTCGCGCGGGAACACGCCCTGGTAGGCGAGGTTGTGGATGGTGAATACCGAGCGCGCCTTGAAGGGCGCCGGGCGCCCCGCCCAGCCGCGCTTCAGGATCAGCGGCGCGAGCGCCGCCTGCCAGTCGTGCGCGTGCACGCAGTCGGGCAGGAAGTTGATCTGCTTGGCCGCCTCCAGGGCGCCCGCGCAGAGCAGCGCGAAGCGCTTGTGGTTGTCGCGGTAGTCCTTGCCGGACTCGCCGTACAGCTCCTTCCGGTCGTACCAGGGGTTTTGCAGCAGGATGTACCGCAGCCGCTCGGCAGGCGCAGCCACGTGGACCGAGGCGGACGCGTTCAGGTGGGGGAACTGCACCTCGACGCGCCGGCCGGTGTCCCGGATGTTCGCCGCCGAGGCGTCGATCGCGCCGTAGCGCGGCAGCACCACCAGCAAATCGTGCCCGCGCGCGGCCAGCGCCCGGGGCAATGCCCCGATCACGTCCCCGAGCCCACCCGTCTTGATGAAGGGCGCCGCCTCGGACGCGACGAACAGGATCTTCACTCTACGCCTCCGTCTGGCGGAGGAAGGCGGCGGCCTCCTCCGGCGGGGTGGGGTTGACGAAGAGGCCGCTGCCCCACTCGAAGCCGGCCGCCAGCGCGAGGATTGGCCTCAACTCCAGGTGCCAGTGATACCAGTCCGAGGGCGGCTCGCGCAGCGGCAGTGTGTGCAGATAGAAATTGTAGGCCGGCTTGCCCAGCGCAAGGTCGAGCTTGCGCAGCGAGAGTCGCAGCGCCTCGGAGAGCCCGCGCAGTTCGGCCGCCGTGCTCTGCTCGAAGATCGAGCGGTGCTCGCGGGGCAGGACGAGCAGCTCGAACGGCCCGCGGGCGGCCCACGGCGACAGGGCCATGAACCCGTCGGTCTCCAGCACGACGCGCGAGCGCTCCCTCGCTTCCTGGGCGAGGATGTCGCAGAAGATGCACCGCTCCTTTTCCTCGTAGTGCCTTTCCGCGCCCGCGAGCTCCTGCTGCAGCTCGGTGGGGACCAGGGGAAGCGCGACGATCTGCGAGTGCGGGTGGCTGAGCGTCGCGCCGGAGGCCGCTCCGCTGTTCTTGAAGAAGAGCACGCTGCGCAGGCGCACGTCCCGCGAGAGATCGAGGATGCGCTCCTGCGCTGCCCGCAGCACCTGCTCGACCTGCTCGGGGCTCTGCTGCGGCATGGCGCGGGCGTGCTCGGGCGTCTCGATGATCACCTCGTGAGCGCCCACGCCGCCCATCGCGTCGTACATCCCCAGGCCGGCGCGCACCATGCGCTCCTCGGTGCGCAGGGCCGGGAAGCGGTTGGGGACCACGCGCAGGGTCCAGCCCGGCCCGTTCGGCGGTCCGGCGTTGTCGCGGCGGACCAGCAGCTCCGGTGGGGTGATCGCCTCGTGCCCTGGGCAAAAGGGGCAGCTCGCCGGGTCGTCCTGGTCGGGCAGGGTGCGCACCACCGCGTTCGGGCGGTCGGCGCGTTCCGGCGCGACGATCACCCAGCGTCCCACCACGGGGTCCCTGCGCAGCTCGGGCATGGCCGCGCACCATAACATTCTCGCTACACGGAGCCTGAAATCGACCGCTCTGCCGATGGCGGGACGCCTTTCGATCCGGCGCCTTCGGCGCCTCTACAAGGGGGGAGCTCGCTCCCCCCTCGACCCCCCAAGAGATCACGTTCCTCTCGGGTGGGGGGTCAGATGCGCCAGTTGGCGAGCTCGAACTTGCGGTCGGGAACCGCCGCCGCGATCTCGCCGTAGCGGGGGATCCGGTCCAGCTCCACCTCGTCGCGCAGGACCCGCACCGTGAGCGAGATGCGCTCGCCCGGCTGAAGGCCCAGCGCCTCGCGGGACAGCGCCAGCTCGACGATGGTTCCCGTGCGCCCCGACCCGGATCGCACGCCGCGCTCGTCGACCGCCTCCGATTCGGCCCCTCCCGGAAGGAGGCGCATCCTGACCGGTTTCTCGCCAGCCGCGCCCGGCCGGGACAAGAGGAGGACCAGCTCCCCCTTGAGGTCGGCGCCCTTCGCCGGATCCAGGCGCAGATACAGGTGGGTCCTGGAGAACCCGAACCAGAGCTGCGTGAACGCGCCCTGTCCGCGGAACATCGCGCCGCCGCTGGTGGTGCCCGGGCGGTAGTACCCGGCACCGGCCCACTCGTAATAGCCCTTGGTGTATCCGTCGATCACGGGCTCGATCAGCCGCGAGGGGTCGACCACGACCGCCGCGGCGTGGCCCGCGTCCTTGTGCGGCGCAATGATCGGACGGTCGAGCCGCTCCGGAGGCGCGAGCCCGAGCGCGCGCCAGGCCTGGGCGACCCGCCGGCGGAAGAGCGCGTCGAACTCCGGCGCGTTCTCGGTGGTGAAGTCGTCGCCGTACCACCAGTACCAGTCGCTCCCCTCGGCGATGAGGAGGTGACCGCGCGCCGCTTCGAGCTGGTCCCGCGGCAGCTCGCCCTTCTCTTCCGCCTCCGCGAGCGCCTCGCGCGCCTCGCCGAGCAATGTCCAGGCGGCGTTGTCCTCCGGGTGCCCGATCCAGATGCGGAAGTTCGAATCGATCCAGCTCCCGGAGTGGATGCGCGCGATGCGCGCGCGCGCCGGACGCTCGCGCAGCTCGTCGCGCGGAAGCACGGTGCGGATCTCTCCGCCCGAGAGGCCGGCGTAGAGCGCATCGAGGAACGCCTCCCCGGAGGCGGGATAATGCTCCCACGGGTTCTCTCCATCGAGCGCCAGCGTGACGAGCGCTTCGGGCTCTGTGTCGGCGATGCGCGAGATGAGATCCTGGGCCGCCTCGCGCGGATCGCTCTTCGCGTAGCGGAAGCCGATGCGGTCGGACAGCTCGCGGTCGCGAAAGAGGACGGTCACGGCGTGATCGGCCCCGGCGCGGTAGGGGTGGTAGTGCGCCGGGTAGCCGTCGGGCAGCGCGGTGCCGAGCTCCAGCTCACTGCGCTCGAGCACTCCCTGATCGGTCGCGCACCAGCGCACGCCGCAGGCGGCGAGGAGGTCGATGACTTCCGGCGACACCGAGCCTTCCGAGGGCCACATTCCCTGCGGGACCTGGCCGAACGCCGCCCGCGCCCGCTCGAGGCCGCGCATCACCTGCTCGCGCGCGTCATGCGCATACGAGAAGCGCGGCGGCAGCGCCACCGCCGGCATCGCGCGCCGGGCCGACTCGGTGTCCACGACCAGCGGCAAGATGGGATGGTAGAAGGGCGAGCAGGTGATCTCCACCTGCCCGCGCTCGGCCAGGGCGCGCCAGCGCGGCACGATCCGCGACGCGATCCGCCTCTGCGCGTCCACCGCCGCGACCTTCTCCTCCTCGGTGTAGCCTCGCTCCTTGGCGATCAGCCCGGCGACGAGCGGCTCTTCCCGGCGGGCGGCGAATCCCATCCAGGCGAGCACGAAGTTGACCTGGAGGTCGCGCATCTCCTGTGGCGTGAATGCCGCCTGCCGCTCGAGGAGGTCGATCTCCCGCAGGTCGGTGCCCCGCTTGTCGAGCAGCTCGGAATAGCGCGCCACCGGCCGCACCCAAACGTTCCAGTCGACTGAAAAGCCCTCGCGCAGCACGTGCGCGCGCTCCTCGGGAGTGAGCGCCTCGGCGGGCTTGCGCGCCAGCTGCTCGTCCAGGTCCTGCGTCCCGGCAACGTACGCTTCCAGCTGGTCGAGCAGCGAGGGCGCCCAGTTGGCCACCACCTTGACGGTCGGATGACGCTCCAGCGCCGCCGCCATGTCGGTGTAGGCGCGCGAGGCGTGCTGCCGGACCCAGGGGAGCATCGGCTGGCCCGTCTGCGGATCTCGGTACTCGGGTTGGTGCAGGTGCCAGAGGAAGACGGCGCGGACGGACATTTCACCTCGTCAGTCGGAGAGCCGCATCCCCTTCGGCACCACCACGATGCCCTCGGGGCTCACGAAGAAGCGCTTCCGATCTTCCTCGGGATCGTAACCGATGCGAAGCCCTTGTGGGATCTCTACGTTCTTGTCGATGATCGCGCGCCGGATGCGCGCGTGGCGGCCGACGATCACGCCCTCGAAGAGGATGGTCCCGTCGACGTCGGCGAAGGAGTTGATGCGCACGCGGGGCGAGAGCACCGAGCGGTTCACCCGGCCGCCGGAGATGATGCAACCCTCGGAGATGACCGAATCGGTAGCGGTGCCGACGCGCTTCTCGGCGACGTTGGCGAAGACGAACTTGGCGGGCGCGCCGGTGTGGTCGGGCGCCGTGAACAGGGGCCACTGCTCGTTGTAGAGGGAGAAGGCCGGGTCCACGTCGCACAGACCCATGTTCGCCTGGTAGTACGTGTCCAGGTCGCCCACGTCGCGCCAGTAGCCCATCTCCCTGGGTCCTTGTCCGGGCACCTGGTTCCCTGCGAAATCGTACACGGACACCCGCGACTTCTTGAACATCTCGCTGATGATCGACTTGCCGAAATCGTGCGCGGAGTCCTTCCCCGCGTCGCGCACGATCTCCCGCACCAGCGCCTCGGTGGTGAAGAGGTAGTTCCCCATCGAGGCGAGCACCTTGGTCGGGTCGCCCAGCATGGGCTTGGGGCTCTTCGGCTTCTCCTGGAAGTCGACCATCCTCCCGGTGTCGTCGGCGGTGATGACCCCGAAGGAGGAGGCCTCCTCGATGGGCACCGGGATAGCGGCCACCGTGCAGTCCGCTTTCTGCCGGATGTGGAAATCGAGCATCTGCCGCACGTCCATCCGGTAGATGTGGTCGGCGCCGAAGACGAAGACGAAGTCCGGCTCCTCGTCGGTCACGAGGTTCAGGTTCTGGTAGATGGCGTCCGCCGACCCCCGGTACCACTCGGGCCCGGTGCGCTGCTGAGCGGGGACTGCCTCGACGAACTGGCCGAGCATCGAGCTGAGTCGCCACCCCCGCGAGATGTGCGTGTTGAGCGAATCGGACTTGTACTGGGTGAGCACCTTCATCCGCAAAACGCCGGAGTTGGCGAAGTTGGAGAGGACGAAGTCGATGATCCGGTAGCGACCGCCGAACGGCACGGCGGGCTTGGCGCGTTCGTGGGTGAGCGGAGCCAGCCTGCGGCCTTCGCCGCCGGCAAGGATCATGGCGAGGGTCTTGGCGGACATGCCGCGACGCTAGACCCGCGCGCGGCCCGCCGCAACGTTCGGCCACGGATTGGGTCCGAAGCACGTCGCATCGCGCGTCGAACGAGGAGCTCTGCCGGATGACGCGGCTAGCCGCGCGCCGAGCGGGCGGCCGCGCGGCTGGGGGCCGCCCGCTGCCCTTCTTGCGGCAGCTCGGCGCCCTTGGCGAATCGTTCGATCACCTCGCCGATCTCCTGCTGCGCCTTGCGCACGAGCTGCGCCCGGTCGTGGAAGGTGAGGAACGCGCTCTTGAACCCCGCCACCACGACGTTGCGCACGTCGCTCACGGTGAGGTTGAACTGCCGGGCCAGGACGGTCAGCTCCTTGGTCACCGTCGTGTTGGTGATGAGCCGGTTGTCGGTATTCACCGTCACCCGGATGCCGAAGTCCAGGTAGAACTTGAACGGGTGCGTCGCCATGTCCGGGACCGCGCCCGTCTGCACGTTCGACGACGGGCAGCACTCGATCGGGATGCGGTGGTCGTTCACGTAGTTGAGCAGGTCGCCATCCTCGCGCAGCCGCACGCCGTGGCCGATGCGGTGCGCGCCGCAGTAGTGGAGCGCCTGTGCGATGGAGGGTGGGCCGTACGCCTCGCCCGCGTGCACGGTGCAGTTCACGTTGTTGTTCAGGATCAGCTGGAAGGCTTCCTGGTGGTCCTTGGCGGGGTTCCCGTGCTCCGCGCCCGCCAGGTCGAACCCGAGCACGCCCTTGTTCTTGTAGGCGACCGACAGCTCGGCGAGGCGCAGCGAAGTCTCGGGGCTCATGTTGCGGATGCCGCACACGAGCACGCCGGCCATCATGCCCGTCTCGCGCTCGGCCTTGCGCAGGCCTTCGAGCACCGCTTCGACCACCACCGTCGGCTTGAGACCCTTCTGGAGGTGGAGCACCGGCGAGTAGCGCACCTCGAGGAGTCGCACGTTCTCCGCGGCGGCGTCGACCGCGAGCTCGTACGCGGTCCGGTAGAGCGCCGCCTCGGTCTGGAGCACGCTGAGGGTGATCTCGAAGCCCTTGAGGTACTCCTCCAGGCTGCCGTGCCGCTGGCCGATCTTCATCGCGCGGGCCAGACCCTCCTCGGTGTCGGCGGGCAGCCTTATCTTTTGGTCCTCGGCGAGCTCGAGCATCGTCCCGAGCCGCAGGGATCCGTCGAGGTGGCAGTGCAGGTCGGTCTTGGGAAGCGCGTGGAGCAGCGCGTCGGTGACCGGGACGTCGGGCGTCATGGATGGGATCTAGCCGATCCGCGGGCCCAGATCACGAATCCTCGCGGGCCGTGTGGTACGGTGTGCGCATGACGCTTGGCGTGCTGCTCGTCCGCTGGCTGATTCACGCCGTCGTCGTCATGGGTTCGGTGGCGCTGGTTTCGCCGGGAAACCCGCGCAACACGCTGCCCCGAGCGCTGTTCGTCACCGTCATCGTCGCCCTGGTGGTGACCCCGTTCGCGTTCTTCTGGTTCCTCATCGTCCCCGGCGTGATCGCGCTGATCTGCTGGATCCTGGTGTTCGTCATCGCCTACGACATCGGCATCGGCCAGGCGATTGCGGTCGGAATCGTGCAAGCGGCGATCGGGTTCCTCGTCGACCTCTTCCTCATCCACGGCCGACTGGGCTGAGGCGACCGCGCATCGTAGAGGCGCTCCTTCGCTGCGCATTTTCCCGACGCTTGCGCCGGAGTCGGGACGCCGCTACCGTGCGCGCAACTTTCGTCGCGAGGGGGACACGGGCCGAATGCTGACGCTGACGCTGAATACACCGCGGGAAGTCCACCTTCTCCGCAGCCTCCTGCAGCGCCGGATCGAGCAGCTCGACAAGGAGGCCGACGGCAAGTCCGCCGGGGCGGCCCTC
>Ga0066710_100003049_pt1 | contig 14019 bp, 9 predicted proteins | sample GraSoiAngelo_159_FD_79666 | JGI IMG/M metagenome (GOLD analysis project Ga0066710, IMG submission 79666) | Grasslands soil microbial communities from the Angelo Coastal Reserve, California, USA - 14_1009_16_40cm | ecosystem: Environmental > Terrestrial > Soil > Grasslands | place: USA...
GAGCACGTCGAGCCACCATGGGTTCGCGGACTTCGCGATGCCCATATGGTTCGGCACGACGTCGAGGACGTGACTCATCCCATGCGATCGCATCGCGTCGATCCACTCCCAGTACTCCTCCTCGGTTCCGATGTCGGGATTGAGACACGTCGGATCGGCGACGTCGTACCCATGCGGGCTTCCCGGCACGGCGGCGAGATAGGACGAGGCGTAGCAGTCGCCGATGCTCAGCGCGTGCAGGTAATCGACGATGCCGCGCGCGTTCGTAAAGGTGAACCGTCTGTTGAACTGCAGCCGGTACGTCGAGAGTGGAATGCGGGAGGCGGCCACCACATCAAGAATCTGCAAGCTGGTCGCCAGTCGACATCGCGGCCGAGCTGCGCGGCGGCGGATCCATGTTCGTTTTTAACGGAACGGCAATATCCTTGCTCAGCGCTTGAGCGTGGTCCGAGTCTTCATCGCGTGCGCGTTGATGGCAACTGCCTGCGTCCCAGCGGTGAAGCCCACCGGCGGTCCACCTTCGGCGTCCCGGATGGCCGAGCTGTGGATCGATCCCGGTCCGACGGCGCGCGACCTGTTCGACGGACCGCGCGGCGGGCTCCGCGAACCGCTGCGTCCGCAGGCTGACACGCGATACGACATCGTCAAACGCGACACGCGCGGCTTCAGCATCACCTACCGCGTCCGCGACGAAGGCGGCCGCGAGTGGAACGTGAAGATCGGACCTGAGGCGCAGACCGAAGTCGTCACGTCGCGCATCGCTTGGGGACTCGGCTATCACCAGCTGCCGTCGTATTTCGTCGAGCGCTGGATCGGCGTCGATCACGCGAACGGGCAGCAGTTCGGCGGCGGACGCTTCCGTCCGGAAGACCCCGCGCTGAAATCGGTCGGCGAGTGGGAATGGCAGAAGAACCCGTTCGTCGGCACCCGCCCGTACCACGGCCTGCTCGCGTTGATGATGATTCTCAACAGCACCGATCTCAAGAATCCAAACAACGAGGTGTTCGAGGTCGAAGGCGAAGCGCGCGAAGGCGCGCGGCGCTGGTACGTCGTGAAGGATCTGGGGGCGTCGCTCGGCGCGACCGGCCGCTTCGATCCGCCGCGCGGCAATATCGAGGCGTTCGAGCACGAAGCCTTCATCAGCCGCGCGTCGAACGGACGCGTGACGTTCGGCTACAAGGGACGCCATCAGGAACTGCTGCGCGCGATCGGACCCGACGACGTGCGCTGGACGTGCGAGCGGCTGCAGAAGCTGACGGATCGCCAGTGGCGCGACGCCTTTCGCGCGGGCGGTTTCACCGAGGAGGTGACGGCGCGGTTCATCGCGCGGATCCGTCAGAAGATCGACGAGGGACTGCGACTGCAATGAGGCGCGCGCGAGCGGTGTTTCTCGCGGCCGCAGTGCTTGTCGGCGCGGCGCTTTCCGCATCCGCCGCCGAGCGGCAGCGCGGCGACACGCTCACCGATACGCCCGACCAGTCCACGCAGATCGAAGAGGTGATGCACGCGCTGGTCCGTCTGCCGATCGCGGCCGGCCTCGCGACCGTGCTCGCGGTTCGCCCGCGGCGGCGCGGCACGCCTCACCGCCGCGCGCCGGTCATCCAGACCCAAATCATCCTGGCTGTTGTCGGCGCGGTCGTGATGCTCGTCGTCGGCTCGAGCCTCGCGCGCGCGTTCGGCATCGTGGGCGCGGCCGGGCTCGTCCGCTATCGCTCGAAAATCGAGGATCCGAAGGATGCCGGCGTCATGCTGTGCACGCTCGCCGTCGGTCTGGCGGCGGGCGTCGGGCTCTGGCTGCTCGCGGCATTCGGCACCGCGTTCATGCTCGCGCTGTTGTGGGTCATCGAGTCGTTCGAGCCGAAGGCGATACAGCTGTTCGGGTTGACGGTGAAAGCCAAAGATCCCGCGAAGATCAAAATCGGCATCGATCGCCTGCTGTCGCGCTACCGACTCGAACATGCGCTCCGTTCGACGTCGAAGGAGGAAGTGTCGTACGACGTCCATCTGCCGTTCGATCGGCAGACCGACAAGCTGTCGGAACAGATCGCTCAACTCGATCCGGAAGCCGCGGTACAGTGGGAAGAGAAGAAGGAGAAGAAGTGAAAGTACGATTAACGATAATTTCCGAACTGGAGGGCGACGCCGAAGTCGTGCTCGCGCAGGGCGCCGATCGCTTCCTGCAGTTCGTCTTTCGACGGCGAGGTGACGCGCACCTGATCGGCCTGGATAGCGGCCTGCACCTTTTTCAGCTTCTTGTCCTTGATGAACTTCACGATTTCGCGCGCCGCTTCGATCGGGATGCCCTGCTGAATCGTGATGATGCGACGCACCTTGCTGCCTGCGGCCGGCTCGCTCGCCGGCGCCTTGAAGTTCTTGATCGCCACGCCGCGCCGCACGAGCCGCGTCTGCACGATCTCCCATAACGCGTTCATCTTGAACTCGTCGTCGGCGACAAGCGTCAGCGTCTTGTCTTTTTCGCTGAGTGTGATCTCGGCGGTCGCGCCCTTGAAATCGTACCGCTGACCGACTTCCTTGCGCGCCTGGTTCAGCGCGTTGTCGACTTCCTGGAAGTCGATCGTCGAGGTGATATCGAAGGACACCGGCGTGGCCATTGGCTGATTGTACTAACTCGCACGCCGCTTCTCCTGATCGTGCTTGGTCGAATGCCGCTCGCGCGCCTCTTCGACCGAGTGCGACTCCGTGACGTCTTCTTCTTCCCGCGCGAGCTGCGCCAGTTCCTTGTAGTGCTTCTGCAGCGTCTCGAGATCCTTCTCCGAAAATCGTTCTGCTTCGATCAGGCGGTTGCTGGCGCCGTGCAGGGCGGCGACGATCTCGTTGAGCTTGAGATGAATCGCGAGCGACTCCTTGTTCTGGCTGCGCTGGATGAGGAACACCATCAGAAAAGTCACGATCGTCGTGCCGGTGTTGATCGTGAGCTGCCATGTGTCGGAGAGGCGGAACACCGGACCGAGCATCGCCCAGACGACCACGATGACCAGGGCGATCGCGAAAGCCGCATCGGTTCCGGTCCAGCGCATGGCGGCCTCGGAAAAACGCTCGAGCTTGCCGGTGGTCCGCCGATGCGCACGGCTCTGTGCCATAGTGGTCGACCTCGGCGATGCAACGCGAATACCAAAAACCGCGCGTCGGCATCTCGGCGTGCCTGCTCGGCGAGCGCGTACGCCACGACGGCGGCCACAAGCGCGACGCGTGGCTCGTCGACGTGCTCGGCCGCGACGTCGACTGGGTGCCGGTGTGTCCGGAGGTCGAAGCGGGCTTCGGCACCCCGCGCGAGCCGATCGATCTGGTGCGGGGCGCCGGCGACACGATACGGCTCGTGGCCGTCGACACGCGGCGCGACGTCACCGAGCCGATGCTGCGGTTCATCGATCGCCGCCTCGAGGAGCTCGCGGCGGAACGATTGAGCGGCTACGTGCTCAAAGCGGGTTCGCCGAGCTGTGGGCTGGATGATGTGCTGATTCATGACGATGGTGAAGGAAAGACCGCAGAGACCGCCGACAACGTTGAGAGTTCGGGTCTCTTCGCGGGGGCGCTGCGCTCGCGCTTCCCGACTCTGCCGATCGAAGACGAGCGGCGGCTCGCGGACCCCGGGCGCCGCCGGCGGTTCGTCGAACGCGTGTTCGCGTATCATCATCACATCTCCGCCACACGTTCCTTCGCGATCGTGCGCGTGCGCGGCAACGCGCGCGAGAAGACGATGGATTGGGCCGCCGCCGAGGAGCCGCTCGAGATTCGCCTGCACGGCCGTCCGTTCGCGACGATCATGCGGACCCCCGGCGCCGATCGCGAGCTCGCGTCCGGATTCCTGCTGTCGGAGCGCATCGTGCGCAGCGTCGACGACATCGGCACGATCGAACACTGCACCGATCGCGGGCCTGAAATCCCCGCGCCACATGAAATCGCCGCGCCAAATGAAAGCCCGGCGCAGAACGTCATAAACGTCACCCTGGTGGACGAATCGCGGCTGGCACGTGCGCTCAGCGAGCGTCGTCAGACGACGGCCAGCGCGTCGTGCGGTGTGTGCGGCCGTGAGACGATCGAGTCGCTCACGGCCGACATGGCGCCGATTCGGTCGCCGCTCTCGGTGAGCGGGGCGGATGTGGCGATGCTGCCGCAGCGTTTGCGCAAGGTGCAGCGCGTGTTCGACGAGACGGGCGGCTTGCACGCCGCCGGTCTGTTCGCGGCCGACGGCCGCCTCGTCGACGTGGCCGAAGACGTCGGGCGTCACAACGCGGTCGACAAGGTGATCGGCGGCCGGCTCCTGCGCGACGAGCTGCCGCTGGCCGATCGACTGCTGTGCGTCAGCGGACGGACGTCGTTCGAGATCGTCCAGAAGGCGGCCGTCGCCGGCGTGCCGCTCGTCGCTGCCGTGTCGGCGCCGTCGAGCCTCGCGATTGATCTGGCGAATGCGTGCGGCGTGACGCTGGTCGGATTCGTCCGCGGCGACAGCTTCAACATCTATACGTATCCCGAGAGAATTCGATAGCCGTCGCCTGCATGGTCTTTGGTTTCGGGAAACAGAAGCCGCATCACTACCGCGAGATGGTGCGCGTGGCGTGGGAGAACCGCGACGAGCTGCCGTTCGCGTGGCGGATCCTGCGCGACGGCGTCTGCGATGGCTGCGCGCTCGGAACGTCGGGATTGTCGGACTGGACGATCGACGGGACCCATCTCTGCATGGTGCGGCTCGAGCTGATGCGGCTCAACACCGCGCCGGCGCTCGATCCGCGTCAGCTGACGGACGTCGCGTCGCTCGCCTCGCGCACGTCGCAGGAGCTGCGCGCACTCGGCCGTTTGCCGGAGCCGATGATCCGGCGCCATGGCGAACCGGGGTTCCTCGTGTCGACGTGGGACGAAGCGCTCGACCTGATTGCAGGCGGGCTGCGCGCCATCGATCCGTCGCGCGCCGCTTTCTATCTCACCTCGCGCGGCATCACCAACGAGGTGTACTACGCAGCGCAAAAGGCCGCGCGCTTCCTCGGCACGAACCACGTCGACAACTCCGCGCGCCTGTGCCACGCGGCCTCGACCGCGGCCATGAAAGCGACGCTCGGATACGGCGCGTCCACCTGCAGCTACGCCGACTGGCTGCACGCCGATCTCATCGTGTTCCTCGGTTCGAACGTCGCGAACAATCAGCCGGTGGTGACGAAGTACCTGCACCACGCGAAGGCTAATGGCGCGCAGATCGCCGTGGTCAACACGTTCCGTGAGCCTGGCCTCGAGCGCTACTGGGTGCCCTCGATCGCGTCGAGCGCGCTCAACGGCACAACCATCGCCGATCACTGGTTCCACGTCACGACCGGCGGCGATCGCGCGTTCCTCGTCGGCGTGCTGCGCGCGCTCGTCGAAACGGGGGGCGTCGACGAGGCATTCGTACGCGAGCGGACCATCGGCTTCGAGGCCGCGCGCGACGCGGCGCTTGCTGCCGACTGGAGCGCGCTGGAGCGGGAGAGTGGCGCGACCCGCGAACGCATGCAGGCCTTCGCGCAGCTGCTCGTGCGCCGGCCGAACGCAATTCTCGTCTGGTCGATGGGGCTGACGCAGCACGCGCACGGCGTCCAGACGATCAAGGCGCTCGTGAACGTGGGGCTCGCGCGCGGCCTGCCCGGCCGGCTCAATCGCGGGCTCGTGCCGATTCGCGGCCACTCCGGCGTCCAGGGCGGCGCGGAAGTCGGCTGCGTGCCGGCTGTGGAAGCGACGACCGCCGCGCGCTGGGCGGGCCTCTGGAGATTTCCAGTGCCGGCGGGTGGCGGCTGGACCGCTGTCGAGATGATCGAACATGCGGCGCGCGGCGACGTCGACGCGTTCTGGATCGTCGGCGGCAATTTTCTCGAGACGCTGCCCGATCCCGAGGCTTCGCGGCGCGCGCTGCGGCGGCCACGGCTCCGCATCCATCACGACATCGTCCTCTCCTCGTCGATGCTCGTCGACGGCGACGGCGACGTCGTCCTGCTTCCGGCCACGACGCGGTACGAGTCGGAAGGCGGCGGCACGGAGACGTCGACCGAGCGCCGGATCATCTACTCGCCGGAGATTCCTGGTCGCCGGATCGGATCCGCGCGGCCGGAGTGGCGTGTGTTCGGCGACGTCATGGCGCGCGTCAAACCTGAACGCGCAGCGCAGATTCGATTCGAGAGCGCAACTGCGATTCGCGAGGAAATCGCGCGCGCGGTGCCGCTCTACAAAGGAATCGAGCGGCTGCACGCAAAGGGCGATCAGACTCAGTGGGGCGGGCGCACACTCTACGCGGACGGACAGTTCGCGACGCCCGACGGCAAGGCACACTTCTCTGGGGTAGGGACCGCGCTCGCTCGGCCCGATGCCGAGATCGCTCGCCCCAGCGACGCCGCGGGCGGCGCAAGCTCCGCTCCTATGCCGAGGGTATTCCGCGTCTCCACCCGGCGCGGCAGACAATTCAACTCGATGATCCAGCGCGTCGTCGATCCGCTGACCGGCGCGGCGCGCGACGCCGTGTTCATCAGCGACGAAGATCTCCGGCGATTGCAACTCCGCGAGGGCACGCGCGTGCTGCTGCGATCGGCGTTTGGAGTGCTTCGCGGACGTCTGAAGGCGGCATCGATCACGCCGGGCAACCTCGAGGTCCACTGGCCCGAAGGCAACGTCCTTTTGTCCGCGGCGGCGATCGATCCCGACTCGATGGAGCCCGATTACAACACGACGGTGACCATCGAGTGATCGCGTTCTCGCGGATCGGCAAGCAGTACGGGAAGCAGGTCCTGTTCGTCGATGCCTCGTTTCAGCTCAATCCAGGCGAGAAGGTCGGGCTCGTCGGCCCGAACGGATCCGGCAAGACGACGCTCTTCCGCATGATCGTCGGCGAAGAAGCGCCGGACGAAGGCGACGTCTCGGTGCCGAAGAGGCTGACGATCGGCTACTTCCGTCAGGACGTCGAGGAGATGGCCGGACGATCGGTCCTCGACGAAGCGATTCTGGGCAGCGGCCGCGCCGGCGATCTTCATCACGAGCTGGAGCAGCTGCAGCACGCCATGTCGGACCCGGCGCGCGCCGGCGATCTCGATCGGATCCTCGCGCGGTTCGGCGAGGTGCAGGAGGAGTACGAGCACCTTGGCGGCTACGCGCTCGAAGCGCAGGCCCGCGAGGTGCTGCACGGCCTCGGCTTCGACGACGAGCGGATTGACGGCGACGTCGGCGAGCTCTCGGGCGGATGGAAGATGCGCGTCGCGATGGCGCGCGTCCTTCTCGGCCGTCCTGACGTCCTGCTGATGGACGAGCCGACCAACCACCTCGACATCGAGTCGATCATTTGGCTCGAGAGCTTTCTGAAATCGCAGCCGGGCGCGCTGCTGATGACGTCGCACGATCGCGATTTCATGAACCGCGTCGTAACGCGGATTGCCGAGATTGACGGCGGCGAAATCACGGCGTACTCGGGCAACTACGATTTCTACGAGCGCGAGCGCGCCATCCGCGAGGCGAACCGCGAGGCCGCGTACGCGCGCCAGCAGGCGATGCTCGCCAAGGAGCAGCGCTTCATCGAGCGCTTCGCGGCGCACGCCGCGAAGGCCGCGCAGGTGCAGAGCCGCGTGAAGGCGCTCGAGAAGATCGAAAAGATCGAGCTGCCGAAGAAGCGCCGCGTCGTGAAGTTCGATTTCCGGACGCCGCCGCGATCCGGCGAGCAGGTCGTCGTGCTCGAAGGCGTCACGAAGCGCTACGGACGCCGCGTCGTGCACGACGGCCTGGATGTCGTCGTGCGGCGCGGCGAGCGCTGGTCGGTGATGGGCAAGAACGGCGCGGGCAAGTCGACGCTGCTCAAGATGGTCGCGGGACACGTCAACCCCGACGAGGGATGCGTGAAGCTCGGCGCCAGCGTCCAGATGGGCTACTTCGCGCAGCAATCGCTCGACCTGCTCGATCCCGACCTGACGATCGAAGAACAGCTGCGGAAGGACTTCCCGGACGAATCGATCGGCGCGCTGCGGAACCTCGCTGGCGCGTTCCAGTTTTCAGGCGACGAGATCGACAAGAAAGTTCGATCGCTGTCGGGCGGCGAGAAGACGCGCCTCGTCCTCGCGCGCATGCTCCTCAACCCGCCGAACTTCCTCGTCCTCGACGAGCCGACCAACCACCTCGATCTCGCGACGAAGGAGATGCTGCTCGACGCGCTGAAGGACTTCGACGGCACGATGCTGTTCGTGTCGCACGACCGCGCGTTCCTCCGCGGTCTGAGCAACCGCGTCCTCGAGCTCGGAGGCGAGAGCGGCGTCGATCCCAGGCCGCACGCCTACCTGGGTTCGTACGTCGAGTACGTGCAGCGCACCGGACACGAAGCGCCGGGCGTGCACTCGTAAAAGTACGAAGTTTGAAGTACGCCAGAAACTTCTTACTTCTTACTTCTTACTTTGACATCGCTGGCACCAATAGGTGAGCCGCGCGTCGAGTCCGGTCTTCTTCGCCTGAATCGGCGTGCCACAGCGTCGGCACGGCTGGCCGCCGCGTCCGTACACCCATAGGCGCGCGCCCGGATCGAGGCTGCTGCGCGTGGTTCGTTGTCCCGCGCGAACGCTGACTGCCAGCACCTTGCGGCCGATGTCGATCAGCTTTTCGAGATCGTCATCGGTCAGCTGCGCGACCGCGGTGAACGGATCGATGCCGCCGAGGAACAGAATCTCCGACTTGAACACGTTGCCGATGCCCGCCGCGACGCGCTGATTGAGGAGCACGTCGGCGATTCGGTCGCCGCTGTGCTGCCGCATCCGGCGCACTGCTTCGCCGCGATCGAATGCCGGATCGAGGAGATCGGGGCCGAGCGCCCGCAGGTCGTCGTGCCTCACGAGATCGCGCGGTGTCAGCAGCTCGGCGACCGGCACGTTGAAGCCGACCGCGACGATGTCCGCCGTCGCGACCACCAGCCGCATGTCGCGGCGCGGACGCTGCCATCGCTCGCCCGGCCGATACAGGTGCCAGCTCCCGTTCATTCGCATGTGCGTGTGCAGGACGAGCCCGCCCGCGAACGTCATGAGCAGATGTTTGCCGCGCGCGGCGACCGATTCGATCTCGCGGCCGACGAGCCGATGCGAGCCGGCGATACGCGTCACAGAAGGGAACATCGATTCGAACGCCGTCACCGTCCGCCCCGCCAGAGCGCGGTCCAACGTCTTGGCGGCGCGGAAGATGGTGTCCCCTTCGGGCATCAGAATTCGTCGTTTGGAACAATCAAAACGAAAGCTTCGTCAGAGGCAACATCACAGCCAGGGAGGTGAATATGACGCGAACTCTTCTCCTCAGCTCGATCGCCGCCGTAGTCCTGTTCGAGTCGGTCCCCTCCAATGCCATCGGTCAGGACATGAAGATCGCGCGCGGCACCGTGACGGCCCTCGGCGCCGACAACGTGACCGTCAAGGTCGGCGGCCAGGAAATGACATTCGCCGTCGACAACACGACGAAGGTTGAGGCGCCCGGCGCCGGCACGAAGAGTCGTCAAGCCCAAGCCGCGGGCAAGAGCGGACCGGTCATCGCCGACGTGCTCAAAAAGGGACAGGGCGTCGAAGTGAGCTATCGCGACGCAAACGGTTCGCTGCACGCGACGCGGCTTCGCGCGGTTCCGGTCGCCGCCAACGCCGGCGGCATCGTCCAGAAGGAGCCGGCCGAGGAGCACTCGAGCGGCACCGTCACCTCGCTGTCGGCCACGTCGTTGACGATCAGCGGTTCGGGCGGCGCGGGCGCGACGCTCAGGCAGACGTTTGCGATCGATCCGAGCACGAAAGTGATCGGCAAAGGGGCCGGCACCGCGGCGGCGGCCAAGGGCGGCCGCGCGGCAATCACCGACCTGATTGCGAACGGTGACTGGGTGAGCGTGTCGTTTCACAAAGTTGGCCCCAACGCGCTGCACGCGTCGAACGTGCGCCTCGTCCAGAGACGGTCCGTCGCGACCAAGCGTTGAGGGTCGATCGCAGCCTGAAGGGCTGCGCGACCACAATCCGACAGCAGACATGAAGGGCTGCGCTACACCGCACCGCGCTGCGGCTCGTAGCGCAGCCCTTCCGCCGGCGCTAAGGCTTCGGCGGACCGCCGTAGCCTCCCCCGCCTTCACCGCCTTCCTCGTCTGCGAAATACCTGCGAGCGAACGGACTCGAGACCGTCGACTTCGACTGGCGACTCACGGCTGACTGAGGACCGGAAACCGGTGACTGACGCCCCTCGGCAGTCCGACTTCTTGGCGCCGGCTGCATGCCGAGCGCGCCAGCGACGAAGCCGGCTTCCGCGAGAAACGGCAGGAGCGGATGTGTCGACGGCGGCGCGCCGTCAATCTCCTCGATTAGCATTCCGCGCGGCGAATCGGCGCCCGCATCGCCGCCGCGCGCGCGTACGATGAGCGCCTGCGCGATCGCTCGCGCGGCCTTCGATCGATCCGGCTCGCCCTCGGGCAGGAACGTGATCAGCTGACGATCGCCGCGAGCGAGGTAGGCGACGAGCGCTCCGTTGACGAGGACGACCGTGGCGCCGACGCTGCGCGTCGGCCCCTGCGTTTGCTTTTTCGGCCAATTCAGCGTCGCGCCGTACGGATTGGCGGGATCGGTCGCGCCGAGCACGACGACTTCGGCTTCGTCGGGCCGATCGCGCAGCGATCGCAGCAGGTCGAGCGCGCCGGGCATTGCGAACTGCGTCGCGCCGAGGCCGGCGACGAAATACCCGCGCCGGACGCGTCCCGTTTCTTCCATTCCCTTCAACACCGGATAGATCACGCCGAAGCCGCCGGCGACTGCTTCCGCGGCGACGGCTTCACGCGTCAGGACACCGTGGCGTGCGAGCAGCTGCTGCGTGATCGCAGCGGCCCACTTGGTCGCGTCGCTGGCCCGAAGGGCTCGCCCTGCACGAGGCGCGGCGTTCTTCTTTCCATCGTGTAACGCGAGGCTTTTAGCCGAGCGAGGGACAATCGACCATCTTCCTTCGGCAGACGGCGGCGCAAGGCGGCGGGATCGAAACGCGCTCATTTCCGGGCGCCGCGCCTTGCGCCGCGACGGGTGCGCGCGCGTGAAGGCGCGCAGCGCATGAAACGTGTCGTTGGTGACCAGACCCTGCCACACGAGCGTCCACAACGCGTTGACCGTCTCCGCTGGAAAACCGCCGCCCACGGCTTCGTGCAGCGGTCCGAAGAACGATGCGCCGTGCGCGCGCAGGTATTCGAGGATTGCGTGTTCGCGACCATCGGTGTTGTCCTCCTGAATGCGGACGCCGCTTCTGCCACCGGTGGCATCCGGTCCTTCGACAGGCTCACCCCTCCTCGACGCGGCTCGGGGTGACCCTGGGCTGGTCGAAGGGTCAGGGCCGCGCGGCGCCAACAATCGCGGCAGATGATCGGCGAGATAGAGCGCAATGCGTCCGTCGCGATCGCCGAGCGGTTCGACGCCGACCCAGACCACTTCGCCCGCCGCCGTCACCGCATCGAGATCGGCCGGGTCGTACACGTCGATCCGGGCAGGAAGAATCTCGGCTTCGAGAATCGACGCCGGAATCGGCGCGGCCTGCAGCTGCTCGATCGCGTCGAGCAGCGCGTCGGCGCCATGCCTGCGCTTGACGATGCCCTGCCACGTCGTCGTAAACCGTCCGAGGACCGGCTGCTCGACCGGTTCCACTTCCTGCCGCAGCCTCGCCAGCGATCGGCGGCGGATCATCCGCAGCACGCCCGCGTCGGTCCACTCGCGGCGCGTGCCGCCCGGCCTGAACTCCCCTTCGACGAGCCGCGCTTCCGCCGTCAGACGCACGAGCAGCGCCTCTGCGCCCGGAGCGCCGAGGCCGTACCGCATCGCGAACTCGGCAGCCGTGAACGGCGCATGCGTGCGGGCGTAACGCAGCGCGAGATCGCCGAGCGGATCGCCCACCGGCTGGAGGAGCGATTCCGGGATGCCGAGCGGCAGCGGCACGCCGAGCGCGTCGCGGAAGCGCGCGGCGTCTTCGACCGCGATGAAGCGCGGATCGCCGGCCACGCGCACCTCCAGCGCCCGCCGCGCCTTCACGAGCTCGTCGATGCTCGATGCCGCGTCGACGGTCAGGCAGCGCGCGAGCAGTTGCTCGCGCGTCAGATCGCCGAGGCCGAGCAGCATGTCGTGGACGCCGTCGGCGCTCTTCGCCTGGTACTGAGGATCGAGCCGCTGGAGCTGCCGTTCGATCGCCTCGATCGCATCGGCATCGAGGAGATCGCGCAGCTCCGCGTCGCCCAGCAGCTCGCGCAGCTGCGACTGGTCCACGGCGAGCGCCTGCGCGCGCCGCTCGGCGAGCGGCGCGTCGCCGTCGTAGATGAAGCTCGCGACGTAGGTGAACAGCAGCGACGCGGCAAACGGCGACGGCACTTCGGAATCGACGGTCGCGATCCGAATCTTGCGGCTCCGGACGTCGGTGAGCGTCGAGACGAGCGCCGGCATGTCGAAGAAATCGCGCAGGCATTCGCGGTACGTTTCGAGGAGCACCGGAAACGATCCGTATCGCGACGCGACCGCGAGCAGATCGGCCGCGCGCTTGCGCTGCTGCCACAGCGGCGCGCGCATCCCGGGCCTTCGCTTCGGGAGCAGCAGCGACCTTGCGGCGTTCTCGCGAAACTTCGCGGCGAAGAGCGCCGTCGCGCCGAGCTGTCGAACGACGAGCGCCTGCACCTCGTCCGGATCCGGCAGCAGCAGACGCGGATCCGGCGGCTGATCGACGTCCGGAAAACGTACGACGAACCCGTCGTCGCCCCACAGCGTTTCGACGTCGACGCCGGTCTCCTCGCGGATCTTCGCGGCCGACGCCATCGCCCACGGTGCGTGAATGCGGCCGCCGCGCGGCGACAGCACGCAGACACGCCAGTCGCCGAGATCGTCGCGGACGCGTTCGACGACGATCGTCGTCGCGTCGGGAACGGCGCGCGCGGCCGCCATCTGATCGCGCAGGTACTGAAGAAGATTTTCCGCCGCGCGCGCGTCGAGATCGTGCTCGCGCGTGAGGCGGTCGACGGCTGCGGCGGGCGGAAGCCGCAGCAGATCGCGCGTCAGCCGCCCGATCGCGAGGCCGAGCTCCAGCGGGCGGCCGGCGCGGTCGCCCTTCCAGAACGGCATCTTGCCCGGCTCGCCGGGCGCCGGCGACACGAGCACGCGGTCGTGCGTGATCTCTTCGATGCGCCACGACGAGGCGCCGAGCACGAACGTCTCGCCGACGCGGCTCTCGAAGACCATTTCCTCGTCGAGCTCGCCAACGCGCGCCGCTCCCGGCCCGGCGCCGAGCAGGAAGACGCCGTAGAGTCCGCGATCGGGAATGGTGCCGCCGTTGGCGATGGCGACGCGCTTGGCGCCTTCGCGCGCCGTGATTCTTCCCGCAACGCGGTCCCACGTGATGCGCGGCCGCAGCTCCGCGAACTCGTCGGACGGATAGCGGCCGGACAACATGTCGAGCACGCCTTCGAAGACCGTCCGGCTCAACTCGGCGAACGGCGCGGCGCGGCGGATCGTCGCGAACAGCTCGTCGACGTCCCAGTCGTCCATCGACGCCATCGCGACGATCTGCTGTCCGACGATGTCGAGCGGGTTGCGCGGATAGCGCGTGGCCTCGACGATGCCGTCGTGCATCGCTTTGGTGACCGCGGCGCACGCGACGAGGTCGCCGCGGAATTTCGGGAAGATGACGCCCTCGCTGATCGCGTTGGCGGTATGGCCGCCGCGGCCGATGCGCTGCAGGCCGCTGGCCACCGACGGCGGCGCCTCGATCTGCACGACGAGATCGATGGCGCCCATGTCGATGCCGAGCTCGAGCGACGAGGTGGCGACGAGCGCGCGCAGCATGCCGGCCTTGAGGAGATCCTCCACTTCGACGCGCTGCGGCCGCGCGATCGACCCGTGATGCGAGCGGACCAGCGTTTCGCCCGCGAGCTCGTTGAGGGCGCCGGCGAGCCGCTCGGCGAGGCGGCGGCTGTTGACGAAGATGAGCGTCGAGCGGTGGGCGCGAATCAGCTCGAGGAGGCGCGGGTGAATCGCCGACCAGATCGAC
>Ga0066710_100003052_pt1 | contig 14013 bp, 12 predicted proteins | sample GraSoiAngelo_159_FD_79666 | JGI IMG/M metagenome (GOLD analysis project Ga0066710, IMG submission 79666) | Grasslands soil microbial communities from the Angelo Coastal Reserve, California, USA - 14_1009_16_40cm | ecosystem: Environmental > Terrestrial > Soil > Grasslands | place: USA...
CCGGTCCCGGGCGGCCCGATCAGCGTCAGGATCGCGCCCGCCTTGCGATCGGCCTCGATCCCGCGTTCCTTGCGCAGCTTGGCGACTGCGATGTATTCGACGATCCGCTCCTTGACGTCGTCGAGACCGGCGTGGTCGGCATCGAGGATCTCGCGCGTGTGCTGCGGGTCGAGCCGCTCCTCCGACCGCTTCGACCACGGCACGGCGAGCAGCCAGTCCAGGTAATTGCGGATGACGGTGGCCTCAGGCGTCTGGTCGCCCATGCGCTCGAGGCGGCCGAGCTCCTTCTCGGCCTGCTCGTTGACTGCCTCGGGCATCTGCGCCTCGGCGATCTTCTGCCGGTACTCCTCGACGACGGATGCCTCGTCCTCGCCGAGCTCCTTTCGGATCGACTCCATCTGGCGGCGCAGGATGTATTCGCGCTGCTGCTTCTCGACGCCCGACTCGACGTCGTCCTGGATGCGCTTGCGGACCTGCATCAGGGCGAGGCGCTCGCGCTGCATCTCCAGGGAGCGAGTGAGCCGGTCGTACACGTCGACCGCCTCCAGCAGCTCCACCTTCTGCTCGAAGGTGAGCTCCGGCGAGTAGCCCGCGGTGTCGGCGAGTGCGCCCGGCTCCGAGATCGAACGGACGAAGGCGGCGATGCGGCCGTCGTCGCCGCGCAACTCGAGGATCTCTTCGACGACCGCGCGGTACTCACGCTCGAGCTCGCGGATCTTGCCGTCGGTGGGAATGTCGTCGGGTCGCTCGTCGACCTCGACGAAGAGACGCCCGCGAGGGTCGGTCTCGGCTGCACCGGCAACTCCGCGGTGAAGACCGTTGAGGGCGACGGCACGGCCGCCGCCGGGAAGCCGGACGGTGTCGGTCACCTCGGCGACGGTGCCGACGGCCGCGTACTCGCCCTCGTGCTTGGGGACGAGCAGGACACGAGTCTCGTCGCCGACGTCCACCGTCAGCGTCACGTTCATGTTGGGGAAGACGACGATGTCGTCGAGTGGAACGAGCAAGAGCTTGCTCACAGGCTTGTTTCAACTCCTCTATCTCGTAGGGCCAACAGCCCTATCAACTACGAAAAGTGTAGCGTTATTCCCTCAGTGGCTGCGGGCAAAACGCTTCAGTGCGATTCTCGCGACGCGACCGGCGAGGACGTCGGACGACTCACCGGCACCACCCGCCCGATACGTCATCACCGTGACCACGAAGACGCCGTCGCGCCAGAAGACGAGCCCGCTGTCGTGGCGCGCGGCGTTGATCCACCCCGCCTTGTGGAGGATGCGGATTCCCGGGGACTCGCCGAGCTCACGGTCGAGCTTGCCCGGGTCGCGGACGTGTGCGAGGACGTAGAGGAGGTATCTCGCGTCGTCGGGCGTGAAGCCCGTCACGCGCGTATGGAGAGGCCCTTTGCCGCCGCTGGCGAGCCATACTGCGCGAAGCAGGCCGGCAAGGTCTCGGGCGGACGTCCGCTTGCCGACGCCCCACCGCGGCTGGTCGACGACCTCGAGGGGGATGCTTCGCGACGCCGGTTCTCGTTCGTAGCCGCCCCACATCTCGGTGTCGTCGAGCCCGATCGACGCCATCAGCGCCGTCACGACGTGACCGCCCGAGCTGGTGGAGCCTCCGAGCCACACCTCGAGCTGGTTGGCCGCGTCGTTGTCGGACACGACGAGCATGCGCCGCAGCACGGTGTCGACGAAGGAGCCCGGCGTCGGCACGCTGCCGGTGCGGCTCAGCGCAGCAACCGCGATCCCGAGCTTCAACGTCGACGCGGCGGGAAGTTGCGCGCGCGCGTTCCAGGCGGCACCGGCCCCGGAGGTGAGATCGGCGACGTAGACCGCGGCCGAGCCGGCGAAGCCGGCGCCGAGACGACGCACCTGAGCTTCGAGCCGGAGGTCCTCGTGGGTCGAACGCAGGTGAGGGGCGGCAGCCCGCGGCAGCCCGAGCACGTGCGACACGCGCGAGGTCGCACGCCTCCCCCTCGCGTCGACCGCCGTCACGGAGACGGTCGTCTCGCGGAGCGGCAGATCCACACGGACCGTGAAATGGCGCCCACGCAGACGGCGATCTGCGAGCAGGCGTCCACCTGCGCGGATCACGATCCGCTCCGCGCCGCGCGCGACGCTTCCGGTGACCAGCCCGTACGAGACCTCGTACGGCGAGGGCTGGACGATCGCCGGAGGCGGCAGGCCCGCGGTCACGCGCGGATCCTAGTCGCCACTAGCCTTGGGTCTGTGGCGATTCTCGCGCACCTCGACCTGGACGCGTTCTTTGCCGCGGTGGAGGAGCTCGAGGATCCCTTGCTCCGAGAACAGCCACTCGTCGTGGGCGGCGACCCACGAGGTCGCGGAGTCGTGTCGACCGCCAACTACGTCGCACGGCGATTCGGAATCCGATCGGCGATGAGCGCGGCGGAGGCGCTTCGTCGGTGCCCGAGCGCCGTCTTCGTACGACCGCGGCATGCCCTCTACCGGCAGTATTCGGCAGCCGTCTGGGCTGCCGTCCAGGAGGTCGTCCCGCGGGTCGAGCGAACCGGGCTGGACGAGGGTTACCTCGATCTTGGCTCCGCGATCTCGGAGTTCTCGAGGGCACGGGCGCTGGCCGGCGCGGTACAGACGGCCGTGCGTGCCTCGACGAGCCTGACCTGCTCGCTCGGGGTTTCGACCGCGAAGGTCGTGTGCAAGGTCGCGTCGGACCGGAGAAAGCCCGGGGGAATCACGGTGGTGGCGCCCGGAACCGAGGCACGCTTTCTCGCGCCGCTGCCCGTTCGCGCACTGCCCGGGGTCGGTCCGCGGGCGGAGGCCAGGCTCGCGGCAGCGGGCGTCTCGACTGTCGGCGCGCTGGCCGAGCTGCCGGACACGACACTGCGTGCGCTGCTGCCCGGACAGGTCGGTCGCATGCTCCGCGATCGTGCACGCGGCATCGATCCGCGCGATCTCGACCTCGACGCGGAGCGTCTCTCGATCTCGGTCGAGGAGACGTTCGAGCGCGACCTCGACGACCGCGCGTCACTGCACCGGGAGCTTCGGCGGATGGCCGACGAGGTGGCCGAGCACCTGCGCCGCTCGGGGCTCTCTGCGCGCACCGTGACGACGAAGCTGCGCTACGCCGACTTCTCGATCCGGTCGCGGTCGACGACACTCGCAGCACCGATCGACGACGCGCAGCTGATCGGGGATCTCGCCTGCCGGCTGCTCGAACGCGGGCTTCGCGACCGTCCGGGAGCGCTCCGCCTCGCGGGCGTCGGCGTCTCGGGCTTTTCCGACTACCGGCAGCTGACGCTCGACGACGGAGTGCCGCCGTGAAAGTCGTCCCAGGTCAGGCCGACGGCGCCGCTACGCCGCACGCCGACGGAGCCGGTTGCCCAATGCGATGAGCCCGATCAGAGCCGGCACGCCGAGGGCGAGTGAGAGGATTCCACCCGAGTTGAGCGTCTTTCGCCCGGCGACGCCGAGCTCGATCGCAGGCCCCGTGACGGGCGGGCGCGTGGGACGGCTCTGCTCCACGACGGCGACGTAGACGCCGAAGCTGCCCGCGTTGACTGCCTGCATGTGCCATGCGATCGTCACGGAGCCTCCGGCAGGGATCGTGCCCAGATAGCGTGTGCGGTTCGACGACCAGTCCTCCGGGTCGACATAGACACCTCTGCGCAGACTGAGGATGTTCAGGTGCGCGATCAGGCCGGTCGCCGGCGCCGATCCGCGATTGGCGATCGTCGACCGGAACACGAACTTGTCCCCGAGCTTCGTCGCGATTCGGGTCCGGTCGAAGCTCATCTCGATCGATCCCGCCGGACTCGAGGAATGAGCAGGCGCCGCAATGAGGAGCGCCGTCAAGAGCGCGACAGGAAGCGCCCTCGTGAACCGGCGACCGGTCATCGTGAGACGCCCCCACGGAGCCGGATGAAACGAGCGCCCAGGGCAGGCGCCAGCACCGCGCAGACGACGGCGGCGACGATGGGAGAGATGAGCCATGAGGCGTCTTCGCTCCAGACGTGCGCGCTGACGACGATCTTGCCGATGTAATGCTCGCCGGCGGTGATGGGGTTCACGCGCAGGAGCAACTCTCCCGCCCAGCCCTGTTGCGCGCTCGACGGCAATTGCGTCGGCGCGAACAGCGCCAGCAGCGCGAACAGGCTGACGGAGAGACTGACGCGGTTGGACGTCGAGAGGATGCTGACGATGATCCCCAGCGAGGCGAGAAAGACCGCCAGGAGCGTGCCGACGACGAGGCCGGCTGCCAGTGCGACCCCGGTGATGCCGACACCACGGCCGAGGAACCACACGTAGGGCACGGTGATCGCGAAAGCGGCGATCCAGAGCGAGAACGCCGAGAGCAGCTTCGCCACGGCAACGTCGACCCTGCCGACGGGCGTCACGAGGAGGCTTTCGAGCGTTCCGCGCTCGCGCTCCCCGCTGACCGCGTCTGCACCGGTGAGCAGCGCCAGCAGCGCCCCCACGGCGACGGCGACCTGCAGAGTGAGGTTCACGGACTCGCGCTGCTCGAGAAAGTTGAGGGCCGTGTTCGTCGCGACGAGATAGGCGATCACGCTGAGCAGCACGCTGAAAGCAAGGCTCAGCGCGAGACCGCGTCCTCCCACCCAGAGGTCGCGAAGCTCCTGCTCGAAGACGACAGCCAGGCCGGACGACCGCTTGCGGTCGGGAATCGCCGCTGGAACCACAGCGTCCATTCAGGTTGCCTCGGTCATCGCGAGGAACGCGTCGCTCAGGCGCGCTCCCTCGAGCTCGAAGGAAACGAGGGCCACGTCCGAGTCCAGAAGCGCCCGCACGGCGCCGTTGAGCGCCACATCGGCCGAGGTCTCCGTAGAGCGAAAGACGACACCCAGCGAACCGGGCTGCCCGTTGCTCGTCACCTCCACCACGTCGCGAGCTGCCGCAAGCGCGACGGCAGCACGTTCGACGTGCTCGGGCGCGACGCGGACACGCCCGCTGCGAGGCGCCGCTGCCCGGCGGGCGACCTCGGCAACCGTTCCCTCGGCCACGACGCGACCTCGATTCAGGATGACGACACGTGAGCAGTTGTCCTCGACCTCGGTCAGCAGATGCGTGCTGAGCAGCACGGTCGCTCCGCGTTCCGTCGCGATCCGGCGGACGTGCTCGAGCACCTGTCGTTGCCCGGCCGGATCCAGGCCGAGCGTCGGCTCGTCGAGGAAGACGACAGCCGGGTCGTTGACGAGCGCGCGAGCGATGCCGAGCCGTTGCCGCATGCCGCGGCTGTAGGACGCAATCAGCGAGCGTCTTCGCTCGTGAAGCCCCATCTCGTCGAGGAGCTTGTGCGCCATCGCGCGGGCTCCGGCCCGCGTGTGTCCGTAGAGCCGACCGTGAAAGGTCAAGTACTCCTCACCGGTCTGACGTTCCGGATAGCCGGCGCTCTCGGGCAGCACGCCGATGCGCCGCCGGATCTCGGTGGGACGTGTGTGCGGGATGCCGGCGACGGCAAACCTTCCCCGGCTCGGCTCGAGGATCGTCGTCAGGATCCGAATCGCGGTCGTCTTCCCCGCGCCGTTGGGGCCGAGTACCCCCAGCACCTCGCCCGGCGCCACGGACAGCGTCAGATCGCGAACGGCGACCAGCGAGCCGTACTCCTTGCCGATCCCTTCGAGCTCGACGGCCGGAGTCACGAAGACCTCGTTCGCCTGCAGCGGGAACCCGTCATGCAGCCTCTCCTCGGTTCGGGTTGCGCCCAGGCTAGAACTGCTAGATGAACATCGGATGAGAACTCCCGGCCTCATCTCACGTTCATGGAGCTTTGTCACAATCACGCCGTGCGAGTGCTGATCGTCGAGGACGAGCTGCGCATGGCGAGCCTCGTTCGGCGAGGACTCGTCAAGGAAGGCCTCGCCGCAGACGTCGCCGCCACCGGCGAAGACGCGCTCTGGATGGCGCAGGCAGCGGATTACGACGTGATCGTGCTCGACGTGATGCTGCCGGGAATCAGCGGCTTCGAGACGTGCCGGCGACTCCGAGAGAACGGCATCTGGGTCCCCGTCCTGATGCTCACCGCGCGCGAATCGGTCGAGGACCGCGTCGCAGGGCTCGATACGGGCGCCGACGACTACCTCGTAAAGCCATTCGCGTTCGCCGAGCTGCTCGCGCGCATACGCGCGCTCGTGCGACGCGGCGATTCTGAGCGGCCGAGCGTGCTCAGGGTGGACGACCTCCGACTCGATCCCGCAACGCGCCGCACCTGGCGCGGATCGGATGAGATCCACCTCTCGGCCAAGGAGTTCGCCATCCTCGAGACGTTCATGCGCCGGCCGGACGAGGTGCTGTCGCGGCTCTACCTGCTCGAGCACGCGTGGGACTTCGCGTACGAGAACCGATCGAACGTCGTCGACGTCTACATTCGGAACCTTCGCAGCAAGATCGACGAGCCTTTCGGCCAACGCTCCATCGAGACGGTTCGAGGCGCGGGCTACCGGCTCCGTGCAGCCAGCAAGGCGTGAGACGAGCGCCGATCCGGCTGCGCGTCGCAGCTGCGTTCGCCGTTGCGATGGCGATCGTGCTCGTCCTGACGGGCTTGTTCCTCTACCTGCGCGTCGGCTCCCATCTCGACACCGCGCTCGACCACAACCTCCGGCTTCGGGCTGCTGACCTCGCCGCGCTCGTGCGCGAGCCCGGCGGCACGCTGGCAGCCTCCGGTGGCAGCACCGTCGTCGAGGAGGGCGAGCGCTACGCGCAGCTCGTCGACGAGCGGGGCCGCGTGCTCGACGCGACGCGACCTCTCGGACGCGCACCCCTTCTCAGCCCAACCGAGCTGAGTGAGTCACGCCGCGAGACGATTTTCGCCAACCGGTCTTCGGTCCCGGGGCTCGACGAGCCCTCGAGGTTTCTCGCCACGCCGATCAGGCGAGACGGGCAGAAGCTCATCCTGGTCGTGGGCGCGACGCGCCAGGACCGGTCGGAGACGCTCTCGAGCTTGCGGTACGAGCTCCTGATCGCAGGCCCGATCGCGCTCGCCCTCGCGACACTGGCGGGCTATGCGCTCGCCGGACTGTCGCTTCGCGCGGTCGAGTCGATGCGAAGCCGCGCCGAGTCTATTTCGGCCGAGACGCCGGGCGAGCGACTCCCGGTTCCGCAAACCGGCGACGAGCTCGAACGGCTCGGCGAGACGATGAACGCAATGCTGGGAAGACTCGAGGCCGCGCTCGCCCGCGAACGCAACTTCGTCGCCGACGCGGGACACGAGCTGCGCACCCCGCTTGCCCTCCTGCGCACGGAGCTCGAGCTTGCGCTGCGACACGGCGGATCGGTGGACGAGCTTCGAGAGGCGCTGCGATCTTCTTCCGAGGAGGTGCAGCGGCTCGCGCAGCTTGCGGAGGATCTGTTGCTGATCGCCCGCTCCGAGCAGGGGAAGCTCCCGCTCCGGCTCGAGGTCCTCGAGGCCGACGAGCTCCTGGCCTCGATCGCGAGGCAGTTCGAATGGAGGGCACAGGAAGGAGGGAGGACGGTACGCGCCGACGTGTCCGCCGGTATCCGGGTGCGGGGAGACCGAATCCGCCTCGAGCAGGCCCTGTCGAATCTGGTCGACAACGCGCTGCGCCACGGCGACGGCGAGGTGCGCTTGTCCGCAGAGACGGGGAACGGTCTCGTCGAGCTGCACGTCACCGATGCCGGCCGCGGGTTCCCGCCGGACTATCTCGCGCAGGCGTTCCAGCGCTTTACCCGCGCCGATCACGCTCGCAGCAGAGGCGGCTCGGGGCTGGGCCTGTCCATCGTCCTCGTCATCGCCGAGGCGCACGGCGGCACCGCGCACGTCGCGAACACCCAGACTGGAGCAGACGTCTGGGTCGCGTTGCCCTCGCCCGACTAACTAACGCAAGAGCACCCGCTCCAGCGAGTCGACCAGATCCAGTCCGCGCACGGCCTCGAGCTCGAGTCGCTTTCCTGCCACGGCGTCGAGGCGCTTCATGGCCGCGACGTGCCGGTCGTACGCCCGGGCGAGGTCGCCGCCTCCCGCAGCGACCACTTTGGGACGGAGCTGCAGCCACGCGCGCGCAAGCGTCCTGACTGCGATCGACACCCGGTCCTTCTGACCGGCGAGCGAGCGAAACTGCGCGTCGCGGTCCAGATAGTCGAGCTCGAGCAAAAGCGCAGGCACAGGGCCCGAGAAGCGTCTGTAGAGGTCGGGCAGCAGTGCCGAGACCGCGTTCGCCGCGAGCATGATCGCGAGGTACGAGCCGCGCGGCGCAAGCGCGCTCACCCGGTTCGCCCTCTGCACGAGCTGAGTGACCCTCGTACGCGGAACGCCGGCTCGTTCGAGAGCCGTTGCCGAACCGCCCGCTGCAGCCCTCAACCTCGCAGAGATCGCGACGACGTGGGCCCGTTCGGAGCCGAGGGCGGCCTCGATGACGTCCTCAGCGCCCGACTCGACCGCCTGCAGGCTCTTCGGTACCTGGCCGGCCACGGGCGCTGCCGTGCCGCCCCGGCCCGAGGGTGCCTGAGCGAAAGCGGCGACGACGACGAGAATGACGGCGCCCAGCAGCCAGGCCCCCCGCGTGACTACCCTCGATCCAGTCGGCTGAAGGCGGCTCGTCAACCGCCCTCGGCGAAGGCACGTGCAGCCGGGACGAGGAGTCGGAGGTCCTCCCAGTTCCGGGCGCGCCTGAGCGTGAACGCAGGCGCTTCGTTGTCCAGTCGTGCGTTCGAGCCCGCGAACCACGCCTTCGCCGTCTGGTCGCCGTACGTGCTGACGAGAAGCCTCGTCGCCTGGTACGCCTCGCGAAGCCGCATCTGCGATCCGTCCCGGGGCACGTTCCGCCCAGCTATCCAGTGGGACACCATCTTCGGATCGTTCACGCCGCTGATGTAGGCCGTCAGGCGCTGGCCGAGGTGCTTCTGCAAGTAGGCAGCGATCTCCGTAATGGGCAGCCGCGCGGCGTCCGAGCTCACCTCGAAGCCGATTGCCAGAGACACCTTCCCACCCCCTTCTCTACTCGTACCGTAGCGCCGCAATTGGATCGAGCCTCGCGGCTCGCCGAGCCGGGTAGTAGCCGAAGAACAGGCCGACTGCGAGAGCGACGAGAAACGCCAGCAAGAGCGCAGATCCGCTCAACAGCGTCCGCCAGCCCGCAACCGCGCTGATGAGGTCGGTCGCCCCGATGCCCGCAAGCACGCCGGCGATTCCGCCCAGCGTGCTGAGCACCATCGCCTCGATCAGGAACTGCGCCTGCACCTTCCACGGATCGGCTCCGACGGACTTGCGGATGCCGATCTCCCGCGTTCGCTCGCGCACCGACACGAGCATCATGTTCATGATCCCGATGCCTCCCACGAGCAGGGCGATGCCTCCCAATGCAAACGTGAGGACACGGAACGTCGTCGTCGCCCTCTGCCCCTCCTTCACGATGCTCGCCTGGTCCTCGGCCGAGAAGTCGTCCGGATACGACGCCGGCAGCTTGTGTTGCTTCCGCAGCACGGTCGTGATGGCGTCGATTGCCGGCTCGATCTCGGCTTCACTGACAACGCGCACGTCGACATGCACCGTGTTCACACCGCCGAGAAGAACGCGAGTGACGACCTGCAGCGGGACGAAGATGCGATTGTCGAGGTTCTCGTCCGCGAGCTTCCCGCGCCGAGCCTGGAGCCCGATGACCTCGAACTCGCTGCTTCCCACGCGAATCGTCTTCCCGATCGGGTCTTGCCCCGGGAACAACCGGTCGGCCGCCACCTGCCCGAGCACGACAACGCTGCGTCCGAAACTCACGTCGGCGGCAGAGAGCAGCCGCCCTCGCGCTGCTCGCTGGTTCTGAATGCCGGCATAGGTCCCGGTGACTCCCGCAAGCCACGTGTTGGTGGTGTAGCGCCCGGCGGAGACGGTCAGGCTCTCGATGTCCTGGTGGGGCGACACGAGCGAGACCATCGGAAGCTTGGCGATCGCCGCGACGTCCTCCGGCGTGATCGTGCGGTCGGTCGCCGACTGCTGCGTGCCGATGCTGATGAACTCTCCGTCGACCTTGACGACGTTCCCACCCAGCCTGCGGATGCTGTCCGTCACCTCGCGCTGAGCTCCCGCGCTGACCGCGGTCACCGCGACCAGAGACGCCACGCCGATGATCACGCCGAGCGCCGTCAACGCGGCGCGAAACCAGTTGGCGTAGAGAGCGGCGATAGCGATTCGCCAGTGCTCGGCCAGCGTCGTCATCCTGCCGCTCCAACCGCGAGCGTGCGATCGGGCACCTCGTCGGCAACGACCGCGCCATCGGCAAGCCGCAGGATGCGCGATGCGCGCTCGGCGACCTCGGCGGAGTGCGTCACCATGACGATCGTCGCCCCCTGCCCGTTGACGCGTTCGAGGATCGCCAACACGTCCTCGGCACTCGCAGAATCGAGATTGCCGGTCGGCTCGTCCGGAAGCAGGACGCTCGGCCGCACGACAAGCGCACGCGCAATCGCAACCCGCTGCTGCTCCCCGCCGGACAGCTGCGTTGGCAGGTGGTTGACTCGTCCGGCCAGCCCCACCTCCGCAAGCGCCGCGAGCACGCGTTCCCGCCGCTCACGGGCGGGAACGCCCGCGTAGATGAGAGGAAGCTCGACGTTCTTGAAGGCACTCGTCCGCGGTACGAGGTTGTAGGCCTGAAAGACGAACCCGATTCGCTGTCCGCGAACACGCGCCCGACGTGTCTCATCCAGGGTGGACACTTCCTGCCCGACGAGCTCGTACGACCCCGACGTCGGGCGGTCGAGCAGTCCGAGAATGCCGAGCAAGGTGGTCTTGCCGGAGCCGGAGGGCCCCATGATGGCGACGAACTCGCCTTCTCGGACGACGAGATCGATTCCGCGCAGCGCCTCGACCGAGATCTCGCCGCTGTTGTGAATCTTGCGGACGTCGGCAAGCTCGATCACCGGCGCAGGGGCGGTCTCAATCACCTTCCTCACCCTGGCTTTCACTCTGGGCCAGGACGACGCGGTCGCCCGCGCTGAGGTTCTTGACGATCTCGACCTGCTTGTTGTTCGCAAGCCCCAGCGTCACCCTTCGCAAGACCGTCTGGTCGGATTTCGTCAGCACGGTCACGATCGGACGGTCCTCGTCGTCACGTGTCACCGCTTCGAGCGGAACCCTGACCACGTTCCGGCGCTCCGCGATGATGATCCTGACGCTGACGCTCATGCCCGGTTTCAAGGCACGAGCCGGCGTGATTCCCACTTCGACGGGGAATGTGACGATGCCGCCGGCGTCGGTTCCACTGAGAGCCGCGAACAGAACCTTGCCCGGGAAGGACCTGCCGCCCAGCGCGTCGACACGCACGGTCGCGGGGAGGCCCTGCTTCACCTGCGCGACGTCGAATTCGCTCAGCGCCACGCTCACGGCGAGGCGGTCGAGGTCGACCACGGTCATGAGCGGCGTCACGGTGTCGACGGGTGCTCCGCGGACGGTGAGCAGCTGTGTCACGGTCCCGCTCACGGGCGCGCGAACCGTCTGGAGCCGTTGCGCGGCCTGAGCGGTCTCGAGACGGCCATGCGCGCTCTCGACCTTCAGGCGTGCCAGAGCGACGTCGAGCGGCCCGGCAGGCCCGCCGCGAGCACGCAGCACGGCGAGGTCGGCTTCGGCGCGGCGAACGTCGAGCCGCGCAGCGAGGACATCCGCTGCAGACGGCTTCGCGAGCACCTGGGCGAGCCTCGCGCGGGCCGCAGCGACGGCTTGCCGCGCAGCCGCGAGGGATGCCTGCGTTGGACCTGCCCGCAGCCTGCGAAGGTCGGCCTCCGCCCGTGCGACCTCGAGTCGAGCGGCATCGACGTCGGCAGGGTTGGGCTCCGACAGCTGCCCCAGCTTGAGCTGTGCCGCCTCGAGAGCAGCCTTCGCGGCGTCGATCTGCACCGGCAGCGCACCCGGCCCTGGCCGGAGCAACACTGCGAGCTCGGCGAGCGCCTGGTCGAGCGAAGCCTGAGCGTCTCTGATCAGGGTGAGATCTCCGGAGGTCATCACGGTGGCGAGGTACTGCCGGGCCTCGGCGACCGCCTTTTGCGCCGCTGCGAGGGCTTCGGGCGCGGGCGAGATCGACGGCCGTTCGAGTGAGGCCAGTTCTGCCTCCGCCCGCTTCACGTCGGCCATCGCCGCGCTCACGTCGGCAGGACCAGGGGCGAGGAGCCGCTGGAGCCGCTTGCGGGCAACTTGCACGTTGAGATCCGCCAGCCGGACCGCCTCGGCGAGCGCGGCGGGCGAGCCGCCGACCAGCGTCTCGAGATCGGCCTGAGCGCGCTTCACGTCGAGCTGCGCAGCTCTGACGTCCGCCTGCCGCGGAGGCCCGAGCAGCCGGGCAAGACGCGATTGCGACGAGAGGACGGCGAGTTGCCCGGCGACGAGCTCCTGGCGCGTCGGCGGCACCCCCCGGGCGGGATCGCTGGTCTGCTTCTGCTGCAGCTCCAGTTCGGCGGTCGCGAGCTCGTCCCGTGCCTGCCGGACTGCATTGGCCGCCAGACCGCTGTCGTCCAGCAACGCGACCACCTGGCCGGCCACAACACGCTGTCCCGGCACGACGAGCAGCCGCGAAATACGTCCCGTTGCGCGCGGGAAGAGTGCGCCTGCGGGTGCAGACGCCACAACTCCGTTCGGCGCTGAGCCGGATGCCGTCGACCCACCTGCTGCCGCGGCACCGGGGGTTCCGAGCTGATTGATCGCCCCTGACTCGACGATCCTGCCGACCCCGCCGACGGACACGACGATGTCGCCGCGGCTGGCGGTCGCGATCGACTCGGGGACGCTCGCCGCCGTGCTCCCCTCGAGCTGCCACACGCTGACGCCACTCGCGATCGCGGCAGCCAGTATGAGCACGCCCAGCAACCGCGGGGACGGCCGACCGCGCTCTCCCCGTATCCCCCACACCGCAGCCTCCTCTCGTCGTCCAGTCGAATGGTGTAACCCCAACATGAAGACACGATGAAAACGCCGTGGAAAGCGGCGTCCGATGCGACCGACTACGGGAGCTGCCGCCGGCCCCGCAACGGCGCCAGCGAGGGTCATTTTCGAACCGAAAGTCGGTTGTCTCCGGCCTCTTGAAATCGCCGGCTTAATGTGTTATTCATCTCGAACCTCTCGGTGTGATTCTGCAGCGGTTTACCGAGTGGAAGGGTGGGGCGAAAATTAGCGGTGGGAAACGCGGTGGGGAGACTGGGTTCCCGACGGTGACGTTTACTGCGCAAATAATGCGCATCGAACTCGCCGATCGATGCTTCTGGGCTTTGGCCCGGTCTTCCCCACGGCGACACGGCGCGGCGGTTTGCCCTGCTCTCCGACGAATGGCCATTGCTGCTCACGGAGGCCCGGCATGCTGCGTTGGATCGTTGGATCGAGTCTGAAGTTCCGCCTTCTCGTCGTCGCGGTGGCGGCGGGAACGCTCGTCGTAGGGGCGAGCCAGCTTCGCAAAGCTCCCGTCGAAGTCCTGCCCCAATTCACCCCGACTACGGTCGAGGTCCAGACAGAGGCACTCGGCCTGTCGGCCGCTGAGGTCGAACAGCTGATAACCGTTCCGCTCGAGCAGGATCTGCTGAACGGCGTCGCCTTCCTCAAGGACATTCGGTCGGAATCCGTGCCCGGACTGTCCCGGATTCTCATGATTTTCGAGCCCGGAACCGACGTCTTCAAGGCGAGGCAGGTCGTCGCGGAGCGCCTGACACAGGCTCATGCGCTGCCGCAGGTGTCCAAGCCGCCGCGCATGTTGCAACCGCTCTCGTCGACAGACCGGGTGATGCTGATCGGAATGTCCTCGAAGTCGGTCTCGCCGCTTCAGATGGGCGTCCTGGCGCGGTGGACGATCGCGCCTCGCCTCGTCGGCGTTCCCGGTGTCGCGAACATCTCGGTCTGGGGGCAGCAGGATCGCGAGTTGCAGGTAGAGGTCGACCCGGAACGGCTTCGCGACGCAGGTGTCCGGCTCGATCAGGTGATCGAGAGCAGCGCCAACGCGCTCTGGGTGTCGCCGTTGACGTTCGTCGAAGCCTCGACTCCGGGAACGGGCGGCTTCATCGACACGGCGAACCAGCGGCTCGGCATCCAGCACGAGTC
>Ga0066710_100003053_pt1 | contig 14012 bp, 4 predicted proteins | sample GraSoiAngelo_159_FD_79666 | JGI IMG/M metagenome (GOLD analysis project Ga0066710, IMG submission 79666) | Grasslands soil microbial communities from the Angelo Coastal Reserve, California, USA - 14_1009_16_40cm | ecosystem: Environmental > Terrestrial > Soil > Grasslands | place: USA...
AGACTCGGAGCGAGGATCGCGATCCGACGATTGGAAGCTGACAGGGCAACGTAGAGGGCGATCAGTGTTAGGCAGAGGGATTTGCCGCTCTGCCGGGACCATCGCGCCACGACAAACTGGCTCATATCAAGCAAGAAGGCAACCTGGTAGGCTGTGGGCTCGAAACCAGTCATTTGCCTGAAGAAGTCCAAGATACTGCAGGAAGTGATCGGCTTATCTTTCTGAGCATCTCTAGCTCTTTCTCGCATCTCACTCTCATAGAGACGATCAATCTTGACGAATGCTGATCCGGCCAACTAGCTAATCCTCCTCCTACGAGATCGAGAAGGTTTCTTCCTCGATGGAACCCTTCGGTTCACGGGTCCGAATAGTTTCCTTGCATCGGTCGCAGAGAGCACTGTTCTCCGAAGTCTTCTCGAGTCCTCAACGATCTTCAACCGTTTCTCATACTCTTTGTACTGAAGATCCTTCAACAGCTGGTTTAGCGCGAGGACCGCGTTGGTGTACTTCTGATACCAGCTCTCACGAGTCCTCATCCTCAAGCTCTCGTCCATCGCATTCCGGTACGCTAGTGCAGCCAACTCTGCTAACCTCTTGATCTCAACGTCCCGTAGCCTGTTCGGATCAAACTCCTCTGACAGAGACTATGTCTCTCCAGCCTTGCCTTGGGAGGTCTGTTTCTCGACCCGCTGGAGCATCTCTTCTAGGCGAGGATCACGCTGACCGTCAAGCAGAGCCTTGTCCCATATCCGCAACAACTTCAGAAGAACGCTTCGCAACGCCCGAGCCTCCTTCTCATCCACATCCTTTCCCCGGGACGCACCCTCCAGACTGTCCAGCATTTCATCGGAGAAACGCTGAATACGAGCGAAGAACTCCGCCCTCGGACCACCTGAAACATTTTCAACCATTCTTTTTCCCCCTTTTTTCTTCCTTTGCGTTCCCGGATTCCCGCGCGTCACATCGCGTAGTCTCTTGCAAATGCGCCAGAAACCAAATGTGTCCGTGTCGCTACGATCCTAGAGTCCGCAAGAGTGTCTATCGTCAGAGGAAATATATTAAGACTGTCCGCACAAAATATCCAAAAGATGGATTTAAAATGGATTAATTCGTCCCAATGTTTCGAACGGCAAAAGCATTGAACACTTTCGCAAGGGTCCTCATAGCCTCGGCAACTCCAGACTCGGCCATAGGGGTTGCTAAAAAGTGGAAGGACAGGACGGGAGTCGCAAGTTTTGCTTTGGCAATCGCTTTGATTTCTATTGTCCAATAGTACGCTTGTAGATTTTGATCCATAGAGTGCTGGTGGTCCCGATCAGTATTCCCGAGAGGAGGACCCCGACGGCTACTGGATCGAGATATCATCAGAAAGCAAGGCCCAAAGGATCAACCAAATGTAAGAATTCTTGCGTCCAACAATTCCGGAAAATTATTGCGCCCCTCTCCCCACGCGCGAAAATTGCCCCGGCGACTCCAACGAAAACCCTGATCGGATGCTTCTCAACTCATGCCATCAGTCACCTAGTCCAGGCGCATTTGAGAGGGAGGCTCTGCGGGTCTTCCCGCATTGGAGGTGGTGGGTCCACCGCCCTTGTAGATGCTCCATATCACCACGGTTATGGTTCCAGCCAGCCCGCCAGCCATCGCTCCTGGCATCAAAGCGTAAGCCACGGGCAAGATCAGGTCTACCCTTCTTGCAACGATAGCGACAAAGAGTCCTACCATGCCGAATCCGATGAAGAAGTTGCTGTACTTGTCGACTTGGCGTTTTGTGGGAAGGTTTCGGTAACGCCAATTGGCCACGACGGGCGCGGCCGCCCAGCAAGCAAACGCTCCCCAGAAAACTGGTATGCCGGGAATGGTGTCGTATGGAACTAGATATTGGAAGTAGACGAATTCCAAGAAAAGGAGGCCGATTGAGATGGGAATTGCCCACAAGGGCTTCACTGGATAGGTAGTTTCGGGAATGAGTTGTCGGGTCTCAGTGAGACGGTGTCGCCAGAGGGCCTGGAGCTTCCTCTTCACACTCCCCATAACCGCCACGGTCTCAATGAGACCTAGACGAATACGTCCATTAAGGTTCCGGCGGCCAGCATTCCCGAGTCGTAGCTGTTCTTTATCAGGCCGGTGACCATTTCGTACTGGTCGAATACGACGGAACCCGGCATGTAGGGGTCGAGCGTCATCTGACCGGGCGGGAGCGAGCCGTAGACTCTTCCCGCCGCAGCGTCTTCCGCAGCACTGTTCACAAACTTGGACCCTATACCGAATGTGACAGCACCGAGGCTGAAGTCTGCCGCGATTGCAATAGGGTCGGGCTTGTAGGTTTTCCCGTTTACTGCGGCATCCATGGCCTTGGCAAGGACGTTACCTCCGGCCGCGCCTGCCCCGTTTGCCAAAATACCAAAACCGAGAGCGTAGGATCCTCCCTTCGCCGCTATTGAAGTGGCCAGCCCACCCGCCCCTCCTCCAATGGCGCCCGTAAATGCACCTGTTGCCGCGGCCGCGAATAGCCCGCTCCAGGTGACTTGACGGCCTGTCGCGACACTCACACCCACATATGCTGCTGATGAGGTAGCTGCTCCTATCCCGATTCCCAATGCTATCGCCGGGACCAAGGCAGGTGCTGCCAAACCCGCAGTCGCGACTATGGCAACTGTCGCCAGCGTCATAATTACGCCCGTCCTAAAGTTGGGGTCTGTGTTCCACTCGTTTACGACCCAGTTTCCAGCGCTCGTCGCAGCATTTACCGCAGCACTTCCCGCGTTCTCCAAACAACCCAGAGGGTTCAAGAAGCCACAGTCTGCCATCCCGGTTAGGTCGATTATCCTGAGTGGATTGTTGCGAGCATAGACATACGGGTCGAGCGACTGAGGGTCGGACAATCGTCCGGGCTTCGGGTCTCGCGATAAGAACCGTCCAATTGTTGAGTCGTACCATCTTGCCCCGTAATAGTATAGTCCAGTGACGGAATCCTGCGGCTTCCCCGTGTACTTGTAGACCGGATCGGTAAACAACGCACCATACTGGGGGCCGAACGGTTGATAGTTGGTCGAGAAGTTGGTCTTCTTGCCGATTGTGACGAGTCTAGTACTTCCGAGATGATCTTGATGGAAGAAATACGTGTTGCTCCCGGATAATTTGGCGATTAGCTGATTCCCGATGAAAATGTAGTCAGTTATTGTACCGGAGGAAATCTGTTTCTCGTAGAGAACATCGAGACCCCGGTTGATGTAGACGGTGGTGGCACCGGATTCGACCGCTTGGATTTTGGTGCCCAGCGGGTTGTAGGAATAGGTCGCTAAGGTTCCCGAACAACCGTTCGCTACGCTGGTGAGCCGATATTCATAGTCGTAAATGAAAGTGTTGGAGTTGCATCCGCCCATATTCTCCGTCTTGAGCGCACCGTTATTGTCGTATGTGTTAGTCGTTGTCCCGACTGATGCTAGTCGATCGTAGGTGCCGTAGGTGTAGGTGGTGTTGGTGGAACCACTGGTCATCCACACTCTATTTCCGAGAGCGTCGTAGCCGTAGCCAAGGGTACCCCACGGGCCCGTCGAGGATGTTAGCCGGTTCAACGAGTCATAGGAGTAGGTTTCGGTGCTCGTTCCTGTGATGCCAGCCACATTGCCGACGTTATCGTAAGAGTAGCTCAGGTCCAATAGAGTATTGCTGAAATAATTGACCTTGATTCTCGTCGGCCGTCCGCGCTTATCGTAATCGTAATTGGTCACCACGCTGTTCGCGTAGGCTATGCCGCTGACTTTGAGGTTCTTCCCATAGGTCAGCGTGGCGTCTGTGGTTCCCGCAACCGACACGCTCGTAACTCTGTTGAGCGCATCAACCGAATATGTCGCCTTGGTATTGTCAGGGTAAGTTATCCCCACAAGGTTGCCCACAGAGTCATAGCCGTAGCCCACGACGTAATTGCTTCCCGCTATGCTCCAGCTCTCTTTTGTGAGCCGGTTTCTCGCGTCGTACGCAAAGGTGGCTGAACTGGCGGCGTTGGACATTGATAGGCGGTTTCCGTTCTTGTCATAACTGAAAGTGGCGGTAGTCGAGTCTGGATAGCTGATCTGCGTCAATCGGTTGAGGTTGTCGTAGGTGTAAGTGATAGTGTTCCCGTTCGGGTCCTTCTTTGTTGCAATATTTCCAATATTATCGTAGGTTCTGGTGACGGAGCCCTGGTCTGGATATGTTGTCAGAACAGGACGGTTCATATCGTCGTAAGAGTAGGTTACGGATTGACCTTTAGCATCGAGTGTGCTAAGCAAATTGCCGAGCGCATCGTAAGTGTAAGAAGTCGTGTAGTATGACGTCGGAGAATAGTATTCTCTGACTTGGACGAGCCGTTGCACGTTATTGTACACATAGTCCGTCCTATGCTGATTCTCATCGAGGTTCGATTGGACGAGGTTGACGTTGTCGTAGCTGAATGTACGATAGGTATTGTCTGGGTTTGTAACTTTGGTCAGGCGGCCCAGGGAGTCGTAGGAGTAGCTGGTCACGTTGCCGTCGGGGGCCGTGTAGGTTTTTACTTGGTTGTTCCAGTCGTAGGCGTAGCTCTCGATGGAAAGGATGTTGCTCGAGTTGCTGCCCGCGTAATGCTTGACTGTTACTTTTCTTCCGAGTCCGTCGAAGTTTGTTCGGGTGTAGTTGCCCTTTTCGTTCTGAACATCGATGCTGTTCTGTGTGTCCCCATAGAAAGTGTTGACTGTTGACCGGACACCATTAACTGCCGGGTAGCGAACGACTTTCGGCCGGCCTATCGCGTCGTACGAGTAATCCGTCCGGTTTCCAAGAGGATCGATTACTGCAATCTTATTCCCCGTGGGAAAGTCGTAGACGAAACTTGTTACCGCACCTACACCTCCGCCCAGAACCTGCGTGACGTTTGTCAGATAGGCCGACCGGTAGGTTGCTGAGTAGGCGTAATTTTCGACTTGGTTGTTGGCGTTTGTGGATGACAGTACGTTTCCGTATTGGTCATAGGTGTATGAGGAAGTTATTGGCGAGCCGTTGTGGAGCTGGGTTGCTTGTAAGAGGTTCGCAAAAGCGTCATACTTTGAGTATGATTCTTCTGGGACCGAGTTCTGTTTCTGATATTGTGCCTGGCCTATGACTGCATCGTGAATGGTCACGCCGACTGGCCCTGGGTTGAACGCGTTCGAGAAAGTGAGACCGTTGAACGTGTACACATCACCTCCCCAGATGTCCTTCATCAAGGGGCTCGAGTAAAGTAACGAGCCGCTAGTTGCGTATACCTTGATGTAGCCGGAAAACGGAAAGACATTGATTCCTGCGCCGTAGGCGTCCAGCCCCGCAGAGGTAGACCCGGTTGAGACGGTGGCACTAGTTTTCAACGCGCCATTCTGGTCGTATAGCTCGACCCGCTGGCCCGGCGAGAGCCCACCAATAGTCACTGTGCCTGTTAACGGGCCCCCTAGAGCAGAGTAATCCCAGGTTACTCCGCCATCGTAGAGTGTATAGGCGAGCCCATCGACCTTTAGCCCGTTCGTACCAACGTCGTCCGTCTTGACGATCAGTTCCAACCAATTGTTCGTTGCCGCAGGGATCGGCCCCATGTTGCGGCGAGACCCCGTCCCATCGGTCCCCCAGCCGATATCGTTAGCGCCCCAATACGCCCTGTGCTCCCAGTCGACGCCGGAGGTGGTTCCCACTCCCGCCCGAACGCCAATATCGTCCAGTACTATGTTCGTTCCGGTGCCGGTCGGCCTGATCACCTCAATCCCCGTGATCTGTTTGGTGCTATCCCAGCCGAGATTTTTCAACGTCATACTGCCCACGTAGGGCAGGCTTGTCGCTGTGGAGCTGCCGTCTGAGTACAGTACGTAGGCTGTGTCGCCGGAGCCCCATATGTACCAGAGCTGAACAGCCGTTACGCGTGATCCGGCTATCGCCGGGAAGGTTTGGTAGAGAGTATACGCAGAGTAGACACCTGTGCCTCCATTGTAGGATGGAGCTGCAGCGCACCGACCGGTGTGCTTGTAGTCACCTCGTATGATCATTCCACTCTGGGACCAGGCACTGAAATCGCACGTCTCAAAGCCAGCGTTTGAAACTTCATTGTCCTGGAATTGAAGCATAATCTCGCTTGGTACGGAGTACCATGGAATGTAGACATACTGAACATGGAAGTATCCTGACGGTGTCGAGATTGACGGATACGCTTCTTGGAACCAGTGTTGATGTTCTCCTGAGACCGAAGCCCCGACATGGCTGTTTGATCCGCTGACTACTGGCGCGTAAGGCTGCCCCGTTACGTCCCAGTAGTCTCCATTCTCGCTATAGTAGACACCAGACGGATAACTGTCGTCAACATAAACAGTGCTCGAGTTTAGAAATCCTGTCGTAGTTCGGGTAATCCCACCGGACCTTTTGGGGGAGGTGTAGGTGTACGTGTCTCCACCCCAGACATTACGTGTGGGTGAAGTGTACTGCACGGTTCGACCGTCCGCTTCGTAGATTTTTGCATAGCCATACGGGAACACCATGTTCGTCACGTCCAAGCTGACCGTCCCCGAGCCTGAGGCTGTTCCGGATGCTTGCAAAACATCGCTGGAATCGTAAATTTCGACTTTTTGTTGGTTCTGGAGGCCATTGAATGTTATCGTGTTTGAGCCTGAAAGTCCAAGATAATCAAAGCTGGCCGAGTACCCTGCCGTATTGCGATTGGTTTCCTCGATGTAGGCATACGCGGGCGCAAAAGCACTGGATAGGCCGATAGATCCGCTGCAGCAGACCCAGTTGTACCCTGAACCTCTGTTTAGATAAACTGAGATCGTGTTTTGATTAACCAACACAACCTTCCATGAGACGGAAGTCGAACCGCCAGGGGTAAATCCCGAGTCATACCACACGGTGGTGACGCCGCCCACGTTGGTTGCCACCCTGTAATACGGCCCATCGTTTAGTATCAGTCGTAAGGCGTCAGGGTTCTGGAACGGATTACCGTTTGATGCGGTTAGTTGAGGTGAGAGAACGAGCTCCGCATCGAGACTGAGCTGACTCGGGTTTGCACCGAGCGACATTTGGGTTTCAATGTAGAATGGATAATTGGACCCTAAAGAAGTTCGTACCCAATCTGTCTGCCATCCTCCATTGGAGGAAGCACCCTGTAGTGTAAGTAGGCTTGAAGCAGTCGTTGTGCTGATTCCGCTCTCAGAGCCTCCTTTTGCCCAAGCTGTTGAGTCGAGTAACGGCGAGTTGAAGTCGTCATAGAACACTTTTCCTGAAGTGGTCGTTGTGAGGTTTCCAAGACCTTGGAACATATCCTGTGTGTTAGTGTTCATGAAGGATTGGAATGATTCGTGGCCGGAGGGGTCTCGATAGTATATCATATTGCCCCAGTTGTCATATGAACTTCGTGTGTAGAAGCTCGATGTTCCGGAGTTTCCGTTGTAAACGTCTTGCTGAACCGTTTTTCCTCCAGCGTCGTACCAGGAAACTGTCTTCTTCAACTGGACCATGTTTGCATCCAACGTTGCAGTGGTAGTGCTCCTGGCTTGCGCATTGTACTGATTGGTAGTGTATCCCTGCACGCTTGAACCGTCAGATTGTGTAATTGTCGTGTAAGTTACACTGCCGTCCGTTATCTGGTATGAGAAACTGGTTGACTTCACGAGGGTGCTCGCGTAAAGGTTCTGGAGGGTGACATAGTAATTGACCGCATCGGTCCCAATGTTAACGCTCCCGTAAGTGTAACTGGAACTCCCACCTGAAGGATAGGTTATCCCAGAAACTAGCCAAGCGTTTTGCGCATTGTAACTGAACGTTATCGCACGGTTGACTGCGTCCGTTGCAGACGCTAGGTTGCCTCCAGAATATGAGTATCTTACAGTCTGGCCGGCATATGCGACACTCGATAGACGACCGCTACCGTCATAGGTGAAAGCTGCCGCTCTGCCTACAGAGTCAGTAATGCTGGATAATGTGAACCCATTGTAGTTGAAGATTATCTGGTTCTGCCCAGTCTTGTCAACGATGTTGGTCAACTCTCCGACCTGGTTGAAATTATAGAATGTCCCGTCTTTAGTGACGGCTCTGTATGACCAATCGTTCAAAATGGGTATGGGGATGCAGAAGATGAAGCAGAACCATTGTATAACGTAATGCGCGGTTATGGAGAAGACAAGGTCCTCTGTATCATGAACTTGCATGGAATTTGTCACATAAAGATTGTTGGAGTCGCGCCACGACGAGTTCGTGTCAGTCCAAATGATCGGGATCGATCGGCCATTCAGGTAGTGTAGGTCTTGACTTCCCACCCAAGGAAGGTTCAGCTGCCATCCGTATCCAAGGTTAGCATAGGGGCTCGTTTCATAGTTGAAGGGAACGCCTTGCAGAAAGGTGAAAGGTTCCTCGTAAATTCTTGAAATCGACAGGCTCAGCTGGTTTCTACCGGGAGCAACAAGATCGGTTTGGGCAATCGTCAGCAGGCCATTACCGGGTGAGACGTATTCTCCAGCAGGCGCCGTGGATGGTAACCCTATCCTGTTCCATGGTTGTGATGGAGGAGAGGATGCTATTCCTGATGGTAGAGGGATGGACCCGAAAACGACCGGGAATGGACCTGACCCGCCGGTTAGCGTCCATCCGAGAATTATCTGTTTGATCGAGAGTCTAGACGTACTTAGCCATCCGCCATTTGTGATCATCGGACCTGAACCGAACGGATCGGACAGCAGCGACCACGATTGGTACCTGACCTTCTCGGCCGATTTGAGATAGGTAAGAGTTCCACCCGAGTCGGCCATCCAGTACGTGTAGAAATTGCCGAGATTGTCTACAGTCAGGGTCGGGTATCGTGCTAGCCCGTTGTAGAGAGTACTTTCAAGAGTCCATTGATCAGTAGAGTTTGTGTAGTATGCTGTCGCGATGCTATAGGCCGACGATACGTAGCGCTGAAAGACCAATTCCAGCTGGCCGTCCAAAGTTGCAGCTGCCGACATTATGTCCCATTTCGGAGTACGGGTTGGCAGGCCCAAGTCAAACGTCTGGACTCCGTTCCATGCTGGGCCTCCTTGCGCTAGGGGATTCCAGGTCAACCATCGGATTGTCGAGTCACACCAATGACTTGAGAGTGCCATCAACCGACCCTTCGGGAGCGGAATCAGTTGCAAAGCTTCGTTTCTCGAGTCGGTGCAGGGAGAAGAGACAGAATATTGAATGCTCGGACTGCCGAAATTGGCTCCGTCCGTCGATCGATAGATCCAAATGTAGTAATGCGAACTTGTGGGACTATCAAACCAAATTCCACCCGCCCAAAAGCTTCCGTCTGTTCCTATCGCCACGCTGGGCGGCCAACTGTACGGCTGAGGAAGCGATGCGACAAATCTTATTGGGTCCCAGTTTATCGAGTTGCCCACAACAGCCCCCTTCAAGAACTGGAGCTGTGTGGCATGGTCCCCGTACGATGACGGATCGTACTTCAGCCAGGCAATTGCGACTGTCGAGCCGAAATTGTAAAGATCGAATCCAGAACTTACGAGGCCCGAACCTGTGGATGCAACCGGCGACCATGTCAATCCGTTTGGGCTGGCCGCGTACACGATGTTAGAACCATCGAACCAAAACAGGAAATAGTATCCTCCATACGAGAATGTCTTCCGTTGCGTACTGAAGCCGGTCGCCGAGCTGGCCGCGGAGGTTGAAACCTGAGTAGGGTCGATACTGTCAGTGTTCGATGGGAAGACCACTTTGAGACCTTGACCATGAAGTGTTGCGAAGCTGGCGTCTCCTATTGCGGCAGAGCCTCCCGGAGCATCGCTCCAGTCTGTCGTAAGCCATTGATCCCAGGAGGATGCGTCCTGAGACGGTCCGATCTCGAGGCGATGGGAGCTGGCTAGCCCGGGCATCGTTGCCATTTGGCTAATATCAACCGCGTGGGGTCCATTCCCAACCCTTGCCCAGCGAGAAACCGGAATAGTGTTCCAGGAAATTTGGTATTTGGCGAATGGCCATGAGGCTGTCTTGGAAAGTTCGACGCTGAACTTTGGAGTGGTTGTTGCAGGAAATTCCACTTTGAGGGTGAGATATCCGACGACTGTTTGTCCCTGCAGAACTTCGTACCTTACACTGTATTGACTGTCCGCGGCCACAGTAACATTGGCGAGGCCGGGGGCTAGCGAGGCTTGGTCGATGAAGAAGTAGCTTCCATTCGTGAGCTTCTCGCCCGAACTGGACGTGAGGCTGAAAACGAATGGTTCAGAATGGCTAAAGGAATACTGGCCGTATGATGTCGTGTAGACGTAGGCTTCGGGAGTTGATACTACCTTGGCTGGAATTTTGTTGTCGGTAACTTGGCCCATCACTGGCCCTTCTCTGGATCCGTACTGGATCGTCCCAGGCGGCAGAGGAACTCCTGGCCCGGAACTCAACAAATTCGGACTTTTGCTAGATTTGATCGATGGAGAAGATTGGGAGGCAGGGAACAGTGTGTTGACCAACTCGGGCATAATCGGGAGAATTCCTCCGATAACCGTCAGAAAGATGAGAATCGTTGCGAGGGTCCAGATTACGGCCTTCTTTGCGCGGCGGCCAGGGTACGGCATCATCACGGGTTGACTTGCGTAACTCGCCAACTAAGTTCGGACCATGATTCATCGGGCCTAAATTATTAAGCGGGCCAGAAACCGAGTTCTAGAACTCAGTTTCTTTTTGACCCATTGAATCCGAGGATGTTACCGGCTGGCCCTGTTTGAGATTGGACCAGAGAATAGCTTGGAAAACTCCTTCTCAACCTTATCGAGATTTCTAAGAATTCGCTCACCATCGCTTGTTAGGAAGAACCGAGGCTTTCCATACTCCTCGAGGTCTTGTCGCAACCATCCTCTGTTTGAGAGGAATTCGATGTACCGGTCTGCGAGACGGAAACTGAGGTTTGCTCTGTAAATAATCTGAGTCTTCGAGACTCCGTCTGCGGCTACGCTGAGGATTTCATAGATCACTTTTGTGGCATCACGGCGTTGCCTCAACAGTAGTGCGTCAAGCGCGCCCTGCCTCAGCCCGAAGATGTTCAATGAACGTTTTTTATGTTCTGCCTACCTTTTTATCTGAGTAAAGTAAGAATGTGTCCACTCTCGACGAGATAAAATCAACACGCTCACAGAAACACACACCTAAGAGGTTCAGGGATGGGGTTCGAAAAAGGTGCGTGAAGATAGCGACGAATTCTAGTCGAACACTCTAGCGTCTTGACCAATTCTTGATGGATGAACTAGTTGCTTTTCCCACGTCCAAGACCTTCCGTTGGTGGTTACCGACGAACCGTTTGAACCTTGGCAGTCGTGAGCTTAAGAATTGGCAATGGACATTGAAAAACACTTTTTGAAATCAATACATGGAAATGCTTCTTGAATCCGACAATCGAAACGGTAACTGGATCCGGTTCTGACACCGATTATTGAAACGGGTACTGAAACTAGTTATTGAAACCAGTATTGAAATCGGTCACCGGTGATTTCCAGGGCCCCCCCGGGGCCTAGTCAAGTCGCGCGGCCCAAAGAAGCCACTCTAAAGCACGATACGCCGGTCGCGGGGCTTCTATCTCAGCAGGGGCAGAATGTACTCCCAGGCCAAGTACAGTATCGCCAAGACCCCTGTCGCCACAACGAAGCGCCGAGCCCATCTGCTCCGATGTAGTTTGGGCTGAACTGTCAGTTTTTCCTCGACCGCTGACCTCTTGCTAGGCTCACTCAGCTCTGACTTCTTGCCCGGCTCAACCAGCTCGATGGTGGTTTCTTCGGAACCCTCACTAGATCCCACGTTTCGCACGATCCACCTCTTGGAGACTGGTGGTCGTGGGACGCGGAAGACTCCGGAGCCTGTTTTTGCTACGTATGCTGTCCATGTGAGTTCCTTCCGATCTCGTAGAGCATCAACTTCGTGCTGGCGCATAGCGTAGTAGACGACTGGGCCAAGCATCCGCTCGACCTTGTTCGCATCAAACGTCCCAGGCGTTCCTGTACTCCTGACCAATAGCAGGTCTGCGTCAGCCCGTAGATCTATATCCCCCCCATAGAACCGGTGGAGGGCAGCGACCATGATCACGAGGCCTTGGCGCATGCCACGCTTGAACAGCTCGCCTCTGATATCATACCACTTATCCAGCCAGTAGTCGATCTTCCGCATCTTCTGCAACTGTCCATTGGAATCTTTCACCGCGACAGTCCCAGAGAGCTTCTTCAACGCCTTCGTCATATCATCCGCGAACAACAACACCGCCTTCGGAGGCTTCCGAAATCTCTTGAACAGTTTATCCATATTTTCAAACAAGGCCGGGAGATCGCGTGTTGATCGGAGGGCCTTCACATTCTCCTGACCGTATCTACGCGCTAGTGCTTGAGCAATCGATTCTGATAATGTCGTCTTGCCAGTGTTTGGCTTTCCAAAGATTATGATGTTCAAATGGTGAATAGCATTGTCCTTACCGATCGACACTGGAAGAGGATCAGGAATTAATCCATCTAGAATAGTGTCTAGATCAAGCTTGTAGTAGGTAACCTTCGCCAGCGAGTCCTTGCTCGGGATAACTGTCTTGGCTAGGCCGGAATTTACTGTGGTGATTTCTGAGGGTGCGCGCACGATACTGCTTGGCGTTGGAATAATGTCAGTGTTTTCCGATTCTGGCGTGGCTATTCGCCCTAATCCCTCATTGCCTCAATCCGGGTAATTACGGGCTTCGCTGGCGCTGTTCTCCGTATGATTCACGATCATAGCTGGGATAGTCCGCCGACTGGTAACCTGTTCTTGTTTTGTTGGGTATCAGAACTGTTTTGGCATTTCATGATCGTTCTGCACGAGACCCACGTTGAACCGCCATTCCGTTTTGCTTGCAATCCTCTTCCTGTTACCGTTATTGATGATCTCTCTTCCTCACGCAAACGCGAATTATCGATTGAACCAGACCCTGGTTGATACCTGGCCTTCAACAATAGCTAATTACGCTATAGCCAGCGGCGTAACAATGGCCGACGGTGCCTCATCAGGAACAAACAATATCGTCACCGTTGGGAACTATAACAACGGCACAAACTTCGGCCAGTTGCGCATCTACCACAAGTCGGGGACATCTCTAGTCCTTGACGATAGCACACTGTTCAAACCACCCGCTCCCAACTATTACCTGTCCGGCGTCGCAGTGAATGATATCGCCGGAACAGGTCACAACGATACCATTTTCATCGCCAACATGGGTCCCTCGATGGGACCGACCATTGCCTCTCAAATCGGCATTTTCCACTGGACCGGCTCGTCCCTCATCAAAGAAAAGACGTACAATTTCACAGGGCCTGGAAACGCCCTTGAGACCCGCAGCATCGCCATATGGAGCCACAACGGCGTTCACCAGATAGTAACCCTAGGCTACTATCGAATGCCGGGTCCCAATGACTGGGCACAGCTCGGAATCTGGTCTTTCGACGGAGTCAACCTAAACAAGGTTTTGCTCTACAACTGGACCACTCCCGGTCCCACAGGATCCGGATCCCAGGGATTCACCGTTGCCACAGGCGACGTCTCCAACAACAACGGCACACCAGACATCATAACCGTAGGCTACACGAACAATTCTACGGTCACACAAAGCGAATTGCGAGTCTGGGGCTGGACCGGCAGCGGAACCCTCGCGCCCAAAGGAACACGCGACTGGCTCACCTCCGGAGTGGGAACTGTTGCCACAACCGTCGCGATCAAAGACCTGACCGGAAACGGCCAGACAAACATCATCGTCGGAGGCCAAGACCTGACATTCCCAATATGGAGAGCTGAGCTCACTGTATGGTCTGACTGGTCTGGAACTCTAACCCAGCAAGCGGGAACTACATGGATCACGTCCCCTCAGACAAGCATAGATCTTATTCACGTAGCAGCTGGCGACGTCGATGCAAGCGGAGCAACGGAGATCGTGACCGCGGGACAGGCAAACATGCCTATCGGATCAACAGACATCTACTACGGCACAATTAGGATCTGGTCCTTCACCGGTTCAA
>Ga0066710_100003055_pt1 | contig 14009 bp, 10 predicted proteins | sample GraSoiAngelo_159_FD_79666 | JGI IMG/M metagenome (GOLD analysis project Ga0066710, IMG submission 79666) | Grasslands soil microbial communities from the Angelo Coastal Reserve, California, USA - 14_1009_16_40cm | ecosystem: Environmental > Terrestrial > Soil > Grasslands | place: USA...
CCTGGTACCATTACCGGGTGAAGTCGCAGGATGCCGCCGGCAACCTGGCAGTGTCCGGCGACTTCACGTTCAAGACAAAGGTCCACTAAAGGCGGCGTGCGACGAGCACCGTCATCATACGCGCAGGGAACGCTAGGCGGACGGCTTGTCCCACGTCACCGACTGGCGGCCGGTGATGAAAGGGCGGGCCGGATGGCCGCTGGCAGCGCGCCGAGGTCGACGCCGACGTCGGCGCGATCGACGTCGGCGAACGACGGGGTGAAGAAATTGTCCGGGGGGTACTGAACGGCGCTGCCGCCCACGATCAAATTCTTCCTGACGACGGCCCCGGGGAAATACGTGTTCAGCGTCCGGATCCCCGGTGAGATTCCGGTGCCGAGGATGCCGTACTCGTTGTGGGCGACAAGGTTATTGGTGAAGACGAAGTCCGTGTTGGGCGGACCCTCGGCGGTGATGATGTTGCCGGTGTGGAACGCGGTGTTGTGGTCGATGACGATGTTCGCGGTCCCGTTGAGCATCTGGAAGAGCCGACCACCGCCGCCCCATTTCAGCCCGCCGACGTCGAGGAAGATGTTGTTCTTGATCAGGATGCGCTTCGTTTGCTGGCTGGGGTAGTTGTCGTCTCGACCGAGGATATTGATGCCCGACGCCGTCCCCCGCACGACGTTGTTGATGAACGTCACGTCCTCGACCACCGACCACGGCGCCCGGCCATCCTGGTTGCGCACCGTGAAGAGGATTGCGAAGCCGTTCTGCGCGTGCACCCAGTTGCGCTCGAAGAGGTTCCCGTCCACGAGCACCCGCCGGGCATTCTTCAGCTCGAACAGGTTCTTGACGGTCCACGGGACGCCCGCGTACGCGGGGTCACCCTGCCTCCAGGCCAGAGGTTTGACGAAGTCGTTGTGCCGGATCTCTATGTCGGAGGGCACGAGGTCGGGAATCGACGGGTCGGCGCCACCGAACATGAGATTCTCGCCGGCGCCCTCGAGGAAGTTGTTGACGATCTTGAACGGGCCCGAGCCATTCCACCCGGCGACCGCCTGGGAGTCCGCGCCGACCTCTTTGAAGTCCGAAAAGTAGGAATCGACGACCGCCGTGAACCGCGAGTTCATCAGGATGCCGCGGCGGCTGCCCCGCTTGGGATCGCCGTGGAGGTAGCACCGGTCGAACACGAAGTGGTGTGGGAGCTGGTCGACCGATCGCTCTGATAGACCGAGCAGGACGAGGTTGTGAAGGAAGGTGCCCTCGCGTGGTCGGATCTCAATCCCGATGAACCGATAATGGTGCGCCCCCGGCACGGCCCTGATCACGGGGCCTGCGGCCGCGAGGAGCTTCGGCATGTGAGCCGCGCGCGACGGGTCGACCCTGATACCCGGCGGCAGGCGATCATCCGGGGCGCTCGTGCGAACGATGATCCAGCCGGCGCCCGGTTTGTTGGGCAGCGTGAACGGGCCCGCAAAGGTCGCACCAGCCTCCAGTGCGATGACATCTCCGGACTGTGCGGTGTTCAGCGCCGCCTGAAAATCTCCTCCGGCGGGGACGAAGATCGTCCGTCCAGACGGCTGGACGTAGGTGGTATCGACGTAGAACTGGGGAGGGGCCGGCGTGGCCGAGGCAACGGGCGATTGGACGCTCACAGCTGCGACACAGACGGAGGCGAGAGCAAAGCAGCGGCTCGGGGTCATGACGGGACTCGGGCCGTGCGCGTCACGCTCGGCGCTCGGCGGGCCGCGCCCCGCGTCAGATCGACAACGACGTGCTCCGGGCGTGCCGCCGCGAGCGCCAGCGCCGCGTCGTCGCTCGCGTTGCCGATCACGAGCACCTCGGCATGGACCAGCAGCGCCTCGACGCTCGAGCACATCAGCGACGCAATGTGCGGGATCTCTTCCTCGATGTAGCGGCGGTTCGCCCCGACGAGCCTCGCCATCGCGACGTTCCGGTCGATGATCCTGACGTCACACCCTTTGCCGATGAGGGCCTCGACGAGCGCAACCATCGGGCTCTCTCTTAAATCGTCGGTCCCCGCCTTGAAAGACAGGCCGACCACGCCGATCCGGTGCCGTCGCGTCGCGAGGACGGCCTCCACGCCCCTCCGCACCTGCCTCTCATTCGACGGCAGGATCGCCGAGAGAACGGGCAACGAGACGTCGGCGAGGCGGGTCGCATGGAGGAGCGCCCGAAGGTCCTTGGGCAAGCAGGAACCTCCGAATGCGAAGCCCGGATGGAGGTAAGCTTCCGACACGTTGAGCTTACGGTCCATCAGGAAGACCCGCATGACCTCGTGGGCGTCGGCACCGACCGCGGTGCACGCGTCGGCAACCTCGTTCGCGAAGCACACCTTGAGGGCGTGGAAGGCGTTCGCGGCGTATTTGACCATCTCCGCCGTCCGGATCGTCGTGTGGACGAACGGGGCCTCGACGCCTTCGTAGAGCAAGCGTAGGAGCGATGCCGTGGCGGAATCACCGCACCCGACGAGCGTGAACGGGGGCCGGGCGAAGTCCGTCAGCGAAGAGCCCTCACGCATGAACTCGGGGTTCACGGCCACCCGCATCGCCGGCCGGCCGCCGGCGCCAGCGAGGAGCGCGGGGACCAGACATTGTTCAGTCGTCCCCGGCAGCACCGTGCTCCGGAGCACGACCGTGTGGGGCTCGGCGCGCTTTCGGAGCGCCTCGCCGATGCGTTGACCCGTCCGGGCGACGGCATCCACGTCGAGCTGTCCGTTCGCTCGACTCGGAGTCCCGACGCAGATGAGCGACACGTCGGACTCGGCGACCGCTTGCTCGCTCGACGTCGTCGCCCGGAGGCGTCCCATTCCCACCACCGTGGCGAGTAGCTCCGCCAGCCCCGGCTCGACCACGGGCGGCGTGGCGGCGTTGATCATCGCAACCTTTTCCGCGTTGATGTCCACGCCGACGACCGCGTGGCCCGCCTTCGCCAGGCAGGCCGCCGTCACGGACCCCACATAGCCGAGCCCAAAGACGCTAACACGCATGAGTGAGCTCCTATCTCCCCGCCAGCGCCGTGACGTCATGACGCGAGGAGACGACCAGCGCGATGAGGGGTTTGAGACGCTTTTTTGCGTTCCAGAGCATCCATTCCCTGAGACGGGGCGCCGACTCGAGCCGTCCCAGCCGGCGCGCGAAATCCGGCCGGTACCCCGCACGGATAATGAACCGACCCAGCACGGTGCACCCATCGACCCTGGCGACGCGCGTCTCCGGCTCCGAGGTGAAGAGGACTCCCAGCCCGGCTTCTCGCGCGGCGCGTGCCACGCGTGGTGAGAACGACCCTCCCGGCACAGAAGCGACTGTGACGTCCGCACCCACGATGTCCGCCAGCGCCCCGCGGCTTTCGCGCCACTCACGCACCATCTCCTCCCAGCGGCACCCGCTGAATCGCCGCGGATGGGAGACCGAGTGGCTCCCGATCGCATGGCCCCGCGCGTGAAGCTCGCGGATCTGCCGCGCCTCGAGGAACCCGGGGCGCCCGATCGCACCGGACGTCACGAAGCAGTGACCGCGCCAGCCGAGGGCCTCGAGCCGTTCCGCCACGATCGTGTAATAGGAGAAGCCCCCGTCGTCCACGGTGATGGCGAAGGGCACCTCCTCGGATTCGGGCGCGGCCTCATTGGTCATGAGGATTGGTCGGTCCTTCCGCACCCGAGCCAGACCCGCGAGCTGCGCGTCGAACTCGGCCAGGCTCAGCTTGTAGCGGTCAGCCGCCGGTCCCAGGAATCCGCTCTCCGAAGAGTGAGAGCGGTAGACGTCGTGCAGCAGCAGCGACAGCAGGCGCTTCATCGTGCCGCCTGGCGCGCCGCACGCTTCCACCGGAGATACGCGGACAGCCACGGCTGGCCCCAGACGGCGGAGCGCCGCCCGTCGGTCGGAATGGGCCGCGCGGCACGCGTCCATGCGGCGAGGAGCGTGGCCTCGATGGCCGAGAGGTTCTCGAGGACGACGCGATACTGGATAACCACGTGGGACTCTCGGAGGTCGTCGAACTTGTACGAGGCCTGGAGAAAGATGGGGCCGGTATCCACCCCTTCGTCGACCCGCAGGAGCGTCATGCCGACGCGGTCGAGGTCACGGTTCACCAGGGCCCAGAAGCATCCGTGGGCGTTCCGATACTCCGGGCAGATTCCCGGATGAAGCACCCACGTGCCGGCGCGAGCGATGGTGAAGATGTCGGGTCTCAGGATGAACTTGCAGCGGGCGATCACCAGATCGGGATCGAGCCCTCGCAGGAAATCCCGGACCTCGGGCGCGTTGGGGTTCGGGGCGACGAGGCGCGGCACGCCGCGGGGACTCATCGGGTATCTCGCCCGCAGCCGGGCCACCTCTTCGGCGATCCACGCGGTGTCCGCTCTTGCCAGGCAGACGCGGTAGTAGAGGCGGAAGGCGGCGACGTCGAGGCACCGAAGCAAGCCGACCCGCCTGATCTCCCGGCGCACCCTTCGCACGATCTGGCCCGGCCCCTCGCGAATCGCTACGACGCCGACGAGCCTCAGCGAAGTCGCCAGCCAAGCGGCGAGTCCCTCGGCGTCGATCCGGTCGGCCTCGTGACACACGAGCGCGACCCGCGGCCGCTCGCGCGGGCTCATGGCTGGGCGAGCGCCTCCTCGCATCGCGCCTCGAACTCAGCAGCCACCCGAGCCCACGAGTATCGCTCCTCCATGAGCCGCCGGCCGGCCGTTCCCAGCGCCTTCCGCCGGTCGGGGTCCCGCAGGAGCGACACGACCGCGCGGGCGAAGTCGGCCGGGCCGTCGGCGCGAAGGAAGTGTGTCCCGTCGACGAGCGGAAGCCCTTCGGCGCCGATCGTCGTCGAGACGACCGCTTTCCCCATCGCGAGCCCTTCGAAGATCTTGAGCCGCGTCCCCCCGCCCACCCGCAACGGCACAACGTAGACCGCCGCCTCGGCGACCCAGGGCCGCACGTCCTCCACGGTGCCGGTGATCCGGGCGCCGGCCGCCGCGCCCGCCGTCCGCAGGCGGGACGACGGATTCCGCCCAACGACGGTGAGGGCGACCTCAGGCGCCTCACGCCGGATCGCGGGCAGGATCTCGTCGATGAAGAACAGGACCGCATCCTCGTTGGGGTACCAGTCCATCGAGCCGGTGAAGACGAGGCGCGTCGGCACCTCCGGCACGCCGTTCGGAGTGAAGTGCGAAGTATCGACGCCGGTCGGGATCGACCGGATGCGGGCGCTGAGAGTGTGCGCCGCCAGCCGCGCGCGGTCCACCGGCGAAACGGCGATGACGAGCCGAGCGCGTTCGCAGGCGCGGCGCTCGTAGCGGCGCAGCTTCCGCCATTCGACCTCGAGGAGCGCGCGTCGCCATGCGCGGCTCTCGATCGCGGCGAGGCGCTTCCAGATTATATGCTCGACGTTGTGGGCGAAGAGGATCACCGGAACCGCGCCGCGGAGGGGAACGTTGGGCGCCGCGAAGAGGAAGTCGGCCACGCAGACGTCGATGGCACCGGCTCCGACGAGCCGATCGACTTCTGCGCGTAGCGCCGGCACACGGCACTTCCACAGGTCGACAGGCAGCGGGGAGAGCCAGGACCGCACGAGCGCCCGCACGAAGCGTGCGCTTCCCAGCTTGGGCGACAGGTGCGGGAACGACACGACACGCTCGCACCGCGGCAACCGCTCGGCCAGCGCCTGGGGATCGTCGCCGGGGCCGTGCGTCGTCAGCACCGTCACCCGATGCTGCTGTGAGAGCTCGGAGACGATGTGAAAGCTCCGGAGTCGCCCTCCCGTGTGGAGCGGCCACAACCCACCGACCTTCACCCAGAGGATCCGGCGCTCACTCACGGGACCGCCCGCATCACGCTGTGGACGTCCTCGCCGTCGAGGAAGAGCCGCTGCCAGATCTCAAGATTGACGAGAAGCCACAGGCGGTCGCCGTGCTCCGCCACGCCGGCCCTGTGCTCCTCAGCGAGCCGGCGCAGCACTCCCGGCTCAAACAGGCCCCGGCGTAGCGCCCGCGGCCCGAGCACGAACTCCCGGACGACCGGCCAGAACGGACTGCGAAGCCACCGGCCCACGGGCACGGGGAAGCCCATCTTCCTCCGGGCGAGGATCTCCCGCGGCACGACGTCCCTGACGGCTGCACGCAGCACCGCCTTGGTCCGCCAGCCCTGTAGCTTCAGACGGCCGGGTATCGCAGTCACGTACTCGACGAGTTCGTGGTCGAGGAACGGCACGCGGCTCTCGATCGACGCGGCCATGCTCATCTGGTCCTGCTTCATCAGCAGCTCGACGAGGTACGTCTGGAGGTCGGCGTGGCTCATCCGCTCGAGCGTGCCGCCCGGCGCGTGCGTATAACATCGAAGCGCCTCGCCGTAGGGATCGCGCGCGGTGAGCAGTACCCGATCGGTGAGGAGCTCCTCCTGGAGCGCCGTCGGGAAGACCGCGAAGTTCTCGCAGAAGAGGGTGCGCGGCTCCAAGTCGAGCGCAAGGAAGGTCCGTTCTGCGTAGTGTCGAAGCCGCCTCGGCAGTTGGCCTACCGACTCTCGCATCCCGGCGCACAACGCCGACGGCAGGACGCGACGGTAGAGCCGCCCCGCACGCTCGTTCCAGGCGGTCACTCGGTACCGGTTGTAGCCGAGAAACAATTCGTCGGCCCCCTCCCCGGTCAGGACCACCTTGACGTGGTCCCGGGCGAGGCGCGAGACGAAGTACAGCGGCACGCTCGAGGGAAAGGCGATGGGCTCGTCCTCATGCCACACGAGCCGGGGCAGCGCGCCGAAGAACTCGCCCGCCGACACGACGACCTCCCGGTGCTCGGCGCCGATCGCCCGAGCCATGAGCCGCGCATAGGCGAGCTCGTTGGCGTCGGCGTCGGGAACACCCACCGAGAAGGTGCGGATCGGCTCCTTGACCATACGCGCCATCAGCGCAGCCAGCCCGCTCGAGTCGAGCCCGCCCGAGAGAAAGAGCCCGAGCGGCACATCGCTCATGAGGTGGCTCCGGACGGCGGTCTCGAGCCTCACGCGCACCTCTCGCGCCTGCTCCGCAAGTGACGCGCTGGAGCCGTCCACGTCCGCCGGCAGTCCCCAGTAGCGGCGCTCTCGCACCCCGTCGCGCGGCGACCAGGACAGCGTCCGCCCCGGCAGAAGCTTGGACACCCCGCGGAAGAACGTCTCGGCTCCGGCGACAAAGCGATTCGCGAGAAACTCGGGCAGGATCGCCGTGTTGAAGACGGGCGGCACGGTACCGCCGCCCAGGATCGCCTTGATCTCGGACGCGAAGATCAGCTCCCGGTCCGTCCACGCGTAGTAGAGTGGCTTGATTCCGAGCCGGTCCCGCGCGAGGAGGAGCCGCTCCCGCGCCCGGTCCCACACGGCGAACGCGAACATGCCCTGGAGCCGCTCCACGCAGCGCGCACCCTCTTCCTCGTAGAGGTGGACGATCGTCTCCGTGTCGCTCCGGGTCCGGTAGCGGTGACCGCGAGCCTCGAGCCACGGCCGGAGCGTCGCGTGGTTGTAGATCTCGCCGTTGAAGACGATCCACACGCTCCCGTCCTCGTTGCACATCGGCTGGGCGCCGCCTTCGACGTCGATGATCGCGAGCCGGCGAAATCCGAGCCCGACATGCCCGTCGACCCACAGTCCCTCTCCGTCGGGCCCCCGGTGGCGCAACACGTCCCGCATCAGCTTGAGCCGCGCCTCGTCGACGGGCTCGAGCGGATTCAGGCCGACGATGCCGACGATTCCGCACATGGTGCTCGCTCCCTCAGCATGGCCTCCGACGGCAAGACGCCCTCAATGAACTCGCGCGCCGTGGCAAAGCAAGCGCCCTGACGTTTGAGCATTGCGATGAGCTCGCGCATGCGGGACAGTGTGCGTGAGAGGTTGATATAGTGCCGAACGGACCGCGCCAGTCCGGCGCCGTGGACACGCGGCTGCGCGGGGTCGAACTCCCAGGAGTGTAAATACATCACGTAATAACCCCGGTGGGCGATGGCACGCGAGACGAGCTTCCGGAACAGGGCGGCCGGGTAGAGTCTGAAGTAGCCGCCGCCAGAAACCGGGAGCGCGAGGACACCCATGCGCTCGACGGGCAGCTCAAGCTCGACCATCCTTCCGTCGAGGCGGTAGAGTCCGGGAACGACAGGCGGTCCCAGATTGCCGAGGCGGGCGTAGCGGTCGTGGATACTGAAAGGGTGACGACTCGAGTCGTATCGGAATCCACACCCCGCGAGGATTGCCAAGCGTTCGCGGTCGATGCTGAATGATGGCGCCCGATACCCGACGATTTCCCGGCCCGACACGTCCTCGAGCACCTTGCGAGCCCGGATGACGTCGTCCCGAAACTGAACCGGCGTGAGCTGCATTGGAAGGACGTGACCGTACCCGTGGCTGGCAATCTCGTGCCCGCCTTTGGCAATCTCCCGGACCAGTTCGGGCTCGCGCTCGGCCACCCAGCCGAGAATGAAGAAGGTCGAGCGGATCTCAGACTCCGCGAGAAGCCGAAGGATGACACGGGTCGACTCGGTCACGCGACGGGGGATCGTCTCCCAGCAGGCAGGCGAGAAGACTGCTCGCAGATTCTCAACCTGGAACCAGTCCTCGACATCGAAGGTCAGCAGACACGGGATCATACCAGGCGGAATCCCATCTTGCGGAACGCACCCGCCTCGTCTCTCCCGGGGAAGGAGTGGTATCTCGCTTCGGCCCGGTCCATGGCAATGCGCGACACCGAGCCAGCGTCATAGCGTTCGAACAGTTCGAGGAGAGCCTGCGCTCCGTGCCGCTTCATCCTTCGGATCACCATGTCGAGGCTGCGATCGCCGTCGAGCGGGATCTCACGATGCAGAAGAACCGCTCCCAAGTCGATCGCGGTGGTCATCGTATGGACCGTGATTCCGATCGAACCGCGGCGGTCGTACATCTGCCAGAAGACCGGCATCATCCCGCGATACTTCGGTAACGTTCCCGTGTGGATGTTGATCGCCTCGAGGCGGGGCACGGACAGGAGCGCGAGCTTGAAGATCTGCGAGGCCGCGACCGAGACGAGGAGATCTGGAGCGAGTCGACGCAATCGCTCGACGTACTCGGGAGCGTTGACGTCAGGTACGACCCGGCACGCGATGCCGTAGCGCGCCGCGATCCGGGGAACGGTGCCGGTCCACAGCGTACGCGGTGACAAAAGATCCAGCGCCTTCACCGCCGCGTAGCGGATGACCAGCCGGCCGAAATCGAGGCCGCCGTAGAATCGGTAGAGTTTTTGCGCCAGGGCCAACCGCGTCCTCTGATTGAGCGATGGCGTAATGTCCACGCCCGTCACGAGGAACCGATCCCGCGGCAAATGTGCGAAGAGCTCACGAAAGAACACCGGGAGGTAAAAGGGATCGTCCTCGGTGACGATGTGAATCCGCAGCGGCGACCGGCTCATGTGCGATCGCTCTCGACGCGCGCCCATGTCACCGACGCACGACCGAGGTAATAGGACGGAACCGCCCACAGCGCCGCGAGGTTCAGCGTCAGAAGGAACTGGACGACGGACGCAAGGCGCGAGCGAAGGCCGAACCACCTGCCGAGCGCGACGAGGCCCAGGCCGACCACCGCGAGGACGGCCACGCGGTACGCCGGTCCCTCCGCCGTCGCCGAGCCCACCAGCATCAGGAGCAGACCGTACGGGCAGGCGAGGCGGGAGAGCTTGTGAACGACGAAGCGCGCCCACACGGGATTCCGCATCGGATTGAGACACCCCTCGACCGTGTGACAGATCTGGACAAGGCCGGCAAGCGTCCGCACTTTACGGGCAAACTCGCTCCCCACAGTGCGCGTCACGACGTCAAGGCTTCCCGCCTTCTCCGCCATGACGATCCGGCGGCCACGGAGCGCGACCGTCAGTGGGACGTACACGTCGTCCAGGATCGTGTCCGGGGGAATCTCGGGGAGATCCTCGGTCCGGATCGCGTAGAGTGACCCGGTGACTTGGACCATGGAGCCGGAGCGAGATTCCGATCTCCGCACGAACCCCTCGTAAGTCCAGTAAATGTCACCCTCGACTCGAAGGTCGCCGGAAACGACGCCGACACCGGGGTCAGCCAGGTGAGCCACGAGCTCTCGAATCGCCGTGGGTGCGAGCTGCTGTCTGACATCCATGAGGACGGTGGTCCCGGTCCTGATATACCGGCGAGCTAGGTTCACGGCGGTGGGTTTCCCGCACCGTCTGGACGTTCGCAGAAGACGAATCCGCTGATCGCGGACGGCCCAGTCCTGAACGATCCGGTCGGTATCGTCGGTCGAGGCATCACTCACGACGATGATCGAAAGCTTCTCCGGGGGATAGTCCTGCTGTACGAGGGTGCCGAGCTTGCGTCCCACCAGCGCGGCTTCGTCGGCCGCCGCCATCACGCACGTCACGTGCGGCAACAGCGCATCCGGCAGATACCTCGTCATCGTGGCGATTGGTCGGAGGCGCGCGAGGCACGCCACCCAGAGCGCGTAACCGGCGTACGAGACGAAGATGACGCCGAGGCCGAGCCAGAAGAAGGTGCTCCAGATCATCGGTGGGTCAATCCCGTGTCGCCCCGGGCCTCATGCTGCACGGTCGTCCAGCGACAGCGCCTCCCCACGCATGAACGACGGTTGCGGCGCATCGAACATCTTCAGGATCGTCGGCGCGATTGACGTCAGCGAGACCTTTCCCGCGTGCACGCGCCCACGCGTCGCAGGCTGGCGGATCCACAGCACGCCATCGGGGTGGTGCATCCCGCTTTTCTTTCCCTCGACGTAGAAGATGTCGGAGAACGGAACTGCTCCTCCTCCGTCGGTGCACAGCACCGCCCCCTCGGGCACCTCATGAAAAATCGGACACCCACTGAACAGTGCTCGGCCCCGCTGCTCTACCCTGAGCACGGCCAGCCCCCCGACCCGCAGGGCGCGGAGCCGCTCCGTGGCATCCATCGCATCGTGCTCATTCTGGAAGTCGATGTGGAACTCTTCCGCCATCACTGGAGACACCGTATGTGGCTTCGCGATCCCGGCGAAAGCGAGCAGGCGCTCGAAATTACGTGGCCGATAGAACAGTTTGCCTCCCTGGTCCTCGTACAGGAGGCAGGGCTGCTGGCTCAGCGCAGTGCAAAGAATGATGGTCGCGTGGTCGCCCCACAGTCGACGAAAACGGCCGACAAGCCGGTCCATCGCCCGGTACCCGAGCAGGATGGCGGATTCGAATTCTTCCTGTTCCTTGGGCGTGGGCTTCACCCTGAACAGTTCCGGCTCCATGTTCCGCCAATACATATGCTGCAGGTGCGCCGTGCTGTTCAGAAAGAACGTCGAGAAGTGAGGCCTGAGCCGACGGTACACCGACCCGAACAGGTCAAACTGCAGCATGTCCATGAGAAAGACGCGCTCCCACCGATCCTTCCCCAAGCGCTCCGCCAAGAGTTGTTCGACAATGGACTTCACCGTGGAAGACGAGAGTCCGTGGGATGGCATGAATCGCATGAACCGCAGATAGTCGCGCCATGCGAGCGGCACCGTGTCATTCGTGTGCTCGCGGACGTTCGCTTGGACGAACTTGAAATACGGCATCAGGCTGTCCGGGTGCGGCGCCAGGTTCGTCGTCCAGGGGTCCGGTAGAATGTAGCCGTTCAGGGGCACGTCGTAACGCACGTTCATGCTTCCGCAGATCCACACACGCAAACCACGGTCCGAGAGGAGGTCCCAAATGCATGGTTCGTTCAGCTTGTGGCCGTCACCGAGGCGAAAAATACCGTGGTCAGCGAAGTCGAGCCCGGAATGTACGTTGACCCACTGAATCCACGGCTCGAGGTACGGCGCTCGTTCCGCGGCCTCCGTGAGGTACACGTGTGACTCGTCACGCAGGGCTTCGAAGTTCGGCAGCTTGGCTGCCTTGATGAAGCGGTCGAGCAACACTGGCGACAACTCGTTGAATTCGAGCAGAAGCACCGCTGCGTGGGTCATACGCCCTCCGAGCCTTTCGCGGCCGGCGCGGAGACACCGGTGGTCGACAGCCGCACCCCAAGGTCATCGAAGCAGACGCTCTCGCCGATGTCCTCGAACACGAGTCCCACTGGCATCGTGTCCTCACCAAACAGCGGCGCAACGCTCGCCGCGGTGGCGTGCGGATCCGATGTCGGCCAGAGCAGCGTCATGATGCGTAGCGGCGCCCTGGTCACCACGGAGTAGACCAAGACTGGGGCGGGCTGCCGTCGGCCGTATTCCGCGGAGATCCACCCCTGCATCGGGGCGACGTCGCCGCTGTGGACGCTAGCCCTCAGGTCAACGCTTGCGAATGGGCGGATCAGGAGTCCCGTCCCTCCCCGCCCGCGGGCCCGCGCCCAGAGCGTTGAGTCCACATCCACCTCGATCGGCGCGAACTGAAAACGCAGCTCCACGCCGTGCTCGCCGCTTCCCTCGAGGTCGTCCACGACCACCCAGTACCCGGCTCTGACGAAGAGGACCCGGCGCCTGTGAACGACGGCGCCAGGAAGGCGGAGATACGCACGATGGTCGGCGTCGGCGAAATCGAACTCCGGCGTCGACCGCCACGCGCGCAGCCGCGCGCTCGGCCGCTCCCGCCATTGAAACGGTGCCGCCGGCGCCGCCTGAGGCTCCCCGTCCACGACGACGGTGCTGTGCGCCGCCGTGCTCCGAAAGAAGTCACGGCTCGTGGAGTCCGCCGTGTAACAGCAGGTCCCGGCGTCGACGAGGTAGGGTTGCCCGAAGACGGCGCACTGCACGCTCAGGAGATCGGCGTGGCCGTGGCCGCCGCTCACCCGACAGCCCAGAGGCCCCACGTCGAAGATCAATTGATGGCCGTCCGGCTCCCACCCGCTTCGCGTGACCACGTACCCGCCATCGGCGAAGAGCCGCGAGGGTGTGGACGCCGGCGGTGCCGGCCGGAGCGCGTCGAACGCCTGGAGCCCCTCCGGCCCAAGAAGCCAGAGGACCTCCGGCGTCGCCGCACCAGCGGCCCACGCGAAGTCGGCGCGGCCGAACAGCGCTGCCGCGGTCGCGAACACGCCGCGGAAGTCGTCCTGCGAGCGCCGGGCGAGGGGCACGAGCGATCCGCTGTCGGCATCGCCGATTTGCGGCATGGACCCGTCGGGAAAGCGCACCGCGAGCAGGAAATCGAGCATCCTGCCGACCCGCTCGGAGACCGCCGGCGGAATTGGCCACGCGTTCCGCGCGCCCAGAATCAGGAAGTGGAGGTAGATCTCCAGCGTGTACCGCGCGTAGCCGGTCGACTGCTCGAAGTAAACGCCGTCTGGATGGATCTGGCGCTCGCTCTGGTCCACGAGGATTCGCGCGCCGAGCGTGCGCCAGCGCGCCGAGCGCGGCAGGTCCGGGAAGAGCAGCCCGGCGTAGAAGAGGCCGAGCGCCTCGCCCGTGAGATGCGTGTTCGGTGAGAAGTAATGGGAGAGATAGCGCTCGATGTGGGCGGCGTGCGCCCAGATCCCCTCGAGCATCTCGGCCAACAGGTCGGGAGACAGCACCGGCGACTCTCTGAAGAGGTGGAGGCTCCAACACCAGGAGATCAGCCGCAGCGCGACCTCGAGGCTGCTCGCCCAGTTGATCCCGATCCCGCGAGGGTTCGCGTCCATCCACTGCCTGATGTTCGCGGCGAAGGCGCGGGCGTAGCGCAAGTCCCCGGTCAGCCGATAGGCCTGCCCGAGGCGGACTATCCACTGGTGTCGGTTCAGCTCCCAGACGACTTTGTGGTCCCCGACGAGGGTCCTGTCGAGAGGAGCGATGCGGCTCCAGTGGACGAGCGGCGCCCGCCGTCCTGAGACCGGGTCGAGGTGCCAGTCCACCGGCTCGCCGAAACAGAGGCCCGAGTACCCGAGGAGATCGAAGGAGCCGCGGCACACAGCCTCCGCAACATTCACGACCTCGTCCCGGGCCGCGGGCATCCGGCCGATGAGCAGCCGCGGCGTTCGCTCGCTCACGGCCCCTTCGAAGAAGCGGCACGGACCGAAGGCGTGAAAGCGGTCGACGTCGACGGCCCGTCGACGCCGGGGGCCGTTCCGC
>Ga0066710_100003060_pt1 | contig 14005 bp, 11 predicted proteins | sample GraSoiAngelo_159_FD_79666 | JGI IMG/M metagenome (GOLD analysis project Ga0066710, IMG submission 79666) | Grasslands soil microbial communities from the Angelo Coastal Reserve, California, USA - 14_1009_16_40cm | ecosystem: Environmental > Terrestrial > Soil > Grasslands | place: USA...
AGCCAGGCGGCGCATTCATTGCCGACACGTTCCCGCTGCCGACAGAAAATCCCTGGCATAGCTGGATGCGTCCGGGCGGTTTTGATTTCACGCCGGACGGCCGCGCCGCGATCGTGGCCACGTGGAACGGCGATGTGTGGCGCGTGGACGGCGTGATGGCCGCCGCCCCGGCCACGCTGCGCTGGCGTCGCATCGCGAGCGGACTCTTTCAGCCGCTCGGCGTGAAGTTTCGCGGTGACGAGCTTTTCATTTTGTGCCGTGATCAGCTCGTGCGGTTGCGCGATCTGAACGGCGATGGCGAGGCGGACTTCATCGAGAACTTCAACAACGATCATCAAGTCACCGAGCACTTCCATGAGTTCGCGATGGGCTTGCAGACGGATGCCGCGGGGAATTTCTACTACGCGAAGTCGGGCCGCCACGCGCTCGACTCGGTGGTGCCGCACCACGGCACGCTCTTGCGCGTGAGCGCGGATGGCGGGCACACGGAGATTCTCGCGTCCGGTTTTCGCGCGGCCAACGGCGTGTGTCTCAATGATGACGGCACGTTTTTCGTGACGGACCAGGAAGGCTTCTGGACACCAAAGAACCGAATCAATCGTGTCAAAGCCGGCGGCTTTTACGGAAACATGTTCGGGTACAGCAGCGTGACGAACACGTCGGATGATGCGATGGAGCAGCCGATGGTTTGGATCACGAACGCAAAGGATCGCAGCCCGGCGGAATTGGTGTGGGTGCCAAAGAACACCTGGGGCTCGCTCGGCGGCTCCCTGCTGAATCTAAGCTACGGCACCGGCCGCATTTTCATCGTGCCGCACGAGGAATTCGGTGGCCAATGGCAAGGCGCCGTGTGCGAATTGCCGCTGCCTGCATTCGCCACCGGCATCATGCGCGGACGTTTCGGCGCTGACGGCGCGCTTTACGCATGCGGTTTGTTTGGGTGGGCGGGCAATGCCGTGGCGCCCGGTGGCTTTCATCGCATCCGCCGCGCCGACGCTTCGGTGGGGCGAGCGCACTCACGAGGTGACCACGCTGATGCTCCGGTGGGGCGAGCGTACTCGCGAGCCGACCACTCCGCGTACCTTCCACTCGCCATCCACGCCGCGCGCGCCGCTCTGCGCGTGACCTTCAGCGATCCGCTCGATCCCTCCAGCGTGAAGCCAGACGCATTCGCTTTCAAAGTGTGGTCACTCAAGCGCAGCGCCAACTATGGCTCCAACCATTACAACGAACATCCCTTGGAAGTCACCGCCGCCACCCTCAACACTGATCATCTCACCGTGACCCTTGAAATCCCCGCGCTCACGCCAACGCAGTGCTACGAACTCAAGTTGCGCCTGGTTGGAAAAGACGGCGAGAATTTCCAACGCTCCCTGCACGGCACGATTCATCAGTTGTCCGCAGAATGATCACCCTTGGATCACACAGATTGTTCCAGCTTTTGCTTATCGCCTCGTTTATTGCTCTGTCGTGGCTAAGCTTCATGGTTGTCCACGAGTTTGGTCACGTCGCCACTGCTTGGCTCAGCGGTGGCGCAGTCTCCCGTGTTGTCCTCCACCCCATGCAGATTTCGTGGACGGCGTTCGCCCGAAATCCACATCCGCAGTTGGTCGCCTGGGGCGGACCGGTATTGGGTTCACTGCTGCCGCTCAGTTTTCTCGCGGCAGCACGCAGACTTCGTTCACCTGGGCTGTATCTTTTCCAGTTTTTTGCTGGTTTCTGCCTCGTTGCCAATGGTCTCTACTTGCTTGTCGATGCGTTTGAACGCGGGGGAGATGGCGGCACATTGCTACGACTTGGAGCATCTCAGTGGCAGCTTTTAACATTCGCTGTACTTACCGCGCCGATCGGATTTTGGTTGTGGCATGGCTTGGGTCAGCACTTTGGTCTCGGAGCTGCGCATGGCAGGGTCAGTCACGGAGCGGCTATCATGTCTGCCTGTTTGCTCGCCTTCGTGATTGGGATGGAGTTAGTATTCTACCGATGACCACGTCATCTTGCGAATCGATGACGTATCGCGACGCCATCAATTTGGTGCGCCGGTTCCTCATCTTCGCTGCCGTTGCGTTCTGGCTCGGCGGGTTCACGTTTTACGCATCGGTTGTGATCCATACCGGGCATCGCGTTTTTGGCAGCCGAGTTGAGACGGGCTTCCTCACGCAACAAGTCACGAACTGGCTGAATCTCAGCGCCGTGATTGCGCTCGCGATGTTGCTGGTCCTGGGCTTCTTCGATTGGAAACGCGCAAGCCGCTGGACGAAAAACGGGTTGTGGCTCACCTGGCTATTCATGGTCGCGGCGCAAATCAGTCTATACCAGATGCATCCAATGCTCGACCAGATGCTGGACATCGAGACCCATCGAATTATCGACCGTTCGCATTTTCATGGTCTGCATAAGAACTACATGAACGTGGCGACGGCACAATGGTCAGCCGGCTTGCTGCACGTCCTTCTGCTGTTAAACGCGTGGAGGCGCAGAGATGTGCGCCCGGCAGACGCCGCACTCGCTTCCAAGCCACACAACCACGCGAGCACCACAGAATTCAGCGGCGCAACTTGAACGTTCATGCCCGTAAGAAATCGTGAAAGGCCGCCGAGGCGGCTAAAGCCCCGCGAGCATACCGCCGACATCCACGGACACCCTAATCCTGCCGCAGTCTCCCAACGAGTATTCTACCCCTAACCCGCCTGTAGTCTTTTCCACCATGCACAGTCTTTGCAATGGCATTTCAGACGCGATGCGGCGAAAGTGACGCATGCGGGATAAGTCCTTCAAAGACGGACGCTCGGCCTCCTGGCAAGTGCAGGATATCGACGCGGTTCAAAATCAACTTAAGAAAGATCTGCCGGGTAAACGGGCTAAACAGATTCAAAGCGCCATCGATCAATGCAAGCGCTACGTCCAGCCCTCAGAAGGCCGGGAGAAACTCATCGCCTGCATCCGCGAAAAGCTTTCCCCGACAGCATCCCCGGCCAGCCCCTCACAGAGTCCCACTCCAAACTGATCCATCCAGTCCTCGCACCTGGCAGACTTGTTGGCCGTCCGCAAGTCACCGCACAGCCCCGGCGGCGAACGCTTTGTAGACGGAGATGAGACGGGTGGCGCTGAGGGTCTGGGCGGTGACTAATTGTTCCTGGAGGTTTAGCAGGGTGCGTTCGGCGTCGAGCACGCTCAGGTAATCGGCGATGCCGTCGCGATAACGCTGGCGGGCGAGTTGGACCGCTTCCGCAGCGGAACGCTCCGCCTCGGCGAGGTAATCGGACCGGCGGCGTTCGCGGCTGAGCGCGACGAGCGCGTTCTCGGTTTCTTCGAGGGCGAGCAAAACGGTTTGTTCGTAGGTAGCCAGCGATTGGTCGGCGCGCGCATCGGCGGCTTTGATACGCTGGCGGACGCGGCCGAGGTCAAATGCTGCCCATGAAATATGCGGCCCGAAACTGTAAGCTTCCGCGCCGCGCGCCGTGAGTCCCGACAAGTCACCCGCTTCGACGGCAACATTGCCCACGAAAGTCACGCGCGGGAATACGTCCGCAACTTCAACACCAATGCGCGCAGTCGCTGCAGCGAGAGAGCGCTCTGCCGCGCGGACGTCGGGGCGGTTGCGGAGCAATTCGGTCGGGCTGGTGAGCGCAAGTTCGGCGGGAACTTTCGGGAAGGTTCTCGTCGCAAGAAGTTGATTCGTGAGCGCGGTCGGTTGAAGACCGCACAAGACTCCGATGCGATACATCGCGCTTTGCAGATCGGCTTCGAGGGCCGGGATCGAAGCGAGCGTTTCATTCAGCAACGAGCGAGCGCGGGCGACATCGAGTTGTGTCCCTTGTCCCCCATTAAGTAACGTCACGGCGAGCTCGAGCGTCTGCGCCTGGTTCGTCGCATTGCGCGTGGCGACTTCGAGCTGTGACTGCGTGCCGCGCAAATCGAGGTAATTCACCGCCACTTCCGCCTGGGTCGTGATGAGCACGTCGTCGCGCGTCGCCTCGACGGATTCGACGGTCGCGCGAGCGGCTTCGACGTTGCGCCGGACGCGTCCCCAGAGATCCAGCTCCCAAGTGGCGTCGAATCCGGCGCGGAAGAGTTCGCTGTCACGCTTGCGCGTGCCCACGTCCGCCTTTGAGAGCCGCGTTTTCTTGAAGCTGTTCTCGTTGCGGACCGTCGGGGCAAAGTCAAAGCGCGCTTCGGTCCAGAGCGCGCGCGCTTCCCGCAGCCGGGCCTGGGCGCGCTGAAGATCGAAGTTGTTGGTTGAAGCCCGCGCGATCAACCCTTCCAGCAATGGATCATTGAAGCTGCGCCACCACGTTGTGTTGAATTGCGCATTCGAGGTGACTACGGCGGTTGCATTGGCGAATGCGGCGGGCTCGGGAGTTGCGGGGCGTTTGTAGTTCGGTCCCACAGCGCATCCCGCGATAATGAATGCGAGCGAAAAGATGGCGAACAGTGTCTTCCCCATTCTCCCTCACTCGTGCACTGCAAGTTCCTTGGTGTGGACAACCGTTGGCTTCCGATCCCGCCGCGCGTTGACCCGTTCTGTTATGCCACGAATCACGAGGTAAAAGACCGGCGTGAGGAGCAGTCCAAAAAAGGTCACGCCCAGCATGCCGAAGAAGACCGCGGTGCCGAGCGCTTGGCGCATTTCGGCCCCGGCGCCACTGGCGCGCAGCAGCGGCACGACGCCGAGAATAAACGCGAAGCTGGTCATAAGGATTGGGCGCAGACGCAGGCGGGCGGCTTCGACCGCGGCGTCCCATCGGCTCAGACCCGCGTCCTCGCGCTGCTTCGCGAACTCCACGATGAGAATCGCGTTCTTCGCCGACAAACCTACGAGCACAATGAGACCGATCTGCGTGAAAATGTTGTTATCGCCGCGCATGAGCCAAACACCGCCAATTGCGCTGAGCAAACACATTGGCACGATGAGAATGACGGCGAGCGGCAGGCCCCAGCTTTCGTACTGCGCGGCGAGCACCAGGAACGCGAACACGACGCAAAGCGGAAAGATGAACACAATGGTGTTGCCCGCGATGATCTGCTGATAGGTGAGGTCAGTCCATTCGATATTAAAACCTTCGGGCAAATGTTCGCGCGCGAGACGCTCGAGCTTTTGAATCATCTGTCCCGAGCTGATGCCGGGCAAGGTGCTGCCGCTGATGTCGGCGGAGTAAAACAGATTGTAGCGCTGGATGCGGTCGGCGCCGCCGGTTTTTTCCAGCCGCGCGACCGCGCCGAGCGGGACCATTTCGCCGCGGCTGTTGCGCGTCTTGAGTTGCGCGACCGTGTCGGGATTGATGCGGAACTGCGGTTCGGCCTGGGCGTAAACCTGCCAGGTGCGGCCAAACAAATTGAAGTCGTTCACGTAAACCGAGCCGAGATAGGTCTGCAACGTCTCGCCGATATCGGCCATGCTGACGCCCATGCTCTTGGCTTTCTGCCGATCGATCTGCACACGGTATTGCGGGACGTTCGGTCGATAGCCCGAGATGATCGACGTGAGTTCCGGGTCGCGCTGGGCGGCGTCGAGCAGCGCGCGCGTCGCGCCATCCAGCGACGCGAAACCGGCATTGTTCAAGTCCTGCACTTGCAGCTTGAAACCGCCGGCATTTCCCAGACCGCGCAACGGCGGCGGCGGAAGAATGATCACACGCCCTTCCTGCACGACCGAAAGTTGTTTGCGGATTTCGGCGAGCATCTTTTCGCCCCGGCGGCTGGATGGACGTTTGTGGAATGGGTCGAGGACAAGGAACGCGGCGCCGATGTTCGGCTGATTGGCCTGCAACACCGACGAGTAGCCGGAAATCGCAAACGTGTGCGACACGCCAGGAATCTTGCGCGCAATTCCATCGACTTGCCTGACCGTCGCGTCCGTGCGCTCGAATGACGACGCGTCCGGCAGTTGCACTACCACGATGTAGTAACCCATGTCCTGCGCGGGAATGAATCCCGCGGGCACTTTGATGAACGCCAACACGCCCATGGCAACGAGACCGGCGTAAACGACCAGCGCGACTGTGGACGCGCGAAGGATTCGCCTGACGGTGCCTGAGTAAGTATCGCCCGCGCGCTTGAACACGCGGTTGAAGCCGCTAAAAAACCAGCCCAGCAGCGCGTCGAGTATGCGCGTGAAACGGTCTTTGGGAGCACCATGCTCCGGCAGTAACAGCGCGCAAAGCGCGGGGCTGAGCGTGAGGGAATTGAAAGCCGAGATCACCGTGGAGACCGCGATTGTCAGCGCGAACTGCTTGTAGAATTGGCCCGTAATGCCGCTGATGAACGCGGTTGGAACGAACACGGCGCAGAGCACGAGCGCCACCGCGATGATCGGCCCGGTCACCTCCTGCATGGCCGTGAGGGTCGCTTCGCGCGGCTTGAGACCCTTCTCGATGAACCGTTCAACATTTTCGACTACGACGATCGCGTCATCGACCACGATGCCAATGGCAAGCACGATGCCGAACAGCGAAAGGTTATTGAGCGAGAAGCCGAAAATTTTCATGATCGCGAGCGTGCCGATGAGCGACACGGGCACGGCGAGCAGCGGAATTACGGAGGCACGCCAGGTTTGCAGGAACACGACAACGACGAGCACCACAAGCAGTAGCGCTTCCAGGAGCGTGTGCATCACGGCGGTCATGGATTCGCGGATGAATTGCGTGGGGTCGTAGTTGATGCGGTAGTCCACGCCGGGCGGAAAGCTGCGGCTCATTTGCCGCAGCACGCGATAGACTTCATTGGCGGTCTCAATCGCGTTGCTGCCGGGCAATTGGAATACGCGCACGGAAACGGCGTTGTAACCGTCCATGTAAGTCTTAGTGGAGTAGTCGCGCGCGCCGAGTTCCACGCGAGCAATGTCCCGCACGCGTGTGACGTCGCCTTCCTCGCCCGTCTTGACGACCACGTCGCCGAATTCCTGCTCGGTGAGCAAACGCCCCTGGGCGACGAGCGTGTATTGAAAGGCGTTGCCGGAGGGAACCGGCGGTTGGCCGAGTGCGCCGCCGGCGATTTGTAGATTCTGTTCACGCAAGGCGCGCGTCACATCCGCGGCGGTGAGGTTGTTCGCAGCGAGCTTTTCCGGGTCGAGCCAGATACGCATGGTGAATTCCTGCCCGCCGAGTGAATTCGCGTCCGCAACGCCTTTGACACGCGCGAGACGGTCGCGGACCTGCAGCGTGACGTAGTTTGCGAGATACGTGACGTCGCGCGAACCGTCGGGACTGAAAAACTGCACGGCGAGCGTGAGGTCGGGTGATTGTTTGCGCGCGATGACTCCCTGGCGGCGCACATCTTCGGGCAAACGCGGCAGCGCGGAATTGACGCGGTTTTGCACGAGCACTTGCGATTTATCGAGATCGGTGCCGAGCTCGAACGTAATCGTGATCTGCACGCGGCCATCGCTCGTGCTCGAAGAGGACATGTAAAGCATGCGCTCGACGCCGTTGATTTCCTGTTCGAGCGGAGTGGCGACAGTTTCGGCAAGCGTCACTGCATCGGCGCCAGGATATTGCGCGGTGACAATGACCGTGGGCGGCGCGACTTCAGGATATTGCGACACGGGCAACGCCAGATACGCGAGCGCGCCGATGAGCGTGATGGTGATGCTCAGGACGGCGGCGAAAATCGGCCGGTCAACGAAGAATCGCGGAACGTTCATGACTTGGGCGAATCAGCGGCGACGCTCGCGATAATGTTCGTGGACATCGGCACAACCTGCGGTTGCACAGGGACGCCTGGCCGCGCGCTCATCAAGCCGGAGACGATCACGCGGTCATTTGCGCTCAGTCCTTCGCGGATGACACGCAGACCATCGATGATCGGGCCGATTTTGATCGGGCGATAAACGGTTTTGTTCTGGTCGTCGACAGTGAGAACAAAGAGCCGGCCCTGATCGCTGCTGATCGCGCTATCCCGAACAAGCACGGCGTCGTATTCGGCGATTCCGGGGATGCGAACGCGGGCGAAAAAGCCCGGCGCCATCAATTTGTCTGAATTGGCGAGCACGGCGCGGGCGCGAATCGTGCCGGTGGCCGGATTGATTTGGTTATCGACGAAATCGACGACGGCCTTGTGCGGGAAACCCAACTCGTTGCCGAGCGCGATCTCGGCAGGAATCGGACCGAAGAGCGCCGAGGTGCGTTTGCCCTCGCGATGAAGCTGGCGATACCGCAGCGCCGAAGCTTCATCCGCCTCGAAGTAACAATACAGCGGGTCGAGCGAGACGATGGTCGTCAGCAACGTCGTATTCGCGGTGCTCCCGCCGGTGACGAGATTGCCCGCGGTCACGCGCGCGTTGCTGATGCGGCCGGAAATCGGGGCGCGCACTTCGGTGAATTCCAAATCGAGTTGGGCGGACTTTAGCGCGGCTTCGGCGGAAAGCAGGGCTTGCTCGGCTTCGGCGGCGGTCTTGAGGCGCGTCTCGTAGGTGTCGGTCGAAATCGCTTTGCTCGCGGCGAGGCTTTCGCCACGCTTGGCTTCGGCGCGGGCGAGTTCAGCGCGCGCGCGCGCGGCCCCGAGATCGGCTTTGAGCCGATCGACCGTGGCCTGATAGGGACGTTGATCGATCGTGACGAGCAGGTCGCCCTGCTTTACGTCGCCACCTTCTTTGAAATGAATTTTGTCAATGTAACCGGACACGCGGGCGCGGACCTCGACCGTTTCCGGCGAGGCCAGGCGGCCGGTGAATTCATCCCATTCGTGGACTTTCTGCGCGACGGGCTGCGCAATTGAAACCGTAGGCCGGATTGGCGGGGCGGATTTGGAATCGGAGCGTTTACAACCGACGGCGCCTGCCAGGCCGACCGTGATGACCATCATTGCCACTCGTGCAGCGTATTTCATCGTATGCGCGACAGTGAACTGTAAGGGTAAAACAGCCGTGAGGAAAGCGCGCAACAGATTTTTGCTGATGCCGGTCGTCAGGATTCGACAAGTTGCGTTTCGGCGGAGACCTTGATCGCGGCAGACGCGGTAAGCCTTCCGCAGTTCGGAATCGAGGATTAGGGATTAATAGTGATAGCCGAATGTCGCCTATTGCGTAAGGTGACGGTCAAAACCTTTTTGCCAAAGTTTGCGCGTCGCGGAGCGAAAGACTAGTGCCTTCCTTACTTGGCCTTGGCGGCCAGGGGAATGGCAGGCGTCGTCGGTTCGGCGAACTTCTGTTTGAAGAAGCGATTCGAAACCTGGCGCAGGTATGGGATGTGGATGATGGAGGTGTAATGGCCGCTCCATAGCTCGAACGTCTCGGGGTTGCCCATCCGACGGCGCAGTTCCCAGCTTGTTTTTGGGGGGATGACTTTGTCGAACGCCGCAATGACCATCATGACGCGGGACGGGTCGACGGAGGGCGCGAACGCCAGCGGATCGTAAGTGATGGCTTCACGGAGGCGTGCTTCGCCTTCTTGAACGTCCAGGTGATTTCGAGCCAGAATTTTATCGCGCGCAGCGATGAGCCGTTTTTCGCCGCTGTGGGTCAGGATGTAGGGCAGGTTGCCGCCGGCCAGGCCGAGGACGCCGGCGCGGATGCGCGGTTCCATGGCCATGGCCATCGTGCCGCGGATCGCGCCCAGGCTGATGCCGAAAAGGCCGATGCGATCAGGATCGATGTTCGATTGGGTATCGAGCCAATCGATGCTGCGGGTGACATCGTACGTGCTTTGCTGAAGCAACGGATCGATGTCTTCGAGATTTTTGATTTCGTCTTTGATGTTAGGCCGATAGGGAATGATGCAGGCGTAACCATGCTTAACGAAAGACGAGGCAAACATCGCTTCGAGCGGGTAGGTCCGGCCGCCCATGATCGGCAGGATCACGATGGCCGGCATTTTCGCCGGGAAATACTTGCGCGGCTCAGGAAGAAAATATTGGGCCTTGATGGTGCGGCCTTCACCGGCGTTCAAGGTGATCTCACTCACGGTGTACGAGCCATGCTTGCTCAGTTCTTTGCGGTCGGCCAACGTCGGCGCCGTGCTCTGATGCGGCGGCGGTTCAAAATTCGATGGCAGCGGCACGGACGCCCGAACGGGCTTGTCCAGCGGATGATGGACACAGCCAGCACCGAAAATCATCGTCGCGAGCAAAGCAACGGGCAGCGGACCGTTGGCGCGGAGGAGGGACATAAGACTGCGGAAAGACAAATTAACGGACTTCACGACTGATAATACACTATTTGGTTGAGTTATTCTATGGACACCCGTTTTCCTGCATTTGCTCAAAGTGCTCTGACCATTATATTCATCGGCATGCGGAACCGGGCGCTACAATGGGTATTGGGTGTATTAATGGGCGCCGGTGCGACCGGTTTTCCAGCCACAAACACCAATTCGGTGGTGCTTCCTTTCAGGCTGGAGCGCGGGCATGTGATGCTCGGCGGGCAACTGAACCAGGGGCCGCACGTCTCGTTGATGGTGGATACGGGCTATGGCTTAAGCATGCTCCACCCAGATTTGGTGCACGAGATCGGGCTGCAGCGTCGCGGCAAGGTGACGATTGTCGGCATCGCCGGAGAAGAAGACGCCGATATGTTCGAGGGCGCAGTGCTGGATTTCGCAGGCCTAACCTACGCCCCGCGGCGTGTGGCGGCGCTGCCGTCCGACCGCGAACGTTCGCGCAGGCGCGATGGCGTGCTTGGTTCCGGGTTCTTCCGGAGGTTTGTGGTCCAAATCGATTCGAAGAGCAACACGATTACGCTCTATGAGCCCAAAGCTTTCGACTATGCGGGCACGGGCGAGGTGCTGCCGATCACGTTCAAGCGAGACACGCCGATCGTGGATGGCTCGATTGTGTTGACGAACGGGCAAGTGGTTTCGGCGAAATTCGAACTGGATACCGGATGCGACGGGGACCTGTGTCTGGCGAGCGATTTCGTGAAGGCGAACAAGCTCGCTGACACGGATGTTGGCCGCCGAAGCCACCGCTCGGGTGTCGGGGGTGGACGGGGAATCATTTCAGGAACGGTTCCGGAGGTGCGGCTGGGGCGTCTAAGCGTGACCAAGCCGAGCGCCAGTTTTTTTCTCGAAGGTTCGCCCGCTGAACCGGGAATGGCGGGGCACATTGGCTGGGACTTGCTGCGGCGATTTAAAGTGACGGTGGATTACGAGCACAAGCGGCTCATTCTGGAGTGACGCAAAGTTCCGGCGGCTTTTCGATGCAGGTTGGTGGAGGCAGGCAGCGTTTAAGCCAATAGTCGGAAAGCAATTTTACGAGTTGGATCAGGCCATCGGTGTCGGACGGCTTGGCGAAATAGGAGTTGGCCCCGAGTTCGTATGCAGTCTCGATATCGTGGTCGTCCGGCGAAGCGCTGAGCACGACGACCGGAATTGTTTTCAAAGCAGGCTGCTGGCGAATCCATTTCAGCACTTCGTGTCCACGCAGTTTGGGCAGCTTCAAATCCAGCAGAACTAAACATGGGATCACGGGGCTTCCGTCTTCATCGCGATCCATGCCATTCATTGCCTCCTGAAGCAATTCGATCGCCCGCTGACCGTCTGTTGCCACGAACAGCGGATTCTCGACTCCAGCCTTTTTCAGGGCAAGCTTCATGAAGAACGCGTCGTCCTCATTGTCTTCGATAAGCATGATAGCGCGCGGCATAAATTATTTAGGCTTTTCCAACTCAATCCAAAAGGTGCTGCCCTGTCCGGCCTGCGATTCGACGCCCAATTCGCCTTCCATTCGCTCGATGGCCTTGCGCACGATGCTCAAGCCAATGCCAGTCCCGTCGTATTCGGTGTGGTGGTGGATGCGTTCGAACATTCCGAAAATGCGCTGCTGCTGCGAAGGGTCGATGCCGATCCCGTTGTCGGTGAAATTAATTCGGACCCGATCACCCTTGTCTTGCGCCCAAATGCGAACGCGCGGCACCACACCTTGGGCAACAAACTTCACCGCATTGCCGACGAGATTTGTGATGCACTGCGTGAGGAAGGCTTCGTTGCCGCGAACGATGCCGAGAGAGCCTTCCACCGCGATATACGCCAGCGGCGGCTGCCAGCCTGGGTAATTCACGAGAATGTCCTGCACGAGATTGTCCACATCGACGGCCGTGAGTTTCAGCTCAGCGCGAAGAATACGGCTGTAACTCAACACGTCCTGGATCAGGCGGTCCAAGCGGATTGAAGAGGAACGGATACGCTGCAGATATTCGGTGGCATCGGGGCCGAGTTTGTTCCCAAATTGTTCGTTGAGAAGTTGGGCGTAACCCTGCATCGCGCGCAATGGCGCGCGCATGTCATGCGATACGCTGTAAGAAAAGGCCTCCAAATCCCCGATGGTTTCCCGGAGTCTCGCGGTGCGCTCATCGACGCGCTTCTCAAGTTCCTGGTTTGCCCGCTTGAGTTGGTCCTGCGCCTTGCGCAAGTCCTCCTCAGCATGCTTGTGCTCCTTGAGTTCACGTCGTAATGCGCGATTGATGGCCTCCAACGAAAGGGTGCGATCGCGCTTCCGGTTTTGCGCACCACAGGCGGGGCCAGCCATCTCGATTGCACGTTCACTCTGCATGAGCTCGCGGTTTATCCCAGCGGATAAGGGCCCTGTTTACACCTTCTCCACAGCTACCCCTGTCCCTGCTGGATAATTGTAGTAAGGGTACGGGTCGATTCCCGACATTGCAGTGGGGTGATCACCTACCCCAAACGACTCGCGGAGTTCGTCCCTCCGAAACAATTTCCCGCTTAATGCTCTGGTCCCGCCAAACGATTTGATGCTTGATGTGTGGCGCTCCAATCTGCGAAGCCGTGGGCGGTGCAATCTCTACGTTCATTCAAGCATTGGTCGCTGGCAGCGACGGTGCTCGTCTTTGTTGCGCTGTACGACTTCGCCGCAGCGAAGTATGAGGGCTTCTTCACGTTGCGCGTGTTCGTGAATCTCCTTGGGGACAATTCGTTCCTGGGCATCGCCGCGGTCGGAATGACTTTCGTGATTCTGTCAGGCGGGATTGACCTGTCGGTTGGGTCCGTGCTGGCCTTCACAACGATTTTTATTGCGACGCTCGTAGGCAAGCATGGGATGCATCCGGGCGCAGCAATCGCGCTGGCGCTCGCCTTGGGTGCAAGCCTGGGGACCGGGATGGGCTGGCTGATCCATCGCTACGAACTGCCGCCCTTCCTGGTAACGTTGGGCGGAATGTTTTTTGCGCGCGGGATGGCCTTCGTAGTCAGCCAGGAGTCGGTCGAAATCGCCCATCCTTTTTACAGCGCGCTGCAGGGTTTTGGGATTCCTTTAAGCGAGCGGGTTTCTGTCCCGGCGACCGCACTGGTGTTCCTGATGGTTTTCCTGGTGGGCGTGTTCCTGGCGCATTACACGCGCTTCGGGATGAATGTATACGCGCTCGGCGGCAGCGAAAGTTCGGCGCGGCTCATGGGTCTGCCGGTGGCGCTCACGAAAGTGGCGGTGTACGCGCTAAGCGGCTTTTGTTCAGCCTTGACGGGTGTGGTCGCAAGCCTCTATATGAGTTCGGGAAATCCAGCCATCGGCGTCGGCTTCGAATTGGACGTGATCGCTTCGGTGGTGATCGGTGGCACGTTGTTGAGCGGCGGGGTCGGAACATTAGCGGGGACACTCGCCGGTGTGCTGATCTTCGGCACGATCCAATCCGCGTTGGTGTTTGATGGCCGCTTGAACTCGTGGTGGCTGCGGATTGTTGTCGGGACGCTCTTGCTGGTGTTCATCCTGTTCCAACGATTTCTTGCTCGAAGTTCGCCCGTGCTTCGCTCAACCTGAGCGCATGAAACATTTGCCTGTCCTCGTCCTGGCGCTGTTTGCCTGCGCCGCGGCGAAAAAGCCAGCCACGGTCGGCTTCGCGCAAGTCGGCGCAGAGAGCGCGTGGCGTACGGCTGAGACTGAGTCGATCAAGAGCGAAGCTGCGAACCGCGGCATCACGCTGAAATTCTCCGACGCCCAAGGCAAACAGGAAAACCAAATCCGCGCGGTGCGAGGGTTCATCGCCCAAGGAGTCGACGCAATCGTTCTGGCGCCAGTGGTGGAAACGGGCTGGGGTCCCGTGCTCCAGGAAGCTAAGCGC
>Ga0066710_100003061_pt1 | contig 14004 bp, 12 predicted proteins | sample GraSoiAngelo_159_FD_79666 | JGI IMG/M metagenome (GOLD analysis project Ga0066710, IMG submission 79666) | Grasslands soil microbial communities from the Angelo Coastal Reserve, California, USA - 14_1009_16_40cm | ecosystem: Environmental > Terrestrial > Soil > Grasslands | place: USA...
CGTTAGGCTTGGCTTGCGCAATATTGTCCTGGAAGGCGTTGATGCGGGTGAAGCTGCGCTTCTCCATCGATTTCATTTCGTGGTAGATACGGCGCTCTTCTTCGCCTAACGGCTGCAGTTGACCGCTGCCGTCGTGAATAATCCCAATGGTCGAACTGAATCCGAGTGCGACGGCACGCTTGCCGATGGTGAGCGCGTCCTGCGGATAACGAATGCCGCTGCCCACCACGGAGTTGATGTTCACATGGAAGTCGGCGTGTTCGGCAAGCAGTTCGAGCTTGCGATCGAGAACCTTGAGACTTTTCTTTGAGACGTCGTCGGGATTGACGTTGTCGATGGAGATCTGCAGCCACTCGAGTCCGGCGCGGTTGAGGCGCTGAATCCGTTCGGCGACCAGTAGGTAGCCGTTGGTGATCAGGCCCGCGATCATGCCGTTCAAGCGGATGCGACGGATTACGTCGTCGAGTTCGGGATACAGCAACGGCTCGCCGCCGGAAATCGTCACGACCGACGTTCCCAGCGCGCCCAGTTTGTCGATGCGGCGGAACATTTCTTCGGTGGGAACGGGATTCGAAAAATCGTCGAACTCATTGCAGTAAGTGCACGCCAGGTTACAGCGGCGTATTGGGATGATGTGCGCCAGCAGCGGATGGTCCGTCGAAGCGAGGGCGCGAGCAGCCATCGAGGCTCCCCGCAGGTTGCGGTGCAGGGCTTTGGCGCGGCGGCGCAGGTTTGTGATTACTGACGGCATGAGCTGATTTACTTCTATTACAGCATAGACGCGGGGCGAGTGCATGCGATGCAACAGTGTGCGGTCATATTCGAAGATCAAACGGGTCCGATTCAAGGCCGAGGAACCCACGTCGGGACAGCCGCCTCGGCGGTCCACCCGAGCACAGCGAGGGTTAGCCGACAACAAACATCAAGACAATAATTCGTGCCCAGCAGTACGCAAGGCGTCCAGGGCTAGTCCCGCGAACTCCTCTTGCACGAGAACGTAGTCGGCGTCGTAGGAGGAAATGGCGAAGATGGAGACAGAATTATTCGACAGCGGCTCGATGAAGGAGAGCAGGACTCCGGTCTGCGAGAAGGGGAAGGGGCCTTCGAGCTTAAGGCAGATCCAGTGGTGAGGGGAGTGCACATTCGCGGGAAGGTTTTCGGCTGGGCAGACGATCGACAGTTCGTCGGAGGTGCGGGTGATGGAGATGAAGTCGCCTTTTGGTGCCCAGTCGGGGATGGCAACGTCGGAAGGCAGCCGCACGATGGCATAAGCGCCCGAGAGCCAGCGGAATTTGAGCTGGTGGCGGTTTGGTTGTGGATGATTGTCTTTGTGCGTTGCAGTAGACATTGCTGGGCGAGCCTCGCTTCGCTCGGCTGATAGCTGAGACGGCTGTCGCTACGTGGTTCTTGGTTGTCCAAACGTGGCTTTGATTGTAGCTGGCGATGAGACGGCGTACGGGCTTGAGTCGCGGTAACGCTTTTCGAATTCTTCGCGGGTGCAGAGCGTTTTCATATCTACGATGCGGTCGACGGCGAGGATGCCGTCGAGGTGATCGATTTCGTGTTGAAGGAGTTCGGAAAGGTTGCGGTCGTCGCCGGCGCTAAACTCCAAATTTTCCCCTTGCAGGTTCTGGTAGCGGACTGTGATTTCGCGATGACGTTCGACTTGCATGAAGATCGATAGGAAGCTGAGGCAGGCATCCCAGACGATGATTTTCTCCTCGCTGCGTTGGATGATTTCGGGGTTGATTAGGGGCCAGGGCTCGGCTTCGGGTAACTTCAAGAAGATCACGCGCTGAGATACGCCGAGTTGCGGGGCGGCGATGCCGCGGCCGTACCCGGTGGTGGCGCGCCAGTGGGCTAGGGTGTCGGCGAGGTCCCGGATCAGGGAGCGAATTTCTGGCATGTTGGGGTCGTCGACTGAGATTGCTACTTCGCGTAGGCGCAGGTCGCCGAGTTGAAGGATGGGGCGTATGGGCATGAATCAATTCTCAGTTCTCAGCTAAAGCTACATGTGTCACTCCGGTTTTCAGATGACGATCTTAAAACGAAGTCGTTTCCCAGCCTATGATCGGCGGTCCCCTCAGGACTGGTCGGAACACGCCTTCTTGGAATCAGGCCAGGCGACCTGCAGCACCAGGCAGCAGACCAAGGCAATTCAGGAAGTTCGCCCGATAAGGATGTGCGGGCCACATCTTAATGGGCGATGCCCAGCCACCAAGCCAGCGTGGTGGCGACGGTAGCTACCAGGGTAATCTTTAGAGTCTTCATGGCACTCACCTATGAGACCAAATCGAATCGCAGGAAGGGTCACTTGTCAGGCACGGTTTGTCAAGGCCATCATCGCCAGGCCATCATCGCCGGGATTATCTTGCTGCTGCGGCGTCGAACAGATTTAGGAATTCCAGTTTCTTTTCGGCGGGCAGGAAACTTGCTTCGAATGAGTTTCTTGCCAGCTCGCGCAGGTGCTCGTCGGTGAATGCGAAGGTGTCCTGAGCCAGCTGGTATTCGCGGGAGAGACTTGTTCCGAACATCGCCGGGTCGTCGGTGTTGAGGGTGATCATGATGCCCTGATCGAAGTAGCTTTTCGCAGGATGCTCGGCGATGGCTTTGCAGACTCCGGTGCGAAGGTTGCTGGTCAGGCAAAGTTCGACCGGGATCTGGCGGTAGGCTAGTTCTTCGATCAGGTCGGGATCCTGGGCTGCGGTGACGCCGTGTCCGATGCGCTCGGCCCGCAGGTTGAGCGCGCCCCAAATCGATTCTGCCGGGCCGGTCTCTCCGGCGTGCGCGGTTAGGCGCAGGCCATTGTCCTCGGCGTATCCATACACGCTGCGGAAAAGCTCGGGCGGAGCTTTCAATTCGTCGCCGCCGATGCCCACTCCAACGACGCTGCGGTCCCGGTAACGCACGGCCAGTTCGAAGACTTTTTGCGCTTCCTCGACGCCAAACTGTCGGACGGCGTCGAAGATCCAGAGCAGTGAGATGCCGAAGTCGCGGGCGCCGCGGGCGCGTCCGCGATCGAGGCCTTCGAAGATGGGGGCGAAATCCTGTTTGCGCCACAGGCAGACGCCAACGGAAATGTAGACCTCGGCGTGGAGGATGCTCTCTTCTTTGAGGCGCTCCATCAAGCGGTACGTGATGAGTTCATAGTCTTCCGGGGTGCGCAGGTGCTCGGTGATGTTCTTGAAGGCGAGCAGGAAGCCTGGGAAATCCTGATAGAGGTAGAGTTGTTCGGCTTCTGCGGCGGTGGCGTGGTCGCCGTGACGCTCGCGGAGTTCTTGCAGCGTGGCGAGCTCGATGGCGCCCTCGAGGTGCAGGTGCAACTCGGCCTTGGGGAGGGTGCGAATGAAGGCGTTCGGCGGGTGGTCGGTGGCGTTCACAAGGTTTGATTGTAGATTCACTGGCAGGGATTTGCGAGGGAGGAGGAGGAAGCTGCGCGGAATACCTGAAGGCAAGGACAGGTTTGGCTTCCTGGACAATAGCGCCTATTGTCTCGTCGCCTCCCCAGGTTGGATGGGGTTGCGACTTGCTTGCCTGGAGCCTCGGGAAGTGTATCTCGGAGCTCAATTTCAGCAACTTCCCCGGCATAAGTCGCGTCTGCAGCAGGCCGGTAGCGCACTACCGCCCGAATTCCTTCCAGGTGATGGCACAAGCTGAAATGGTCGCTGCCATACCAGACTCGGAAAATCCTGCCTCGAAAGGTCCCTTGCGATGAAAAGTAAGCGGCTGGCCATCGTGGGTAATGACTAAACTCCATTCCTGATCGTTTCCGCAAGTAACGGATCTTACAGTGCCGGCGACGGTCTTAGTGTCTTTGGGAATCATCTCCGAAATTGAATCGGGGGTCGACCGCAAATCGTTGGGGATGCTGTTCCAAAGTTCAACGGCCTCGTCATGGTCCGCGCCGGGCCAGCGGTCGGCGACGAATTTGGCGAAGCTGGCGGCCTCGGCACTCTTCCCATGCGTCGCAGAATCTCACCACTCATCAGGTGATAACCGGCCCGGGAAGGTTCCAGTTGTTCGGCCTTGCGTGAAACTGCGAGCGCCGCAATTAGATCATTCTGCCGCATGTCGAGCCGAGCCAGCTCAATGTAAGCGGGAGCGAATTGAGGATCCAATTTCAGTATTTTGCTAAGACTTTCGTGAAGGCTGGCTTGATCTGAGGCCACAGCCGAGTTTGCCACTGGCGCCAACATCGTCCTGGCAAACAAGGAAAGGTAAAGGTTGCCGTCGAGTTCAAACGCCCGGGAGAACTCGCTGGAGGCCTCTGCGTCCTTACCGTCGGCAAAGTGAAGAAAGCCCATCGTTTCGTGGGCAAGGCCCAACGCGGGATCGTCCTTCAGCGCCTGTTCAATGAGGGAGCGAGCACCGGGAAGATTATGGTTCCAAAGATGGAAGCTTCCCAGCTCTGCCTCGGTCTCAGCCTTACTCAAAGTGCGGCTATCGAAGCTCTTGTCATTAATCTGGGGCGGATTTGAGAGCACGCCGCTTTTGAGCGCAAGTTGCCTGAGGTGGGCGTCTAACGCGTTGTCCATTGACTTGAAGTCGCCAAAGATCTGCTGAAAAGCTTTTTTCTGCTCCGTACCCTGCTGCACTAGTTTGAAGAACTCATTGAGCCGCTTGCCGCCTTCCATGTTGGGCCCAAAGCTCATGAAGTGAACCAGGCCCCATGACTCAGCGTAGAACATCTGAATCTTGTCTTCGTCGTGGTAGTAAGGAGAGCGGTGGTCGACGGCGATGAGCGTCTCGATCGGAATCAGGGACTTGCTGACGATAGTGCGCTATCGTTCCGTCGGAGCTCCGATGTAGATTTCATGCTGCAGAAACCGGGTGTAAGCGTAAAACTCAGCCATGCCCTCGTCCAGCCAGACCGGGAGGCCAATGCGCATTCAGGTGGAGGATGGAATGGGTGTACTCGTGATAGACGAGTTCATGAGCTCCTTGACCCCAGGTATCGAGCCGAACCACGACGTATTGCTTTTCCCAGCCGTGATGAAATTCGCCAACCGGCTTAGCTCCCTTGATCTTCCACAATGCCGGTTCCAGCACCTTTTCGGTGGGTTCGTCGCGGGCTGCGAGAACCAGCAGTGGGGCACCCGATTCCAACCGAAAGGTTGGGAACTGGGTGGCGAAGACGTATCGCATCTGCTCAAACTCGTGAGCTACGCGGCGTGCATCTTTGGTACCCCCATTCGTAAGCACGCGAAAGTGCGGACTGCGAACTTCGATCCAGGGTTTCTCGCCGGCGGTGGCTAGGGCGGCAGAAGCCGATAGGAGGAAGACAATGGCGCGTAGTCGAAACAGCATTCTGCGCGAATCTTGCCGTACTTATGGCAAAGCGTCAATGTGTTTTTGAGGGAAGCTGCAGCGGACCAACAGCCGCGGACGGCGCAGCGCTCGGCGGCAGGTGTGAGGGTAGGGGTCCTTCGACTGCGCAGACCGATTCGCTTTGCTCATCGGGCTGCTCCGCTCAGGATGACAGGGTTGGTTTGGCTGATGGCTGAAAGCTGAAGGGCTGAGAGCTATCTCTTCGCGAACTCGCTGCGGTGGCGGCTGTAGAAGAGATAAATCAGCAGGCCGAGCATTAACCACAGAAGGAATCGTACCCAAGTGATAACGGTCAGGCCGGTCATGAGGCCGACGCAGAGGATGATCGAGATCAGCGGGAACCAAGGCACCAGGGGCACTTTGAAGATGCGTTTGCGGTCGGGCTGGGTGCGACGGAGGATGATCACACCGAGCGAGACCAGCGCGAAGGCGAATAGCGTTCCTATGTTGGAGAGGTCGGCGGCGTCGCTGATGGCGAAGATGCCTCCGGGGACGCCGACGGCGAATCCTGCGATCCACGTCGACCAGTGCGGGGTCTTGAACTTGGGGTGGATTTTCGAGAAGAACTTGGGGAAGAGTCCGTCGCGCGACATGGCGTACCAGATTCGTGCCTGGCCATATTGAAACACCAGCAGTGACGAGATCATGCCGGTGAGCGCGCCGATTACGATGACGGAACGCGCCCAGCGGCTGGCCCCGAGTGCTTGCAGGGCATACGCGACGGGTGCGGCGGCGGCGGGACCGGAGACGAAGGTGGTGTACTTCATCATGCCGAGTAACACGATGGAAACGCCGACGTAGAGAATCGTACAGACGATCAATGAAGCGATGATGCCTATGGGCAAGTCGCGTTGTGGATTGCGCGATTCCTCGGCCGCGGTGGAAACTGAATCGAAACCGATGTAGGTGAAGAAGACGATGGCGCCTCCGGTAACGATGCCGCCGAAGCCGGAGGGAGCAAAAGGCTTCCAGTTGCTGGGATTCACCAGCGCGCCGCCGACTACGAGGAACACGAGAATGGCGCCGATCTTGATGGCGACCATGACGTTGTTGGCTTCGGCAGATTCCCGAATGCCGCGCACGAGCAGCACGGTCAGAATGAAAATGATAAGGAAGGCGGGGAAGTTGAAGTAAGAGCCCGTCCAGTGGCCTGACTCCCAGACAGGAGTGGACCATCGATCGGACAAGTTTATTCCGAACGAGGCTAGCTGCGACTTGCTGTAGGCGGCGAAGCCGATGGCGACTACCACATTGCTGACGACGTATTCGAGGATGAGGTCCCAGCCGATGATCCAGGCAAAAATTTCGCCTAGTGTGGCGTACGAGTACGTATAGGCGCTGCCGGCGATGGGAATCATCGAGGCCAGTTCGGCATAGCAGAGTCCGGCAAAGCTGCAGGCCAGGGCTACCAGAAAGAATGAGATCGCGATGGAGGGGCCGGCGGGTGGGCGTCCATGCATGAGAATCTGCGAGGTGCTGCCGCCGCGGAGGAAGTTCACCACGATGTCGAGAACCTGGGCGTGAAGGATGGACGGAGCCTGGAAATATTCTCCCGCGGCGGCGGTGCCCGTCAGTACGAAGATGCCGGAACCGATTACGGCGCCGATGCCTAACGCTGTCAGTGACCACGGGCCGAGGGTTTTCTGGAGGCGCTGGCCGGGGACTTCGGATTCGGTGATCAGCTTGTCGATGGACTTGCAGCAGAGAAGCTGGTTGTCGGAGGTGCGGATGGTGTTATTGGCTGGAGGTTCGGTCGTGACCGGTGGCTGTGACAAAGAGTTATGGTCTCCTGAAGAACCTGGCTCTTGGCCATTGGCTCTTAGCCCTTTAGCCAGAAGCCTGCGTCGCTTCGCGACGGAGCGGGCGAGTCGCCCGCTCCCACACGAATCTTTGCTCTTACCGCTTCGCTTGGCCTCTAGCCAGCTTCTTTACTTTGGGCTTTTTCGATCCGCGAGCATAGTCGCGGGGCTTGAGCGGCTTTTCCGCCTTGCGTTTCTTGCGGGCGGTGCGGCGGGCTTTTTTGCGTTCTTCTTTGCTTAGTGATTTTGTATTTGCCATGAATAGGAGTCCTTTATCAGATTGTTGCTGAACTTACCAGAAGTCCTTGCTTCCGGAGATGTCCTAATTCTGCCACGTGGCTGCGCCGCCTAGAGCCGGCTCCCCTCGTCTGGTCCGCCGCAAGGACGCCAGTACAGGCAAGCCTCTGATGACCAGCAACAGCGCAGAACATATAAGACCACTCAACAGACCCAAAAATCGGAGAATCACCGACATCGTCCAAAAGGGCTCGTGCCACCGCAAGAAATATCCTCCAATGGCCGCCAGCGCGGTAGTGACGACCGGAATCGCTACGAGTCCCGACCACAGATATTTCCGCTTCTCCTCCCTACTCAGATGCGCGAATTCGCGTCTGCCGGTCTCGTACTTATGCCCGCACACGCAGAGATAGGACTCCCGCCCTACGGCCACCGCCCGACCACTGTGCGGAGGAGCAGCCCAGAATGCTCGCCCGCAGCGACCACAATTGCGGCGACGAATCAGAATCAGAATGACAATATCGAGGATTCCGAACTCGTTCAGGCACGCTCCAGCTGAGCGTACTTTTCCACCAGCTTCTTTAATCCGAAGCGAGGGAATTGTACCGTAATCTTGGCTTCTTCGCCTTCTCCTTCGCGCTGGTAGACGGTGCCTTCGCCATATTTGGGGTGGCGGACTTTTTGGCCGGGGCGGAATCCGCGCTTGCCGGTGGGCTCTTCGGGCGGGGCTTTCGGGAGGGTGAACTTCCTGCCGCGGCTGGCGAAGAACTCGGCGATGTTTTCGATGGAATTGTAGGGTCGGGCCGGAGTCGTTGGCTTGGGGAAGTTGCTGCGGGGCTTCGCCCCGCCGGACAGCCGAGGGCGGCTGTCCCCACGTGATTCATGCCACGACGTGCTTTGGTCTTCGTCTTCGTAGGAGTAGTGGGTGTCAGCTGCATCGAAGACTGCCGGGCTTCGCCCGGACGGACGGGCGAGGGCGGCCGTCCCCACACGAGTTCTGCTGGTCCCCAACTCTTCGATCAATGGGGCTGGGACTTCTTCCAGGAACCTTGATGGGACGCTGGCTTCGGGCAGATCCGTGCCGTATCTGCGGCGGTATACGGCGCGAGTAAGGATCAGCTGGTCCATGGCGCGGGTCATGCCTACGTAGCAGAGGCGGCGTTCTTCTTCGATATCTTCGGGGACGAGCATGGTGCGGGAGTGTGGGAAGAGTCCCTCTTCGAGACCGCTGAGGAAAACTAACGGAAACTCCAGGCCCTTGGCGGCGTGCAGGCTCATGAGCGTAATTTGGGCGCGCTGGTCGTAGTCGTCGGCGTCGCTGATGAGGGCAGCATGGTCTAGGAACTGGTCGAGAGTTTCGGCGCGGTCGCGGGAGTCCATGGCGGCGTTGACCAGTTCGCGGAGATTTTCGATGCGAGAGTAGGCTTGGGGAGTGTCTTCTTCCTCGAGGAGCTTGATGTAGCCGGTGCGGTCGATGAGGAATTTTAGGAGGTCGGCGGTGGAGGGAAGGATCGCAGACCCAGAAAAGCCGGCGTCGGCCTCGGTAGCGCCGGCGTCCCGCGGGCTGTCGTGGAGGCGTCCCGCCTCCACGGCTGAGTCCGTCTCAGGACCCGCCGCACCAAAGTCAAAAGAGAAGTTGCCGAATTCGGTGGGATCGAAGGCGGTGGCGTCCGCATCGGCGGGGTTAGTGCCGCCCCTTGCGGGACTCGCCGCGTCTGCTTCGCTTTCCCAGGACTTACGTCCTGGGCTAATGAATTCCGTCCCTTCGGGACTGGGGGCTTGCTCGTTCGCAGTGTCTGCAACTCCCACAGATTCCGTCCGCTCACTCACAGAAGGGGGCGAGGGCGCCCGCTCCACACCGGCACGATCTTCCAGTTGCTCGGCAAAGGTTCCTGCTTGCATTGCTCTTGCGTCTTCAATCAGCTGCTGGAAATTCTTTAGCGAAGATAGCGCGCGCGGCGGCAGGAGTTGGCGGCGGATTGCTTCGCCGATTGCTCCCCATAGCGACAACCCCGTTTCGAGGGCCAGGCGCTCCAGGGTTTCGATGGTGCCTTTACCAACCCCGCGAGTGGGGGTGTTGATTACGCGGAGGAGGGAGATCGAGTCGTCGGGATTCTGGATTACTTTCAGGTACGAGATCATGTCTTTGATCTCGGCGCGTTCGTAGAAGGAGAACCCGCCGACTACGTGATATTTCAGACCGTAGCGGCGCATGGCTTCTTCAAACAGGCGCGACTGGGAGTTAGTGCGGTAGAGGACGGCGGCGCGCGCGGTATCTCCGCGCTCGGTGGCTTCGCGGAGATACTTGGCGATGTTGTCGGCCGCGAAGAGGGCTTCGTTCTCGCCGTCGGGGGCTTCGTAGTATCCGATCTTGGTGCCGCCCTGGCGAGACGTCCAGAGGTTCTTGCCTTTGCGGCGAATGTTGTTGGCGACCACCGCCGAGGCGGCTTGCAGAATGTTTTGCGTGGAGCGGTAGTTCTGCTCGAGGCGGATAATTTTCGCCTCGGGAAAATCCTGTTCGAATTCGAGAATGTTGCGGATGTCAGCGCCGCGCCACGAGTAAATCGACTGGTCTTCGTCACCGACGGCGCAGACATTGTGGCGGTCCCCGGCGAGCATTCGCATGAGCTCGTACTGCGGCCGGTTGGTGTCCTGGTACTCGTCGATCAGGAGATATCGGAAGCGGCGGTTGTAGTATTCGCGCACGGACGCGGACGACTTCAACAGGCGGGTCGCTTCGAGCAGCAGGTCGTCGAAGTCGAGGGCATTGGCCTTGCGGAGTTCTTTGCGATACTCCTCGAATAGATGGGCAATCTTCTCGGTCTTGGGATCGGCGGACTGCAGGTAGAGTTCCTGCGGGTCGAGCATGTGATTCTTGGCCCAGGAAATGCGTCCGAGGACAGTGCGTGGCGTGAGTTGTTTGTCGTCGAGTCCGAGGCGCTTCATGATGCCTTTGACTAGCGAGAGCTGGTCGGACTCGTCGTAGATCACGAACTTCTTGGTGTGGCCGATGGGCGGCTGGCCGGGGACGGTCGAAGGAATGCGCAGGGCTTCAATGTCGCGGCGCAGGACGCGCACGCAGAACGAATGGAATGTCGCGATTACCGGCTTGGCGATGCTCATTCCGCCGACGAGTTTTTCGACGCGCTCCCCCATTTCGGCGGCGGCCTTGTTGGTGAAGGTCATCGCCAGAAGGGATTCGGGCATCACGCCCTTGTTTTCGATGAGATGGGCGATGCGGTAGGTGATGACCCGCGTCTTGCCGCTGCCCGCACCGGCGAGGATGAGCACCGGGCCTTCGGTGGTTTCGACGGCTTCGCGCTGCTGCGGGTTGAGTTGGTCGAGAAAAGACAAATTCGGGAGTGGCTCCGGAGATGCTGATTAAATTTTACAGGGGAATCGCGACGTGTAGATATCGGAGGCCAATTTTCGGTGGCTTGTGGCGTCCCTGACGGGACTCGTTCCTGTGGCCGCTTTACCCGACACGGTGGTGCCGGGTCGCGGCATAAAAAATGCAGCCGAGTCCCGTGAGGGACGACACGTTCATCCGAAGACGAATTGGGGATCGTAGGTTACTCCGGACTTCCGCAGGAGCGAAACGAATTCATCCTCGAAGGAATGTTTGGCATGATGTTCGGGCTGATGTTCGATGTAGAGCTTCACCACCTCCACCTTTGATGCGCTTACGCTGAATGCTCCGCATCCGTGCTGCCAGGCGAAGTCGAATCCGTGTTCTCCCAACCAGCGCGAGGAATTGGCCTTGAGAACCTGTACGGCTTTGGCCAGCGGCATGGTTGCTGGGAGTGCAATCAGCTCGGGAGGTCCTGCCAGATCGCGGTGCCGGCGGTGGCCACTCCGCTGCTCAATCCGCCTTGCACTCTTCGCAGGGGCAGATTTCGCGGAGGTACTTCCAGGAATACAGGCCGAGGTCGTGATTGTCGTTCCAGTTGAACTTAATGGCGTATTTGCCGACGGGTTCGGCGGAAACGGGCTTGGCAGCGGGTTTGAACATGGGCAGCGCGCCCGGTGCGGGTTTGGGAGGCTGGCCGGGTTGGCGTCCGGCTTTGTCGCGCTCTTCGTTGCACATGGCGCAAGGACAGGCATCGCGGAGGTAGACGAAGGCGTAGTGGGAGGCGTGGCCGTCGTTCCAGTCGATGTCGACGCCGGTGCCGGTGGACAGGTTGACCTTTACGGACTTGGGGTCTGTGGCAGCGGTGGGGGATTGGAGCGGGGACTGCATGAGTTTAAGTATCGCATAGGGGATTGAGGGGTTCCCCTTTTGGAATCGCATTCGGGTTGAATGTGATGGCCAACCATTCAATCTGCGTTGCTCCGAGAATAGACTGCCGAAGGGCCCGTAGTGGAAACACAGCACCCTGCGACGGTCGCAAATACGGGTTCGAATCCCGCCGGGTCCACGCTCAGATTTTGGGAGCGCAGGTTCTGTGGGAGCTGAAGCAGGGATAAGCTCCCTACAAAAGTGACTTGCCTGCATCCGCAGACGCCTTATACTGGAATCGTCGCAGGGTGCTGTAATTACCCTAGTTTTTGGCCCCGAGAGATCGGGGCCTTCGTGTTTTGGGCGTTTGCATCTCTCCAACCTTGCCGAGAGTGTGGAATCTCCTGTAGAATCTATGTTTTACCTAACAAGATCAGAATCCCTTCTGGGAGTAGTCATGGCACAACAATGTGATATCTGCGGCAAGAAGCCGCAAGCGGGAAACCGCATCAGCCACGCCCACAATGTGACCAAGCGGCGCTGGAATGTTAACTTGCGTCCGGTGCATGCTCGGGTGGGGGCGACTACCAAGCGGATGCGCGTCTGCACGTCGTGCCTGCGCAGCGGCAAAGTGGTTAAGGCTTAGCGGGCACGCCTATCCCTCCTCAAAGCCTATTCCTCCTCAAGACTTCTCCCGGATGCGCCGGGCTTCGCCCAGGCTTGGACAGCCGAGGCGGCTGTCTCTACATGTGCATCTTGGCTTCTAGTTCTTAGGCCAGGGCTATTACGTCGATTTCTACCAGTACGTCTTTCGGCAGGCGTGAGACTTCTACCGTGGAGCGGGCTGGGGGCGCGGAGCTGAAGTATTTCGCGTAGACTTCGTTCATCGCGGTGAACTCGCCCATATTTTTCAGGGAGACCGTGGTGCGCACAACTCTCCCCAGGCCGCTGCCGGCGGCTTCGAGAATCTCGGACAAATTGCGCAGGACGCGGTCAGTCTGCGCGGCCAGGTCCCCGGCGATGACCTGTTGAGTCGCAGGATCGATGGCGATCTGGCCGGAGGCGAAGATGAATCCGTTGGCTTTGATGGCTTGGGAATAAGGGCCGATGGCCTGTGGGGCATCTTTCGTTGAAATAACTTCGCGCATGTAGTTCTCCGCCGCTGATTAATGCAGATGCACGCCGGGAAAGTCAATTGGGGAGACTGGCAGTGGACTTACTTGCTACCCCCTCAGATTTTCTGCAGTCTCTGCACTTCGTGGACGCCGGGGATTTTGCGCAGGCCGGCGATGATTTGCTCGAGGTGCTTTAGGTCGGCTATGTCCAGCACTACTTCTACGCTGGCCTGACTGTTGGAGGTATGGGCTGTGATGTTGCGGATGTTGCTTTGGGCGTCGCCGATTACCCCCGTGATGCTTTTCAGCATGCCGAAGCGGTCATCACAAAAAACCGTGAGTTTTACGGGATAGGACGTTGGCGTGCTATCGTCGCGGGCCCATTCGACATCGATGCGGCGTTCCGGTTCGTAAAGAAGATTGGTGACATTGGGACAGCTGATCGAGTGAACGGCCACGCCCTTGCCGCGGGTGATGTAGCCGATGACGGCTTCTCCGCGGATGGGGTTGCAACATCGCGCGCGGTACACCAGCATGTCGCCCTGGCCTTTGACAGTGATGGCGTTGTGGTCTCCGAAGACGCGGCGGACGACACTGGCGATGGTGCCGGGCTTGGCACCCAGGCCTTCGGCCTCAATGTCGCCTTCCATCGATGGGGTGACGCCGGGCGGAAGAAGGCGAGCAAGAACCTGCCGCGCGGAATACTTTCCGTAGCCGATGCCGGACATAAGGTCGTCGACGCGGCCCAGGCCGTACCCCGAGGCAACCTTCTGCAGTTCGTCGTCTTTAATTTCTTTCAGCGCGATGCGGTATTTGCGGGCTTCTTTCTCGATCAGCTTGCGGCCGATTTCGATGGCGCGCTCGCGCTGGTGCACGTTGAGCCAGTGCTTGATCTTGTTGCGAGAGCGTGACGACTTAACCAGGCCGAGCCAGTCGCGGCTGGGCTTGTGGCCAGGCTGGGTGAGGATCTCGACGATGTCGCCGGAGTGGAGTTTATGGCGCAGAGGGACCATGCGTCCGTTGACCTTGGCGCCGACACAAGTGTGGCCGACTTCGGTATGGATGGTGTAGGCGAAGTCAACCGGTGTGGCATCGCGGGGCAGCACTACGACTTTGCCCTTGGGTGTGAAGGTGTAGACCTCTTCGGGATAGAGATCAACTTTCAAGGTGGATAGAAATTCGTTGGGGTCACTGACGTCGCGCTGCCACTCGACTACCTGTCGCAGCCAGGCCAGGCGCTGTTCGTCTTGCGCCGAGACCGGGCCGTCTTTGTACTTCCAGTGGGCGGCGATGCCCTCCTCGGCCA